>Ga0075024_100001105_pt1 | contig 10650 bp, 10 predicted proteins | sample Str013_2_FD_71389 | JGI IMG/M metagenome (GOLD analysis project Ga0075024, IMG submission 71389) | Freshwater sediment microbial communities in response to fracking from Pennsylvania, USA - Straight Creek_MetaG_SC_2013 | ecosystem: Environmental > Aquatic > Freshwater > Creek > Sediment... | reverse complement strand
CGTATATAACCTTACCATAAAAGTAGACCGGGCAATTGTTGATGAATGGTTGAACTGGCAACTACAGGAACATATACCAGAGATTTTGTCCACTGAATTGTTTGACAATTATAAAATATACCGATTATTGGAACAGGATGATCGCGAGGGCCCTACATTCGTTATTCAATATTTTACTTCTACTGAAAAAAAATACAAGAAATATATTGATGAATTTGCTCCATTGTTGCGTAAGAAGGCATTCGAAAAATGGGGCGATCAATTCATTGCTCATCGAACAATTATGCAGCTTGTGCACTAATTTAATTGTGGAAAAGAAATAAAAAAAATTGCCGAAGAGAAAAATACGGTACATTTCTCTCAAATCCTTTACCCGCAAGGCTTCTGCGCATTGCAGGCTAAAAGACTGACTGGTATTGAGTTTTGCAGTGATTATTTTTTTTCTCGCAGATCATGTTGCCCAAAATCCTTGCCCCGCGCGACTTATAACAATTTGCCAACGCAAAAAAATTTTGTCGGACGTAAAAAGCGGGTATATTTGCTGTCGCTTAAATAAAACAATTACACTATGAACAAAGCTGAATTAATCGCGAAAATTGCCGATGATGCAGGCATTACCAAGACTCAGGCCAATTCAAGCCTTGATTCTTTCGTAGAAGCAGTAACTAAAACACTTAAAGGTGGTGGTAAAGTTACACTCGTTGGATTTGGAACTTTTTCTGTTTCTAAGAGAGCAGCACGTAATGGCCGCAATCCACAAACAGGGGCTGTTATTAAAATCAAAGCTAAGAAAGTAGCCAAGTTTAAAGCCGGCAAGGAATTGTCTGCCAAATTATAATGCCGCCCACACTGCATTCAAAAAGTTCCGATACCTCGATCTTATTCGGCTATCGGAGCTTTTTATTTTTATTGTATACATTAATTTATTTTTACACTTACAAAATTTTTTGGAATGGGACGCGGAGATAAAAAAACAAAAAAAGGAAAAATATTTAAGGGATCTTTTGGCAAAAGCAGGTTGGCAAAACCAAAAAAGGCTACAACAAAAAAAGAACCGAAGAAAGTTGATTGAGCTGATTGGTTGATACGTTTTGATTTCTCAACTACTCATTTTATCACCCCAATGAACTTATTCAACAGTATTATTTGTAAATATTCTTCCTGTGACCAATATCAATTACAAGCACTTTAAGCGCTTTGTCTTTGATTGTGTAAATTACCCGGTAATGGCCGATTCGAATTCTATAACCGTCTCGACCCGTTAATTTTTTATATCCATGTGGACGTGGATCGTTTGCTAAATCATAAATCGCTTTTATGACCCGGTTGAAATGAGGTGGAGGAATTTTTTCTAGTTGCTTTTCAGCATATCTTTCAACAATAATCTTGATACATCATTTTTCCCGTTTGACCTTAAGCCGCTTTACTGCTTCATCAAATGGAACAAATTGTTGTTTACGTTTCACGGCCTTATCAAAAGCTCTAATATCATCCAACTCTTCGAGTTTTCCTAGAATTTTTTTATACTTTATAACAGGAATTTGAACAGCAACAGCTGTTCCCTTTTTATCTCTTATAATTTTTTCGTTAACATTCATAAAAATGCCGTTAATCAAATTTAAAAAATATTTTTTTTACTTAAAAAGATCAATATATGGAGCCAGCCGATCAACCAGCCAGTCGCCATTTTCCTGCAACGTATAATTGATCCGGTCATGCAATCGGTTTGGTCTTCCCTGCCAGAACTCAATATTGATTGGCATTACGCGATATCCACCCCAGTGTGGCGGTCGCTGAATAGGATTGTGCTCAAATTTTGCTTGTACTTTTTTCTGGTTTTCTTCAAGCCAGTTCCTGCTCGCAATAACCTGGCTTTGAGGTGAAGCCCAGGCTGCAATTCTGCTACCTTCCGGACGGCTTTTAAAATAATCATCGCTTTCTTGATCGCTGATCTTTGTAACAAGTCCTGTTATACGTACCTGCCGTTCTAGTTCCTTCCAGAAAAATACGAGGCATGCACGTGGATTCTCCAATAATTGTTGGCCCTTAAAACTGTTATAATTGGTAAAAAAAATAAATCCCTTTGCATCAAATCCTTTGAGCAATACAATCCTGGCCGATGGTATGCCATCATTAGATGCGGTAGCCAATGTCATCGCATTCGCTTCTTCTATGCCACTGTCTAAAGCTTCCTTCCACCACTTATCAAATTGTTGAAGAGGATCTGAATTTATTTCTTTTTCAGTGAGAGATTGCAATTTGTATTCTTTTCTTATTCCGGCTAGTGAAGACATAATGTGAAATTCTGATGGTAAAAATACCAAAAAAAATTGCGGAAGTCTAAACCGAGATTTTAAACGATTATACTGATTTGACTGATTGAGAAACCTTTTAAAACCCAGCCAAATCAGTATAATCGTTTAAAATCCCGGTTTAGACTTCCGCAATTTGAATGTTATTGTCCCGGGTTGCTATGGTAATCTTTTTTTTCAGGAATCGCTTTAGATAATAAAGATTCCATTTCACTTATTCTTCTTAACTGGCTCTCCAGTTTTTTATTATGCTCGGACAATTCCTGCAGGTCCCTGTTTAATTCATCAAGGAATTGAGTCTTTTTCTGCAATTGCTGGCGCTGGAAATTTGCTTCCCTCAATTTGTCTTCTGTGTCAGCCAGGATGCGGCTTAATCGCTGGTTTTCGTCCCATAGAGAAATTTGCCTTGTTTTTACTTCATCAAAATCCTTAGTTAACCTGAAATAAGATTCGTGCAATTCTTCGTATTCTATTTTTTTAGTATGCGGCTGCGCCAGGTAGGTCTCGAGCTTTTGTATTTTTTCCTGCAATGCATTGAATTCAGTATAAGCTTTATCCATCCGCTCCCCGATTTCGTCTGTGAGTCTTTGTTGCTGACGAATATGACTGATCTCAGCTTCTTTATTGCTTATTGTTCTGCGGAGGATTATGATTTGCTCATTCATTTCAGTATTGGTTTTCTGCAAATCCAGGTATTTTCTTTCCGATTCTTTCAAAAGTTGAATCTGTTCCAGTAAGCGGTTCACATGCTGATTATGCTGAAATAAATTTTCCTGGGCGGATTTCAGCTGTGTCAAGTAATCATCGGTAGTTGCTGATTGTCCGGATCCTGATTCCATTTTCGTTGGTGTATTCTTAAATTGCTTTTGCAGTTCTTCCAATTCAATCGTTAATATTTGTTCATTCTCCTGTGTTTCTGTCAATCGTTCACGCAATTGTTCTAAGGCCTTTTCCTGGATGTCCATATCGTTATAATACTTCAGCTTCCAGTTATCATTTTCACTGATGCCTTCTTCTCCCTGGAAAGCTGAAGATTTATCCATCTTAATAGATTTTCGCGCGCTCCAGAAATAATGAATGGTAAAACCGAGGATGAGTGCTCCCAACAAAAAAATTATAATCTCCGGAAGCCTGACGGTTAATTGAATATCAAGTATTAGGGGTAAAGTTTTCATAATGTTCGGAATTCTTGAAACAATAGGGGTTGCCGGATAAAACTTATGCTGAAGGCCTTTTAAGGGATTTTGGACAGAAAGGAATATGAAAAAACCACTATAGATAAGTGGTTTTCCGAACCTACAAAATACCAAACTTTTTGCAGATTTACAAATATGAGCTGCTGTTTTTCTATTAGCTGTTCGTTGTCAGTATTTTACCAGCGTTCCGACTTTGTCGCCGATTAACACTTTCAATAGATTGCCAGGTGTATTCATGTCAAAGACGATGATGGGGAGTTTGTTTTCCATGCATAAGGTAAATGCTGTCATGTCCATTACCCGCAAGTTTTTTGTTATGCATTCCTGGAAAGTGATCGTTTCGAATTTTTTTGCAGTAGGATCTTTTTCCGGATCTGCTGTATAAATACCGTTTACACGGGTGCCTTTCAGTATTACTTCTGCATTGATTTCAATGGCACGCAATGATCCGGCCGTATCGGTAGTAAAATAAGGATTGCCGGTTCCGGCGCCAAATATCACCACCCTGCCTTTTTCGACATGGCGGATGGCCCTGCGTCTAATATAAGGCTCAGCAATCTGCTCCATCTTGATGGCGCTCAACAGGCGGGTATATACGCCTATCTTCTCTAGACCTGCCTGCAAGGCCATTCCATTGATAACTGTCGCTAACATGCCCATATAATCGCCATGTGCCCTTTCAATACCGGTTTCCTTCTCATTCATACCACGGTAAATATTCCCGCCGCCAATTACTATGGCCACTTCCACGCCAAGATCCACAATATTTTTTACATCCTTTGCATATTGTGCGATCACTGCATTATCGAAGCCAAAACTTTTATCGCCCATCAGGGCTTCTCCGGATAATTTGAGTAAAACACGTTTGTATATAGCCTGCATGTTGTGTGTTATAATTCTTATTAATGATTTTCGGATATGAGCTGTGAATCGTCAACACAAGTAGTCACTCACGATTCACGAACGCCAATCACGAATTTTTATCTGGAAGATTTTATGTACAAAGAAAAGATTTTTTTCATGATAATAAGCAGCATAAAAAAAGGAGAGTTATTATACTCTCCTTTTCAAAATTTGTTTTTTTATCCTAATTGCACACGTTTAAATTGGATCACTTTCACATTTCCATCCACGCTTTTCAGGTAATCGCCTACTGTTTTAGCCTGATCTTTTACAAAAGGTTGCGCGAGCAGTGTATTCTCTTTAAAGAAAGCCGCCAGTTTGCCTGTAGCAATCTTATCAATCATTTCATCCGGTTTGCCCGCCATTTTGGGATCATTTTTAATTTGTTCTGTAACGATGGCTTTTTCTCTTGCTACTGTTTCTGGTGATACAGAATCTGCATCTACAGCCACCGGATTCATAGCAGCAATCTGCATAGCCAAATCCTTACCGGCTTCCAGGACAGCCGTATTATTTTTAGTCAATCCAACCAATACTCCCATTCTGTAAGCGCCATGAATATACGCTGCTACGGCTTCCGCATCTATTCTTTCAAAACGAGCCAATTGAATTTTTTCACCAATCTTAGCTACCTGGTCATTGATCTTATCAGTTACAGCCACGCCATCCAATTTGGCCGTTTGCAATGCTTCTAATGACTGTACATTATTTTTTATGGCCACATCCATGATGCTCTGGGCGAAGGTCACGAAATCTGCATTCTTAGCAACGAAATCAGTTTCGCATGCCAAAGTAATTATAAAGCCAGTCTTGTTATCTGTTGTGGTTTTTGCAATAATCACCCCTTCTTTCGCTTCGCGATCGCTCCGGAGGGCCGCCACTTTCTGTCCTTTCTTTCGTAAATAGTCAATAGCTTTTTCGAAATCACCATCACTTTCCACCAAAGCCTTCCGGCAATCCATCATGCCTGCACCAGTTGTTTGGCGCAACTTATTAATATCAGCTGCTGTAACTGTTGTTGCGGTTGACATATAAAATATTTTTTTGTTTTTTAAATTAAATTGAGTGCAGCCACCGACTTCAAATGAACATTTATTGTTGAATATTTCATGTAAGAAATATTCAATAGTTCGGCTTGCTCGCCATCAATATTCAACAATAAATGTTTAATACATTATCTTGCTCCTGTGCGCCTCGGCGAGTTTGGAACACGGCGTTTTGGCTGATTCCCCCCTTTGACTTTATTGCCACGTGCACGTGCAGCTTCTGCTTCTGCTTCTGCTAATAAACGTGCAGCTTTCTTTTCGTTTTCATCTGTTGATACTTCTTCTACTTCTTCATCTTTTGCGGCCATTCTTTCAGCAAGGCCCTCAGCAATGGCAGCGGTAATATAATTGGCGATGATTGCAATCGACTTGGTAGCATCATCATTTGAAGGAATAGCAAAATCAACTTTATTCGGATCGCAATTGGTGTCCACCATTCCAAAAGTAGTAATGCCCAGCCGTTTTGCTTCGGACAATGCTATATGTTCATGACCGATATCTATAATAAATAACGCAGCGGGAACACGTCCTAATTGCGCAATACCACCCAGCACTTTTTCCATTTTGTCTTTATCACGTGCCAAAGTCAAGCGCTCTTTTTTAGTTATGTTATCAAAACTGCCATCATTCAGCATTTTATCAATGCTTTGCATTTTTTTCACACTCTTGCGGACAGTATTGAAATTGGTCAGCATGCCTCCCAGCCACCGCTCTGTTACAAAAGGCATATTTACCTTTTTCGCACATTCAGTAACAATTTCTTTGGCTTGTTTCTTCGTGCCGACGAACATTACCTTTTTACCGGTTTTAGCAATTTGCTTTAACGCAGCAGCGGCTTCCTGCAAGCTCTCTGCGGTTTTGTTAAGATCAATTATATGAATGCCTTTCTTCTCAGCAAAAATATAAGGCAGCATTTTGGGATTCCATTTCTTTCGCAGATGGCCAAAATGTACCCCCGCTTCCAACAATAGTTGCTGTAATGAAGTGTTTTGTTCCATGTTATTTTGAGCTTTTAACTATTGGCTTTTCGCCATGATTAAATATGAATGATTGTTGCAGCAATTGCTGGCAATAATATTTTAACGTTTACTGAACTGGAAGCTTCTTCTTGCTTTCTTCCGGCCTGGTTTCTTACGTTCAACTGATCTGGGATCACGACGTAATACACCTGCAGCTTTTAATGCCGGGCGAAACTCAGGGTTAACTTCGAGCAAAGCGCGGGCAATTCCAAGCTTTGACGCTTCTGCCTGCCCTTTCATACCACCTCCTGATGCATTGATTTTTACATCAAACTTGTCCAAAGACTCAATTGTCTTTAACGGCAGTTCTACCTGATTTTGCAGGTATGACAAGGTGAAATATTCTTTATAATCTTTGTCATTCACAACAATTTTGCCACTTCCTTTTGTTAAGAACACGCGGGTAACGGCTTCTTTGCGGCGACCTGTTGCATTTTTTTGCTTTTCCATTTATCGAAGGAAATTAAAAGGTTAATGTTTTAGGTTTCTGTGCGCCATGCGGATGTTCTGCACCTGCGTACACAAATAATTTTTTAAAAAGCTTGCGGCCAAGGCGATTTTTAGGCAACATGCCTTTAATGGCTCTTTCAACAATTACTTCGGGTCTGCGTTTAAGAAGGTTTTTTGCGACTTCTTCTTTTTTGCCACCGGGATAACCGGAAAAATTAATGTATATTTTTTCTTCCATTTTATTGCCTGTAAAAACTACCTTATCGGCATTGATTACTATAACAAAGTCGCCACAATCAACATGTGGTGTATAATAAACTTTATTTTTCCCGCGCAATATTGCGGCAATCTTTGAACATATGCGACCAACGGTTTGATTAGTACCGTCCACAACATACCAGTTGCGTTGAACGGTAGCCTCGTTCGCATGCTTGGTGGTGAAATGTAATTTGCTCATCATTTAAATTTTAAAGTGATATCCTTTTTTCCTTTGGAAGAAGCAAGGATAAGTATGCTGCTATCGCTATCCCGACAGCAATAAAAAATCGGATGGCGAAGGTAGGTGAATACAATAGTCATTTCCAAAGAAAAGCCTTCTTTTTTTAATAGCACCTTCACAATTCATTGATTTACAATAAAAATTTTGACGAAAAACTAAATCATCGCTGTTCTTTTCGCAGAAACCAGCCAGCCAGAGCCACAATGCCACTAAAAATAGATTGTTGCCGCAAATGGAAACTATTATTTTTTTGACAAAAATTTTTCTTCTATCATCAATATCCTGACATGAAATAAAATCTGCTAAATTGCCCGTTGAAAGAAGCATATTCATGGCTACACATCTTCTCTCCAGAAATACTTTCGGCAATCCAGAGGATGCAGGCAACTTAATATCTCCTGATCAGGCCAATGCTTTTTTAAATGAATGGGTCAGCAATGATCGCTTACGATTGCACATGCGACAAGTAGCCGCAGTGATGAAAGCATGGGCATTGGAAAAAGAAGGATCTGATGAAAAAACCGCATTGAAATGGGAGCTGGCCGGCTTATTGCACGATGCAGATTGGGAAAAACATCCGGATGATCATTGCCGTATCATTATTGAGCACCTGGAAGCGATCCATATTGATCCGGAAGTGATCCAGTGCATAGCTTCTCACGGACCGAGATATTTTGGTGTAGAGCCAAAATCCAAAATGGATAAAATGATATATGTGTTTGATGAACTTTCCGGATTCATTCATGCATCGGCCCTGATAAGGCCAACAAAATATGAAGGGATGGATGTGAAGAGTGTTTTAAAAAAACTCAAAACACTTTCTTTCGCCGCTCAGGTAAACAGGGATGATATTACAGATGCCATTGGCCGGATCGATCATCCCCTGGAAGATATCATTGGTTTTATTATTCAGCATCAGCAACAGGTTCAATGATCGTCTCAGCTCAATTACAAATGAATCAATTTTTCTTTTTTCTTTTGAATAAATACAATTTATCGTTGTTTACTGCTACAACAATATAACTGTCTCCAGTAGCCGCTTTTATACTTGCAATATCCCTTACTTCGCCCTTAACAAATAAACCACTTTCACCCGGACTGATATAGCTGAATTGGTGCTGCTTGTCACTCAGCAACGACGTTCCATAGCTAGCATCAAAACGGCCCATTTGGGGTTCGAGTCCGAAAAAATTTCCAGCGAGGAATAAATCGGTTATCCCATCTTGATTGATATCGGCAGCAAGGATTCCAAATACAGGAGATAATTGCGCCCTTATTGGCAAGGGCCGAACAGTAAAATTACCTTTCCCGTCATTGACATACACTGTTGTTTCTGTTTGCTCCACTGTCAATACGGATGCGTGTTGCAATTGTTCGGAACTAAATACCTCATCAATGGTTTTACCGGCATACTCGCTGAAATGCAAAAATTTCTTTTTTAAAGCAGGCATTTCCATTTCCATATCTCCTTTTAAAAAGTACGGATATGCTTTACCGTCAGTTTTATAATATACGGGTATGCATTCCATTTTACCATTCTTATCAAAATCATCCACGTATAGTTTCGCAGGATGTTGCGGATCTGCTTTCACCCTTGAATTCAATCCAAAATTTCCTGCAACCAGATCAATATCTCCGTCGCCATCAATATCCACTGCTTTCAAACAGTTCCACCACCCGGAGGAATGAGGAATGGTGTTTATTTTTTGCATTTTACCATTCACATATTTTAAAATAGTGACCGGCATCCAATCACCCACCACGATCAATTCTTTTTTACCATCACCATCAATATCTGCCCATTGCGCATCTGTTACCATCCCCAGTTGCAATAAATCTGGCGCTACCGACTTTGTAACATCTGTAAATTTCCCATGGCCGTTATTCTGCAATAAAACACTGGAAGGTATTGCGCCATAATTGCCTGGAATATTTCTTGCCCCGATAAAAATATCCTGTTTGCCATCTTCATTAAAATCCAAGATACTTATACAGGAAGCATTCAGAGATATGAGTGGCCAGCCTTCCGTTGTACGTGTAAAATTTCCTTTTCCATCATTGATATATAACCTAGCAGCCAGATAAACTGAGCCCTGCCGCGCCTGGTTACCACCCGAAGCAACCACCAGGTCGAGATCGCCATCATTATCCACATCAAGAAATGAGGCGCCAATATTTTCAAAATCCTTATCTTTTTCAAAAGCAGGTTGCATTTTTTGTACAAAATGCCCATCTCTTTTTTGTATAAACAATTTAGCCGTATCATTGATGGCACTACCAATGTAAAAATCTTCCAGGCCATCACCATTTACATCTCCGACCGCCAATTTTGGCCCTTCGGTAGAAAGCATTTTTGGAATCAACCTTTCTACATCGAAATCAACAAAATCATTTTCTTTATGACGAATACTACCCGTAATCATAGACGCTGCTTCATTACTATATATTCCACTTATTTTTTCCGGAGATTTCAGCCGCATCAATGCATCTTGCTGATCGAGTATAATCGTTGTATCAGCTTTCACATTTTTTAACACCTGCAATCTTTCATTGGGCCATTGTACGATAATGCTGTCTATCAAAGCAACAGTGCCCAATCCGAAATGTAAAACTGGTTCCACACTGCTTTGAAATCCGCGGCTTGGCATTTGTTCCAGTATTTGCTGGTTTCTCCCCGAAAATAATTTTACTGTGGCGCCATATCCTTCACGGTTCGGCGCATTACCATTGAGTTTTATTCGTAAAAAATGATGATGCAATTTTTCAGAAGTGAAATTCCTGTACACGAATGCATCCATGTTTTCGTTATTAATCACCAGATCCAGATCGCCATCACCATCAAGATCCGCATATGCAGCACCGTTACTAAAGGTTGGCGTATCGAATCCCAGCGCAGCTGATTCATTTTTAAACAGCAGGTTTTTCTGATTTACAAAAGCATAATTAGCAATTGGCACGGACGGAATCTTTTTTAATATATCTGCATAGGTAACCTCGCCGCGCATCACCGATTGCATTACTTCTTCACTGCCAAAAAACTGCAAAAAATCCTGGTCGGTAAGATCTTTAAAGATGCCATTACACACAAACAAATCTTTCCATCCATCGTTATCAAAATCAAAACTCAATGCACCCCAGCTCCAACTGGTGGCGTCTACTCCTGAAAGTTGTGAAATTTCACTAAACGTACCGTCGTTATTATTTAATTGAAGGCAATTACTGGTA
>Ga0075024_100001104_pt1 | contig 10652 bp, 10 predicted proteins | sample Str013_2_FD_71389 | JGI IMG/M metagenome (GOLD analysis project Ga0075024, IMG submission 71389) | Freshwater sediment microbial communities in response to fracking from Pennsylvania, USA - Straight Creek_MetaG_SC_2013 | ecosystem: Environmental > Aquatic > Freshwater > Creek > Sediment... | reverse complement strand
GCTGCGGGGGTCGCTGCGCTCGCTCCTCGCGCTCACCGAGCCCACCTCTCGTTCGCGGCTGCGGGGGTCGCTGCGCTCGCTCCTCGCGCTCACCGAGCCCACCTCTCGTTCGCGGCTGCGGGGCTCGCTGCGCTCGCTCCTCGCGCTCACTGGTCGGTACCTTTCAGGGTCTGCTCGGCGGCGGACAGCTCGCGCACCGGCAGGATCGCCGAGATGCTCCGGTTGGTCAGCGTGCCGTCGGGCAGCCGGGCCGGGGTGGCCACCGAGTCCGAGGTGGCGTACACGCCCGGGCCGGGCTTCGGGCCGGGGTAGTTGCCCGGCGCGAACCGTTCCCGCATGAGCTGCGCCTGGCCGCGCCGGTCCTCCTTGCGCCGCTCCACGTGGGCCAGGATCATCGCGCCGACCGCGGCGGTGATCAGCAGCGCCGAGGTCACCTCGAACGCGAACACGTACTTGGTGAACAGCAGCGCGGCGATGCCCTGCACGTTGCCACCGAGGTTGGCCCGGGCCAGCCCGACCGCGCCGGTGGTACGCAGCGCCCGGTACAGCGCGGTACAGAGCAGGCCGGCGAAGCCCAGCCCGAGGACGATCGCGGCCACCCGCTGCCCGCGCAGGGTCTCGATCAGCGCGTCGGACGAGTCCCGGCCGACCAGCATCAGCACGAACAGGAACAGCATCATGATCGCGCCGGTGTACACGATGATCTGCACCATGCCGATGAACGGCCCGGCCTGCAACACGTAGAAGACGCCCAGGCACAGCATCGTCAGCACCAGCCACAGCGCCGAGTGCACCGCGTTGCGGGCCATCACCGTACCCAGGGCCCCGGCCAGCGCCAGCGGCGCCAGCAGGAAGAACGCCCACTGCTCACCGGTACCGGCGCCGCCGGCGGCCAGAACGTGGATCACCGGGTACCTCCCGCCCGCTCGGCCCCGGCCGAGGTACCCGGGTTGTCCAGCGACCCGAGGTAGTAGTCCTTCTCGGTGTCACCCAGGCGCATCGGGTGCGGCGGGCGCTCCATGCCCGGCAGCAGCGGCGCGAGCAGCTGCTCCTTGGTGAAGATCAGGTCCTGCCGGCTGTCCCGGGCCAGCTCGTACTCGTTGCTCATGGTCAGCGACCGGGTCGGGCAGGCCTCGATGCACAGCCCGCAGAAGATGCAGCGGGCGTAGTTGATCTGGTACACGGAGGCGTACCGCTCGCCCGGGGAGTACCGGTTCTCCTCGGTGTTGTCGCCGCCCTCGACGTAGATCGCGTCCGCCGGGCAGGCCCAGGCGCACAGCTCGCAGCCGATGCACTTCTCCAGCCCGTCCGGGTGCCGGTTGAGGATGTGCCGCCCGTGGTACCGCGGCGCGGACACCGGGGGCGTGAACGGGTAGTCGGTGGTGACCACCTTGCGGAAGATGTGCGCGAAGGTCACCCCGAAACCCTTGAAGGAGCCGCTGATGGTACCCACGTCAGACCGCCGTTTCTGGGTCGGGGCGCTCGGGCCCGGTGTCGTCGGCCGGCCCGGCCGGTACCGCCGCCGGCTCCCGCTCGCCGGACAGCCGCCGCAGCCGCGGGCTCGGCGGTACCACCAGGTCCAGCGGCGGTACCGGGAAGGTGCCGGACGGTAGCGTGGCCAGCCGCTGCGCCGCGGTCGGCTCGGGTACCGGCCGCCGGCCCGGCAGCAGCAGGTAGAGCAGCACCAGCGCGGCGATGGCCCCGCCCACGACCAGCAGCCGGCGCTCGGTGGTCAGCGCCGAGGCCTGCAGCGTCTTGATCCCGGCCAGGGCGAGGATCCAGACCAGGTTGATCGGCAGCAGCACCTTCCAGCCCAGCCGCATGAACTGGTCGTACCGCAGCCGCGGCAGCGTGGCCCGCAGCCAGATGAAGCCGAACAGCAGGATCAGCACCTTGCCGAACCACCAGGCCATCGGCAACCAGCCGGTGTTCAGCGCGCCGCCGGCGACGGCCGACAGCGGCCACGGCGCCCGCCAGCCGCCCAGGAACAGGGTGGTGCAGACCGCCGAGACGTTGATCATGTTGATGTACTCGGCCAGGTAGAACATGGCGAACTTGAACGACGAGTACTCGGTGAGGTACCCGCCAACCAGCTCGGACTCCGCCTCCGGCAGGTCGAACGGGGCCCGGTTGGTCTCCCCCACCGCGGAGATCACGTAGATGAGGAAGCTGGGGATCAGCAGTACCGCGTACCAGCCCGGTACCGTCGGGTGCCAGCCGGCGACCGACCAGCCGAGGTGTTCCAGGCCCGCCTGGGCGTTCACGATGTCCGATGTGGACATCGAGCCGGCGGTCATGAACACGCCGACGATGGACAGGCCCATCGCCACCTCGTACGAGATCATCTGGGCGCTGGAGCGCAGCCCGCCGAGCAGCGGGTAGGTCGAGCCGGAGGCCCAGCCGGACAGCACCACGCCGTAGATGCCCATGCCGGAGGCGGCCAGGATCAGCAGTACCGCGACCGAGGTGTCGGTCAGTTGCAGCGGGGTACGGTGGCCGAAGATCGACACCATCGGCCCGAACGGGATCACCGCGAACGTGATGAACGCGCACGTCGCCGAGATCACCGGAGCCAGGAAGTACACCACCTTGTCCGCGGTGATCGGGATGATCTCCTCCTTGAACGGCAGCTTCATACCGTCCATGAGGCTCTGCAGCCAGCCGTTCGGCCCGACCTGGTTGGGTCCGGGACGCACCGCCATCCGGGCCACGACCTTGCGCTCGTACATGATCGTGAACAGGGTCAGCAGGAGCAGCAGCGCGAACACGGCCACGACCTTGAGCAGCACCAGCCACCAGGTGTCGTGGCCGAAGTCGGTCAGGGTCGGGCCCTGTGCCAGGTAACGCGTCACCGGGTACCTCCGGGGCGGGTCAGCGACACCACGGCACCCGAGGTGACCCCCAGGGTACGGCGGACGGTGGCGCCGGGTGAGTTGGTGGGCAGCCAGACCACCTGGTCGGGCATCTCGGTGATGGCCAGCGGCAGGGTCAGTGCGCCGCGGTCGGTACCGACCGTCACCGGGTCACCCTCGGCCGCGCCCAGGTCGGCGGCGGCGGCCTTGGACAGCCGTACCACCGCCGGGCGCGCGGTACCGGCCAGCGCCTCGTCCCCGTCGGTGAGGCTGCCCAGGTCGAGCAGGTGGTGCCAGGTCGCCAGCACGGCCTGGCCGGCCGCGGGACGCGGTGCTGATACCGGTGCCAGCGCGGGCGGCAGCGGCCGTACCGACCCGGTGGGCCGCAGCGCCGCCAGATCCGCCCCGGCCCGGGCCGGGTCCGCGCAGCCCAGCTCGAAACCCAGCTCCCGGGCCAGCGAGTCGAGTACCCGCGCGTCGCTCATCGCGGTGGTCCGCAGCACCGTGTCGAAGTGCCGCGGCCGGCCCTCCCAGTCCAGGAAGCTGCCCGACTTCTCCACCACCGGGGCCACCGGCAGCACCACGTCGGCCCGCCGGGCCACCGCGGACAGCCGCTGCTCCAGGCTGACCAGGAAGCCCACCCGGTCCAGCGCCGCCTCCGCGGCGGCCGGATCGACCAGGTCGGCCGGGTCCACCCCGGCCACCAGCAGCGCCGCCAGCTCACCGTCGGCGGCCGCGGCGAGGATCGCGTCGGTGTTCCGGCCGGCCCGGCTGGGCAGCAGCCCGGAGGCCAGGTCCCATGCCTGGGCCAGCTCGGCCCGGGCCGCGGCGTCGGTCACCGGCCGGCCGCCGGGCAGCAGGTTCGGCAGGCAGCCGGCGGCCACCGCGCCACGGTCGCCGGCCCGCCGCGGTACCCACGCCAGCCGGGCGCCGGTACGTTCGGCCAGCGCCACGGCCGCGGACAGTCCACCCGGGACACTCGCCAGCCGCTCGCCCACGAACAGCAGTGCCCCGGGTACGGACAGCGCCGCGGCCAGTGCGGCGTCGCCGGCCAGCAGGGCGGCCTCGGTACCGGGTACCGCCGGGTACAGCGTGGCGCGCAGCCTGGTCAGGCCGGTACCGGCGAACGGGGCCACCGCGTGCACGGCCATCCGCCGCCGCCGTACCGATCTGCGCAGCCGTAGGAACAGGATCGGGCACTCCTCCTCCGGCTCCAGCCCGACCAGGACCACCGCCGGGGCGGTGTCGACGTCGGTGTACCGGACCGGCTCGGTACCGGCCGCGTGCCAGGCCAGGAAGTCGGTCTCCTCGGCCGACAGCGGCCGGGCCCGGAAGTCGATGTCGTTGGTACCCAGGGCGACCCGGGCGAACTTGGCGTACGCGTAGGAGTCCTCGACGGTCAGCCGGCCGCCGGTGAGTACCCCCACGCCGGCGCCGGTACCCGCCGCGCGCAGCCCGGCCGCGGCCGCGGCCAGCGCCTCCGGCCAGGACGCGGGGCGCAGCTGCCCGGTACCGGCGTCGCGTACCAGCGGCGTGGTGATCCGGTCCACCGCGGTGGCGTACCGGAATCCCCACCGGCCCTTGTCGCAGTTCCACTCCTCGTTCACGGCCGGGTCGTCGCCAGCCAGCCGGCGCAGGACCTTGCCCCGGCGCCAGTCGGTCCGCAGCGCGCAGCCGGCGGCGCAGTGCTCGCACGCGCTGGGCGTGGACACCAGGTCGAACGGCCGGGACCGGAACCGGTACTGCACGCCGGTCAGCGCGCCCACCGGGCAGATCTGCACCGTGTTGCCGGAGAAGTAGGAGGTGAAACCGTCGTCGTCGCCGCCGACCCGGTCGCCGCCCACCAGCGCGTCGGCGGAGCCGCGGAAGATGTTGATCTGCTCGGCCGAGCTGCGGTCCATCAGGTCGATGAACGGGTCCCCGGCGATCTCCTCGGAGAAGCGGGTACAGCGCTGGCACAGCACGCACCGCTCCCGGTCCAGCAGGATCTGCGAGGAGATGTGTACCGGCTTGGGGTACTCCCGCTTCACGTCGTGGAACCGGGTGTCCTCGCGGCCGCTGGACATGGCCTGGTTCTGCAGCGGGCACTCGCCGCCCTTGTCGCACATGGGGCAGTCGAGCGGGTGGTTGATCAGCAGGAACTCCATGATGCCGGCCTGCGCCTTGGCCGCCACCTCGCTGGTGAGCTGGGTACGCACGACCATGCCCTCGGACACCGGCTGGGTGCACGAGGCCACCGGCTTGCGCTGGCCCTCGATGTCCACCAGGCACTGCCGGCAGGCGCCGGCCGGGGCCAGCAGCGGATGGTCGCAGAACCGCGGGATGGCGATGCCGAGCCGCTCGGCGGTACGGATGACCAGTTCGCCCTTGGGCGCCTGGATCTCGATGCCGTCGATCGTGACGGTGACCGTGTCCACGGCCTTGTGCACGTCAGTCATCGGTCAGTGCGCTCCCACCATGACGTCGGCCGGGGACATCGTGGGGGCCCGGCGGCCCTCGATGTAGTCCAGGTAGTCCTGCGTGAAGTACTTGATGGAGGACTGGACCGGGCTGGCCGCGCCGTCGCCGAGCGCGCAGAACGACCGGCCGAGCAGGTTGTCACAGGTGTCCAGCAGCGTGTCGAGGTCCTCGTGGGTACCCTTGCCGGCCAGGATCCGGTGCAGCACCTGCTTCATCCAGTAGTTGCCCTCGCGGCACGGGGTGCACTTGCCGCAGGACTCGTGGTGGTAGAACTCGATCCACCGGTACGTCGCGTACACCACGTCGTCGGCGTCGGAGAACACCTGTACCGCGGTGGTACCGAGCATCGTGCCCACGCTGGCCATGCCCTCGAAGTCCAGCGGCACATCCAGGTGCTCGTCGGTCAGCATCGGTGTGGACGAGCCGCCTGGGGTCCAGAACTTCAACCGGTGCCCCTCGCGCATGCCGCCGGCCAGCTCGATGAGCTGGCGCAGGGTCACGCCCAGGGCACACTCGTACTGGCCCGGGGCGTTGACCCGGCCGGAGATGGAGTAGATCTTCGGCCCCGGGGACTTCTCGGTACCCATGCTCTTGAACCAGGCCGCGCCGCCCAGCACGATGTACGGCACGCTGGCGATGGTCTCCACGTTGTTCACCACGGTCGGGCTGGCGTACAGGCCGTGCGTGGCCGGGAACGGTGGGCGCAGCCGGGGCTGGCCGCGGTACCCCTCCAGCGAGTCCAGCAACGCCGTCTCCTCGCCGCAGATGTAGGCGCCCGCGCCACTGTGGACGACGATGTCCAGGTCGAACCCGGAGCCGAGGATGTCGCGTCCCAGGTATCCGGCCGCCCGCGCCTGCCCGACCGCGTGCCGCAGCCGCCGCGCCGCGTGTACCGCCTCACCGCGGACGTAGATGAAGGCCCGGTCGGCCCGGATCGCGTACGAGGCGATGATGATGCCCTCGATCAGCGAGTGCGGGTCGGCCATCATCAGCGGCAGGTCCTTGCAGGTACCCGGCTCGCCCTCGTCGGCGTTGACCACCAGGTAGTGCGGCCTGGCCAACCCGTCGGCCGAGCGGTCCTGCGGGATGAACGCCCACTTCATGCCGGTGGGGAACCCGGCGCCACCGCGCCCGCGCAGGCCGGAGTCCTTCACCAGGGCGATCAGGTCGTCCGGGTGCGCGGCGAGCGCCTTGCGCAGCCCGGCGTACCCGTCCAGCCGCTGGTACACCGCGATGTCCCAGGCGTCCGGCGACAACCAGCGCTTGGTCAGTACCGGCGTCAGCTGCGCCAGCGCCTCCGGCGACGGGGTGGCGGGGCTCACTTGTTGGCCTCCCGGGTGCTCGGGATCGGGGTGTTCGGGTCGAACCCGGGTACCGTCACGCCGTGCTGCTCCGCGAGCCGGTTGCCGCGCAGCGTCGCCTCGCCGGCGGGTCCCTCGCCCACCGCGCCGTCCCGGTCGTCGGCGAAGCCGGCGAGCTGCCGCGACATCTCCCGCAGCGTGCACAGCCGGGCGCCACGCGACGGTACCGGGCGCTGCCCGTCCCGGAGCTTCGCCACCACGTCCAGCGCGGCCTGCCGGTCGACCTCGTCGAAGAACTCGTAGTTGACCGTCATGACCGGCGCGTAGTCGCAGGCGGCCAGGCACTCCGCGTGCTCCAGGGTGATCGTCCCGTCCGCGGTGGTCTGGTCGTGGCCGACCCCCAGCTCCGCCGACAGCGCCTGGAACACCGCGTCGCCGCCGAGTACCCCGCACATCGTGTTGGTACAGACGCTGACCAGCCAGTCGCCGGCCGGGCGGCGCTTGTACATGGTGTAGAAGGTGGCCACCGCGGCCACCTGGGCCCGGGTGATGCCCAACTGCTCGGCGCAGAAGGTCATGCCCTCCGCGGTGACGTACCCGTCGGCCGCCTGTACCAGGTGCAGCAGCGGCAGCAGCGCGGAGCGCTCCCGCCCGGCGGGGTACCGCGCGATGATCTCCTTCGCGCGCAGCTGCGTCTCGTCGTCGTACGGCATCAGCGGTCACACCCACCCATCACGGGGTCCAGCGAGGCGCCCCCGGCGATCACGTCGGCCAGCAGCGCGCCCTCGGCCATCGCCGGGAGCGCCTGGAGGTTGACGAAGCTCGGTTCCCGGTAGTGCACCCGGTACGGCCGGGTACCGCCGTCGGACACCGCGTGCACGCCCAGCTCCCCGCGCGGGGACTCGATCGCCACGTACACCTGGCCCGGCGGTACCCGGAACCCCTCGGTGACCAGCTTGAAGTGGTGGATCAGCGACTCCATCGACTGACCCATGATCTTGGCAATGTGCTCCAGCGAGTTGCCCAACCCGTCGGTACCGACGGCCAGCTGCGCCGGCCAGGCGATCTTCTTGTCCGCCACCATCACCGGCCCCGGGCGCAGCTTGTCCAGCGCCTGCTCGATCAGCTTCATCGACTCGCGGATCTCGGCCAGCCGCACCAGGTACCGGGCCCACACGTCGGCGCCGTCCTGGGTCGGCACGTCGAACTCGTACTGCTCGTACCCGCAGTACGGCATCGTCTTGCGCAGGTCCCAGCCCAGCCCGGCCGAGCGCAGTACCGGCCCGGTCACGCCCAGCGCCAGGCAGCCGGTGACGTCCAGTACCGCCACGCCCTGGGTACGCTCGTGCCAGATGATCTGGCCGGAGAGCATGTCCTCGTACTCCTTGAGCTTCTTCGGCAGGTACCGCAGGAAGTCCCGGATCTTGGTGACGGCGGCCGGCGGCACGTCCGCGGCCACCCCGCCGGGGCGCACGTAGGCCATGTTCATCCGCAGCCCGGTGATCATCTCGAAGATGTCCAGGATGTACTCGCGCTCACGGAAGCCGTACAGCATCATCGAGATCGCGCCGAGTTCCATGCCCGTGGTGGCCAGCCACACCAGGTGCGAGGAGATCCGGTTCAGCTCCATCATCAGTACCCGGATGGTGGTGGCCCGGGGCGTGATCTGCTCGGTGACGCCCAGCAGCTTCTCCACCGCCAGCGCGTACGCGGTCTCGTTGAACAGCGGCGACAGGTAGTCCATCCGGGTCACGAACGTCGAACCCTGGGTCCAGGTGCGGTACTCCAGGTTCTTCTCGATCCCGGTGTGCAGGTACCCGACGACCGCCCGCGCCTCGGTGACGGTCTCGCCCTCCAGCTCCAGGATCAGCCGGAGCACGCCGTGCGTGGACGGGTGCTGCGGGCCCAGGTTGACCACGATCCGTTCGTCCCGGATCGGGTCCTCCACGTTGCCCAGGACCTCGTCCCAGTCCCCGCCGGTGACGGTGAACACCCGGCCGGAGGTGGTGTCCCGGGCCGGCGCGTACGGCTGCTGACCGGTACCGGGCGTGGTTTCCGTGCTCATTGCCGGGCCACCTTCCGTTCGCGACTGCGGGGCTCGCTGCGCTCACTCCTCGCGCTCACTGGTACGACCTCCGCTGGTCCGGCGGGGGGATCTCGGCGCCCTTGTACTCCACCGGTACGCCCCCGAGCGGGTAGTCCTTGCGCTGCGGGTGGCCCGCCCAGTCGTCGGGCATGAGGATCCGGGTCAGGTTCGGGTGGCCGTCGAAGACGATCCCGAACATGTCGTACGTCTCGCGTTCCTGCCAGTCCGCGGTCGGGTACACCGCGGTCACGCTGGGCAGGTGCGGATCCTGCGCGGTCACCGCCGCCTCCAGCCGCACCACCCGCCGGTACGTCATGGACGTCAACTGGTACGCCACGTGCAGCCGGCGCTCGTCCGAACCGAGGTAGTCCACCGCCGACACCGAGGAGCACAGCTCGAAGCGCAGCGCCGGGTCGTCGCGCATGACCTGGCACACGGCCGCGATCCGGGCCGGCGCGATGTGCAGGGTCAGCTCGCCGCGGTCCACGACCACCTTCTCCACCGCGTCGGCGAAGCCGGGGTACGCCTCCTCCAGCGCGTCGTACACCTCGTCGAAGTACCCGCCGAACGGGCGCGGCGAGTCCAGTACGGTCAACGTGCGCCGTACCAGGCCACCGAACCCCGAGGTGTCACCCGAGCCGTGCACGCCGAACAGGCCCCGCCCCGCGGTACCGGCCGGCGGGTACTCGGCCGCGGCGCCGGTGCTGGTACCCGCCGGGGGCGCCGCGACGGGTACGCCCCCGCCCGGCCCGGTCACCGGGAGTCCCCGGACGCGACGTGGTGCCCGGCCTTCATCCAGTTCTCGATGCGCAACTGCTCCTCGCGCCCTTCCTTGACCGCCTGCTCCCACTGCACCGCGCGGGCCTTGTTCGACCGGTACGACGAGGGCATGGCGCCGGGCGCCACCGCCGGTACGTCGCCGCGCTCGATCCGCTGCGCCAGCGCCTTGCGCCCGTTGGGTCCCAGCGGCTGGTGCAGGATCTTCTCCCGCAGCTTGAGGATCGCGTCGATGAGCATCTCCGGGCGCGGCGGGCAGCCGGGCAGGTACATGTCCACCGGCACGATGTGGTCGACGCCCTGCACGATCGCGTAGTTGTTGAACATGCCGCCGGAGGAGGCGCACACGCCCATCGAGATCACCGAACGCGGCTCGGGCATCTGGTCGTAGATCTGGCGCAGCACCGGGGCCATCTTCTGGCTCACCCGGCCGGCGACGATCATCAGGTCGGCCTGCCGGGGCGAGGCCCGGAACACCTCCATGCCCCAGCGGCCCAGGTCGTAGTGCGGGCCGCCGGCGGCCATCATCTCGATCGCGCAGCAGGCCAGGCCGAAGGTCGCCCCCCAGAACGAGGACTTGCGCGCGTAGTTGGACAGCTTCTCCACCGAGGTGAGCAGGATCCCGCTCGGCAGCTTCTCTTCGATCCCCACGTCATTGACCGCCCGTCAGTCCCAGTCCAGGCCGCCGCGGCGCCAGACGTAGGCGTACGCGACGAACACGGTGGCGATGAAGATCAGCATCTCGACGAAGCCGAAGGTACCCAGGGCGTGGAACGAGACCGCCCACGGGTACAGGAAGATGATCTCGATGTCGAACACGATGAACAGCATCGCGGTCAGGTAGAACTTGATCGGGAAGCGCCCGCCGCCGATCGGCTGCGGGGTCGGCTCGATCCCGCACTCGTACGCGGACAGCTTCGCGGCGTTGCGCCGGTGCGGCCCCACGAACGGCGCGATCACCACGCTGAACAGCGCGAACAGCGCGCCGAGTACGAGCAGCCCGACGACGGGTACCCAGTTGGCAAGAGACATGGTCGGCTCCGCCCTGTCCTTCCTTAGTAACCTGATGCGCTCCGCATCGCGTCCGTGGCCTGCGTCAACGTATTAGTAGCCTGGTGCCGGCCGGTTGCCCGGGTGGCGCGCCGATGATCGGTCCTGCTCGGGCCGGTACCGCCT
>Ga0075024_100001103_pt1 | contig 10662 bp, 11 predicted proteins | sample Str013_2_FD_71389 | JGI IMG/M metagenome (GOLD analysis project Ga0075024, IMG submission 71389) | Freshwater sediment microbial communities in response to fracking from Pennsylvania, USA - Straight Creek_MetaG_SC_2013 | ecosystem: Environmental > Aquatic > Freshwater > Creek > Sediment... | reverse complement strand
GCGACCCAATCGAGCTCGGCGTCACGGCCGACGGTCGCATGGTGCGAGGCGAAATGGAACGTGCCCTGCGAGAGATTCTGGAGCGAGACGTACTCGACCCTCGCCCCCTGCTCGACGACGATCTCGACTGCTGCGTTCGAGTAGCCGGACAGGTCGGGCGACATCGAGGCGTACTCCTCGATCACGGTGAAACGGCTCTCGGGCTCCGCCACGATCAGCAACCGCCAGAAGAGCGAGCCGCCCTCGACTGCATTCGCGATCCGTACGTACAACGGCTTCTCGACGACCTCGCCTCGAGGGACGTGCACGAGGAGGCCGTGCCGCCACAGGGCGGCATTGTGGGCGGCGAACTTCTCGTCGGTCCCGACGAGCGAGTAGAGCAACGGGTGGTCGTCGGTCAGCACCTCGAACCGCAGGCCCTCAGGGGCCCGATCGATCCGGATCCCGGCCTCGCTGACGACTGCAATGCCGGCGGCATCGATGTCGAGCAGCGTGTCCGGCGCCGCGATCTCGGTCGCGCCGTTCGCGACGAACGAATCGGGGTCGAAGCCGGTGAGATCAGTGAACCGCCAGTGCTCGTCCGACTTCGTGGGCAGCGGTAGCGCTCGGTAGCGCTCGAGCAACTCAGCCCGCATGCGTGTGGGGCGCGTAGCGCCGGTGCAGCATGAGTGCGTTGCCATCCGGGTCGGCGAAGAACGCCATATGACAGACGCCGGAGTCGAACGTCTCGCCGTGGAAGGCGACGCCTTTCGCCTCCAGCCCGCGACGCGCCTCCTCGACATCAGGCACGCGCAACGCAATAGCCGAGGAGTGCGGCGTCGTGAACTCACCGCCCATGTTGGTCGGGTCGACGAGGTACAGGCTGACGTTCTCGCCGAGCTGGAACTCCGGCCACGCCCCGTGACCGATCTGCTCGAGCCCGAGGGTGTCGCGGTAGAACGCCGTGCCCCGCTCGAGGTCTTGCACGGGCACGGAGACGAAATCCGTGCGCTCGACCGTGATCACCCGACACCTCGAAGTCTGCTCTCAGACGTCGGGCTAGCCAACAGAGCCTTCCATCTGCAGCTGGATCAACCGGTTCATCTCGACCGCGTACTCGAGCGGCAGCTCCTTGGTGATCGGCTCGACGAAGCCGGAGACGATCATGGCGCTCGCCTCCGCCTCGTTGAGCCCGCGCGACATGAGGTAGAAGAGCTGCTCCTCGCCGATCTTCGAGACGGTCGCCTCGTGCCCGAGCTCGACCTCGCTCTCGTCCACCTGGATGTACGGGTAGGTGTCGGAGCGAGACTCGTCGTCGAGGATCAGCGCGTCGCAGACGACCTTCGACTTCGATCCGACGGCGCCCTTCGCCACCTGGAGCAGGCCACGGTAGCCGGCGCGGCCACCGTTCTTGGAGATCGACTTCGAGGTGATCACCGACGTCGTGTGCGGCGCAACGTGGACGACCTTGCCGCCTGCATCCTGGTGCTGACCCTTGCCGGCGAACGCGATCGAGAGCACCTCGCCATGGGCGCGTTCCCCCATCAGCCAGATCGCCGGGTACTTCATCGTCAGCTTGGAGCCGAGGTTCCCGTCGACCCACTCCATCGTCGCGTCCTCGTGGGCGACGGCACGCTTGGTGACGAGGTTGTAGACGTTGTTCGACCAGTTCTGGATCGTCGTGTAGCGGCAGCGGCCGCCCTTCTTGACGACGATCTCGACAACGGCCGAGTGGAGCGAGTCGGACGAGTAGATCGGCGCGGTACAGCCCTCGACGTAGTGCACGTAGGCGCCCTCGTCGACGATGATCAGCGTCCGCTCGAACTGACCCATGTTCTCGGCGTTGATGCGGAAGTAGGCCTGCAGCGGCATCTCTATGCGCACGCCCGGCGGCACGTAGATGAACGAGCCGCCCGACCACACGGCCGAGTTGAGGGCGGCGAACTTGTTGTCGTTCTGCGGGATGATCGTGCCCATGTACTGCTTGACGACGTCCTCGTGATCGCGGAGCGCCGAGTCCATGTCGAGGAAGATCACGCCCTTCTTCTCGAGGTCCTCCTGCAGCTTGTGGTAGACGACCTCGGACTCGTACTGCGCACCGACGCCCGCGAGGTACTTCTTCTCCGCCTCGGGAATGCCGAGCTTGTCCCAGGTGTCGAGGATCTCGGCCGGCAGGTCCTCCCACTTGTCGACCTGCTTCTCGGTCGGGCGGATGTAGTAGTAGATGTTCTCGAAGTCGATTTCTTCGACGGCCCCACCCCAGGTGGGCATAGGGCGCGCGTAGAAGTAGTCGAGCGACTTGTGGCGGAACTTGCGCATCCAGTCCGGCTCGTTCTTGTGCTCGGCGATCGCCTCGACGATCTCGTGCGACAGGCCACGGCCCGACTTGAAGAAGTAGTCCTTGGCCTCGTCCGGGTTCGAGAAGCCGTACTTGTAGTCGCTGCGGATCTCCTTGACGAGGTCGTTTTCGGCAGTGCTCATGATGCGGCTCCGGCGGGGATGAAGGCCTCGTAGCCGTCCTTCTCGAGCTGGAGCGCCAGTTCGGCGCCGCCCTCGGCGACGATGCGGCCGTCGACGAAGACGTGGACGAAGTCGGGCGTGATGTAGTCGAGGATCCTCTGGTAGTGCGTGATCACGAGCGCCCCCATCTCGGCACCGACGAGATCGTTGACGCCGTTCGCGACGATGCGCAACGCGTCGATGTCGAGCCCGGAGTCGGTCTCGTCGAGAATCGCGATGCGCGGCTTGAGCATGGCCATCTGCAGGATCTCGACGCGCTTCTTCTCGCCACCCGAGAAGCCGTCGTTCAGGTAGCGGGAGGCGAGCTCGCGCGGCACCTTCAGGCGCTCCATCGCGGCGAGCAGCTCGGTGCGGAACTCCTTCACGTGGATCGGGTCGTCCTCGCCGCCGTTCTTCGCCTTGCGCACGGCGTTGATCGCCTGCCGCAGGAAGTTGGTCACGGTGACGCCCGGGATCGCGTGGGGATACTGGAAGGCAAGGAAGAGGCCGCGCTGCGCGCGCTCGTCGGCGCCCATCTCGACGACGTTCTCGCCGTCGAGCAGGATCTCGCCCTCGATGATCTCGTACGAGGGATGGCCCATCAGCGCGTACGCGAGCGTCGACTTGCCCGAGCCGTTCGGGCCCATGATGGCGTGCTTCTCGTTCAGCCCGACCGCGAGGTCGACGCCCTTGACGATCTCGGTGCCGTCCTCGAGGGCGACGTGCAGGTTCTTGATCTCGAGCAGTGCCACGTGAGGAATCCTCGCTTCGTCGACGAAGGAGCGGGGACAGCCCGCTGCGCAACATGGTAGCCGGTCCCTGGCGGAGCGCCGCTTCGCTGCTATTCTCGCGCCATGCCGAATGTAGGCCCATGGGAGATCGTTCTCCTTCTGCTACTCGCGTTGCTGTTGTTCGGCGCGAAGCGGTTGCCGGAGATCGGGAAGTCGGTGGGGCAGGGAATGCGTGAGTTCAAGGACTCGGTGAGCGGCGCGAACAAGCACATCGAAGAGGTGCGCGCCGAGCTCGATCCAGCCATGCAGGACCTCAGCGACACGACCGTTTCCGCCGCTTCGCGAGAGCACGACACGGTCTAGCAGGATGAGACTGCCGCGGCGGCTTCGCCACGGCGAGGAGGCGACGCTTGTCGAGCATCTCGACGAGCTCCGTTCGCGCATCATCCTTTCGCTGGGCATCGTCATCGTCGCGACGATCGTCGCGTTCGTCTTCCAGCACAGCATCCTGCACTGGCTCAACGGGCCTTTGCCGCCCAAGATCAAGGCTAAAGGCATCCTCACCCTGGGGGTCGCCGAACCGTTCCTGATCACGTTCAAGATCTGCATCTGGGTGGGTGTCGGCGTGGCCTTCCCGCTCATCCTCTGGCAGATCTGGGGCTTCTTCGCGCCCGCGATCGCCGAGCACACGCAACGCGTCCTCGTCGGGTTCGTCCTGTTCGCCTCCGTCCTCCTGGCCGGAGGCGTCGTGTTCGGCTACTACATCGTGCTGCCAAAGGCGCTGGTCTTCCTGACGACATACAACGACAAGACGTTCAACGTCGAGCTCCAGGCGTCGTCCTACTACAACTTCGTCCTGTTGATCCTGGTCGGCATGGGCGTCGTGTTCGAGCTGCCGATCTTCGTGCTCGCGCTCGTCCGGCTCGGGATCGTCACGTCGTACCGGCTGCGCCACACCCGGCGGATCGGCTACTTCATCGTCGCCGTCGTCGCCGTCGCGTTGCCTGGCGTCGACCCGGTGACGACGACACTCGAGGCGATTCCGCTGTTCGTGCTCTACGAGGGCTCGATCTGGCTGTCGGTTTTGATGGAGCGCTACTGGATGCACGGCTCCGACACCTCCTTCGAGCCGGACGACTTCAGCGGGCTCGACGAGCTGTGACCGTCCTCAGCGCCGACTGGGTGCTCCCGGTCGGCAGCCCGCCGATTGAGAACGGGGCGGTCGCGTTCGACCACGGCGTGATCACAGCGGTCGGGACCGCCGCGGAGCTGGGCGCCGGCGAGCGGTTCGAGGAGGCCGTGATCCTCCCCGGCTTCGTCAACGCGCACTCCCACATCGAATACGCCGGCTACGCGGGCTTCGGCGACGGGCTGTCGTTCCCGCCGTGGATCGGGCTGCACGTCGCGCGCAAGCGCCGACTCGACCAGACCGACATGGAGGCAATGGCCGTGCTCGGAGCGGCGGAGTGCCTCCGCTCCGGGATCACCACCGTCGGCGACTGCAGCTTCTCCGGCGCCGCGGCCGTCGCCTGCGACGCCGTCGGCCTGCGCGCCATCGTCTACCTCGAGGTGTTCGGCGTCGACGCACGAGCCCTCGCGGGATTCGACGAGCTGCACGCGCGCGTCGCCGGCTCGTTCTCGGACCGTGTCGTGGCCGGCGTCTCACCCCATGCGCCGTACACCTGCGGCATCGAGCTGTACGAGGCGTGCGCCTCGCTCGGACTTCCGCTCGCGACGCATCTCTCCGAGAGCGAGGCCGAGCTGGAGTATCTCCGTAGCGGCCGCGGGCCATGGGAAGCGCTCGCCGAGTACCTCGTGCCGCCGCTTCGGCGCGGTGCGATCGGAGCGCTGGCGGAAGCCCGCGTGCTCGGCTCGACGGTGATCGCGGCGCACTGCGTCCACGTCACCGCCGAGGAGATCGAACTGCTCGCCGACACCGGTACGGCCGTCGCGCACTGCCCGCGCTCGAATGCGCTGCTCGGCTGCGGCGTCGCCCCGCTCACCGCCTTGCGCGAAGCAGGCGTGCGATTGTGCATCGCCACGGACAGCCCCGCGTCGACGCCGTCCTTCGACATGTTCGACGAGCTGCGGAGCGCCGTCCTGGCCGCACGCGCACGTGAACGGCGCCCGGATGCGCTCACCACGACCGACGCGCTCGAGCTCGCGACGCTGGGCGGAGCAACGGCTCTGGGTCTCGACGCCGAGATCGGCACGCTCGAACCCGGCAAGCAGGCCGACTTCGCGATCGTCTCGCTCGCCGACTCCCCGTTCCTGCCGTGGGAGGATCCGGCCGGAGCAGTGGTTCTCGGCGGCTCCCCCGACCGCGTCGTCGCTACTCTCGTAGCAGGCGAGGAGCGCTACCGGAAGGGAGGGACGACATGGCACGCATCAACAAGCCGCGCGCGGCAGGCTCGGGCTCGAATGCTCGAGGCGTAAACAGCGCGGCGGCCAAGTCGGCCGCCCCCAAACGGCGAACGCAGAACTCGATCGAGGACACGATGTTCTTCCCGCGCTTGCGGCGCCATTCCAAGTGGATGTTCCTCGCGCTCGCGCTCGTCTTCGGGCTCGGCTTCGTCATCTTCGGCGTGGGTGCGAGCGGCACCGGTCTCGGCGACCTGTTCCGCAACAACACGAGCGGCGGCGGCGGGACATCGATCGGCTCCGCGCTGAAGGCGACGGAGAAGAACCCGAACGACGCCGCAGCCTGGCAACAACTCTCCACCGCCTATCAGACGAGCGGCGACATCGACCAGGCCGTCAACGCCCAGGAACGCTACACGGCACTGGCGCCGAAGGATCTCGACGGTCTGAGCCAGCTTGCCGGCCTGTATCGCGCGCAGGCGCAGAAGCTCGCCACCACGGCGCAGGACGCCCAGACGCGCATCGCCTACTCCGGGCTCGCGGCGCCGATCGGCGACAGCCTGGTCGTCAAGGGCCAGCCCGTCTACACCAACGAGCTCGCCGCCGCCCTCACGGCAGACGCAGCGAAGCAGTACCAGCAGGCGGTGCAGGCCGAGCAGCAGGCGCTGCAGAGCCAGCTGACGACCTACCAGCAGGTGGCGAAGCTCTCGCCCAAGGATCCCAACCTCCAGCTGTCGATCGCGAACGCCGCGCGAGATCTCGGCTCGACACCCGCACAGATCAGCGCCTACCGGCGCTTCCTCGTGCTTGCGCCCGACGACCCGAACGCCGGGCTCGTCCGGCAGCAGCTCAAGCTGCTGACGAAGCCGGCCGCCCCGGCGCCGAAGGCAAAGCCAACCAAGTCGAAGTCGGGTTAGACTCGCGCCCAGTGAAGCTGCACGCGAAGCTGGAAGTCCTCAGCGGGGCCGGCGGTCGGCGCGCCGCGCTCCTGCTCCTGGCTCTCGGGAGCCTGGCCGTGCTCGCGGCCGGCTGCGGCACCCTCGGCTACACGGGCGCGCAGGCCGACAAGGCGAACGGCAAGAAGCTGTTCTCCGCGAAGTGCGGCGCGTGCCACACACTCGCAGACGCCGGGACGACGGGAACGATCGGACCGGATCTCGACTACGCGTTCAGGCAGGACCTCGCCGTCGGCATGACCGAGGGGACGATCCGGCAGGTCGTGCGGGGACAGATCGCCTACGCGATCACGGACACGTCGACGGGGTCGCCCGGGATGCCGAAGAACCTCGTCACCGGAAAGGACGCGGTCGACGTCGCCGCCTACGTCGCGAGCGTCGCCAGCAAGCCTGTCGCGCCAGCACCCGCACCGGCACCGGCACCGGCCCCCACGTCCAGCACGACCGCGTCGACGACGACACCCGCGCCGGGCGGCACCGCTGACGCAGCCACGATCGCCGCAGGCAAGCAGGTGTTTCTCTCCAACGGCTGCGGCGGCTGCCACACGTTGAAGGACGCCGGCTCGGGCGGCAACGTCGGGCCCAACCTCGACAGGCTCGCAGCGGACGCGAAGACCGCCGGCAAGGCACTCGCAGCCTACGTCCGCGAGTCGATCGTCACCCCGAACGCCTACATCGTGCCGGGCTTCCCGAAGGACACGATGCCGGGGACGTTCGGGCAGACTTTGACGCCGGCTCAGCTCAGCGCGCTGATCGCCTACCTGCTCGCCGTCTCCGGCAAGTAGTCCGCCGCTGCGGCAAGCCGCACCGGGACGACGAAACGGGCACGCAGCCGCTCGGCCGACCTGGGATCGAACACGACGACCTCGTCAGCCGCGAACGCCTGTAGCGCCTGCTCGACCGCGGCCACCGGATCGGTTCCCGGTTCGACGATGCGCACGTCGCCGAACGGGTGCAGTGCTGCCACGCGTCCCTGGTCGATCGCGCCAGGATCGCCGACCAGGAGCAGGGACGCTCGATCGGTCGCACGGGGGGCCAGCATCCTCGCGCGGCGCCAGCGCCAGGCCAGGATGCCGGCTGCGGCGATGCACGCCGCGACAACGCCGAGGCCGGCCCAGGTCGAGATCCACGAGCCCAGCGCGACCAGGCTGAAGACGCCGATCGTGACGAAGACGAGCCGGAACGCCGCACCCTCGTCGCGGAACGGGTTGCCGATCAGAGCAGGTAGACGGTCACGTAGACCACGATCCACATGACGTCCACGAAGTGCCAGTAGATGCCCGGCAGCTCGACGCCGTGGTGGTGCTCGGGCGTGTAGTGGCCGCGGAAGGACCGCACCGCGGCGACGGTGAGCAGTGTGAGGCCGATGAAGACGTGCGCACCGTGCAGACCCGTGAGGCCGAAGAACGCCGAGGCGAACGCGCCGTCGCTCGTGTTGAAGCCCACGTGCGCGTACTCGATCGCCTGGGTGAGCAGGAACGCGACGCCGAGCGCGATCGTCGAGACGAGGCCCGCCTTCAGCCCGGCGCGGTCGCCCCGCTTGATCGACTGCAGGGCCCAGTGCATCGTGAAGCTCGACGTGACGAGGATGCAGGTGTTGACGCCGGCGACGAAGATCGGGAAGTGGAACGGCGCCGGCGGCCAGTGCGACGGGGCACCCGGGTTGACGACCCGCACGAAGAAGTAGGCGGCGAAGAACGACCCGAAGAGCATCGCCTCCGACCCGATGAACAGGAGCATGCCGAGCGTCGTCGCGTCGATCCGCGAACTCTTGTTCGCAAGCGGCGGGCCGTGGTGGTGACCGTGAGCCTCGGCGTGCGCGCTCATGCGGACACCTCGGCGCGCGCCTCGACGACGACGTGCTGGACGGGGACTCCCGAGTCGGCGCGCAGGCGGCCGACCAGGTCGCGGCGCAACCAGCCGGACCGCTCGCCCGGGAACGTCGAGACGATCACCTCGTCGACGCGCTCGTCGTGGATCGCCTCCATCGCCGCGGTGTACGGATCGGGGTGGGCTATCTGGCCGTGCGCGTCGATGCCCTCCGACCGGAGCTCCGCGACCGCGCCGCGCAGCCGCCGCTCGGCGTCGGGATGCCCGAGGGCGATGCTCTCGATCGAGTCGCTCTGCGGACTGAGGATCAGGAAGCTGACATTGTCCTTCGCGGCTCTCTGCCGGACGGCGTCGAGCAGCGGCTCGCCGAGCACCGTCTCGTTGGCGACGACGAGCACGTTCACCGCGCCGGACTCGAGGGCGACGTCGGCGACGACGTGGCGCAACGGGCGCGCTCCGACGACCTTTTCGATCTCGTCGAGCAGATCTCGACGCAGCCAGCCCGACCGTGCCTCCGGATGGGTCGAGACGATCACCTCGTCGACGTCCTCCTGCGCGAGAGCATCGCGCACCGAGTCCAGCGGCCCCTCGCCCGAGACGTAGCCGTACGCGGGCACGCCCGACTCACGCAGCGCCTGCAGCGCCCGGTCGAGCCGCCTCCCGGCCGACGCACGGCGGGTGCCTTCGTAGACGACGTAGCCGGCCACGGGATCGTTGACCGGGGCAACGACGAGCGCGCGGATCGGTCCCTGAGCCGCACGATCCTCCACCGCCGCGATCAGCTCGCGCCCGGCGAGCGTCTCGTTGGCGACGACCAGCACGACGGTTGGCTCGTCGCTCATGCGTGAACCTCTTCGGCGACCGGAGCGCTGTGCAGGATGGCGTGCCGCGCGCCGGGAACGCCGTACTCGTACGGGCCGCCGACGACCTGCGGGATCTCGTCGAAGTTGAAGATCGGCGGCGGCGAGCTGACCTGCCACTCGAGTGTGTTCGCGCGCCACGGGTTGTCGCCTGCGAGCGGGCCGCGCACCCAGCTCGTGATCATGTTGTAGAAGAAGATCACGGTCGAGGCGCCGAGCACGAACGAGGCGATCGAGATCACCATGTTGGCGTCGGCGAACTGGCTCGAGTAGTCGAACACGCGCCTCGGCATACCGCGTAGGCCGACGTAGTGCATCGGGAAGAACGTGACGTTGAAGCTGACGAACGTGAGCCAGAAGTGGAGCTTGCCGAGTCGCTCGTCGAACATCCGGCCGGTCACCTTCGGGAACCAGTAGTACACGCCGGCGAAGATCGTGAACACCGAGCCGCCGAAGAGCACGTAGTGGATGTGCGCGACGATGAAGTACGTGTCCGACGCGTGGATGTCGATCGGCACCGAGCCGAGGAAGATGCCGGACAGGCCACCGATCACGAACATGGAGATGAAGCCGAGCGCCCAGAGCATGGGCGTCGTCAGCCGGATCTTCCCCTCCCACAGCGTCGCCAGCCACGAGAACACCTTGATCCCCGTGGGCACGGCGATCAGCAGCGTCGAGATCATCATCGGGACGCGCAGCCAGTCCGCCATGCCGGCGACGAACATGTGGTGCGCCCACACCGAGAAGCCGAGGATGAGGATCCCGATGAACGAGAGCGCCATCAGCCGGTAGCCGAAGATCGGCTTGCGCGACATCGTGGAGACCACCTCGGAGACGATGCCGAAGCCGGGCAGCATCATGATGTAGACGGCCGGATGGCTGTAGAACCAGAAGATGTGCTGGTAGCCGAGCACATAGCCCCCGTGCGCGGGGACGAAGAAGCTCGTGTGCAGCACGCGGTCGAACATAACGAAGAACTGCGAGCCGGCGATGAACGGCGTCGCGATCACGACGAGTAGCGAGGTGGTGAAGTTCGCCCAGACGAGCAGCGGCATACGCCAGAACGTCATCCCGGGCGCGCGCATCGTGATGATGGTGACCAGGAAGTTGAGCGCGGTCAGGATCGACGAGGCGCCCGCCCACTGCACGCCCATGTTGAAGAACATCGAGCCGACGGGCGAGTCGGTGGAGAGCGGGGCGTAGCCGGTCCAGCCGGCGGCGAACGGCCCGCCCGGGGCGACGAAGCTCGCCATGAACATCGTCCCGGCGATCGGCAGCAGCCAGTAGGAGAGGGCGTTGAGCCGCGGGAACGCCATGTCGGGCGCGCCGAGCATCAGCGGCACGACGAAGTTCGCGAGGCCCGCGAAGGCCGGGATGATGAAGAGGAAGATCATCAGCACCGCGTGCATCGAGACGAGCCCGTTGAACGTCTGCGAGCTGAAGAAC
>Ga0075024_100001102_pt1 | contig 10664 bp, 13 predicted proteins | sample Str013_2_FD_71389 | JGI IMG/M metagenome (GOLD analysis project Ga0075024, IMG submission 71389) | Freshwater sediment microbial communities in response to fracking from Pennsylvania, USA - Straight Creek_MetaG_SC_2013 | ecosystem: Environmental > Aquatic > Freshwater > Creek > Sediment... | reverse complement strand
CGGTCATTCCAATCGAGAATGCGGGAGAACGTCTCGGCCCCGATCACCAGTGCGCGCTTGAATTGGCCGGGCCTCAGGAAGTTGTCGGCGATGGTGAGAGCGTAGACGAAGCCCGAGCATACCGCCTGAATATCGAACGCGGCGCCATGGGTGATGCCAAGCCCCGCCTGGATGGTCGCCGCGGTGGCCGGAAACGTCCGATCCGGCGTTGCCGTTGCACAAACGATGAGATCGATGTCGTTGGCGTCGATGCCCGAGCGTACCAGCGCCTGATGTGCCGCGGCAATGCCGAGGTCGGAGGTCTTCTCGCTGTCGGCCGCGATGTGCCGCGCCTGGATGCCGGTACGCTCGCGGATCCATTCATCGGTCGTGTCGACCATCCGTGCCAGCTCGTCGTTGCTCAGCACGCGCTTGGGCAGATAAGCGCCGACGCCTCGCACCACCGACCGGATCACTGCCACGTTGCACTCCTTTCCCGTTTCCCCGCGAGGCTGGCCGCCCCGTCTCGTCGATGGTCAAGCCGTCGGCTTGTCCGCCCTCTGCAGCGAGCTGAGTTGAGCGGCCGCCGCAGCCACGGGCGCTTGCACTTCGATCGCATGGCCCGCCGCCGTCTGTCCATGAAAGGCTGCGATCTCCGATGTCAGCCGCCCGACCAGCGCCTGGCCCGCCAAGTCATAGCCGATGTCCACCGCGCTGGCGAAGCCGGTGGCATCGGTGCCGCCATGGCTTTTGATCACCATGCCGTTGAGGCCCAGGAAGGTGCCCCCGTTGACCCGCCGCGGGTCCATTTTCGCCTTCAGAAACCGGAACGCGCCTTGCGCCATGAAGGCGCCGGCCCTTGCCGCCAGCGAGCGGGTCATCGCCGCCCGCAGGTAGACGCCGATCTGCCTCGCCGTGCCTTCGGCGGTCTTGAGCGCGATGTTGCCGGTATAGCCCTCCGTCACCACCACGTCGGCCAACCCCTGTCCGATCTGATCGCCTTCAACGAACCCCAGATAGTTGAACGGCAGGCCGGCGGACTTCAGCAGCGCGTGGGCTTCCTTGATTTCCTCGAGCCCCTTGATTTCCTCGACGCCGATGTTGAGCAGTCCCACTCTCGGCTTGTCGATGTGCAGGACCGCCCGCGCCATGGCCGCCCCGAGCAGCGCAAAGTCGGCCAGCTGGCGTGCATTGGCCCCGACGTTCGCCCCCACATCGAGCACGATGCATTCGCCATGCACCGTCGGCCACAACGCGGCCAATGCCGGCCGTTCGATGCCGGGCATGGTCTTCAGGCAGAACTTGGCCATCGCCATCAGCGCACCGGTATTGCCGGCGGACACCGCCACATGCGCCTGTCCGTCCCGCACCGCCTGCAAGGTCAGCCACATGCTCGACTTCCAGCGGCCATGCCGCAGCGCCTGGCTGGGCTTGGCGTCCATCGCGATGGCGACGTCGGTATGGATGATGTCCGAGCGTGCCGCGAGCGCCGGGTGCCCCGCCAGGAGCGGCTCGATCTGCGCCCGGTCGCCGACCAGCAGGAAGCGGCAGTCGGGGTGATGCAGCAGCGAAATCGCAGCGCCCGGCACGATGACCTGCGGCCCGTGATCCCCCCCCATCGCATCGAGCGCTATGATTCGCGGCCCTGCCATGCCCAACCGACGCGTTCTCCAGCTCTCGTTTCGTTTTTCTCTGGCATTTCGCGCCGTCCAAGTCCCGTCGGCGCAACGATCCGAACGGCAACACCCGCCGCTGCCAGGCTCAGTGGCCGCCCGAACATAACGAATTAACGTCTGAGCACAACCTCAATTTGGCCATGAAGCCACCAACCGTTGTTTTCACTGTACGGCTTATTTCTTCGGCTTCGAGCGTGGTTTTCCGCGCTGCACTTGCGGGGGTGCCGCGCCCGGCCCGCCCTTCAGTCTTGCCAGCGCCGCGAACGGGCTTTCCTCGAGCGGCGCGGCGCCGCCATCGGCCTGCCGTCTCTCCAGCTCGGCGCCTGCCTTGCGCGGAAACGGATTGATGCCCTGGGCGAGATGCTCGAACACGATCCGCCCGACGTCGAGCACGCCATCGACGATCGGCTCGGGCGCGTCCTCGGCAAAGGGGTCGATCTCGGTTTCCCGCGCATCCTCGGGGATGCTGGCGGCAGGCCAAAACTCCAGTGCGAACGGCTCGGCCACCTCCTCCTCGACCGGCTCCAGCGTGATGCCGCAGGTTTGCGTGACGCTGGCCCCAACATCGCCCTCCAGACGGAACCGCCCCCCGGCCAACGGCTGAATGGTGAACCGGCTGCTGAGCTGCCGGCAGTCGACGAGGTCGAGCGCGCTTGTGATGGCCTCCCTCTCATGCGGGCTGGCAGTCCGCTCGAGGGCAAGTCCCGATTCGTGCAAATCCTCGGCACGGTAGGCCCAAGCCGCCAGGGGCGCACCCTCCTGCGGCGCTTGCGGCAGTGCGGGCTTACGGTCGGTCCTGCGGTGTTTGTTCATGGCTGATCCTGCTCCGGACGGTGGGCGTTGCTGGCCCTTGACGGCATCGGCCGGGGAAATGCGACCTTGCCATCGAGAATAGCCTCTGTCGGCTGTTTGCCAACCGCATCGATGGCGGCGCGCAGATGGGCCGACAGCCGTGCTGGCCCGGGATTGCCGGCCGACGGGGCAGCTGCCTGTCCAAACACATTTCGCGCCAGGGCGGCCTCGATCACAACCGGGTCCCCCTCCGCGACGGCCTTGCCATAGGCGATCAGTCGACCGTTGTAGGCTTCGGCGGCCTGCTTGACCCGCCGCGGAATGCCCATGTCGCCGACCCCCATCTCGCGCAACGCGTTGTCCATCTCCGCGACGAACAGCTCGGCGAGTGCCCGCCCGGCCCGCGCGCCCGCTTCGCCCGCAGCCTTCAACCGCTGTTGCAGCACGAACAGGTGCAGCACCAGCATCTCGAAACGACCTTCGGGTGTGTCCGGAACGCCGCACGCATCATAAAGCTCGGGCGCACGCGCGGCAGCCACACTCGAGCCATAAAGCTGCTGCGCAGTGCGGCGCAAACGGGAGCGGGCAGAATCGAATCCGAGCACGTCGATTACCTTCGATGGCGAGCCCGGCATGCGGTCGCCGCGTGCCGAGCGATTCAATTGAAGTTTGTGGGGTCTTCCTCCTGCCGCATGCAATGCCGCATTATTGTTGCGGATTGCCGGCGCCGGGGTGGCCCTTGACATTGCGAATCGCGTCGATCGCGGCTAACGGATAATTGTGTCGAGCGTGAATAGCACTGTACCAGATTGCGAGACCACGGGTTTCAGCACGTATTAGCCAGACCGCGAAGTCAAGGCCGAGGAACAATGCGCCGCAACGCTCAGACTATCGGACCGGCTATCACAAGACCGACGCGGTCGCGCCACGTCGGCCCCGTACTCGCGGCGATGCTGCTCGGCGGCTGCTCGTCGATGACCATCGTCGACAAGCACGGTCACCAGTTCACCGAAAACGACATTCGCCAGGTCCAGCGCGGAATGAGCCAGGAGCAGGTGAAGCTGTCGCTCGGCACACCCGATACCACCTCGGCCATTGGCGGCGGAGCCTATTACTACATCTCCAGCACCACGTCGCAAATGTTGTTCTGGTCCCCTTCCGAGACCGATCGCCGCGTTCTCGCCGTCTATTTCAACCCGGTCGGCTCGGTCGAGCGGGTGGCCAATTATGGCCTCAAGGACGGCAAGGTGTTCGACTTCATCAAATCGGAAACGCCCACTCATGCGCGCGATGAAAGCATCCTGAAAGCACTGTTCCGCAATCTCGGCACCGGCAAGATGTTCGGCGACTGATCGCGCCCGGCGCCAGGTCGCAACAGCTGGCCCCCTAGTGCGAACCGGTGCTGATCGGCCTGCGCGCCAGGGTCATGGAAGGGCGCTCGGGCTCCAGCAGGGCATCGTCGGCGGCGAGCAGCTGATCCAGATCAATGCCGATCCGGCCGCCAACGGCCCATATCACCACGCCCGTCAGCATGCGGCGGTCGATCATCTCGAGCTTGATGGCGTCGCCGGGCATCAGTCCGAAGGCCCCTTCGATGCCGGCGCCGCCGCGCGACACATTGAGGAGACAGACGCGCTGGAACCGATCATGGCAATGCAAAAGCGCCGGGATCTCGATCGATTGGCGCCTGAAACGCCGCGCTTCCTTCTCGACACCGCCTGAACTGCCAGTCATCGCGAACCTCGCCCGCACGGCTGCAACGGCGACAATTTACCAGCTGTCCGTTGTATTTCCGTGAACATGCACCCGGCTGCTGCAAATTTTACGTTGCTCCGGGCAACCATCCGCACCTTAAAATGTGCTGAAAAGACCTGCGTTTGGATCAACAATCATTCGGCCGAAATCCATCAGGCCGCCGCCCTTGCTTTTCTTGGCGGGAGAGCTTTCAAGCTGTCGGCCTTTTTGCTTGGCTCTCGCGGTAAATCAAGGTGGGCACCGGAGTGATTTGGGTACGTCGGCCAAGACGGAACGTATTCTTCTGACTGGTCGCCCCAGGCGCTCCATCCCTTGCGAGGACCCCGCGCAAAAAGTTCGAGACGAGGCCCCCAGCTGCAACTCTCTATGATAGGAAAGAGTTCGTCGGGTTTGCGTGAGTGCTCACGCTTCATCGTTTTCAGAATGTTAACTTGCCGGCGACCCGGCGCGAGTGTCCGCGCGTCCTTGCCGCGAATGCCGAACAAAACCAACTCGGTCGTGTTGCGGAAATAGAAGCCAACGCCGCGCCCATCTGGGCCGCCATCCTTCCTGACCTTGTGCCAGACAATGTTGCTCTTGTAAGCAAACCCCCATGCGGCCATCACTTGAAGGCCCTCAGGAAGCAACGCGTTTGGCACCCAAAGGTACAGATGCGACTTCGCGGCCGCCAGGTTCATCACCGGGAGCGTCAGAATATCGTCAAGCGTCATCGTGCCATAGCGCGAAAGCCGGCGATGTTCGGGCGCCATCTTGCCAGTACGATTCTGAAACTGCCACGGCGGATCGGCCAGTATTGTGCCGTAGCCGTTCGGCTTCAGAAGACGGAGTAAACTTTCAGCGGGCGTCATTCGTCTTCCTCAGTTGTATCGGGTACATCAGGCAGCGGCGGCGGCTCATCTTCTGAATAGGAATGCCTGCCTATGCCAAAGACCAAAATGGGGCAGCCGCCCCCACCGCCACCTTCCAGCTTTGGCAGCAATTTATCTATATGGGTTGTTGATTTGCCATAGCTGGATTTCTTTCGTCCTATATTGATCAGAAGATTTTCAAGTTCCGTGCACCTTGTCACGATAACACCTGCATCTATAACGCGCAGATCAAAAAGTAAGCGAAAATTGTTCAGGTCGCGATCATACACGGAGTCCTTGCTATTCCACTCCACCTCCAACGCGATTCGACCCTTAAAGCAGTCCACCTTATGAGTTGGAGAGGCCCTTTCGAAATTGTCCACTTTTATGACCGTATGAAACTGAGTTTCTCTCCACCCCTGAAGAAATAATTCTCCGTCGATTCTTTTGGAAATATTTCCCTTGTTGCCACCACCCTTCAAAATGTCCGCCTTATAGAGGCGAAACTTACGAAGCGTAGCAATGATATCTGCCCATTCCCCAGGGTGTGCTGTCAACAGCACACCAGTAGCGTTACGCCACTCATGCACCTCATAGCGCGCTCGGATGTCCGGTGGAATCAAATGAAGGGTCGTCATCATCTGATCCTGCCTCACGAGTAGTCACAAGCCAACGCCATACTTTTGGCCATCCACCATCTGGAAATGCCCGACCACACGACGGTAACAACAACTGCGATGTTCCAAACCTGGGAAGGTACCCAAGGGCTGCGCTTGACCCTCCACACCGAGCGGCCTAAGCAGGCTTTGCTCGCCCAGCCAGAGCCTGCGGAACCCGAATTGAGTCCGTATAGATTTCCTTACGATTGTCGCGGGCTTGACTGGGCCGGGCCGTCGATAGCTCACGAACCGAGGCACCAGAGTGGACATGCAGGACAAGACCAAGGCGCCGAGAGCGAAATCCAACACCATCGAGGGCGGCACCGGCCCGTGGGAGGTGGTGATCGGCCTGGAAGTGCATGCGCAGGTCACCTCCGCCGCCAAGCTGTTCTCGGGGGCCTCGGCCAGCTACGGCGGGGAGCCCAATGCGCACGTCTCGCTGGTCGATGCGGCGATGCCCGGCATGCTGCCCGTGATCAACGAGGAGTGCGTCGCCCAGGCGGTTCGCACCGGCCTTGGTTTGAAGGCCCAAATCAATCTCGTCAGCACCTTCGACCGGAAGAACTACTTCTACCCGGATCTGCCGCAGGGCTATCAGATCAGCCAGTACAAGTCGCCGATCGTGGGCGAGGGCGAGGTGCTGATCGAGGACGATGGCGCCGAGATCCGTGTCGGCATCGAGCGGCTGCACCTCGAGCAGGACGCCGGCAAGAGCCTGCACGACCAGCATCCCGACTATTCCTACGTCGACCTCAATCGCTCCGGCGTCGCGCTGATGGAGATCGTCTCCAAGCCCGACCTGCGCTCGGCCAGGCAGGCGCAGGCGTACGTGACGAAGCTCAGAACCATCATGCGCTACCTCGGCACCTGCGACGGCAACATGGACGAGGGCTCGCTCAGGGCCGACGTCAACGTGTCGGTCCGGAAGCCCGGCACCGACCTCGGCACCCGCTGCGAGATCAAGAACGTCAACTCGATCCGCTTCATGGGCCAGGCGATCGAGTTCGAGGCGCGCCGGCAGATCGACATCATCGAGGATGGCGGCAAGATCAAGCAGGAAACCCGACTGTTCGATGCCAAGACCGGCGAAACCCGCTCGATGCGCTCCAAGGAGGAGGCGCACGATTATCGCTACTTCCCGGACCCCGATCTGCTGCCGCTGGAGCTGACCAGGGAGTACGTGGATAAGCTCGATCAGGCACTGCCCGAGCTGCCCGACGCCAAGCGCGGACGGTTCGTGAAGGCCTATGGCCTGTCTGCCTACGACGCCGAGGTGCTGATCGCCGAGCGCGAGCGGGCCGACTATTTCGAGGATCAGGTGAAGCGCGCAGCGGGCAAGACCGAGCCCAAGGCGATCGCCAACTGGGTCATCAACGAGTTTCTCGGCCGCATCAACAAAAACGGTTTGTCGCTGCAGATGAGCAAGGTCTCGCCGGCCGCCAATGCCGCGATCCTCGCCATGGTCTCGGACGGCACCATCTCGGGCAAGATCGCCAAGGACGTGTTCGAGATCGCCTGGACCACGGGCGAGGACCCGCGCGCGATCGTGGAGCGGCGCGGCCTCAAGCAGGTCACCGACACCGGCGCCATTGAGAAAGTGGTCGACGACATCATCGCCGCCAACCCCAAGCAGGTGGAAACCGTCAAGGCCAAGCCCAGCACGCTCGGCTGGTTCGTCGGTCAGGTGATGAAGGCATCGGGCGGCAAGGCCAATCCGGCGGTGGTGAACGACATATTGAGGAAGAAGTTGGGAATCGGGTGATTACCTAACTCGAGCACGCCAGCCCGGCTTTGATCTGGTCGCAGATTTGAGTGATAATGGTGGCAAGGATCGTAAGCACCGACATTGGACATCTGATGCCGACGATTGAAAAATCCCTGGAGCAACGCATCGCTGACATGGAGTCGCTGGTCTTCGACCTGCCCCATTTGCTGAACCTTCGAGTCGGGAAGTTCGACGCCCAGTTTGCCGAGCTGGGTGGCCGCATGACGGCCCTGGAGAACATGCTGACAATGCTCGGCCGTGATGTGCGGGACATGCGCGGCGGCGTCACTGCCCAGTTGCGCGGGCAGGACGAGCGGCTGCGCGGGCAGGATGGGCGACTGGCACAGATCGAGAGCCGATTGAGCGGCGTCGAGACACAGCTGACCGCCATCGACAGCAAGCTCGACCGGGTGATCGAGACGCTCGGCCGGCGCTGAGCAGCTTCCCCGTCACACCACGGCCATTTCCTCCCTCTACCAGTTGCGCCTATGCTCGATCCCTACCCGTGACGCTGAGGAGGCCCCCATGCACGGCTCTGCAACCGGCCCGCTGGCCATGCTCGTCGCAATCGTATGGCGCGTTCTGCTGTTTTTCGTGGTCGTGTTTCTGGTCTGGGTGACCTATGTATGGCTCTACGCCTACCAACCCGATTTCCTCGGCTATTGCTATGCCAAGCTCAGGCCGATCACGATCTGGTTCTACTCGCTGATCGACACCCGCCTGCCGGACGCGGTCAAATACAAGGTCAGCGCCGGGCTCAGCGACGAGTTGGGGCCGCGGGCATTGTTCCTGCTGACGCTCGGCGCGGTCGTCGAGGTGATCGTGCTCGCCATCTTCCAGGCCATACGTGCCCTTTTCCGCACCATGATGGGAGGCGGCGCGCCGTCGTCGAGGCCGGCATGATCACGCTTTACACCTTCGGTCCTGCCATGGGCTTGCCCGATCCGAGCCCGTTCGTCACCAAGGCGGAAGTGCTCCTGAAGCTGTCGGGGCTGCCCTACAAGACCGATTCCACCGGCTTCAAGAAAGCGCCCAAGGGCAAGCTGCCCTACATCGTCGACGATGGCACGGTCGTTGCGGATTCGAGTTTCATCCGCCGGCACCTGGAGAAAAAGCACGGCATCGACTTCGACAAGGGATTGTCGGCGGCGGAGAGGGGCACCGCGTGGGCCTTCGAGAAGCTGTGCGAGGAGCACCTCTACTGGGGCATCGTGCAGGCGCGCTGGATGGACGACGCGAATTTTGACGCCGGGCCGCGAGCGTTTTTCGATAGGGCGCCGGCGCCGCTCCGCCCCCTGGTCATCCGGATGGTGCGCCGGCAGGTCGGCAAAAGCCTGCACGCGCAAGGCTTTGGCCGGCACACGGACGCGGAGATCGCCGAGCTGTGTGCCCGCGATCTCATCGCCATCTCCGATTTTCTGGGTAGCAAGCCCTACCTGATGGGCGCCAATCCCTGCGGGGCGGATGCCACGCTGTTTTCCTTCCTCGCCGGCGCCTTGTGCGACCGCTTCAAAACGCCGATCCGCGACGCCGCCGCCGGCAAGGCCAACCTGGTGGCCTACTGCCAACGCGGCTTCCAACAATGGTTTCCAGAGTTCGGCGGCAAGGCGTAGCATCGCGGCGCATCTCAGCACTCTCGACCGAACGAGGCCCGATCCCATGTCATCGGCATTCACCGCCACCAACGGCGCCGAATATGAGCAGCTGATGGGCCGCTGGAGCCTGCGCCTGGCCGAGCCGTTCCTGGATTTCTGCGGCACTGCCGACCGTGAGCGGGTGCTCGATGTCGGCGCGGGCACCGGCAATCTGAGCCTCGCCGTTACCAACCGTTGCAAACCGACCAGCGTGCTCGGCGTCGATTACGCGCAAACCTATATCGATTTCGCTCGAACCAAGACCGTCAACCCGGCCATTCGCTTTCAGGTTGCCGATGCCTGCAGGCTGCCGCTGGAAAACCACAGCTTCGACCGTGTGCTGTCGATGCTGATGCTGCACCATGTACCGGAAGCTGGAAAAGCCATCGCCGAAATGCGACGGGTGGCGCGATCTGGTGCTGTGATCGGCGCCTGCGTCTGGGATTCGCAAGGCGGCCTGACCGCCCACCGGATGTTTTACGACACCGCGGCCATGATCGATGATGAAGCCAAGCTGCGCCGCAACCGCTTCATGACCCGGCCCATGACGCGACCAGGCGAGTTGCTGGCCGGCTTCAAGGCCGCCGGCCTCGCCGATTGCGAGGAGCGTGCCTTGACCATTCGCATGGACTTCGCCTCGTTCGACGACTATTGGGCGCCGTTTTTGGGGGGCCAGGGGCCGGTCGCCGACTACATGGCGGGTCTGTCCCAGCAGATGCGCCAGAGCCTGCAGAGCGCCGTCAGGGACGCGTATCTCGTGGGTGAGGCGGACGGGCCGCGCTCGTACACGGCAATGGCCTGGGCGGTGAAGGGCGTTACGCCTGGCTGAATGCGCACGCGCCCCGCGCGCGGCGAGAACGCCATAGGTTTGGCGATTTTTTCAACAACTCCAAGACATTTGCCCGGCGAACACTTAAGCTCAGTCAACCAAGCTCGCAAAAACAGGGGATTTCCATGTTCGGCAAGAAGCCCGAATCCGACACCATCACCGGCCCGCCGCCAATCGCTTCTGCCCGGCCAATGCCCGCACAAATGAGCAGTCCGTACAATGCCAACAGCGCCGCCTCCGTGATCAGCCAGGATCTGGTGGTGATCGGCAACCTGTTCTCGCATGGCCGGCTGCAGGTCGATGGCCAGATCCAAGGCGATGCCCACGCCCGCCAGATCGCCATCGGAGAAGGCGCCGTCGTCACCGGCAATGTGGTCGCAGACGATGTCGTCGTGCGGGGCGAGGTGATGGGCTCGGTGAAGGGATTGAAAGTCACACTGCAGGCCGGTGGCAAGGTCGACGGCGACATGCACCATCAGTCGCTGGCGATCGAGCATGGTGCGCATTTCGAGGGCAAATCGCGCCGTCCGCAGGACGTCGGCGAACTTGCGCCGCAGCTGCACCTCGCCAAGCGGCCCTGACCTGGCATCCGCCGAGTTGCCACGGGCGCCTGTCCCGCCCGGGTCGATGACACAAGGGAGTTTCCAAATAGCGCGGCCGCTGCTGCGGTGGTCTGTAGCCGCCCCTCACGCGTCCGTGGCCGCCCCCACTCTGAAAGAACCTATGG
>Ga0075024_100001101_pt1 | contig 10668 bp, 6 predicted proteins | sample Str013_2_FD_71389 | JGI IMG/M metagenome (GOLD analysis project Ga0075024, IMG submission 71389) | Freshwater sediment microbial communities in response to fracking from Pennsylvania, USA - Straight Creek_MetaG_SC_2013 | ecosystem: Environmental > Aquatic > Freshwater > Creek > Sediment... | reverse complement strand
GTGCTGGTGAACGATACATAAGCCGCGTATACGTAATTGGAATTAACATAGTTGGTAGACGCTGAAGGAACGAGATAATAATTTCCGTCACCCAATGAATCCAGATAGTTGTACTGATTGTTAGCCAGTTTTTGTTTTTGGAAGCGCAATCCGGCTTCCAGTTTTGTTTTGGGATTAAAAGGTCTCACATAATCCGTTTGAATGGTAAGGAACTGGTTGTTGCCGCTTCCTTCTACTTTCTGCTGACCCATGTGACTAATCGTGCTACCCGGACCATCAGTATAATAGTCTGTCACATATAAAGAGTTGTTGCTGTTTTTTCCGGAGAAAAAATTCAGGTCAGCCGTCAGGTTTTCTCCTTCCCGGGGGAAAAGATGTTTGAACCCGGCCTGTACGCCGTGTGCATTGAATATTCGCTTATTGTTGGATATTTTCTGGCTATAACTGGAGGCAGTAGAATCCGGATAGTATACGTTATTGTAAATTTCTGATTGCTGATAAGGTTCAAATTGTCCATGCACCCTTATACCGGTAAGAGAAATGGTTGTCCGATTGGAAATGAAATAATCCGCACCAATGCTTCCAAACATAAATCCACCCTTGTTTTTATCGTGGGTAATTTGATTCACTGAACTCGGCGTATCTGCAATATTCGTACGATCGGTCGTACCATTGGTCACGCCACGGTTTTGATTGATGAAGCCAGCAGCAGTGAAATTGAATTTATTTTGGCGTAAGCTGAAATTTCCACCACCATTAATACCACCCCTGCTGTCAACACCTGCACGTAGATTTCCATTGTATCCTGTTTTCTTATTTTTCTTCAACACGATATTGAGGATACCTGCACCACCACCGGATGCATCATATTTTGCAGAAGGATTGGTGATCACTTCAATGCTTTCGATCGCATCGGCAGGAATCTGATCCAGTGTAAGTGTTGTAGGCCTTCCATCAACATAAATCTGTGGAGGGGCATTGCGGAGTGAAACATTGCCATCGATGTCAACATTCACAGAAGGAACATTCTTCATCAGGTCGAGTGCGGTACCACCTGCATTCACCATATCTTTTTCAACATTATATACTTTCTTGTCAATATCCATTCTGATGAGCGGCTTGCTGGCCGTTACGGTTACGACATCTAACTGTTTCATATCAACGCTGAGTTTGATATTACCCAGGTCCTTATCAAATCCGTTGATCATATTACTCATGCCCGACATGGCTGCTGCAGGATCTGAATTTTGTCGCGCACCGGCACCTGCACCACCTGCAGGCATTTTCATTTGGAAGGACACCGTCTGTTCGTATGGCTTGTAACCAGTTGCTGAAATCTTCAATTTCAGCTGACCGAACATGGGAAGATCTTCCAGGCTGAATTCTCCACCACCTTTGGTAGACAGTCCTTTCAGTAACACATCTTTTCTTTTCTTGGAAACAGAATCGAATTTATTGGTCAGGAGAAGGACAGTAGCATCATTAATACCCCTTCCTGTACTGTCCACGATCTTTCCGTAGATATGTCCCATGTTGGGGGCACCTTTACCTGCAGCTCCGGCGCCAGGAAACTGCGCCATGGCTCCTATCCCGGATAAAACAGTGATGAGGAGTATAAGTAAGCTTTTCATGTGATCAAGTTTATATTTCATAAATAATTAATCTGGCGCAAAAATATATCCGGGCAATGGCATTTGAGGCACAAATGAGACAAGCGGATTAAATCCTGCGACCAAAGGGAAAAAGAATTGATATTTATTTGCCGGCATGTCCAACCATGGACAAAAGTTGGTCCTTATAGTTATCGCTTACCGGTACTTCCAGGCTTCCCAGGAAGACAGATCCCTTGCGTATAGAAGTGATTTTAGGGATCGCTACGATATATGATTTATGAATGCGAAGAAATTTTTTGGTAGATAATTTTTCTTCGATAGATTTCATGCTCATCCTTATGACAAGTGGTTTGTTATTGATAAGATGAATCTTAATATAATCTTTTAATCCTTCAATCATAATAATTTCATCTACCACTACTTTCACGAGACTATATTCTGCATTCACAAAAAAATATTCCTGGTCAAATAGATTTTCGGCTGTGGGTTCGGGTTGGTTCTTGAGTTTATAATATTCCCAGGCCTTATTACAGGCTTTCAGAAAGCGGTCGAATGCTACAGGCTTTACGAGATAGTCGACTACATCCAGGTTAAATCCTTCCAGCGCATAGTGGTCGTAGGCAGTGATAAGGATCACCATGGGTTTGATGGCGAGCGATTGAATGAATTGCAGGCCCGTGAGACCCGGCATTTGGATATCCAGGAAAATTAGATCTACAGGATCTTTCTGCATCACTTCCAACGCCTCCATGGCATTCGAACATTTCCCCACCAATTGCAGGTAAGGAACCTGGCTGATATTATCTTCCAGCAGGTCAAGTGCCAGCGGTTCGTCGTCTACTGCGATGCAGCGAAGCATTATTGAAGTTTTAGTTGAAGTGAGACCGTGTGCCAACCCTGTTCTTTCGCTATGGCGAGATTATATTCTTTGCCGTATAATAAATTTAATCTTCTTCTGACATTGGCAAGGCCGATGCCAGAAGTCTTATCCTTTATTTCACCGGATTCCTCATTGAATTTATTTTTCACTTTAAAATCCAGCATATCCCCATCCATTTTTAATTGGATATGTATCTCTGGTTTCAGTATCATACCGGTACCGTGCTTGAAAGCATTTTCGATAAAAGGTATGAGCAACATCGGTTCAATCAGGTGATAGTCGCCTTTCGAATCGATCTCCACACAAATCATCATGTCTTTCCCAAAACGAAGGCGTTGTAAATCAATATAACTGGTAATGTATTCAATCTCTCTCGAAAGGGGCACTTTTTGTTCATCGGATTCATAGAGCATATAACGCATCAAGCCCGAGAGCTTGATAATGGAGGGCTCAAGTTTATCCGATTTCAATCTGGCCATCGCCACCATATTGTTCAACACATTGAAAAGAAAATGCGGGCTCACCTGGGAACGTAAAAAAGTCAATTCAGATTTTAGGTTTTCATTCTCTTTTTCCTTCATCGTCTGGTCGGATTTAATTTTATCCGACACCACCCGGTAAACAGTACTTATAGCCCAGATAAAAAGAAATGGGAAAACCATAAAAAAAGGTAGCCGGCCCAAAGAGAACCCACCGTCATGGTCATGCTTATTCATGTGGAATACAAAATGCAATCCAAACAATAAAATGGTAAATATGCCCAATAGGGTGAGCACATATTCCCAGGTCTTTTTCTTATTCATAAGACGCGGGACCAGCAAATTGGCATTCAGGTAAAAAACACTGATCCAGGAAATACTGGAAACAATATTGGGGACGTTGAAAATGGGATTCCAATTTACTTTCTGACCAGGTTCAGGGTCGCGGCGAAAGAGGACCGGCAGTATAAACCACAGCATCCACGCCAGCACATGCATGCTCACGATCGCCCACCGGGTATTATACCATTTCACGCGCATAGTAGTAGTCATAACGTCCACAAAAGTCGCTCGTAATAACCACAAGATTCCAAAGATGCGACCAAGGGGGGCTATTTGCAGACAAAATACGAAAAATCGTGACCGGCTTTTCGGCTTGTTTCACGCAAAGACGCCAAGAAGGCGCAAAGAACAGGTTCCCTTTGCGTCTTTGCGCCTTCTTGGCGTCTTTGCGTGAAACAAGATTACTTCGGCATCTCAAAAATCTTCGGATCGAGCTCTTTATTAATTTCAATTTTCTTCACGTTGGAAATAATACTGAACTGCCCGCCATAGCTGATCTCAACAGTGAAAGGCATCACATATCCGTACTTCGTTTTCTGATAGTTGGAAAAAGTTCTGATGATTTCCATCTGTTGCCCCATCATGGTGCCCGTCGATATCGACTTCGTAATATAATAGGTGTTTGGATCGATATAAAAAGTGGTTGAGATATTTTCCTTGTTCGTCTCTTTGATCTTGAAAGCACCTTCTTCCTTACCTTGTAGCTCCACTTTATTACCCCGGCTGGAATAATTCAACAGCGGACCACCGATATAAATTTGATCCTTATTGGGCTTGTATTGTTCATCGGGCAGTGCTACCGGATCTGATCCACCGGTCATAGGATTGATGGACCATCCGCCTTTATCGGTAAATACCTGCACCATCTTTTGTCCATTGAAATCTGATTCCAGCCGATAAGCTTTGCCATTTAAAATGCTTAGGTTACTGGGCGCTTCATTACCCTGAACCTGCACGGAGGTTTCCTCGTAAACCGATTTGATTTGTGCAATCTTGTCTTTGCCGCCCAATGCTTCAAAATGTTTGGTAATGATTTCGTCGGCGGTCTGCGCTTTTATCGTTAACATGGTCGGCAACAAAACCGCCATCAGGATACATTGCTCAAAACGTTTCATTTTATCAGGTTTAATGGTTAGAAATATACCAGTAAGTTATAAAAAATGATACCAGATCGATTCATTCATCCTGTTTCTTTTGCCGCTCATACTTACGGTAGAAATCTGGCCTGACACCATCCCGCCTTATTTTGAGACGAAAAAGGTTTTTTCAAAGATGAAAGAAAAAATCCTTTAACAGTGCTTAACAGGACGGCCCGTCAATCCCTATTCGCTTGCAAACGGATGTTAATCGATTTAGTTTTGTCTCTGAAATCGAATTTACAAATCATTCAAAAAACTTAATCATGAAAAAGTCAATCATAACCACTGCCATCATTTTACTGGCAGCCATCCAGGTCAGTTTAGCCAGCGACGAAGGTCAGATCAACAAAAGAACAGTCGCTTCCTTTAAAAGCGATTTTAAAACTGCTCAGTCCATCACCTGGACAAGGCAACGGCAAATTGCAATAGCTACCTTCAACCTCAACGGCCAGGTGATGATGGCGTATTACAGTCCGGAGTCATCACTGATTGCGGTTGTACATCATATCCCTGTTGATCATCTTCCTATATTCCTGCTCACACAGCTTAAAAAGAACTATAGTGATTATTGGGTATCGGGATTGTTTGAAGCCGCGGTGGATGGCGACTCACACTATCACCTAACTCTCGAAAATGGTGATCAAACACTTACACTCAAATCCGTTAGCGATTCTGACTGGACTGTTGAGAAATCTATTCGCAAGAGCTAGTTTCACGCAAAGACGCAAAGGAGGCGCAAAGTCGCAAAGGAAAACCTTTCTTTGCGACTTTGCGCCCCTTTGCGTGAAACTAGTTTTAACATCAAAACCATCTTCCAGTTAACGTAATCCCGTATGTCATCGGGTTGCCTAAATGCACCGCTCCAAAATCATACGCATATGAGATGTATTTCTTATCCGATAGATTTCTTCCCCAAATAAACAGGCCATAATTTTTCCCTGCTATTCCTACTCTTGCATTGAACAGGCTGTATGGTGACTGAACTATCGTATTCGCAAGATCAAAATATTCCTGTCCAAGATAAAACCATTCTCCCCTCGCGACTATGTGCAGCGACTTTCTTCCGGGTAAGGTGTACGTATATTGTGCTGCGAGCATAGAGGTGGTCTCCGGAGTATAAATTTGTGTTTTCCCGGCAAGATCTTCCTGAGATCCATTTTGTGCAATGTTCAACGCGTCATAACGGGCATGAGTATATCCAAAATTGTAGGTCAGTTCCAGTCCACGCAAAAGTGTAGCAGCAAGCTCCAATTCAAATCCTTTGCTCGTTAAACTTCCTGCATTTTTTATGATGGTAATAGCATCGGGCAACACCAGTGTGGGAACCTGTGCATCGGTGATGGACGCATAGAATAGCGCCACATTGATACGCAGTTTATCATTCAGGAAATTATTTTTACTGCCCAATTCTATATTATTACTGTATTCAGGTTTGTATGGATATAACGGCGGCTGTGAGGGATCTGATGACAATGGTGTCAACCCGCCAACACGGTATCCGCGGCTGTAACTGGCATACACATTATTACTCGCCGTAAACTGGTACGACAATCCAACCTTGGGCGAAAAAGCACTGAAATGAGTGCTTCCGGTTGTATCAGGTTGAGTATCGAAAATTGGATTTGGATCAGGATCTTTTTGATATTGTCCCAACACTTCCTGCTTGTCATGCTCATAGTCGTAACGCAGTCCGCCAATGACAGATAATTTTTGGGTAATTGCATAAGAACCCTGCGCATAAAATGCGAGTCCCGCGCGCTTCGTTTTAGTAGTGTTGATGATGGAAAACAGAGAATCTGGTGAACCCACGAGTGCCGCGTCAGCACCAAAATGGGTTGCCTGCTTGGAAGGATTATCGAGGTAGAAAAGATAGGCCCCTGCGGTCCAGGTAAAGGGTGACACTGAATTAGCAGGAGAAGTAAATTTGAATTCCTGTGTCAGTACTTTCACTTTATTCCAGGGACCTCCATAATTATTGATAATGGTCACTCCATCTATTGGCGAAAAATCAGCATCGATCGGATCGGTATAGTAACGTCGATTGGATTGATAGGCTGTTTGCGAAGTGAAGTGGAATGATCGGCCCGAGTACACGGCAGAAAAAGAAGCATTCAGGGTATTGTCGACCATTTTCGTAACTGCATTCTGATCCACTTGATAAGGATGTGCAAATGCGTCGTCAACACTTGGAGCAAGTGGGAATACTCCATGATTCCTGTTGAATTGGTGCTTGACATTCAGTGTGAGACTCCACTGACTGGATGCAATAAATTTTAAATAGTAGTTGCCGGAGATTCCATGCTGCCGGTCAAACTTTGTGTTGTTGAATGTATTGGTATAATATCCGTCCAGGTGGTCGTACATGCCGGCAGCACCCAGGAACAATTTGTCTTTGATGAGCGGCGCTCTAAATCCTGCACTGATACGCTCCTGTCCATAGTTTCCGAAACTCAATTCCGCATAACCATCACTGTAATTAGAAGGTGGTTTGGTAATAATATTGATTACACCACCCATTGCATTGCGGCCATAGAGTGTTCCCTGGGGGCCGCGCAGGACTTCAATACGCTCCACATCGAAGAGTTGTGCGATATAAGAATCGAGGCTGAATTGGTTTACGCCATCAATATAAGTAGCTACCGCCGGATCATAGGAAGTGGTAGTAATGCCACGAATCGAAACGACATTGCGCTGATCTCCCGGATTGGCCGAATATAGGTTCGGCACAATAGCAGTAAGGTCTTTACTGTTCCATAACCGATATTCCGATACCTGTTTCGACGATAGTGAACTGATGCTCGCAGGGATTTGTTGTAAAGCTTCTTCCCTCTTTTCAGCTGTTACCATCACGGCATCCAAATGGGTGGCTCCACTAAATAGTGTAATCGCCAGGAGCGCTGACTGCCCGGCTACATCTATTTCCCGGTCCGTTGCAGCAAAACCCACGGCGGTAATCCTGGCCATGTACTTACCACTTCCCAATCCCTGGATCCGGAATCGACCGGCGGAATCTGTAATGGCGCCCCGTGAAGTATTTAATAACGCAATGGAAGCGCCCGATATGGGTTCAAATTTTGAATTGACAATTTTTCCGCTGATGGATTGCTGGCCGAAGGCTGTGGCCAAAAAAATCCAGGTCATGATGCACGCAATCGCTTTCTTTCTCATTGTTTGGCTGGTAATTCATTCACAAAAAAATCCGGCCAAAATTACGAGATTAATCGCTGGCCGGATCATGATAACAAATGCTTAAGCAACTATCTTTCCCAGATTGGTAAAACTGGTTGCGATATTTTCAAATGGTTTGGGAGCTCCGTCCTGTTCAACAAAGAAATGTTTCATTCCGGAAGAACCCGCGTTGTCGAAAATCCTTTTGAGATTAACAGTACCCGTTCCAATCTCGGTTGGCTGCTGGGTCGTTTTGTCCAGGTCCTTCACATGCCAGAGCGGGAAACGACCTGGATTTTTCTTAAAGAGTTCTACAGGATCTACACCTGCTTTGGTGGCCCATCCCAAATCCAATTCAAATTTTACAAGGTCAGGACTGGTTTGAGAAAGGAAAATATCGTAGGGAAGTTGGCCATCCACTTTCACAAACTCGGTCGTATGGTTATGATAACAAAAAGTAAGTCCGGCTTTTTTGCAGGCCTCTCCGGTTTTATTGAATACGTCAACCGCTTCCTTTATTTCGTCGGTGGTTCCATGAGAAATGCTGGCACAAACCAGGTATGAAGCTCCGCCTTCTGCCACTTCATCAATCAACTGCTGACCATTTTCTTTCAGATTGCGCATTGGTGGCATCGTGAATTTGCGCGCAGTATCAGTTCCACCAGGCATCTTTAAGCCCCCCGGAGGCATTTTAAAAGGAGTACCCAATACATGGTGCGACTGCCAGGACATGCCATTGCCTTTTACCATGGCGGCAAATTCTTTTGGTTTCATGCCATAGAACCCTCCCTTCATACTAAAAGCCGATTCGATTTCGAGATAACCAACATCATGTATTTTTTTGAGGTTGCCTGGCACATCCTTATCGAAACTTGAAAACAAAGTGAATAATTGCAGTCCGGCCGCATGCTTCATCTTTTGATCAAACAAAAAAGCATTCGCATTTTTAGAGAGCAATAAACCTCCCAATGCCATCGCACCGGAATTTCTTAAAAAATTTCTTCTATTATACATAACAGTTTCTTTTAACAATGAACAATCAGATTACAAACGCATCTTTTATTTGGTTCCTGCCGGTACAGCAGGAGGAATTTTGTTTTGGAAGTTGATGCCAATCATATCCATCAGGATCTCGCTTTCGCCGGCTTTAGGATTTTTGCAAACGATATAAACTTTATGCACTCCATCTACGGATTCAAGTGCTGCCGGTGCTTTTACAGCAAGCATTTGCCTGAACACATCGAAATCGAAGTCGGCTGCACTCCCTGCTTTTTTCTTGCTATCGGCTTTCTTATCGGCAGGTTTTCCCTTGGCTCCAGCACCCGCTTTACCTTTGCCGCCAATCATCTCCATGATTCTCGCATAGTCGATCGCCTTCGGTGTAAGCATGGTTGTTTGCCCGATCAGCTTTCCATCCGGCGCATCCAAATGCACTTCAATGGTTCCACCGATGGCACCGGAGCTCGGTGTTACCATCACATAAAATTCGATCTGCTTAACACCCGACAAATCAATATCATTAAACCCGAGATAAGAACCACTACCCGTCATGAAAAAAGATTTCGACGGTGTAATGAGTAATTGAGTACCCTTTTTCTCATCTGCCGTCACCGGATCCACCGACGGATTGCGGAGTGTAATCTTAGATTCGGTTGAAAGTCCGCCGATCGAACCCGCGCCTTTATCCGTATAAGCTGCTCTCAGCAGGAATCCTCCGCCCGGTTTTTCTCCAGCGGGTACACTTGCCTGATAGGTTCCTTTCAACGGATAAGATTTAGCAAGCGATTGAGCCTGTGCAAGTCCTAGAATGTATTTAACCATGTAACCTGCTTCCTGCTGTGTCAACTGGGGGTGACCTGCCATGGCATGATCTCCCCATACACCACTTCCTCCAGATATCACTTTATTAGCGAGCACTTCAGGCGCTTGGGGATCATTTTTATATTTCTGTGCGACGTCCATGAAACTGGGCCCGACAGATTTTGTACTAAGTGAATGACAGGTTTTGCAATCACTGCCACCAATAAGGTATTGACCAGCGGAGAAACCTGCTTTTTGATCGGCCGCTACCTGGTGTTGTGCGATTTCTATCAAATCAAATCCTTGTGGAACATAATCAAAATTAACTGCCACTTGTCCGGGTTGGATTTTCTTTTCAGCTACACTGCCGTCTTCCTTATCCGTCACATCAATGGAATATTCGATCGGCGTGCCGGCGAAGAAGAAGGTCTTATTGCCTTTGATAATATTAAAAGACACAACAGGAGGTTCATTACCCGCCTTCAAATCCAGCGTTTTACTATTCGATGCGCCCTTGGTATCCGTAACCGTTAGTACCGCTTTATATTCTCCAGCCTTATCAAGTGTGATGGAAGGATTAACTTCTGCTGAAGTTTTAACCACCTGTGTCCCCGACATAATCTTCCAATCATATTTCAATGAGTCCTTATCATATTTGTCATAATCCAAGGTTCCGGCAGAAGAAAGTTTAACATTAAAAGGAATCGCGCCAGCAACTTTGTCGGCCGTCGCTTCTACCACTGGCCTGCGGTTGCCACCATTGTACTCAATTTTTACCAAGGCTGAATTAGCATTTCCTCTGAACCAGGCAGATCCGTATTCGAGCAGATAAAGATCGCCTTGCGGACCGAATTTAATATCGATCGCGCTGCTGAAATTTTCTGCCGGGAGAAAATGTTCCATGGATTTGTAATTCCCTTCATCGTCCATGGTAACCGACATTATCCATCCGCGCATAAAATCAGTGATCAGCCATTTGCCTTCATAATAGTCAGGGAAAGGTCTTTTAGCATTTACGAAATCAGCCTTGCGAAAAACCGGGCCGCCCGTTGCAGACCTTCCTGAACTTCCTACCAGGGGGAAGCTATCAGAATTGGCATAAGGATACCATATCAAAGCTTTTTGCGGAGGAGGCAATTCTTTCAATCCTGTATTGTTTGGAGAATTGTTCACGGGATGTGCAGGATCGAATTTTTCTCCATATTTATTATTGACTACATCATATTTATAGTAAGCTTGATTGTCTC
>Ga0075024_100001098_pt1 | contig 10679 bp, 13 predicted proteins | sample Str013_2_FD_71389 | JGI IMG/M metagenome (GOLD analysis project Ga0075024, IMG submission 71389) | Freshwater sediment microbial communities in response to fracking from Pennsylvania, USA - Straight Creek_MetaG_SC_2013 | ecosystem: Environmental > Aquatic > Freshwater > Creek > Sediment... | reverse complement strand
CTCTACGGCGGCTCGATCCGGCTGGATACGCCCATGCTCTGGGCGCTGGGGTTCCTCGCGGAATTCCTGATCGGCGGCGTGACGGGAATTTTCCTGGGCGCTTCCGGCACGGACATCTACCTGCACGACACGTATTTCCTGATCGCGCATTTTCATTACACATTTGTTCCCATCGCCATCATTTCCGTCTTCGCGGCCATCTATTTCTGGTACCCGAAAATGTTTGGCCGCATGTTGAACGAAACGCTGGGCAAGATTCACTTCTGGGGTACGGTGATTCCCTTTAACGTGATTTTTATTCCGCTGTTCATCACGGGCCTGGCGGGCGACCAGCGCCGCGTTTACAGCTACGCGCAGTTTGCCGAGCAGTCCAAGCCCGCGCTGCAGCATTTGCGCACCACGTCCACCATCGCGCTGCTGGTCATGCTTTCGTTCCAGTTATTTTTCATCGTTAATTTTTTCTGGAGCATGCGCCACGGCAAACTTGCCGGAAAAAATCCCTGGAGGTCCACGACTCTGGAATGGACCGTTCCTTCGCCGCCACCGCACGGAAATTTTGCGGAATTGCCCACCGTGTATCGCGGTCCTTACGAATACGGACTGCCGGGCCGCGACGACGACTACTGGCCACAGGATGCTCCCCATTGAGCATGCGGAGAATCGGACGATCATGAGCGCAACAGCCAAACCCATTGCCAACACACGCAGCGCCACGGGCATCCCCACCGCGCGCCTGATTACGTGGTGGGTGATCGCCTCGGAAATCGTAATCTTCGGCGGGCTTCTTGCCGTTTACCTCATGCACCGGCTTGGACATCCGGAATGGGGATTGGCTGCCGCGCATACCAACACGCTCGCAGGCGCGTTCAACACATTCGTTCTGCTCACTTCAAGTTTGTGCGCCGTGCTGGCGCACAAAGCCGCCGATGCGCATGACGGCCCGCGCGCCGCGAAATTGCTACGACTCACTTCCCTGGGCGGACTGATCTTCCTGACCATCAAGGGATTTGAGTGGACCAGGGATATCCACGAGGGATTCGTGATTTCCTCGGGCGGATTTTGGTCTTATTACTACACGCTGGCCGGACTGCACGGCTTGCACGTGCTGGCGGGAATGGTCATCATGCTGATCGTGGCCGCGGACGCCGCGAAAAACAGGGAATTGCAACGTGTGGAATGCATCGGCCTGTACTGGCATTTCGTTGACATTGTTTGGATTTTCCTATTCCCGCTGCTGTACATCGCGCGATGAAGGAGACCCCGATGCCGGAGACTATGACCACTGAATCCCACGTCCACCATCCCGACTACGTGAAAATCTGGGCCGTTCTGGTCGCCTTGCTCCTCGTCAGCGTGGGTGGCGCAATGTCCAACATCCGTGTCGTGGTTCTGGTAGCGGCCTTCGGGGTTGCGTTCGTCAAGGCCTACATCGTGGCGAAAAATTTCATGCACATCAACGTCGAGAAGCGCTGGGTTCCGTATCTTCTGCTCGTGATGATTGCGTTCATCGTCATCTTGTTTACAGGCGTGGCCCCGGACGTGATGAAGCATGGCGGGCTGCGGTGGAGCAATGACGCCGCGAAACAGGCAGTGGAATCGGGAATGAAGACAGCGCCCAAAAATGAGTAGCCCAACCACAACGATTGATTCCCACGTGAACGCGCGCGCCGGCGCCCCCGAGAAACGTCTTCCCAACTCCGTGCTGGGCATGATTATTTTCGTTGTCACCGAAATTATGTTTTTCGCAGCGCTCATGAGCGCGCACACCATTGCGCGAGCCACGGTCCTTGGCGGCATTTGGCCGCCCGCTGGACAGCCTCGATTACCTGTTGAGCGCACGGCGATCAACACCGCGATTTTGCTGCTCAGCGGCATTTTGCTTTGGATGGGCAACCGCCGCATGAGCGTCAACCGAGAGAGCGGCTTGCGATATGTTGCTGGAGCGATCGCCGCGGGAATCGCATTCGTCTCGCTGCAAGGCGTGGAATGGGTCGCGCTTCTCCGCGAGGGCTTGACGATGACGTCCAGCAATCACGGCGCGTTTTTCTATCTCATTATCGGAACGCACGCGCTCCATGCCGTTGTCGCCATCGTTGCCCTAACGTGGGCTTATGTCCTGATGCGCCGCAGCACGCTTGCGCCTTCAACCTTCCTGGCGACGCAGGTATTCTGGTATTTCGTCGTGCTGGTGTGGCCGGTGATTTATTTGCGAGTGTATCTATGAGGATGCGACGCGGCTTTTTTACTGCCGTGCTTACATTAATTCCCGCTGCCGGATGGTCCTGCCCCGCGTGCATGGTTGGCGACCCCAAGACCGCCAGCACATATTTGGGCATGACGCTTATCATGAGTGCGCTGCCGCTGTTGCTGGTCGGCGGGCTTGGATATTGGCTGTGGCGACGGCATTCGTAGTGCAAGATTCCTGCTTCACATCTTCCACGCATGACTTGCCGAGAGTACAAGTAACCGTGGCGAGAATTTTTCTTATTCTGTCCGCGCTCGCCGGGCTTGCGGGGAGCGCGCTAGCGCAAGACCGGAACTCCGATTCCAAGACAACCACCGTCGTCATGGCACGCTGGGGAGAAAGGGCAGACTCGAATCCCTACAGCACTTATCATTTTGCGGAATTCTTTCAGGTTCGCGGCCATTGGGTATACCCGGACATCGGATACGTGGACTTTGGCCATGACAATTACCGCGAATTTTTTGCCGGGGGAGGTTATACATTTGACCCCGGCAAGCACTTCACCGCCATCGTGGAATTGCTATACGGACAAAGCATGGGGCCTGCAGCACATAGCGCTCGCTGGCTGATTCCATGGACAATGTTGCAGTATCGGATCGCGCCCAGGCTGGGCGCTGAAGCGTCATATTTCGCTTACGCACCGCTGAACTCAACAGCCGTCGTGCAACACGTCCTGGAGCGTGCCAAGCTCGAATACAAGATCAATCCGCACTGGAAAATCGGCGCCGGATATGCAGGCAGAATAACCGAGGGCAAATCCTGGCAGAACAAACCATTCCTGACGACCACATTTATCACCAAAGGCGGCGACTTCGAGTTCTGGTTTCAGCGGCTGCCGCTAAATATTGTTCAGGTACAACTGCGCTATAAATTGGTGTACCTGCATTAGCCTGCGCCCCTCACGGAATTATGTGTTTCCTGGGAACGCCAATCTCCTGATTGGCGCTTTGCCACAAGACAATCAGGAGATTGGCGCTCCCAAGTTTGCCGATTGCCATTGGGACATGATGAGCGGCATGTAAGCATGTCGCGGCGGAATTCAAAACGGCCAGTGGAACACCGCTAATTAAGTGCCCCGCAGGTAACTTTGTGGAACCCCATCCAAGCGGGAATTACTCCAGCGTTTTTGCCCGGAATGCGGCAATCGTGTCATCTTGCACCGTGCAGTTGACTTCGATGGGCTTGCAGCAGACTTCGCAGTCTTCGATATAGGTTTGGCGGTGGACCGAAAGGTCCACAACCATCGAAATTTGTTCGCCGCAGTACGGGCAATTAAAAAAGTGTTCCACGTGGAATACGCCCCGTTCGAATTGTCCCGGCGGAATGCTGCAAGACTCTCGCGGCGTGCCGTTTTGAACCGCAGCTATGCCCGATCTAAATCCACAGATACGCACCCAGGTCTCCGTAAGGCGCGTTCACATAAAACAAGTTGGCTTCGTTTATCTTCTCGAAGGCATCGCACAATTTTGCGGCGCCGTGCCTGGCGCAAAAAAGTGCGCCGGGAGAATTTTCAATGCGCTCGGTCTGATCGAGGCTGGAAACTTCGCGGCGCGAGATCCACAGCCACGCGGCCGGGGCGCCGCAATCGCTGCACTCGCCGGCCACGCCTTGCGCGCGTTTTTCAATCGCGGCAGACGTTTCGGGGCGCAGTCCGGCAGCCGCGAAATCCTCCAGGGCCACAAAAAAATATTGCGTAAAGGTCTCGCTATCCGGCTCGAAGGCAACCACGGCGCCGGCATGTGTCTGCAGCTCCGGTTCGAGCAATCCCGTAAGGCAGTCGAGGCAAACGGAAACTTCAGGGCGAGAAGTCTCGCGGCGCGGCGCGGCCTTGCCGCGAAGATACAGCGTATCCGGAATAAACGTGGCCATCCAGGAATGATCGCTTTCAAGGTGAACGCATTCAGCGGGCCAGCGCATCAGCCGCGCCCACCAGTTGCGCGAGCGCGGGCGAAACGATATGCCAGGATACGCTTGTTCCAATGCAATGCGCGCCATCTCGCGGCGATGGTAACAGATTACGGGTGCGGGCTCTACTTGGAGCCCGCTTGATTCAAAGTTCGGGCTCTACTTGGAGCCCGCTTGATTCAAGGCTCGGGCTCTACTTGGAGCCCGTCTGATTCAAAGGCCGGGCTCTACATCGAGCCCGCCTGGAAACCGGTCCGATTCTCCCGGAAATCCGTTATCATATTCGGGCGGGCTTTCCATAAGAACCTGCTCCCGAATTCCGGCATTCTTCCGGCCCCGATTTCTTCACGGCGCTCGGGATGAAAGCCGACCCCCGCACCGCTAATTCCAATTCCAGGAGGCTTCATGCCAATTGCCGTAGGACAAACCGCTCCCGATTTCATTCTCAAGGACCAGTCTCAAAAAGAGATTAAGCTCGCCGATTTTGCCGGCAAGCGCAACGTGGTGCTTATGTTTTATCCGCTTGATTTCAGCCCGATTTGCACGAACGAGCATGCCTGCTTCGTGAACGACCTGAAACAGTTTGAAAAGCTGGACGCGCAGGTGCTCGGCCTGAGCGTGGATAGCGTTTGGGCGCACAAGGCCTTTGCCGAAAAAATGGGCATCAGCTACCCACTGCTCGCCGATTTCCACCCCAAGGGCGCAGTGGCCGACAAGTTCGGAATGTATCTCTCGGAAAAAGGAATCACCGGACGAGCGATTGCCATCATCAATAAATCCGGAAAAATTGCCTGGTTCAAGAATTACGATATTCCCGTGGTGCCGGATATGAACGAAGTAGCGCAAGCGCTGGCGGGAGTGAAGTAAGGAAATTGAGGATGTGCAGTGTGAATGTGCGGAAAGATTAGAAATTAGAGGAATAGAGCGGCTGTGGAATTATCGGGGCGCGGCAGCTTACCGATCCAACCGGATCGAAGCGCCGCGCCCCTTGTTCCATTATTTCTTGGCGGCATCCTTGCCCAGCTTGCGAATGTAATTTACGAGTTGCCAGCGTTCGGTATCCGACAGATCGTCTTTCCAGGACGGCATGGGCCCCCGACCCTGGGACATTTTCCAGAACAGCGATCCGTCGGTTTCCAGGCTCATCACTTTTGCGTCGGTGAAATTCGCGGGCTTTACCTTGATGGTCTTGGCGCCGGGGCCATCTCCCATTCCTTTTTCTCCATGGCACAGCACGCAATTGTCGGTAAAAAGTTGAGCAGCGGCCGTCAGATTTTCCAGGTTCGCCGGAACGGGGTTCTTGACTGCCCGGGCGTCGTCAGGGGCGACCCAGGGTTTGACGGCGGGAGCATCGTCCGCCGCAACGTGTCGACCGGCAACTGCGAGCAAAGCAAAAATTGCGAATATCCCGAAAACTCGGGCCAGCCCATGCGAAAAAGTCTTGTTGCGTGCGCTCATTGCGATGGCTCCCATTGATAGGAATTTTGTGAGGCACCAAATCTTGCCACAAAGAGGCCCCTTTTTCATCCGTAAAAGCAATCAAGAGATTTGATGCGTGCCGGGTCGCGGAAGATGTCAACGAAGCAAAGTGGTTGAAACCCTGGGAACGCCAATCTCCCGATTGACGCTCTGCAAACCGCCAATCGGGAGATTGGCGTTCCCAGGGCTAAATCTTCCCGCCAAAAATCAGCCAGAGCAGCGCGGCGTTCAAAACCACGATGGCTGCGGCCATGAACCACCCGAATATGGTGGTGATGGGGCCATTCACAAATTCGCCCATTTTGCTGCGGTCGCTGGTGAATCGAATCAGCGGCACCACGGCGAAGGGCAATTGAAAGCTCAACACGACCTGGCTGAGAATAAGGAGTGAAGTGACGTGCCCTTCGCCCATCACTCCGATCACGACGGCTGCGGGAATAATCGCCAACGACCGCGTAATCAGTCTCCGCAGCCACGGTTGGATTCGCCAGTGGAGAAAACCTTCCATGACAATTTGCCCGGCCAGTGTTCCCGTAAGCGTGGAATTTTGGCCCGAACATAGCAGAGCGGCGGCAAACAGCACGCTCGCCAGGCTTGCTCCCAATACCGGAGTCAATAATTGATACGCCTGGCTAATGTCCGCCACGGTGGTCATGCCGCGCTGGTGAAACGCAGCCGCGCCCAAAACTAGAATAGCCGCGTTGATGAATAAGGAAAGTCCAAGGGCGAGCGTGGAATCCAGCGTGGCAAAGCGGATCGCTTCTTTTTTCCCCGCGGGAGTCTCCGTAAAAGCGCGCGTCTGCACGATGCTGGAATGAAGATACAAATTATGGGGCATCACCGTGGCGCCCAGAATGCCAATCGCCAGATAAAGCATTTCGCGATTTTTCAGAATTTCCATGGAGGGCACAAACCCGCGCGCCGCCTCAATCCATAGTGGCCGCGCGAAAAATATTTCGTAGGCAAAACATGCGGCGATCGTGCAAATCAGCGTGATAACCAGCGACTCCAGCACGCGAAAACCGCGTCCCTGCAGGGCCAGCACCAGCAATACGTCCAGCCCCGTCAGCAGCACGCCGGGCAGGAGCGGCAATCCAAACAGCAGCTTCAGCGCAACCGCCGAACCCAGTACCTCGGCCAGATCGCAAGCGGCGATGGCAATTTCGCAGATCACCCACAAAACCGCCGACGTGCGCGGCGAATAGTGTTCGCGGCAGGCCTGCGCGAGGTCGCGGCCCGTGGCAATTCCCAGCCGGGCCGACAGCGCCTGCAAAAAAATGGCCATCAGGCTGGAAATCAGCACCGCGCTCAGCAGTTGATAGCCAAACTGCGAGCCTCCGCCCAGGTCGGTCGCCCAGTTGCCGGGATCCATGTAGCCCACGGCCACCAGGTAACCTGGTCCGGCAAACGCGATCATTTTCCGAAAAAAAGATGCGCCGTGAGCGATGGGAATACTGCGGTAGGACTCCGGAAGAGACGGAGGGTTTCCGCGATGGGGTTCATTTTTGCCCGTTACGGAATTGAGTTTGTTTTCGCCGTCGCTATCGGAAACAAGAACTGGTGAGGCGTCTGGATTCGTGGGGTTGTCCATGGTTAACTTAGATAAATTCCTTATATAAACTAGCATTAACATCCCCGCAGGTCAATCCGCGCCTTTACACGCGTCGCGCAAACATAAATCGGCTGGCGCGCATGAACGATTGCGAAACCAAAAACGCGTTGCGCGTGCCGCACGCGCGGGGAATATGGTAGTGTCGCTTTTGGTTTGTTTTACCGGGAATGTTTATCGTGAATGGAGGAAGCCATGGCCCAACCAGTCGGCGAACAAGTGCAGGTGCAGATCAAGGCGGATGAAAAGGAATTGGTGGGGCAATTCAGCAATCTGGTGATGTTTCATCATAGCGCGGAGGAATTCACGCTGCACTTCATCTACGTATTTCCGAACGTGCCGCAGGGCAAACTGGTCTCCAGCGTGATCGTGAGCCCGGCGCACGCGAAACGCATCCTGCGCGCCCTCGGAGAAAATATCAGCCGCTACGAATCGCAATTCGGCGCCATTCGCGAAGCGCCCGAGCCGACTCCCATTCCGACCGTGGGTTTCGTGCAATAGCCGAATTTTATTGGGGGACGCAAAAAATGTCGAAGTGCCGCCAGTTGCTCATATCCTGCTCGGCAAGCGTTTCTCCAAAATAATTTTCGTCGTCCACGATCTTATGGATGGCATAGCCAAGCGCGGCGATGGCGCGATGCAGCGTTCGCCGCCGCGCATCCTCCGATTTCCTGTACACTTCCACTTTCAGGTAAGGCTTGCATTGCGGGAGCAGGCCGCCAAGAGATTGCAGCACCGCCGATTCGTATCCCTCCGTATCCATTTTGATGTAACGAATCCGTGAAACAAGCTCGGGATATTTTTCCTTGAGGAGGGATTCCAGGTTTCTTCCCTGCACCTTCAGCCGGAACGCGTGCCCGTGCCTCCATTTGCTGATCCCTTCAAATCGCCCGCCGTTGCAAAACCCCGAATCCGAATACTGAAACTCCATTTCCGTGTCTTCCGGAGTGGCCGCGAACATCAGGGGAATAATATTGGTTCTTGCGGTGTTTAATTCGGAGTTCTTCCGCAGCACCGGGAAGACGTATCGGTTGGGTTCCAGTGCCAGAACACATCCCTGCTTACCAACGGCGAGCGCCATCGGAATCGTGGAATCCCCGGAATGCGCTCCTATATCAATCGCCACATCCCCCGGCGCAAGAAATTTCCGCAGCGCGTTGACTGAAGGCTGCTTGATTTCCGTTCCCATGTCTTTCGGGTGCAGCCACTGTGCATATTCGATCTTCCCGTCGTCCGGGAGATCAAAACTCCTGATCTTGAAACCGTATGTTTTCGGTCCGGGCTGCAGACCGAGCAGGTAAGGCAATTCCTTGAGCTTCACCGCATGACCCTCCCGGCATATATCCCCGCTAGTGTGTACGCAGACACCGCAAGATTCAACCCAACCGGCATCACCCAAGCGCAATGAACCGTCCATCGCCCGCCCCGGGGACCTGTACGAAAGTACAGTTTTCTCTGACGGAACAGCCCGGCCGAGGCGGCATCGCGGCTTGGCGCGCGCATGATAAATTGAATGGGGTACCGCCGAACTCCATGAAAGCAGCATGCTCAAATTGTGGCGCGCAACACTCCTTGCCGGACAAGCAACTGGTGGGTCACTCCCGCGTGCAATTCAGTTGCGCGAAATGCGGCAAGAGCACCATGGTGGAAATCGCGCAAAATCCGGATGCCACCCAAATCCTTTCTCCGCTGCCGGGATTTGCCCGCAGCGCGGGCGCTCCACGTCTCGCTGGAAGCCTGGTTGACGCGGCCAGCCTGTTGCGCCTGCCCGCCGGAAAATCCGTCGCGCTTTCCGTGCTTGCAGGCCCGGCCCGCGGGCTGGTCTATTCCGTGGAAAAACCCCGCATCGTCCTGGGGCGCGCGGACGCCGACATCGTCATCAATGACAAGGAAATCTCGCGCTGGCACTGCTCCATCGAGGTCAATGAAGACGTAATCCGCCTGCGCGATCTGGAATCCACAAATGGCACTTTTTTCGCCGATGAACGCGTGCGCGTCGCCGAGCTGAAACACCTCTCCGAATTCCGCATTGGCAGTTCCGTAATTCTGCTGAGCGTCACTCCAAAACTCGCCGCCCAGAATTAGCGCGAATTTCCTGCTAGGCGTATGCCAGGCGGCGATTCCGAAATTGGACTAATCATTTCGCCCCGGTTTTTGTAGCGCCGGCGTCTCGCCGGCAGTTTTTAAAGCCCTCGACACGATGCAAATCAGCCGGCGAGATGCCGGCGCTACGAAAAGCGCGTGTTCCACCACGACGCAGCGTTGCGGGAAATGAACGATGCGCTGTTTTTATATTTCCATTCGGACTCCCCGATACAAAATCGCATTTCGTGTTACCGTACAACTTTGGATTCCCGATGCCCGCGCTTACCGCGACTTTGATCGCTTACAATGAGGAACTGGACCTGCCTCGCGCCCTAGCCTCGATCCAGGGCGTGGCCGATGAAATTATCCTCGTTGATTCCGGTTCCACGGACCGCACCTGCGAAATTGCACGCTCATTTGGCGCGCGCGTCTATTCCCGCCAAGTCGACAGCCTGGCGGAGCAGAAAAATTTCGCGGCGTCTTTCGCAACGCATGACTGGATTCTCTCGATTGATTGCGACGAAGAACTGAATTCCGAATTGCGCGCATCCATTCTTGCCTGGAAGCAAACCTCGCCCGCTCAGGACGCCTACGATTTCGCCCTGATGACGAATTATCTGGGAGATTGGATCAGGCATTCCGGCTGGTACCCCGATTACAAGTTGCGGCTCTACCGGCGCAGTCGTGGCGCATTTGTCAGCGTCTTGCACGAAGGCGTGAAGATCGATGGCCCCGTGGGCCGGTTGAATGGACATTTGCTGCACTACACGGTTCGCTCCCTCGCGGAACACAAAGCAAAACTCGATTCGCTATCAACCCTCGCAGCGCAGGACATGTTCGCCCACGGCCGCAAAGCCTGGCGCGCGGCAATGATCGTTGCGCCGCCGTGGACATTCGTGCAGCGACTCGTCTTTCAGCTGGGCGTGCTTGATGGCTGGCGCGGCTGGTTGATCGCCTGGCTATCCGGAAACTATATTTATCTCAAATACCGCAAACTGGGCCGTCTGCGGGCAGGCGAAACACTCACCCGCCGCTCATGGCCCAGTCCCGGCGAGGCTTGAGCGTGCGCCCTCTTCTTGTAGACCTAGGCCGGGATTTTCGCGGTGGACAACATCAGGCGCTGCTGCTGCTCGAGGGTTTGCTCGCGCGCGGACATGCACCCGAATTGATGGCGGTGCGCGATTTCCCGCTCGCTCGCCGCGCGAAAGATGCGGGCATTTCCGTTCATGGCGTCGCCCCCGGCTGCCGGCGGATTGCCGCCACAATGCAAATTCGCCATCTGATCCATAGCAATAAGGTTGACCTTGTCCACGCGAATGAGCCGCATGCGCTGAGCGCGGCGTGGCTGGCGTGCGC
>Ga0075024_100001087_pt1 | contig 10727 bp, 9 predicted proteins | sample Str013_2_FD_71389 | JGI IMG/M metagenome (GOLD analysis project Ga0075024, IMG submission 71389) | Freshwater sediment microbial communities in response to fracking from Pennsylvania, USA - Straight Creek_MetaG_SC_2013 | ecosystem: Environmental > Aquatic > Freshwater > Creek > Sediment... | reverse complement strand
CCAGGTGGCCGATGAGGCGCGTGCGCGGCACATCGTCGAATTCCGTCAGGGCAAGCTGCGCGAAGCCACGCTGGCGCGATCCGCCGGCGCGCGCATTACGCTGGACCAGTTGCACGAACAGCTTAAGGCCGGAGACGTCAAGGAACTTCCTCTGATCATCAAGGGGGACGTGCAGGGTTCGGTGGAAGTGCTGAACGAAATGCTGCCGAAACTTTCCGACGACCGCGTAAAGCTGAAAATTATTCACGCCAGCATTGGCGCGGTCACCGAAAACGATGTCCTGCTGGCATCGGCTTCCGGCGCGATTATTGTGGCGTTCAACGTTCGCCCCGACCGCAAGGCTTCCGATCTGGCGCAGCGCGAAGGCGTCGAGATCCGGCTGCATTCGGTGATTTACGAAGTGTCCGACGAAATCAGGAAGGCCATGACCGGGCTGCTCGACCCCGTGTTCAAGGAAACGCATCTGGGCCGCGCCGAAGTGCGCAATACGTTCCGCGTGAAGGGCGTGGGAACCATCGCCGGCTGCTACGTGTTGGACGGCATTCTCAAGCGCGACGCCGAAGTCCGCGTGCTGCGCGATGGCGCTTTGATCTATACCGGGAGGCTCACTTCACTGAAACGTTTCAAGGACGACGCTGGAGAAGTCCGCGCCGGATTCGAGTGCGGCGCCAGCGTCTCCAATTTTAACGACGTGAAGGAAGGCGATATTCTCGAGTGCTTCCACTTGCAGAAGATTTTGCTCGCGGAAGCGTCCGCCTAGAGTCTGATTCGCCCGTGATTGCAGGACCCGTTCCGAGTTGTTCGCAGGGATGACGATGCCGATCGGTCTGCTCACCCTGGAAATTTATATCCCCGAGGCGCACTCGCTCAAAGACAAGCGGCAGGTGCTCCGCAGCCTGAAGGATAGGTTGCGGGGAAAGTACAATGTTGCCGTGGCGGAGCTGGAGGGGCAGGATTCCTGGCAACGCTCGGTGGTGGGCGTCGTCAGTTTGTCCAACAACGCCGGGCATGTGGAACAATCCTTGCGCACTGTGCTCGAGGAATCCGAGCGGCATTTGGGACGCGATTTGATCGGGCATGATCTGGAAATACTGGAACACTCGTAACGTGCGCGTCTGTCGCCAAGGCGGCTAGCGCGACTACGCAAGGAACTAAATTTCTGAATTTATTATTTGGTGGAACAACGATGACGGTCCCGGGACATCGGCACGAACGCGTGGCGGAAGAAATTAAGCACGAACTTGGCATCATGGTCGCCGGCGAATTGAAGGATCCGAGGATCGAGGGGCTGGTCACGATCACCGAGGTCCGCGTGACGCCCGATCTGAAGCATGCGCGCGTCTTCGTCAGCGTGATGGGAAATGAAGCCGAGCAGAAGAGCACGATCCGGGGACTGTTTGCCGCGGTCGGTTACATTCGCTTCGAGCTGACAGAACGCATACAGCTGCGCCGCGCGCCGGAAATTCATTTCACCCTCGATCATTCAGAGGAATATGGCCGGCGCATTGACGAGCTTCTCAAGCAGACGAAGAAACCGATAACCTGATTCGCGGGTTTTAGTAGCACAGGCTTCAGCCTGTGGATTTAGATCGCGCACGTGCGCAATATAAACCCACAGGCTGAAGCCTGTGCTACCTGTGCCTCGCCGCCTGTTGAAGAAATCCGCGGGGCGCTCGCGACAAGCGCAACCAATTGCCATGCCAGGAAAACCTCAGCCCGCGCCGCTTGACGGCGCGTTAATTATTGATAAACCGCGGGGCCGGACGTCCCACGACGTGGTGGACGCCGCGCGCCGCATCCTCGGATTCCGGCAGATCGGGCATTTGGGAACGCTTGATCCGCTTGCCACGGGAGTGCTGGTTCTGCTGCTGGGCCGGGCCACGCGCCTGGCGCAATTTTATGCGGGGCGCCGCAAGCGTTACGACTCGACATTCCGTTTCGGTTTTGCCACTGACACCTACGATGCGAGTGGCGAGGCGCAGGGCCCCGACACTGCTCCCGAAATTGACCGCGCGGAAATCGAACGCCTTGCCGCCGCACGCATCGGGCGATTCCCGCAGATGCCTCCGCCCTACTCGGCGAAAAAAATTCACGGCCGCCCGGCGCATGAGCTGGCTCGGCAGAAAAAGCCCGTGGAATTGAAGGCAGTGGACCTGGATGTGTACGACTATCGCGTCAACGAAGTTTCCGGATCGCTCGCGAAGGTTTCCATCGAATGCGCCGCCGGCACATACATTCGTTCGCTGGCGCACGATATGGGGGCGGCAATAGGCTGCGGCGCGCACCTGACGGAAATCGTGCGCACGGCTGTCGGCGAATTCACGCTGGATCAGTCCGTAAAACTGGAAGACCTGGAACACGCAGCAGCGGCTGGCGAACTTGCGCGCTACGTGATTCCTCTGGAACGCTTGCTGCCCGAATTGCCCAGCGTTACCGTGCCGCCGCTCGTTGAAAACCGCGTGCGCCACGGATCGAAATTCAATATACAGATCGCGCAAATCCAGCCTGGCCGGGTCAACTCCGCGCAAGGCGCCACCGCCGAACTTGATTCCGGCGATTGGAAACCCGCGCGGCTGCGTGTGTTTAGTCAGCAGGAACGGCTGATTGCCATTGCGGAGGCGGTTGTGCCGCGGACGTATCAGCCTGTGGTGGTGTTGGAAGCGGAAGCGTGAGGCAACGAACCGAAAACTGCTAGCGATCGAAGAGTGTCCGCAGCCGTTTCACACCCTCCGCAAATTCATCTTCAGGTGCAATCAAACTAAGTACCAGAAATCCATCCTTCGAAAAATTAAAGAAGTGCCCGGGATGCACGAGTACCAAGCAGTTTTTGAGCAGGTTGATGGCGAGGTCTTCGTCGGTTCCAGTTACGGGCACGCGGAGAATGGCGTACCAGCCGCCTTCGAGATCGAGGCGAGTGAGCGGTTTCGATTCGCGCAGTGCAGTATCCAGCACGGAAAGATTGGCGGAGACTCTCTTTTGCAGTTGCGTTTGCAAAGCTTGGCGAAGCGAAAGCAGCTTTGGCAGAGCGAGCTGCACCGGCGTGCTTGGTGAAAGATACGTATCGGCGATGATTTCGAGGCGCTCGACCGTGGATTGCACCAGCGCTTCCGGGCCGGAAACCACCGTCCAGGCGAGCTTCATTTGCGGGAGCAGGGAAATCTTGGAAAGTCCGCTGAGTGTGAACGTGAGCGCCGCGTCGTGCAGCGCAAACGTCCGCGCAGGACTCGTGCTGCGCCCGTAATCCAGAAACACTTCGTCTGCAACAATCGCCATTTCGCGCGATGCGCAAATCGCGGCGAGTTCGGCGGTTTCGTTCGGCTTCACGAAAGAGCCTGTGGGATTATTTGGATGCACGACCATCACGGCCCGGGAACGCGGTGTAATCGCCGCGCGCAGGGAAACGAAATCGATTTGCCAGCCGTGATCGTAAAGCAGCGGGTATGGCACCAGGCGAACATCGGCAAGATCGGCGAGAAATTCGAAGAGCGGATAACTTGGTGCGGGAACGAGAATTTCGTCGCCCGTTTCGCAGAGCAGCTTAAAGATATGGCTGTACGCTTCGCTGGTTCCCGATGCGAGCAAGACACACTCGGGATTAACTCGGGCAACGTGCGGTGAAAATCCCGCGCGGCCCGCGTAATAATCGGCGACGGCCTGGCGCGCTTCCAGCAGACCTTTGCTTTCGGGGCGATATGTGAGCGCGCGCGGGTCGGCCAGCGCCGCAAGAATTTCTCCGGCAGGGTAATCGAGGCCGCACGCTGTGGGGTTTGATGCTGTTAAATCGAGGATTTCCCTTCCGGCTCGGCGGTGCTCTTCCAGAGCACGCGTAAACCGGTTCGTATCCAGCGGCCAATTTGTGCGCGATGCAAACATTTAGTCAAATCGAATCAAAACAATTTCCGGATTTGTTCCCAGGCGCATTGGCGGACCCCACGTCCCCGCGCCACTGGAAGTATAGACCCAAAGATTTTCAAGCTGGTTCAAGCCGTAGGCAAATTTGCCATAGATGCGGCGAACAATCATGGTGAACGGGAAAAATTGTCCGCGGTGGGTGTGCCCGGATAATTGCAAGGAAATTCCCTGTTCCGCCGCAACCGGCATGCGGTCCGGCGTATGAATCAGAAGGATGCTGGCCACGCCGGGGTCCACATTGGCATTTTTCAGAATAGACCGGAAATGGTCCACGTGGGTTGAATCGAGATAGTGCACGCCAACGATCTGCAAGCCGTCCAGAAGTATCTTTTCATTTTCGAGAACACGAATTCCGGATCGCCTTACAGCATCGAGATATTGGTCTGGACTGGAAAATTGTTCGTGGTTTCCGGTTACAAAATAAGCGCCGAATGGCGCGGAGAATTCGGCCCAGGGTTCGGCGAGCCGTGCGACATCAATTTCCGTGCCGTCAAACAGGTCGCCAGGAATAAATAAAATGTCCGGCTGCAATCGCACGAGCATCTTAACAATGCGCCGGAGAAATCCGCGATTGCGCATGTGGCCGAGATGCAAATCGCTGACCAGGGCCGCCGTGCGGCCACGCCAGGAAGGCGGAAGGTTGGGCAGCTTGATGGAGAACCGCGTTACGCGAGTCCTTGCTGCATTGATGATGCTATAGGCCCCAATCAAAAGCGCGAGTCCGAAGATCGCGATTCCCAGCGGCATTCGTGGCAAGTAAATTCCGAATGCCGCCGGCGCCAGGTAAATAACCCAGCAAGCGCACGCGGCAAGAAAAAAGAAATTCACGAATCCCAGCCACATGGCCGAGATGGAATAAACGACCCTCACCACCCAATTTGAATAGAGGCGCGAAAGAAGCGACGCGGTGACAAAGCTCACGGACAGTACCGCCAGCGCGAACCGCAATGCGCTGCGGTGAAACGAATCGAGCGGCTCCAGGAAAAACGTCCACGTTCCATACAAGGCAAGGTGCACCAGCAGCAAAACGGATTGAACGATGGCGATGAAGGTGGAGATTCGGGCGCGCAATTTATGGAATCCTCGAGAGTAGGACAGGCTTCAGCCTGTCGGTTTTGTGCCAGTTCGTCGAGCTGCTGCAAAATGAACAAAAATCAGACAGGCTGAAGCCTGTCCTACTTGAAAACTGTTTTCCAAATATTATTTGAATTAGTGTTTCACCGGCTCGTCGGATTCAACCTTGCCGTCGCGGACATGAATGATGCGGTTGGCGCGCTGAGCAACGTCGTTTTCGTGAGTCACCAGGATAATCGTGTTTCCTTCCGAGTGCAGGCGCGCGAACAGGGCCATGATTTCATCGCCGGTTTTCGAGTCAAGATTTCCGGTGGGCTCGTCGGCGAGCACGATGGAGGGGGAATTCACCAGCGCCCGCGCGATGGCCACGCGCTGGCGCTGGCCTCCAGAAAGTTCATTGGGTTTGTGTTGCAGTCTTTCGCCCAGGTCCACGGCCACCAGGGCGCGCTTGGCCTTGACGATGCGTTCTTCCGCGGGAGTGCCGTTGTAGATCAGCGGAAGCTCGACGTTATGCAATGCGCTGGCACGAGGAAGCAGATTGAACGTCTGAAATACGAAGCCGATTTCCTTGTTACGAATGTGAGCCAGTTCGTCATCGTCCATTTCATTTACCAGGCGACCCGCAAGCCAATATTTTCCGGAGGTAGGCGTATCCAGGCATCCGATCAAATTCATCAGTGTTGATTTGCCGGACCCCGACGGGCCCATAATGGCGACGTACTCTCCGCGACGGATCACCAAATCAACGCCGCTCAAGGCATGCAGCTTTTCGCCGCCCATTTCATAGGTTTTCCAGAGAGCTTCGGTCTGGATGGCGATTCCCTGATCGAGCAGATCCTGGCGAAATGAATCGGGAGAAAGAATTGTGGTGGGCATCCTTCAGTTCCTCAAGTTGGGCAGTTCCTCAAATCCGGATGGCGTTCAATTTTGATCTTCCGCTTTCGGCGTGGAGTTGTCCACTTTCACGCGTGCGTCCGGCTTGAGTGTGCGCAGGGTCTTGTAGCTTCCGGAGATGATCTGATCGCCTTCTCGAACGCCATCAACCACTTCGATATCCGTGATGCCAATGATCCCCGTGTTCACTGGAACAAATTCCGCCCTGCGGTTGCGGATGACGAAAAGGCCCTGGACATCGGGGTTTTTCGATCCCAGGGAAGATGAGGTTGCGCCGGAGGAAGCGCCGTCTGAAGCAGGGCGGCCTGCCGCGAGCGTCACGGAACTATGGCCGGATTGCCTGGCGGCTTCGTCCAAATCTTTTTGCGTGCGGACGACCAGCGCCTGAATGGGAATCGTCATTACATTTTTCTTTTGTGCCGTGGTGATTTTCGATGTCGAGGAAAGCCCCGGCCGAAGCCCGTCGGGCGGATTTGCAAGCGTGACCACGACCTTGAAATCTTTTGCTTCCTGATTTCCCGTGGTGGATTGCGTGGATGCCAGGCCCGAACTGCGAAGCACGGCCTGCGTCCCGACCTCGGTCACCTTGCCTTTGAAAAATTTTCCGGGCAGCGCGTCAATCGTAACTTCCGCTTCTTCGCCCAGCTTCACGCTGACGATATCGGTTTCGTCCACCATCACTTCCGAGGTCACCACGGACATATCCGAAATCGTCATCAGGTAGCTGCCCGTGGCATTCTGGATGCCGGGCACCACATTTTCTCCGACGCGCACGGCGATGTAGGTCACGACTCCATTAATGGGCGCTGTATAGGTGGTCTTGCGCAGAACATCGGTGAGGCGGTTCAGCATTGCTTTATTCTGGGACAAAGCCGAATGTGCCTGGCCAAGCTGCGCGCGGGCCTGCTCGGCATGCGCCTGAGCCGATGCCAGAGCCGCAGCAGCGCCATCGAACGCCGCCTTTCGAGTATCGTAATCCTGCTTGGCGATCAGCCCTTCCTTGAATAGTTCCTGGCCGCGTTCCCAGTCGAGCTTTGCATGCTCCAGATCCGCGGCACGCGATTTGATGTCCGCCTGCGTGGAAACGTCATTGGCTTCGGCGGATTTCACTCCGGCAGTGGCCGATTGGATGCCAGCGCGCTGCGCGTCCACGTCCGCAGTCGGCTGCACGCTTTCCAAATGCAGCAGGACGTCGCCCTTCTTGACGCGGTCGCCCTCCTTCACCACGATGTCCGTGATTTTTCCGATCCCTTCGCCCAGCACATTGGTGTAGGTCAACGGCTTCACTTCTCCCGAAGCCGTAACCACCGCCGCCAAATCCTGCCGCGCCACCGCAGCCGTCTGTACCGTGACAACGTCCTTATTGATTTGCCAGATGGCCAGCCAGGTTCCTCCGCCGATCAGTGCGGCAATGCCTGCGCCAATCCCGATTTTTTGCCACGTTTTCATATTGTTAAAGCCTTGCTACATCTGCCAGAAGACTCTCCTCCCACCGCCATCTGTTATTACGCGGAAATGCTTTTATTAGTTTCGCGGCGAATCGGGCATGCGAGCATTCCTGGTGCGCGGCATATGTACACTAGGCACGATCATTGCGATGCGGAAAAGCATCCGAATCGCGCCCCACTCCATCCGAAATCTTACCGTCAATTTCAGCCGGAACAAAGCAATTTACGACTGGTGTCTTATCGGGTTAGATAACCAGCGCGCGGGGTTTCGTGGCGCCGGCTTCCTCTGGGCTTCGGAGGACTCGTTTTCATTGCGTCCAGGCTGTAGGGGCAAGGTCCTTCGCGGCGGACCGTGACCTTCGTGCCGATCCAGGGGGCCATCCTTGTTTCATTCAGTTTTCTCTCCCTGCAATTTCAGTTTCCGAATCCGCTACTCGGTATACAATGCCGCCTGCCTGAAAATTAAAAACTCAATGTGGGTCAGTTTGTGAACTGGGACCAGGCACGTGAATGTTTCGCGGAGGATTTATGAAACGCACATTTTATCGGAGCGCTCTACTCGCATCGGCGGCGGTTTTAGTTCTAGGCATCGCGGGCTGCTCGAAGCCCGCAGTATCGCCAGTGGTGGACGACGCGGCGCTGCGCGCTGCGGATTCCGACGGCGCGAATTGGATCACCTATGGCCGCACATACTCCGAACAGCGGTATAGCCCTCTGAAACAGGTGGACGAGAGCAGCGTCAGCAAGCTGGGCCTGGCGTGGTCCATGGATTTCTCGACGATTCGCGCCTTTGAGGCGACGCCGCTGGTGAAAGACGGCGTGATGTACACGACCGGCGCATGGAGCATCGTCTGGGCGCTGGACGCCAAAACCGGCGCGCAACTTTGGAGCTACGATCCGAAAGTGCCGAAGGATCACGGAAAATATGTCTGCTGCGACGTGGTGAACCGCGGCGTGGCGCTTTACAAAGGCCGCGTCTATCTGGGAACGCTCGACGGGCGGCTGATCGCGCTGGACGCGAAAACCGGCGCGCCTGTTTGGGACGTGCAAACCACCCCGAAGGAAGGACCATACGCGATTACGGGCGCGCCGCGCATCGTGAAGGGCCGCGTCGTGATCGGCAACGCGGGATCGGAATATCCGGTTCGCGGATTTGTTTCCGCGTATGACTCCGACACCGGAAAACTTGCGTGGAAAACGTACACCGTGCCGGGCGATCCTTCGCAGCCGGGCGAATCGGAAGCGTTGAAACAGGCGGCGAAGACGTGGACCGGCGAATGGTGGAAAGCGGGCGGCGGCGGAAGCCCGTGGGATTGCATTGTCTACGATCCCGACCTCGATCTAGTCTATGTCGGCACGGGCAACGCGGCTCCCTGGTACGACCAAAGCCGCGGCAAGGGCGACAGCCAATGGGTCGCTTCGATCCTCGCGCTGCGCGCCGATACGGGCGAACAGGCGTGGGGCTATCAGACCACGCCGGGCGACAACTGGGATTACGACGCCACGCAACCGCTGCTGCTGGCAAATCTAAAAATTGACGGGCGCGACCGCCGCGTGATCATGCAGGCCAACAAGAATGGATTTTTCTACGTGATTGACCGTGAAAACGGCAAGCTGATTTCGGGAACGCCGTTCACGGAGGTCAATTGGGCGACCGGCATTGATGCGAACGGTCGGCCGATGGAAAACGAGGCGATCCGCGCGATGAAAGACGCGACGATCGTGCGTCCCGCGTCCGAGGGCGCGCACAATTGGCACCCGATTTCGTTCAACCCAGAGACAGGGCTTGTCTACCTCGCCGTGCTCGATAGCGCTTCTCTGCATGCCACGCCGAAGGGCTGGAAAATGGACATGCACGACCAGATCACCGGCCTTGATCGCGCCTATCACGGACCGCTGAGCGAACAATATGCCAAGGAGCAAATTTCCGGACGCCTGATCGCGTGGGATCCCATCGGCCGCCGCGAAGTGTGGCATGTGGATCAGCCGTTTCCGAAAAGCGGAGGCACGCTGACCACTGCCGGCAATCTTGTGTTCCACGGCAGCGCCGACGGAAAGTTGGCCGCCTATCGCGCCACTGACGGCAAGCCACTCTGGCATTATGAAACGGGCGTTGGCATCACTGCCGGACCCATGACGTATTCGGTGGATGGAACCCAATACGTGGCCGTAATGTCCGGGTGGGGCGGCCCTCAAGTTCTGAATAACAGGCCGGCCGGCAAAGGCAAGATCGGCCGCGGACGGCTCTCCGTCTACACCATTGGTGGAACCGGAAAGCTCGAAATCGTCGAACAACCCGTTTTGCCGGTCCCGATGCCGACGTTCAAGCTTGCCGTCACGTCCGCGCAAGTGGCCGAGGGCGCAAAACTTTTTGCCAATTACTGCGTGCGCTGCCACGGCAGCAACGTGGTAAGCGGCGGCCTGGTGCCGGACTTGCGCTATTCCACCGAAGCCACGCACAAGAGTTTTCAGGACATCGTGCGCGGCGGGATCTTGCACGAGTTTGGCATGGCATCGTTTGCGGATGATCTTACGGCCGAGCAAGTGAAGGAGATTGAGGGGTTTGTTTTGAGTAGGGCGAAGGAATCGGCGGTGGCGGAGGGGAAGCGGTGAGGAAGCGGCGGGGCCGTCCGAGCTAGATTTGAGTTTATATAAGTACGTCCATCAGGACCGCATTGATGTATTGCAGCGCCTGCAAATTCGCTTTACACAGGCTTCATCGCAGAACGATCTTTTTGAATTTAAGCCTCTAACAAAAGATTGGAAACCAAAAAAAGAAGCAATGCGCGACCTCGCGGAACGACTGGCTTCTCGTTTTAGGCAAGCTGACACACCTGAAAAAATGCTTCAAATGTCAATTGCCAATCATCCGGAAGCAGAAGCCTCTTTTCGTAAGGGCATGAATTTAATGGGAGAGGCCAATTGGTTAAGCTACATGAGGAATTTTGCAGAGGAGAATTTCGAGGCTGAAGCTGACAAGCTCTGCGACCATATTTCAGCGAATTGGGAGAAATATAGTGAAAACATTTTCCAAACTATTGCTGAGAGGATCGGCATACTTTCTCTAACGGAAGACCCTAAGAACATAGTGATGTGGGGAAACTATGCAAACTCCTGTCAGGGGCTCGTCATTGAATTTAATGAAAATCACGCATGGTTTAACCAAAAACGAACCGAGGAAGATGACTTCCGCCACCTTAGGAAAGTAACTTATCAGCAGAATCCCCTCCCACAATATTTCTCAGAGTTGACGGTTCATGACGTTTGCTATTCCAAGCTTGAAGACTGGAGTGTATTGCTCCCCTCTAAAACTGGACACCTCATTTAGGTAGAATCAGGGCCTCCCAAACAGGAGGCACCATGGGCAGAAAACCGCGTGTTGATCGATCCCCTGAAGAG
>Ga0075024_100001086_pt1 | contig 10730 bp, 9 predicted proteins | sample Str013_2_FD_71389 | JGI IMG/M metagenome (GOLD analysis project Ga0075024, IMG submission 71389) | Freshwater sediment microbial communities in response to fracking from Pennsylvania, USA - Straight Creek_MetaG_SC_2013 | ecosystem: Environmental > Aquatic > Freshwater > Creek > Sediment... | reverse complement strand
TTTTTGTCGGTTTTGAGCGGAATGGCGGCGAGGGCCAGGACGCCGAGGTCGAGCTTCGCCAACGCTTCAACATCGCGAACGGCGCCGTAGACGACGATTCCGTGCCAGCCATTGGCGACCGCCTTTTCCGCGAGCCGGTCCCCCAGCAGCGATCGGCGCAGGGAGCCGAACCCGTCGATGACCAACACCTTGCCGCGGCCATCGCTCGCCACTCGTTCGCGGACCAGAGAGTTATCTTCCGGACATTGAATCGTCGAAATCTCACCCGAAAAAGCGCTCCGGCCGCCGTAGCCCTTGAACCGGGGTTCTGCCACCTGGACGGTGGTTTCATATTCGTCACACAGATCACAGGTAGACTTGTTCATGACCGCAATTTGCCATGGACGCGGACACGAGAACAAGGTCTGCTAGAGGCGTCGTTTGCGGTGCATACAGTTCCTTTACTTGACTCCTAAAACCCGTTACCCTCTTCAGAATTCTTAAGAGAATCAGGATATTACGAATGCGAGTTACGATTTTTGGTTCAGGCTATGTGGGCTTGGTGACCGGGGCTTGCCTCGCCGATGCCGGCAACCACGTGGTCTGCGTCGATGTCGATCCGCGCAAGATTGAAATGCTGAAGCGAGGCGAAATCCCGATTCACGAGCCGGGTCTGGACACGATGGTCAAGCGTAACTTCGAAGCTGGCAGGCTGCGCTTTACGTTGGATTCGAAAGAAGGCGTCGATCACGGACTGTTTCAACTGATCGCGGTCGGCACGCCGCCCGATGAGGACGGATCGGCGGATCTTCGCCACGTCATCGCCGTGGCCAGGACCATCGGCGAACACATGACCGAGTACAAAGTGGTCATGACCAAATCGACTGTCCCCGTGGGTACGGCCGACAAGGTCAAGGTCGCCGTCGGGCAAACCTTGCAGGCGCGCGGCGTCAACATCGAATACGACACCGTTTCGAATCCGGAATTCTTGAAAGAGGGCGCGGCGATTGCGGACTTCATGAAGCCCGATCGGGTCGTGATCGGCACGGACAACCCGCGAACCGCTGAACTGCTGCGCACGTTGTATGAGCCGTTTACCCGCAATCACGACCGCATGATCGTGATGGACGTGCGCTCCGCAGAATTGACCAAGTACGCCGCCAACGCGATGCTGGCGACCAAGATCAGTTTCATGAACGAGTTGGCTAACCTGGCCGAAAGATTCGGCGCCGACATCGAAAAAGTCCGTATCGGCATCGGGTCCGACCCGCGCATCGGCTATTCATTCATCTACCCAGGGTTGGGCTATGGCGGGTCATGCTTTCCGAAGGACGTTCAGGCGCTGGCGCGGTCAGCTCAGGAAGTTTCCTACGATGCCAGCCTTCTGAAAGCCGTCGAGGGCGTCAACAACCGCCAGAAACAAGTCTTGTTCGGCAAGATGAAAAGCCATTTTGGCGAGGTCGGCGGCAAGACATTCGCGATTTGGGGTTTGGCGTTCAAGCCCAACACGGATGACATGCGCGAAGCGCCGAGCCGCGTCTTGATCGATGCGCTCCTGGCGGCGGGCGCCAAAGTTCATGCCTACGATCCGGTCGCGATGCCGGAATGCGAGAAGATCTATTCAGGAATGACCGGGATCCGATTCTGCAAATCGGCCGACGCCGCGCTGGAAGGCGCCGATGCGCTGGCGATCATCACCGAGTGGCAGGAGTTCCGTAGTCCGGACTTCAGCCACATCAAGAAAACCCTGCGTTCGCCGGTCATATTCGACGGGCGAAACCTATATGATCCGTCGCTTATGGCGCGTGAACAAATCAAGTATTACGCGATAGGACGCGGTTTGTCGGTCGGCACGCCGCAGTTATGATCATTCCGGTCATTTTGTCCGGGGGCGCGGGCACGCGTCTTTGGCCCCTGTCTCGTGAAATGCATCCCAAGCAGCTGATTGCGCTGACCAGCGAACGCACGATGCTCCAGGATACGGCGCTGAGACTCCAGGGAATCAACGGCGCGACCGGGCCGGTCGTCGTATGCAACGAGTCGCACCGATTCATGGTCGCCGAACAGTTGCGGGCGATCAACGTGGACGCCGCCGCGATTCTGCTCGAGCCGGCCGGACGCAACACCGCACCGGCGGTCGCCCTCGCCGCGTTCAAAGCCCTGAATCTGGGCGGCGATGCCATCATGATCGTGGCCCCGGCGGATCACGTGATTCGCGATGCGCGCGGCTTTCGAACCGCGGCGAATATAGCGATCGCTGACGCCGCGCGCGGCAAGCTGGTAACGTTCGGCATCGTCGCCCATGCGCCGGAAACGGGTTACGGCTACATCCGGCGCGGCGCCGGGCCGGGTCCGTCGTACGCGGTTGCGAAATTCGTCGAAAAACCGCCGCTTGCGAAAGCCCGCGAATTCGTGGATTCGGGCGAATACTATTGGAACAGCGGCATGTTCGTATTCAAAGCGGCCCGCTATCTGGAAGAGCTGGAACGCTTCGCCCCCAAGATTCTGAGCGCGGCGCGTGCGGCTTTCGATGCGGCGAAAGCGGATCTGGATTTCGTACGAATCGACAGGACCGCGTTTGAGGATTGCCCCAGCGATTCGATCGATTACGCCGTGATGGAAAAAACCACGGACGCCGTGGTCGTGCCGCTGGACGTAGGTTGGAGCGATGTCGGCTCCTGGTCCTCGCTGTTCGACGTGCTGCCGGCGGACGAAAACGGAAATGTTCTGCGCGGCGATGTGCTGGCGCACGACAGTGTCGATTGCTTCGTCCACTCAACGAGCCGACTGGTCGCGATCGTCGGCCTGAAGGATCACATCGTCGTCGAGACGAAGGATGCTGTCTTGGTGGCGCCGAAGGACCGTGTGCAGGACGTCAAGGAAATGGTGGCCACCATCAAGAAGTCGGGCCGGCCCGAAACCGCGCTCCACCGCGAAGTTTTCCGCCCCTGGGGCAGCTACGACAGCGTTGATTTCGGCGAGCGCTTCCAGGTGAAGCGCCTGTCGGTGAAACCCGGTGCGATTTTGTCGCTGCAGATGCACCATCACCGCGCCGAGCACTGGGTCGTCGTCTCAGGCACGGCCCGCATCACCTGCGATGACAAGACTTTCCTGCTATCCGAGAACGAGTCGACCTACATTCCGGTCGGCTCCAAACACCGGATCGAGAATCCCGGAAAGGTGCCGCTGCACATCGTAGAGGTGCAATCCGGATCATATTTGGGCGAGGATGACATCGTTCGCTTCGAAGACAATTACGGACGTCAGGGAACGAACAATTGAAACCGATCACGAGCTTCAAGGCGTACGATTTACGCGGCCGTATTCCGGATGAGTTGAACGAAGAAATCGCCTACGCCGTCGGGCGCGGCTATGCGCAATTTCTGTCCCCTCAGCGCATCGTCGTGGGGCGCGACATCCGGCTCTCCAGCGCCACGCTTGCGGATGCCTTGTGCCGCGGTCTGACCGATGCGGGCGTCGATGTCGACGATGCGGGAATCTGCGGCACCGAAGGCGTTTATTTTGCGTGTTTTCATGGCGGCTACGACGGCGGCATCATGGTCACGGCCAGCCACAATCCGGCCAACTACAACGGCATGAAGTTCGTCCGCGAACAATCCAAACCCATCAGCGGCGACACGGGATTGCAGCAGATCCGGGCCTTGGCCGAAGCCGGGGCGTTCCCGGTTCCGGCGCGAATCGGGGCCCGGCGCCCGATCAACCTCGATGAGGCCTATGTTCGGCATCTCATCTCATACGTCGACGTCGGCAAGCTCAAGCCGCTGAAGATCGTCGTCAACGCCGGCAACGGCGGCGCGGGATTGGTCATCGACAAACTCGCTCCGCTGCTGCCGTTCCGCTTCGTGAAGATTCATCATGAGCCGGACGGAACCTTCCCCAATGGAATTCCGAACCCGATGCTTGCGGAGAACCGGGCTCCGACGATCACCGCGATCCGCGAATCCGGCGCGGATTTCGGCATCGCCTGGGATGGGGATTTCGACCGCTGTTTCTTCTTCGATGAACACGGCGGTTTCATCGAGGGCTACTACATCGTCGGCCTGCTGGCATCGGTGCTGCTGCGGGGCCAGGCCGGGGCGAGGGTCGTACATGATCCGCGGCTCACCTGGAACACGGTGGAGGTCGTTGAACACAGCGGCGGCGTGCCGGTGTTGTCGAAATCCGGACATGCCTTCATCAAGCAAAAAATGCGTGAGGTGGACGGCATCTACGGCGGCGAAATGAGCGCGCATCATTACTTCCGCAACTTCGCCTATTGCGACAGCGGCATGATTCCGTGGCTCATCATCGCTCAGATCGTCAGTGAATCCGGCACGGGGCTCTCCACGCTGGTTTCCGAACGCATTGCCATGTTTCCGGTCAGCGGGGAGCTCAACTACCGCGTGCCTGACGCCAAAGCCGCGATCGCGGCCATCGAGCGTCAGTATGCGCAGCAGGCGTTGCGCCTGGACCGCACCGATGGCCTGTCGTTCGAGTTTTCGGACTGGCGGTTCAATCTCAGAAGCTCCAATACGGAACCGCTGATCCGGCTCAATGTCGAGGCGCGCGGGTCCGACAGCCTGATGCGGGCCAAGACGGCCGAAGTCCTTGCGTTGCTCGAGCGGCACGGTGCCGTGTCGGCCGATCACTAAAATCGGCTACAATCCGCTTCTTTGCGGCAAGGAGTCGCGATGTCGGCGACAACGCCACAATTGAGTGTCGTCATCCCGGTCTACAACGAAGAAGCGGTGCTGCCGGCGCTGTTCGACCGACTGTACACGGCGTTGGACGCACTGAATACGACTTACGAGATCGTGTTCGTCAACGACGGCAGCAAGGATCGTTCCGCCGCTCTATTGCGCCAGCAATTTGAACGCCGGCCCGCCGAGACGCGGGTCGTCCTGTTCCACGCGAATTTCGGGCAGCATGCGGCGGTCATGGCGGGTTTGAGCTACGCACGTGGCCGCCACATCATGACCATGGATGCGGATCTGCAAAATCCGCCGGAAGAAGCCGGCAAGATTCTGAAGCTGCTGGAAGAGGGGTACGACTACGTCGGCACGATCCGTCAACAACGCCGGGATACCTGGTGGCGCCGCGCGCTGTCGCGCATCATCAACCGGCTGCGGGAGTTGATCACGCCGATCCGAATCACCGATCAGGGCTGCATGATGCGCGGGTACGCGCGGAATGTGGTGGACGCTTTGAATCAAACCCAGGAAGTGAACACGTTCATTCCGGCGCTCGCTTCGCTGTACGCGATGAAACCGGTCGAAATCCCGATCGCCCATGAGGAGCGTGCGGCGGGCGAATCGAAGTATTCGCTGTACAGCCTGATCCGATTGAATTTCGACCTGGTCACCGGTTTTTCACTGGTTCCTCTGCAGCTTTTTTCAATGATCGGCATGGCGGTATCGATGTTTTCGGCCCTGCTCGTCGTCGTGCTCGCCGTTCGCCGTCTGGTCGTAGGTCCGGAAGCGGAGGGCTTGTTCACGCTGTTCGGAATCGTGTTCTTCCTGATCGGTATCGCGTTGTTCGGCATCGGCCTGCTCGGGGAATACGTCGGCCGGATGTATCTGCAGGTGCGTGCCCGCCCGCGCTACATCGTTCAAGCAGTGCTGGAATCGTCCGCAAATTCCGCTGATGGCGCCCGTCTGGAACCGCTTCGCGCGGGTTCGCGGGTCCTTTGAGTGACCACGGCGGTGGTATTTGCCTACAGCGAAGTGGGCGTGCGTTGCCTGAAAGTTCTCATCGATCAGGGCGTCAGCGTTCCTTTGTTGTTCACTCATCAGGACGATGCGAATGAATCGCGATGGTTTGGGAGCGTTGCTGATCTTGCGCGTGAGCACGGCATACGGACGGTTACCCCGGATGATCCGAACACGAATGAATGGGTCTCGGCCGGACAGAGCTTCGCGCCCGATTTCATCTTTTCCTTTTACTACCGCTACATGCTTAAGCTGGCCTGGCTTGGCGTTCCGGCGCGGGGCGCACTGAACATGCACGGATCTTTGCTGCCCAGGTACCGCGGCCGCGCACCGGTGCATTGGGCGATCTTGAACGGCGAGACCCAGACCGGCGCAAGTCTGCATTACATGCTCGAAAGGCCGGACGCCGGCGCGCTCGTGGATCAGCAAGCGGTGCCGATACTGCCCGACGATGACGCGCTGGAGGTGTCCCGGCGCGTGGCGGACGCGGCAGCGCTGCTCCTCGCGCGGGCACTGCCCAAGCTCATCGACGGAACCGCCGGCGCACGGCCGCTGGAACTCGCCAAAGGGTCTTATTTTGGACGGCGTCGCCCTGAAGATGGCCGTATCGACTGGCGCAAGAGCGCGAAAGGCATTCATGATCTGGTTCGTGCCGTGGCGCCGCCGTTTCCCGGGGCCTTCAGCGACGTGGCGGGTCTGAGAGTGTTCGTGCACAAGACGATCCTGGATGAGGGCGCACCCGAACATCCGGAATCCGCGCCGTGCTTGTATGCGAGCGGCGGCCGCTGGTTCGCCGATACCGCCGATGGCCGGCGGCTGATCATCGCGAAAATGCAGGTAAACGGCCGGACGGTGACGCCAAACGACATTCCCGCCGCATGGCCGGCGCAACCGATCGCGCTCAACTGATTTAACGTGGCAAGGGTTTAGCAGCGTAGGGGCTCACATGAAAAATATCCTGATTCTTGGCGTCAACGGCTTCATCGGCCATCACCTGAGCAAGTACATCCTTGCCAACACCGATTGGCAGATCTACGGCATGGATCTGCAGTCCGAGCGGGTCTCGACCATGTTGAACAATCCGCGCTTTCACTTCGTGGAAGGCGACATCACGATCAATTTGGAATGGGTCGAGTATCACGTGCGCAAGTGCGACGTGATTCTGCCGCTGGTCGCCATCGCCACGCCGGCGACGTATGTGAAGGAACCCTTGCGCGTGTTCGAGCTGGATTTCGAGGCAAATCTTCCGATCATCCGCCACTGCGTCAAGTACAAGAAGCGCGTCGTGTTCCCATCGACATCGGAAGTTTACGGATCATGCCGCGACAAGGAATTCGATCCGGAAACATCGGAACTCGTGCTCGGTCCGATTCACAAGCAGCGCTGGATTTATTCCTGCGTGAAGCAGCTCCTGGACCGGATCATTTACGCCTATGGCCAGCAAGGCCTGCAGTTCACGCTGTTCCGGCCGTTCAACTGGATCGGTTCGGGCTTGGACAGCATGGACGATTCGAAGGAGGGCAGTTCGCGGGTGCTGACGCAGTTTCTCGGCCACATCGTTCGCGGCGAGGCCATCAAATTGGTCGATGGCGGCAGCCAGACGCGGGCGTTCACATTCATCGACGATGCGGTGGATTGTCTGACGCGCGTTCTCGACAATCCCGATGGCATTGCCGACGGCAAAATCTACAACATCGGCAATCCGCACAATCTGTATTCGATCCGGGAGCTTGCCAATATGATGCTCGAGATCGCAATGTCCCGCCCCGAGTATTCGCCGACCGCGCGCAACACCAGGCTGATCGACATATCGGCAAATGACTACTACGGCAAAGGTTATGCCGACATACCGGCGCGGCTGCCGTCGATCAAGAATACGACGGCCGAACTCGGCTGGAAGCCGAGCACCGACATGCGCACGGCCTTGAATGCGATTTTCGATTCCTACGCGCATATTCTGCCGACCGCATCGGCCCTGTTGTCCCGCGATGCGTGATGCGGTTGCCGTCGGTCTGAAAGTTGACGTGGATACCTTGCGCGGCACGCGCGAGGGAGTTCCGCGTCTGATCGAGCTGCTGAAAAAGCACCAGGCCGACGCCACGTTTTATTTCTCCGTCGGTCCGGATCACACGGGACGGGCACTTCGCCGCGCGTTCCGCCCCGGCTTTGCCAAGAAGGTCGTCAGAACCTCCGTGCTCAAGCATTACGGCTTGAAGACGCTGATGTATGGCGTGCTGCTGCCGGGTCCGGACATCGGCCGCGCCGCCGCAGACGTCATGCGCATGACGCGCGATTCGGGATTTGAAGTCGGACTGCACACGTTTGATCACGTTCGCTGGCAGGATTACGTTGCGCAGGCGGACGATCGCTGGACCCGCAACGAGTTTGAACGGGGGCTCCATGCGTTCGAGCGCATATTTGGAGCGCGGCCTGCATCGCACGCGGCGGCGGGCTGGCAGATGAACGCATTCGCGTTCGAACTCGAGCGTGAATTCAAGCTTGAATACGCGAGCGATACCCGCGGCGAATCGCCGTTCTACCCGGTATTGCGCGACGGCGTGAGCCCCTGCGTCCAACTGCCGACCACCTTGCCGACGTTTGATGAGCTGTTGGGACGCGACGGGGTCGACGAGAGCAACATCGCCGATACGGTCTTCGAACGAATTCAGGCAGTTTCGGCCTCCGTTCCCCAGGTCTTCACGCTGCACGCCGAATTGGAGGGTATGTTGCTGATCGGAGCCTTCGAATCCCTGCTCGAGCGCTGTAAGCGCAGCGGAGCCTCGATGCTGCGAATGGCGAAGATACGCGATCGTGCGTCCCTGCACAGGCTGCCCGCCGCTGCGATCGCGATGCGGGAACTCCCCGGACGGTCCGGATTGCTCGCCACTCAAGGGCAAGCCGCGCGTTGAGCAGTGTGCGCCGCAACGCGTGGGTCATGGCCTTGGGCGTGGGCCTGCTGGCTTTGTGGGTCGACGCCCTGGCGGTGCGCCCTCTTTTCAATCCCGATGAAGGGCGTTATGCGGAGATTCCGCGCGAAATGCTGCAAGGACACGACTGGGTCGTGCCGCATCTGAATGGACTGGCTTACATCGAAAAGCCGCCGCTGCAATATTGGGCGACCGCCGCGTCCTATTCGCTGTTCGGCATCAGTGAACTCTCGGCCCGCTTGTACACCGCACTGACGGCATTTGGAACCCTCGGGGCGGTTTGGTGGGCGGCGCGCGGAATTTGGACGCGTGAACTCGCTTCGCGAGCCGTGGTGATTTCGGCCAGCATGCTGTTGTTCGTGCTGTTGGGCCAGTTGCTGACCTTGGACATGAGCCTCACGTTTTTCCTGACGCTGAGCTTGAGCGCTTTCCTCGTGGCGCAGGTTCGCGCGGAACAGGACCGGCCGCGATCGGTGAGTCGGTGCATGGCTGTTGCCTGGAGTGCGGCGGCCCTGGGCGTACTGACCAAGGGGCTCATCGCCGCCGTGATACCCGCCGCTGTCTTGGTCTTGTACACGCTGCGCACCCATGATACGGCACCCTGGCGGCGCCTGAATTTCAGATTTGGATTGCCGGCGTTCGCTTTGATTGCCGTTCCGTGGCACATGCTGGCACAGGCGCGTTTGCCGGATTTCGTTCAGTTTTTTTTCGTCCGCGAACATTTTGCGCGCTTCATGACGCCGGTCTCCGATCGCCAGGAAGCGCCTTGGTTTTTCGTGGCGGTGTTTCTTCTCGGGACCTTGCCCTGGACATTGCCGGCCGTGCGCGGCGCATTGACCGGTTGGCGCAGAAGCGCTGCGGCGGGCGCGTTTGACCACGGCGTGTTTCTCTGGCTCTGGGTCGTTTTTGTGCTGGTGTTCTTTTCACTGTCGGACTCGAAATTGATTCCGTACATTCTCCCGGCCTTTCCGGCGCTTGCGATATTGATCGCCGCGGGGAAGCTTTCTTCTCTGATCCGGGACGTTTCCCGCAGCGCGGGGCTCATGGCGCTGGCCGGCGTTGCGGGACTCGCCGCCGCTGCTTTTCTGCCTGAACTGCTGAAATCTGCGGATCGGGCGGCATATTTCCTGCAATTACGGGGGCCGCTGTTTGCGGCCGCCGCGACCTTGCTTATGACGGGTGGCGTGGGCTGGCTGCGCCGCAGGACTGACGTGACGGTCAACGTGGCCCTATTGGGCGCGGGTTCGCTCATCGCCATCCTGCTCATGCTCCGCTCCGCCGGTGCCGTTGCGCCTCTGTACTCCGGCCTGCTGCTCGCGAAAGCCGAGGCGCCACCCCCGGCGGATCAACGGGTGTACAGCGTTGCGACCTACGATCAAACCTTGCCGTTTTACTGGCGGCGACCGGTTACCTTGGTCGTATTCCGCGGCGAACTCGACTACGGCCTGCGCCAGGATTCAACGGGCTGGATCGGCAGCCTGGATGAATTCCTTGTACGATGGCGGCAGGAAAGCAAGGCATATGCGGTCATGGAAAGAAGCACATACGAAACATTGCGGTCGGGCGGCGTGCCGATGCGTGAAGTCACGCGCGATGCGCATCGTATCCTGGTAGCCCGTCAATGACCTGGTTCACCTGGCTCTTGATCCTTTCTGGTGTCGGTCTGAACGCCGCCGCGCAGCTGTTGTTGAAGTCCGCCACCAATTCGCTCGTGCATTTCAACGCATTCGATTTTCAGTCCGCGCCGGCGATCATTTTGGTGTTGTTGAAGAGCCTGCCCTTTTGGGGAGGCATGGTTTGCTACGGCTTGAGCGTTTGCGTGTGGATTGCCGCCTTGACCAAGGCCCCGGTCAGCACCGCCTATCCGATGCTCTCGCTGGGCTACGTCGTCGTGACCGTTGCGGCCGTCCTGTGGTTGGGCGAATCCGTCTCGATCGCCAAAATCCTCGGGATCGCCCTGATTTGCGCAGGTGTCGTGTTGGTTTCCAGGAGCGCATGATGAAGCCTTTCCTCCCGTTTACGCGTCCGTCGATCGACGAAGCGAGCATTGCCGCGGTCGCCGATGTGTTTCGATCGGGACAGCTGGCGAGCGGTCCCAAGGTTCTGGAATTTGAAT
>Ga0075024_100001083_pt1 | contig 10733 bp, 8 predicted proteins | sample Str013_2_FD_71389 | JGI IMG/M metagenome (GOLD analysis project Ga0075024, IMG submission 71389) | Freshwater sediment microbial communities in response to fracking from Pennsylvania, USA - Straight Creek_MetaG_SC_2013 | ecosystem: Environmental > Aquatic > Freshwater > Creek > Sediment... | reverse complement strand
TCATCTTGTGCATTGCCCTTATTTTCTTCGGCCCCAGCAAGCTCGGCGATCTGGGTAAAGGTCTGGGCGATGCCATCAAGAATTTCAAAGGCGCAATGAAGGATGGCGAACAGAACGGCAACTCCGCTACGCCTGCTCCGCCGGCTGACAAGAAGTAGTTTTTAGCCGCTCCGGCTCTACGCTTTTCAGATCAGGTGCCTGGCCTTTAGCATCTCCGTTATTAACGGTAGAGGCAACCCAACCACATTAGAATACTCGCCTTCCAGACGGACGGCCCACGTTGCCGCCCCGCCCTGGATGGCGTACGCGCCCGCCTTGTCCATGGGCTCGCCGCCGGCCACGTATTTCTGAATCTCTTCCTCGCTTACTTTCCTGAAGAAAACTTTCGTGGTGCAGTGGCGCGTGTCAGTGCGCCCGGTCTTGCCATCGCCGCTTGGCTCGATCAAACTCACCGCTGTCGTTACTTCATGTCCTCTGCCGGAAAGCATCCGCAACATGCGGACGGCATCGGCCGCATCGACCGGCTTGGCGAGAATTTCACCGTCGACAATCACCGTGGTGTCCGCACCGAGCACGTAGCTTTCCGGATGGCGCGCCGCAACGGCCCGCGCTTTCTCTTCCGCCAGCCGCAGCACGTAAGGCAACGCCTGTTCGCCTGCAAACGTGTCTTCATTGATGTGCGCGGGATCAACTTCAAACGCAACGTCCACTTCGCGCAGCAATTCCTGCCTGCGGGGAGAGGCAGAGGCGAGGATGAGTGAAGGCTTCATTGTGAACTAGGAATAGGCGACGGTTTTACTCCATGCCTCCGTGTCTCCGTGGTGGATGTTCGATTCGTGTTTATTCGCGGCTAAATTCCGTGCCTTGCTTGCGCTCGGGACTTCAGAAACAACCCGCGTTTGTCTGCGCAAATCCGCGGCGAGTGTTCTTACCGTATCCCCACCTGTCCCTTCACCGATTCCACCATCTTTCTTGAATCCCATCCCACGCCGTCTTTGAAAACAATTTCCACGTTTTCAATGTCTGCAATCGAAGACGACGGATCGCCCTTCACCACCAGAATATCCGCTTGTTTGCCCACGGCCAGCGAGCCCACGTGTGTTTGCTCGCCCAGAAATTCTGCGCCGTTCAGAGTGGCAATCTTGATGGCTTCCAGCGGAGTAAAGCCGGCATCTACCAGCAATTCGATTTCGCGTTCGTCGCCATATCCGGCAATCACGCCGCCCAGTCCGGTGGGGTCAAGCCCGGCCAACAGCGTGCCTCCGGCCTTGACGAATGCGCGCTCAAACTCCATTTCTTTCTGGAACATCATCGGCCACGGGCTTTCTTTGTTCTGCGCGACGCGAGCTCGGGCGGCCTGGTAGGCTTTGCGCGCGTCGTCACTCAACGCGTCCAGCGCTTTCTGCGGGACGTCCGGACGCGACGCCACGAACTGCTCAAACACCGGCAACGTTGAAGTCAAAGCCACGTGATGCTGGACCATGGTCTTGATCGTTGTCTGGATTTCCGGACCGTTCACGTCCAGTTTATTCGCGGCGATCACCGCCTGATTCGGGTTCGGACAAACATCCGGTTTCTTGTCGGGATGAAACTCGGTGTCCACGGTAAGGCCATGTTCCAGATTGTCAATGCCCAGCTCGGCAGCTTCACGGAATCCAACGGAGCACAGATGCCCGGTGACCTTGATTCCGTGTTTGTGGGCTTCTTCAATGGTGGCTTTGAGTTCCGCACGCGTGATGTAGTTGTAAATCTTGAACGAGCGTACGCCTTCTTCCACCCAGTAAGCTACGGTGCGGCGCGCGTCGTCAGCATCCTTGAGCGCGTGGACTTGCACCAATGGCAGGCCTTCGCCTTCCATGTACGGCCCGGTCACGTTCATCTTGGGCCCCGTTGACTTGCCGCCGTCGATGGATTTCTTCAATTCAAGATCGGTGTACGGCTCCATGCTGCCCGTTGTGCGAATGGTGGTGACGCCCAGCGCCAGATACAGCCGTGGAAACGTAAACGGCATGTCGTGATACAGTCCGCCGCCCGCGGGATAAAAAAGATGGTCGTGCATCCCCACGAGTCCGGGCAGCGCCGAGTGTCCGGTGAAGTCCAGATGCTTGGCTTCGTTCGGGATTTGCACTGAACCGCTTGCGCCAATTGCGGCAATCTTTCCGCCGGAAATCACAATCGTCTGATCGGCTTTCGCCGCCGCGCCTGTGCCGTCAATCACCCGGACGTGTTCCAGCGCAATCACCGGCGACTGCTCGCGGATGAAATCCTTCACGGTTTGTTGTTGTGCGAGGAGAGTTACGGCAATTAAAGGAAAGAAAAAAACGGTAATTCCACGCATGAAAGATTTCTCCAAGTATTTCGAGAAGGCAGCATAAAGGCAGAAGTAGAGTTGTGCAAGCGAAGATAAAATGCCACAGTATCTTTGCACAAGTTCGGGATGGAGCTCAGATGAATAAAGGCGTTGAGATTGAAATACTGTACTGGGACGTTCACTTAATGCAGTGCAGGTTCTCTTGCTTCGATCGGCATTTTTCCGGCCAAGCATCCATCTATATGAATCACGACGCGCTCCTCAAAATGGCGGACGCTTTGAGTGGCTTTCCTTCGCGAATTGGTGATACACGTGATTTCGAGTTCGGGACCTTTAACCCTGACCACGCTGGGGGTGGGGTCAACATGCATTTCTATTGCGTGGATTCTGTGGGCCATACTGCGGTCGATGTAAAGCTCAGAGGTGACGCTTGTATGGCAATGGGTGAGGTTGAGTCCGTTGCTCTGCGCATTCCGCTCGAAGCCGCGGCCGTCGATAGCTTTATCTCACCGGTTCGCAAGATGGAGCTGGCAGTTGGTTCCAAGGCATACCTGCAAATGGCTATTTAGTTGTCGCCCGTTGTTTCGCGATCTAAGGCCTACGGGAGCCAAATGTTAGAATAGAACCTAGTAGCCCACCATGGATCGCGCACACATCCGAAATTTTGCCATCATCGCTCACATCGATCACGGCAAATCCACGCTCTCTGACCGGCTCCTGGAGCTGACGGGAGCGCTGTCCATGCGCGAGATGCATGCCCAGGTGCTCGACGCCATGGACCTGGAAAAGGAACGCGGCATCACCATTAAGGCCCACGCCGTGCGCATGAAGTACACCGCGCAAGACGGCCAGGAATACCAGCTCAATTTGATCGACACGCCCGGCCACGTGGACTTCTCTTACGAGGTTTCGCGATCGCTGGCGTCATGCGAAGGCGCGCTCCTGGTGGTGGACGCTTCGCAGGGCGTGGAAGCGCAGACTCTGGCCAACGCTTATCTGGCCATCAATCACGGCCTGGAGATTATCCCGGTCATTAATAAGATCGATCTGCCCTCCGCCGACATTCCGCGCGCCAAGGAAATGATCGAACAGACCGTCGGCCTGGACACCACAAACGCCATGCTGGTGAGCGCCAAGAGCGGCCAGGGTGTGCCGGAGCTGCTGGAAGCCATCGTCAAGCGGCTGCCGCCGCCCAAGGGCGATCCCAACCATCCTTTACAGGCGCTGATTTTTGATTCCTGGTTTGATCCCTATCGCGGCGTGATTGTTCTGGCCCGTTTGTTTGAGGGCACGCTGCGCAAGGGAATGAAAGTCCGCTTGTGGTGGAACGGAAAAACGCTGGACGTAGAAACCCTCGGCGTACTCACGCCCAAGCCTGTTGAAATTGATGAGCTGGTGGCCGGCGAGGTGGGCTTTATGGTCGCCAACAACAAAACGGTTTCCGATACCAAGATCGGCGATACCATCACCGACGATGCGCGTCCGGCGCTTGAGCCGTTGCCTGGCTTCGAAGAACTCAAGCCCATGGTCTTTGCCGGTCTGTACACCGTGGACTCGCACCAGCACACGGCGTTGCGCGAAGCGCTGGAAAAACTTCGCCTCAACGATTCGTCTTTTTTCTTTGAGCCAGAAAGCTCCGCCGCTCTCGGTTTTGGTTTCCGCTGCGGCTTCCTCGGACTGCTGCACATGGAAATTATCCAAGAGCGCCTGGAGCGTGAGTTCGGACTGGAACTGATCACCACCGCGCCCGGTGTCCGCTACATGATCACCAAGACGGACGGCGAAAAAGTTTCCGTCGATAACCCTTCCCGTTGGCCCGATCAGAGCGAAATCGCCAAGATTGAAGAGCCGGTGATCACCGCCACCATTCTGACCAATGAAGAATACGTCGGCGGGATCCTCAAGCTGGTGGAAGACAAGCGCGGCAAGCAAAGAGCTTTTGAATACGTAAGCGCCAGCCGCGTGATGCTGACCTACGAGCTGCCGCTCAACGAAATCGTCCTGGATTTTTACGACCGCCTTAAGACCGTATCACGGGGTTACGCGTCGCTCGACTACCACTTGGCCGGTTCGTGGGAATCGCCCATGGTCAAGCTCGATATTCTCGTCGCCGGCGAGCCCGTGGACGCGCTCTCCATCATCGTGCATCGCGACTTTGCCTACGACCGGGGACGCGCGCTGGTCTCGAAAATGCGCGAACTCATTCCCCGGCAGATGTTTGAGGTGCCCATACAGGCGTCGATTGGCGCCAAGATCATTGCGCGTGAAACGGTTTCGGCGATCCGTAAAAACGTTTTAGCCAAGTGCTACGGTGGCGACATCTCGCGTAAGCGCAAGCTCCTGGAAAAACAAAAAGAAGGTAAAAAGCGCATGAAGCGCATCGGCCGGGTGGACATTCCGCAGGAAGCCTTCCTGGCCGTACTCAAAGTGGGCGACAATCAGTAGACCCGCGTGCGCTCAGCCCCAATACGCACGTTCTGCTTTTCATTGGTTACCAGAAATGTGCAAATCCTTTCTTTTCTTTCCCGCAGACTAACAATTTCTGATGCAAACGAAAATACCTTTGGGCTGAGCATCCTAAGCTTATGATTTAAAACGGTTATTGGGCCGCTCGGTTGCTGGGCGCTCGGTCCCCTGGGGTCGAAAAACCCGTGCTGCTCGCTCAGATCGCAATACGAATTGCACAGGTTTTTCCACAGGAAAACTACGTCCCATTTTGGAACTCGCGGACCCCCGCCCAAACGCTCAGTAGCTCGGAATACGTCCGGGCGGGCACTCGCCTTTGGGACTCACGGCAACGCGCGTTGTCCCTGTCGAACCATGCCTTTGCAGCTAATCGTGCTTGAAGTTCACGGTGATAAATGTATCCACTTCCACCGGTTCGCCATTAAGTATGTACGGACGATAGCGCCATTGCCGCACGGCGTCCACAGCGGCAGATGCCAGCAGAGGATGTCCGCTGATCACGGTCAGGCTTTGGATGGTGCCGTCCTTGGAAATTACAGCCTGCAGTTTCACCACGCCTTGCAGACGGATGATGGCTGCGGGCCTGGGGTAAATTGGCTCAATTCTCAGCAACAACAAACCTTCCGATAGCACTGAGGGACGGCGCTTCGGCGGATCTTCGTGCTTGGGCATTGACGAACTGGGGCGGAAATCCGGTAGGGCATTCGCTACGCAGTTTCCGATGCAGCTATACAGTGGATCGCCGATTGGTTCATCCGGTCCAGCGGGCTGGTTGGGCGGACCATATGGAAGGGCGCTGGGATTATTGTTGATTGCAATTGTCGTGTAAGTTGGTGGGCGTGGACCAGACGGATGATGCCCCGTATCGCTGTTGGCCGGGTGGTCCGCCAAAGCAACGGCATGCAGCGGTGCGGCGGGCACTCTAGCGGACGCCGGAATTATGCCGGAAGAAAACAGTGGAATGAGAACGAGTACGCTCGCGACAATGGCTTCCGCCACAAACGCCATGGCCATGGGCCAGCGCTTTCCATTGCGCCGGGCGGAAGAGGATTCCAGAAGACTATCTCGAAACATGGTGAACCTCCGTGTGATGATTTGACACCGGAGTACCATGCGCATGTTCCGCGTTGTGAGTGTTGCCGAGAAAAATAAATAGGCCGCCCGTAATGGGCGGCCTTTGAATTAACGCAATTCACGGAACTATTACGGCTTCTTTGGTGTCGGAGCTGCCGGCTTGGTGGCAGGCGCTGCGGGCTTGGGCGCTGAAGCCGCGGGCACGCCGGAGACCGGGTTCTCAGCGTTGTAGGCGTCCACCAGTTCCTTGGTGATATTGTTGCCGGCGCTGGCCCATAAAACCGGACTGGTTTGTGGATTCGAAGCATCCAGGACCACGCCATACCCGTTGCTGCCGGCATACTTTTCCAACACCACCATCATCTTCTGTCCGAGCCGGCCCACAATCTCCTGCTCTGACTGTTGGATTTCAGCCTGGAAGTCTTCATAGCTGCGCTGCAGGGCTTTCTGTTTCTCGGTTAGTTCTTTCATGCGGCGGCCGCGCTCGGCTTCACTCAGCTTGTCGCCTTGGGTCTGGAGTTGGGCTTTGAGTTTTTCCACCTCGTCATTCTGGGCCTTCAGTGCATTGTTGCGCGGGCTGAAGCGTTGCTGCAAGGCGTCAAATTCTTTCTTGCCTTCATTTGAGTTAACAATGGCGTCCTGAAAGTACACAACCGCGGTTTTACCGCCGGCAGATGACGCAACTGGCGGCGCGGCGCTCTGAGCAGTAACGTCCCCGGAAAACACGATACCCAGGGCCAGGCAAAATGCTATACGACAAACTCCAAAGATGAACATGATTGGCAGGACTCCTTCGGTTTTCTTCATTCAAGCACACTGTCCTTAAAAAAGAAAAATGCGTATCGCGGGCAAATAAAAAGGCCGCCCGCAAATGGGCGGCCTTATGAGATTACCGGAAACTGTTACGGCTTCTTCGGTGTCGTGGTGGCGGGAGCCGTCGGTTTGGGTGCGGCGGGTTTCGGGGCGGCAGCGCCGCCTGCCGGCTTTGCGGCGGGTACGCCGGAAACCGGGTTCTCCACGTTGTAAGCGTCCACCAGGTCTTTGGTAAACACAGTGCCATCATTGGCCCACAGAACGGTCTGTCCCGTGGAAACGTCCATCACCACGCTGTACGCGTTGGCTTTGGCGTATTTGCCAAGGACCACCATCATTTTGGAGCCGATGCGGTTAACCACTTCCGCCTGGGCCTGCTGGACTTCATTCTGGAAATCTTCGTAATCGCGCTGCAGGCCTTTCTGGCGCCCTTCCAGGTCTTTCACGCGTTTTGCGCGTTCTTCGTCGCTCAGCTTGTCGCCCTGTGCCTGGAGCTGTTTGGTCAGGTTGTCAAACTCATCTTTGCGGTTCTTCAGGTCAGCTTGTTTTACGCCAAACTTGGTCTGCAACTGGTCGGCTTCTTTTTTGCCTTCGTTGCAGTTTTCAATGGCTTCCTGGATGTTGATGATGCCAATCTTGGTGGCGATTGGCGCGGCGCTGGCGGCGGAGGCAGGTGCGCTCTGCGCGAAGGCCGCCGTTCCCAACAGGATGCTCAGCCCGAGGCCGAGGGAAAGTGTTTTGATTTTTGACGTACCAAACATGGGTTTCGATTACTCCTTGAATCTTGATTGCGATCTTGATTGCACTACTGCTTCCACATCGGGCCGGACGCCAAAATCACCCAAGACCGGCTGTCTAAAAAGGAATGCTTGTTTTAGCAGAAAGGACGGATGCCAAATTATAGGGTGTGGCCTCCGGCAGCGTCAAACAAACGGTTTCTCCTTAAAACGTAGTGCTAATGGTGAAGCGGAACGTTTTCTTGGGTTCCTGCAAGTGGAAATCCGGTGATAGCGTGGCAATCGCCTGCTGGAACGAAAAGTCGCCAATGTTGCCAGCCGGGAACATGCCGCGCGTAATGGGGCTGGGCTGGTGAACAATGGTATTCAGCGTCAACGGATTGTATGCGTAATAAATACGGAACGGCTGCTGCACAATCGGCAGCAGGACCTGCAGTTCCAATCCGGTGGAAAGGCGCGGCACGTAGTTGGTGCCGGGCACCGGCTTTAGGTCTCCCACGAAGGGAATCGTATTGCCGCCCGCGCATTGGAACGCCGAAATCGTAGGACAGCCGAATACCGTGCTGTTGAGTTGGGTCAGCGCGTCACTGGCGATCTTGAGCTGAGAGTCACGCGTGACAAAGTCCATGCCAAAGTCGGCGAACGGGGCCAGTACCACTGGGCCAAACACTTTAATGCGGTACTCCACGTTGCCCACTAACTGAGTATCGCCGCCGGGCAGCGTGATGTTGTTCACTGGAATCGGTACCGTCACGTTGCCGCGCCGCGGATTGGAGGGATCAATCGGCACTGCGCTTCCGTCTGGGTTTTGCAGCGGGAACGGACGAATGGTGGTGACGAACACATAAGGCGAGACCGTGCGGACGTCAAACCCGCGCAGATCGTTTTCGCCGCCCATATAGAAGCGCTGGTAGGGCGGAGCCGATTCGCCGCCAAACCCATTGATGAAGCTGCCCTGGAAGCGGATGCCCAGTACGTTGTTGTGGTACAGCGGTTTCCATTGAGTGAATGCCACCAGCGGACGGTAGAACTTTACGTTGCCTCCCAGTCCCGCAACTTCACTGGAGATGAACAGGCTCTTGCCCTTGTGGGGACGAATGGGATTGTCAATCGTGCTGAACCCGAATGTGGGCGTGACCGAACTGGTCACAATCCCTTTTAGAGCGTTAGGACCGGAGATACTGCGGAAGTTCAGCGTCTGGAACAGGTTGGTGGAAGCGTCACTGAACGTCTTGATCGTGGTGTTGTCCAGCGAGTACGTCAAGCCAATGCGTTTGAACGAATGGCCGAGCGCGTAGTTGGCTGACGCCGTGAATCCCGTGCTGGATTGGTTGTAGTTCAGCAGCTGGTTCAGCACGGCCGTGGGCAGGTTGAGCTGCTGGTTGGCCTGGATCGAAGCCTGGCGTGCCTGGTTGAAATCAAAACGGCGGCTGAACACCGTAAAGCCGAGTTGCAGCGGTCGGTCAAACGTATAAGGCTCGGTGAAACCGAAAAGCAGAACGCGGGAAAGGCTGCCTACGTTGGCCTGGACGGTGAGCGTTTCTCCCAGTCCCAGAAAGTTGTTGGTCTCATAGTTCAGGCCGATGAACGAACCTTCCAGGCCGCTGACGCCGCCGGTGAGACCAATACTGTTCTTGCCTTTCTCTTTCACTTTTACAATCAGGTCCACGGTGCCGTTGGCGTCATCCAATTTGCGTTCGGTATCGTCTTCCGGCTTTAGCGACTCGAAATAATTCAGCTGGTTCAGGCGCAGCACGCTCACTTCCCAGGCGCGGCTGTTGAAGACCTGGCCTTCCTGGATCAGCAGTTCGCGGCGGATCACGCGGTCGCGCGTGGTGGTATTGCCCTGGAACTCAATGCGCCGGACGTAATAGGCCTTGCCTTCATCCACGTCAATGTTTACGGTGATGAGCTTTTTCTCGTCGTCAATGTCAAAGCTGGGTACGTCCGCAAAGTTGATGAACCCGATCTCGCCGTAGGCCTTGCGCAGGTTTTCAATGCCTTTTCCCAGTAGATGCGTGTCAAACGTCTCACCGTCTTTGATGGGGAACAGGCCGCGCATCAAATTGGTATTGCTGATGGCCTTGTTGTTCTTAAAGGTGATCAACTTCAGTTTATATTTGTCGCCTTCTTCCAGCTTGATCATGATGTCCATGACCTTGGCCGGGCGCTTCTGGATCACCGGGACGTGCAGCCCGCCGTTTATGTCGCGCAACGTTGTTTTAGGATCTTCTACCGTGGCCTTAAAGAAGCCTTTTTGCTGCAACACGTCACGGACGCGCTCTGAATCTTCTTCCAGCTTGGAAGCGTCGAACGTCCGGCTGAAGATGTTTTCCAGAAAAATGGAGTTCGGAACGCCGATGGGATGCAGGTTCTTCATGGCCGCGCGGAGCTTGCGGCTCACCACGTGGTTGTTACCCTGGAAGGTGATGTTGCCAACCTTGATCTTGGGGCCTTCCTTGACGTTGAAGGTCACGGAAACCGAAGCCGGCGGAATTTGCTGGACCGCAACGTTGATGTTGGCGAACTGGCGGCCGTGTTCTGAAAGCAGTTGTTGCAGGACGACTTTGGCCCGGATGACCTTGGTGGCGTCATAGGGGCTGTCTTGCGTGAATGACAGCTTGATCTTCTTGTAGCGTTCCAGCACGTCACTCTGAGAGACCGAATTCAGCCCCTTGTATTCGATGACGCGGATCGTGGGTTTTTCCCGGACGTAAAAGTGGATGATCCAGCCCTTGGGCGATTCTTCGCGCTCCACGCGGACGTCATCAAAATACCCGCTGTTCCAAACCGAGCGCAGGTCACGCTGGAGTGAGGTCTCGTCATAGACGTCGCCGGCCTTGGTGTAAATGCGGGCCTTAACGGTTTCAGCGGGGACTTTGCGGTTGCCGCTGACGTCAATGTCCTGAATAAGTTGGCCGTTTTGCTGGGCCATGAGCGGAGCCAGGCAGAAGAGCACAAAACACAGAGCCAGCGTCCGGTTTGCGAACGAGCGGACGCACTTCCGACTGGTTTCTTTGAAAGACACCAAGATATGACTACCCTCAGACCAAGTTGGGAAAACCCAGATTATACGGGAGTTATCGCCTAAGCGCCAATGCGGATTACGCCGTTTCGTGCTTAAGCGCGTTAACCGCAAAACTACCTGCGATATGCGCCCTGGCGTTGCCTGCCTGAACCCGCGCTGGGTTCCTATCCGTGTCGCCAGCAAACTCCCAATACCCGTTCAAAACTTGCCGGTAATTCCTTTAAACCGAGTGCCTTTAGAGCAGTCCGGACCAAATGAAGCCGTTATAAGCCAAATTCCCTTGAAAAAAAGACGGTCTGCTCCG
>Ga0075024_100001081_pt1 | contig 10738 bp, 8 predicted proteins | sample Str013_2_FD_71389 | JGI IMG/M metagenome (GOLD analysis project Ga0075024, IMG submission 71389) | Freshwater sediment microbial communities in response to fracking from Pennsylvania, USA - Straight Creek_MetaG_SC_2013 | ecosystem: Environmental > Aquatic > Freshwater > Creek > Sediment... | reverse complement strand
CCTATGAGACAAAAAATAACTTCTATATAGAAAACTATGTCTTTATAGTTTACAAGGCTAAGCTGACTGAGAAAATAAAATGGATCTCACAGAATGAATTTTATGTAAGTTTTATTAAACTTCGGAACGATATCAGTCTGCAACGAATAAAGCTGGGAATTGAGATTGGGCAAACTCAATTAGGTCTTATCAGTGAAACATACCAGCTTGGCAGCCATTACGAAACTGCACTTGTAAACCTGGGATTGTATGTTAAAAGAGCATTCTGAATATAGGAGTAAATGGCAGCTACATCCATCATTCCGGCCTGATTTTATTGGCGGTAAAGGGATTTGAAACTTGCGTATATTTATTTACAAGTTGCGCATGTATGAAATCAATTATCGTCTGCTCCTGCTTTTTCTTTCTTGCTTTGTCTTCACCGGGCCAACAATTGGCTATGACAAATATTTATGGGAGACATATAACCAGTCTTAACGGCAAATGGAAATCTATTATTGATCCCTTTGATGCGGGAAGCGGCGACTGGAGGGCGTATTACAAGGACAGGAAGGCGACAACCAAGAACGATTTTTATGAATATTCATTTGATGATGGCGCTACCCTGAATGTTCCCGGTGATTTCAATTCCCAAAGACCCGAACTTACCTATTTTGAAAGTAGTGTTTGGTACAAAAAGACCTTTACTTATAAAAAGAAACCAGGTAAACGATTGTTCATTCATTTTGGTGCGGTGAATTACCGGGCAACGATATATATAAACGGCAATAAATTGGGTGAACATGAAGGAGGGTTTACAGCATTCCAGTTTGAATTAAGCGATTGGGTAAAAGAAGGAACAAATTCAATAATAGTAAAAGTAAACAGTGCGCGGTTGAAAAATGGCATACCTGGGCTTGGGTTTGACTGGTTTAATTACGGTGGGATAACGAGGGATGTAAACCTGGTGGAAACGAATGAAACCTATATTGAAGATTATAGTATTCAGTTGTTGAAGAATAATCCTGGAACAGTATCGGGCTATGTAAAATTAAACGGCAGCAAAGGCGCACAAAAAATTATTATCAGTATTCCTTCCGGGAATGTATCAACCTCTTTTGTAACAAATGAAAACGGGGAAGGAGTCTTTCAATTTCCATCTGGTGGATTGGATCGATGGTCGTCGGAGCATCCCATCACTTACCCGGTTAGGATTTATTGTGAGACGGACAGTATAAAAGAATCCATTGGTTTTCGAACCATTGAGGTGAAGGGAACGGATATTCTTTTAAATGGAAAGAAGATGTTTTTAAGGGGTGTCAATATTCATGAAGAACTCCCTCAAAGAAAATCCAGGGCTTACAGTGAAGCTGATGCAAGACAATTATTGGGCTGGGCAAAAGAACTTGGATGCAATTTTGTACGATTGGTACACTATCCCCACAATGAGCATATGATAAGACTTGCTGAGAAGATGGGCATACTTGTATGGGAGGAATTGCCCCTCTACCAGGGAATAGAATTTGCAGATACATCCTTACCACTAAAAATGGAAAGAATGATGCAGGAGATGATTCGCCGCGACAGGAACCGTTGCAATATTATCATATGGAGCCTGTCGAATGAAACATGGCCCTCCAAAGAAAGGAACGAATCGCTGGCAGGTTTGATACATAAAACCAGGCTCACAGACAGCACGAGGTTGATAGCATCTGCCTTTGCAAATGTTCGCGCTTCCAACGACAGTATTTATATAGAAGACAAATTAAATGCATTGCTGGATGTGATTGCCATCAATGAGTATTATGGTTGGTATGCTCACTGGCCCAAAGCGCCTGGACAACTAACATGGGTATCTACCTTCAATAAACCCCTAATTATGACTGAATTTGGTGGGGAAGCTTTATATAACAACCCGGATGGAAAGAACAACAGAGCCAGTAGCTGGAGTGAAATATACCAGGAACAACTATATAAGGATCAGTTTAAGATGTTGACATCCATTCCATTCCTAAGGGGTACTTGTCCATGGATACTGGCAGATTTTCGTTCACCAGTGAGAAACCAGCCAAAATATCAGCAAGGATGGAACAGGAAGGGCTTAATATCGGATAAGGGGGATAAAAAGAAAGCGTGGTTTGTGGTGAAGCGATACTATAATAAGGTTAGATTGAGTAATGATTGAAACTACTATTGAGTTACAATTTAGGATGAAGGATTTGAGGGAGTTATATTTTTCAAGATATGAGAACAGTGTTTTTACTTCTTATACAACCAATGGTTATTGGATGGTATCCGTTATATTCCTGGTAGTTTCGTCATTAATTTATATGGTGTTTCTTCGTTATGGTGGTGTACCTGTAATAGCGCTGCTTGTTGTATCTCTGCTTATTACCCTCGTTTTTATTATGCAGCTGATTGTTAATGTCAATAAATTTTACCTATGGAAATGGGGAGTGGAATCCTGGGTAAAAGAATATTCAAAATTTAAGCATTGCCAGGTTATAGTAAATGAATCAAGTATCGAATTGATTCTTGACGAAAAGTCGATAATTGATAAATGGGTTAACATAAAATCTGCAGTTACAGAACAAAATTATATTACATTGTCAGGCAGTTACGAAAATTATGTCTTTCCTTCGAAATCAATGCGAAATGAAGAGTTTGATTTCTTAAAAAAAATTGTCAGGGATAAATTGAAAAGTATATTAGTAAATGAATCATAAAGCAGTCAAGCTGAAAATGGAAAAGTATCCTATATTACTTACTCCGCCTGTCTGCAATTTGTCAGCCTGATAATCCATCAATTGGAGATGAATGCTAAAATGAGTTTCCAAATAAGTGCCGGGACTGTCGCAAAACCTGCTTTATTTGATTTTCCAGTCTCCCCTGATATTGGCTTTCAGTAGTTGATCCGCTGTAGTATTGTTTTTAAACTTTTCTTTTTTGGGGTCCCATTCAAGTGGTTGCCGCAACCAATAAGAGATATTTGCCAAACAGCACAAACTGCTGCTCCGGTGCCCTGTTTCAACATCACAGATAGGCTGTTTGCCCGATTTAATGGCGTTCAGCCAATCGGTATAATGATCATTACTTTCATATAAATGCAATTCATTGGGCTGAATGGTAGCCGTTACAATATTCGCAGGATCGCTGTCAAGGTATTCACGACTGATATTTAGTGTCCCTTTGTCACCAATGAATTTCACGCCAAATCCTCTTCCAAAATCTTCGTGCTTCATTTTTACGCCATTCTCATACATCATTACCAGTCCTTTTTTTGCATCACCAACAGGAGGAATAAATTTAACAGGTCCGCTCTTGTCCATGCCCAGTGCCCATTGTGCAATATCAAACATATGCGCACCCCAGTCGCTGATATTCCCTCCACCATATTCTTTATAAGTTCTCCACATGGGATAAATATCCTGTTCTACCGGGGGAGAAAGAATTGCATTGTATGGACGGTAAGGTGCTGGACCTACCCAGCCATCCCAGTTAAGGTAATCGGGTTTTGGTTGTTCAGGAAGATCGCAGGGTATGGCCGCTTCATTAACACCAACTATAACTTCTTTTATGTTACCAATGTAGCCATTACGCACCAACTCGCAGGCGTGCCTGAAATTTTTCCAGGAGCGCTGCATGCTTCCCGTTTGCAGGATCACTTTGTTTTGATACATAGCATTTACCATGGCACGTCCTTCTTCTACTGTATGTGCAAGGGGTTTTTCACAATACACATGTTTGCCGGCATTGGCGGCCATTACTGCATGCACCGCATGCCAGTGATCCGGCGTGGCAATCACCACCGCGTCAATATCTTTCCTGTTTAAAAGTTCACGAAAATCATCATGCCCCTTAAAACCTTTGTATTCATTTTTTTGGGAAGCGGCTGCATATGCCTTTTCGGTGAGTGACTGAAATAAGGCCAGTTTCTTTTTATCTACATCCGCTGCTGCAATGATTTGTGCCTTATTGGCGAAAGAGTAAAGCAGGCTTTTTGATTGCTTTCCGGTGCCTATAAACCCAAGGTATATACGATCACTGGGAGGCAGGAACCCTTTTCCGCCCATTACAAATCGGGGGACAATGGTAAAGGCTACAACGGCCTTGGCGCTGTTGGCCAGGAATTTCCGGCGACTATTTTTCATATGCAGGCATTTAGTACCTACAAATTATGATAATTTCTTAAGGTTAGAATGATTTTAGCCTCTGTTATGAAAACATTCCTGCTTTTAAAAGCAGATGACCCCTTGGTGCCTGAAATGTCATTGTGCTATGACAACAATCACAAAATTCACTAATTGCCATCATTCGAAAGAAAAGCCGTGCAGTATAATTTCATGTTTCGAAAATTTCCGGCATTCTTTCCATTCAAAGCTTCTTACAGGATATTCTGGTTGACTTAATTAGTGAAAGATTGAATCTGCATGCATCCTGCTCTGTGTTATGGTTAAGGTAATATGTATAAAAGATGTTACTTCCTTTAAGAAGGAGAAGTAATAGTGGATTATTTTGTTTGACCCCTCAACTCTTTGATATGAAATGTTTTTACTTCCTGTTATTTGTTATTTTAACGATAACTCCCGCTGCGAAATCACATCCTCTAAGGGCGCCGGGCTCATTTGTTGATGTACCCCAGTACAATGGTGCTTTACTTCCTTTTTCTGATAGCCTGGAATACAGGATTATACCTGGCACTGATCAATCTTATGGCTACGACATTTTCCTTAAGGGAAAATTGTTGATCCACCAACCATCTATCCCATGTATTCCGGGGATTAAAGGATTTGCAAAGAAGGAATTTGCAGCTAAGGCAGCAAAACTGGTTATCGGTAAGATAAGAAAGGGAGTAATGCCACCAACAATTACTGTTGAAGAAATGAAACGAAGCGGAATTGTAATATGAAACGGCTTGTAACGCTGAATTATCTCCAATACCTGTGATTTAAATAATGGGTAAATCAATACCAACCCTTTATTCAATTCAATTTGTAACCATTAAGACATTTTTTATGAAAAGTAAACTACTCAGCTTCCTGGTGTTGCTCTTGCTGCTTGCCCATAGCGTGCTGGCACAGGATAGCTGGACGCAAAAAGCAAATTTTGGTGCTGGACAGCGTTATGGCGCTGTCGGCATTAGCATCGGCGAAAAGGGTTATATAGGCATGGGTATTACTAATTCCACCTACCAGCAGGATTTCTGGGAATTTGATCCCGCAACCAATGTGTGGACGCAAAAAGCTGATTTTCCGGGAGGCCCCCGCGTGGGGCCATCAGGATTTAGTATCGGTAACAAAGGATATATTGGATCCGGTAATTATTCTGTGAATGAAGCCGACTGGCGATGGTTCAACGATCTCTATGAATTTGACCCTGCCACCAATACCTGGACACAAAAAGCCAGTTATAATGGACAGGCACGTTATTATGGAATGTGTTTTACAATTAATGGAAAGGGATATTTGGGAAATGGAGCATACAGACAACTCAGGGCCTACCCGGCCATTTACCTGAATGATTTCTGGGAATACGATCCGACAAACGATTCCTGGACCAGGAAAGCAGATATACCCGAACAGGGAAGGTTTGCCGGTATATCAATGAGTATAGGCAGCAAAGGTTATGCAGGTATGGGCTATTACTATTATGATACCAGGAAGTTTGATTTCTGGGAATACAACCCTGTAACAGATAGCTGGTCCAGGAAAGCAGATTATCCCGGACTCGGTTCAGTGCAGGATGTTGCATTTAGTATCGGTAACAAAGGATATGTTGGTACAGGTGGCAACTATCAACCCTATAATGATTTCTGGGAATACAATCCTATTATGGATAAGTGGGTACAAAAAGCCAGCTTGCCAGGCTCAGTTCGTCAAAACGGTTCCGGTTTCAGTATTGGGACAAAAGGGTATTTAGGATTGGGTTCTAGCAGTATAGAGAACTTAATGGACTGGTGGGAATATAGTCCCGGAATTGCAAACCTTGCTCCCACAATTCAGTTTGATCACAATAATGTAACTACACTTGCAGGAAGTGGTGCTGTAGGTTCTACTGACGGACCAGGGGCTTCCGCATCTTTCTACAGCCCCTATGGTGTTGTAGTGGATGCAGCAGGAAATACATTTGTTGCAGATTATTATAATCATAGAATTCGAAAAGTAACAGCAGCCGGCGATGTTTCCACCTTTGCAGGAAACGGTGCAACGGGCCTGGTGGATGGCAACGGAATTGCAGCGCAATTCCATTATCCCCGTGGATTAGCAATGGATGCAACTGGTAATTTATTTGTTGCGGATGAAGGCAATCATTGTATAAGAAAAATTACGTCAGCGGGAGATGTTACTACACTTGCTGGAAACGGAACCTCCGGATACGCAGATGGAAATGGCAGCGCTGCTCAATTTAATACACCCAGTGGCGTTACTACCGATCCTTCAGGTAATGTATATGTTACAGACTATTATAACCAGCGTATCCGTAAAATAACTCAGACGGGTGATGTTAGCACCATTGCCGGAAGCGGCACAGCAGGCATTGGGGATGGTTTTGGAACGGCTGCACAATTTGACAATCCGCGAAACCTTGATTTTGATGCAGCAGGAAATTTATACGTAACAGAAGTTTATGGTCCACTCAGAAAGATCAGTCCATCAGGACTGGTAACTACCATTAATTCTCCTGGTCTGTCCGGCTTCCAGGATGGCATCATAATAGATGCAGCTGATAATATTTACATCACTGCTGAATTGGATGGGACCCGTGACAATATTTATAAACTCACACCAGATGGTATGACCACCATTTTTGCCGGAACCTACAGAGGATTCCAGGACGGAATTAGTACTGCCGCAAAATTCAATGGTGCTGGTGGTTTGGCAGTAGATGCTTCCGGAAATATTTATGTGGGCGATAATGGGAATAACAGGATCCGAAAAATATGGGCACCACAGATTTATTTAGCCTCTAATGCCGGAAATAATTCAGCGGCACAGGCTATTAGTGTAAGCGGTGTCAACCTTACCGGTATTGCAAGTATAAGCGCACCAGCAGCTTTTGAAATTTCTGGTAATGAAGCAGGCGGATACGGCAATTCAATTTCATTAACACCTGTATCCGGTTCAATCAATAATTACCTTTTCTATATTCGCTTAGCTGCAAATGTAGCAGGTGGTAATTATAACAATTTCATTACACTGAGTTCACCAGGTGCGGTAACGCAAACCTTACCCGTAACAGGTATTGTAACAGATACCACTCCTCCTGTAATCAATTGTCCACTGGCCCAGACATTGTGCTATAACGTCAATAACAATTATACCATTCCTGCATTAACTGCAACTGATGTATCCGGTATACAAAGTATCGCCTTTACTATTACCGGTGCAACAAACAGAAATGGAACTGGTGCAGATGCAAGTGGTGTATTTAATGTTGGTAAGAGCAGTATTCTCTGGACAGTGAAGGACGCACTGGGCAATACAGCTACCTGTATCACCGCAGTAAGGGTGAATGCTGCTTTATCTGTGAGCATTCCAACTGCTTATCCATTGTTGTTGTGGGGACAACCAAATACATTATACATTGGATTTGGTCCAACCTGTGCTACGTTGATTGCAATGCCGGCTGGAGGTACCAAACTTCCGGGCAACAATTACCAATACAATTGGTCAACAGGTGCCGCTGCAAGAATAATAAATGTTTGTCCCGCCAGCCCTGGTTCATATGTATATACTGTAACCATTACAGATTCCCTGGGCTGCAAGGCAACGGCCTCTGCTACCATCAATGTAATTGATGTAAGATGCGGACAAAAACTGAACAAGGTATTGGTATGTGTACCAGGCAGGAACGGAAACACAGAACAGTGCCTGACAGAAGCACAAACTATATTGGCATTATTGTTTGGCGCACATCTTGGTTCATGCAATGGATCAGGCTCCGCCATGAACAATTCAGGTAAAGCATTTGAAGAAGCTGGTGTTGGTATGGATAAAAAAGTAACCGTATTCCCTAATCCGAACAATGGTTCCTTTACTTTACAAATTGCCAACATTAATACTTCCGAAGTGAGGGTACTTGACCAGAACGGTAGGTTGATTGTAAGGAAATTAATAAACGGAGTAAATACAACACAATCAATTTATATGAGTCTTGGTCACCTGGCCAATGGAATTTACATGGTACAGGCCATTAGTAAGGATGGCGTGTACACTTGTAAGATGATGGTTCAGCAATAAGTGTTATTCATGGAAAAGAAAAAGCCGTTCCGGAATACCGGGCGGCTTTTTTATTGGTAAAACAGAAAAATTATTTTATCAAAATATCAACCGAGGATACAATTTCACTTTCCTTTTTCTTTTTATCGAAGAAGCGGGTCTTTAGATGATAGGTTTCGCCCGCCAGCATGGGAGCACCGGTGGTAAGTTGCGCACGGAGTACTTTTGAAGTCTCCACGGTAGTGCCATCTTTCAAATCGGCAAAAGCATCATCCAGGTGCAATAGCTCTTTGCCGGCTTTATCTGAAAGTATAATGGTACAACCTGGATACACTTTTCCATTTAAAGCTGTAAAGTTTTCTACTCCTGTTGCCAAAACAGCAACGCTTGAATTCAAACCCACTTCATTGGTATGTACCCTTGTATCTTTATCACCCGCGGCCAGGTAAACATCTTCAACCGAAAATCCATTGTAGGAAGTGGACAGCCCGGTAGTAAGATCTTTTTTTACTCCTTTACTAATACCGCCAGAGCAGCCGGCAATGGAACCTGCAAGCAGTAGGAAGAATAATAATTTAAACATATGGTTCTTTTTTGAGTTTATTAAGCGCAGATATTATAATTAAAAGCTGTTCCATTCCACCCTATTTTCTGCATCCCAGCCATATTTATTGGCAACTGCTATTACTCCTGTTCTGTTGGTGCTAAAATAGGTCCATCCTATTCTTGTTGCCTTCAGTGTTACAGACGTATTCATTACAGCATTGCATCCCATCGATTCTGTACAGGACAGGACACTTATTTTTTCCATTTTAATGGTATACTGGGGGAGTGTTCGCCCATCTGGTCCGGTTGTTAGCTGTGTTAACAAACCATTCAGTAAGTATTCTCCCGAAACAAGTGCCCTTCTAAAATCTGCACCTGCACCCTGGACCAGCATCGTAAAATAGATTTGGGTATTCTCCTTGCCTGGGGTACTGCTAAAAGAAGTCAATTCAATATTTCTTTCAAATCCTTTGACTGCCCCATTGCCTTTAATTTGCTGCCCCCTTGCATCTGTTAGCCTGAGGAAAGAATTGGTCTTCTGGGAAAGCGCCAACAAGGGAGAAAGAAACAAAATAAATAGTAGTGTACGCATGAGAATTGTTGTAGATGATTTGTATTTTCTTTCTTGCATAATTATTTGCCTATTTGTTTTACAAGGTGGTATTGCAACCCGCTATACTTTTTATTTTTGAGGTGTAATATCCTCCCACCACGAACAGCCTCAAATTGTGCATAATAATCTGTAGTTGTTCCATTCTTCTCCGTAGTACTGAATTCCCAATTACTCACTTTATATTTGCCGTCTTTATTTTCAGTATGCACCAGTTCATTTCCAATCATACCAGATACGCCCGCATATTCATAGTGGTAATTGTTGCCCGCTTTAAAATTGAATGAACTGCTCATGGATACGCCCGACATGCCGGCAAAATTTCCCGTTGCTGTATAGTAATATTGGCCGTAAACGCTGGATGAACTTCCCCAATTTCCCAATACATCATTGGGGCCCACCGCAAACTTGTTGTAATTGTTCATGGTTTTCATTTTATCAAAACTAGGGAATTGTTGGGTTAGCGTCGCTTTGTCCGGGGTAATTATTTCGATGCATTTTGCAAATCCATTTTCGGCATATATCATTAATGCCACGTGAAAGGATTTACCGGTTGAAATTTCTGTTCCATCGCCATCCGCAAAATAAATCCTGTCGTAAGAGATTAGGCAAGGAGTGATAACATAATTGTTTATACGGTGCCTCGGAGCTACAAGCATGTTCCAGAAATAAGCGATTCGCTTGTCCTCGTCCAGGTTTCTTGTTTCATTCGTATATTCTATTCCATGGTGAAGAAATACTGTCACGCTTCCTTTGCTAACCTGTACCCAATCTGGTTGTTCGGTAGCCGTCCACCCATCATCAAAATTGGTAGTGGTAAATGCAAACCGGCCGCTGCTGGATTTTTCAGTTGCCTCATTGGTTGGATTAATTTGAGGTTCAATGTGCTCAACCGGCTTTTTTATTTCAATCGTCCCAAGAAATGTTTCGATATCCTTTAAATAATCCTTGTTATTGGTAAATGCTATAATACTTATTCTTCTGTTATAACCGGTTATGGTGGTGAGTAGGACCAGGGCAATGTTATTATCCTCTGTAACTTTACCTGCACCGCTTTTTATTTTCCAGCCATCGGATTCCTGCACATCATTTAACTGTGGAGTTTCGTTGGATTTAAACGGGATGGCAACCAATTCCTGCCAGTCGTTGTCAAAATCAAGATCAATGCTTCCTTTACTAAGTGTACTTTTTACGATTAACAACTGACACCAGGTCTTTTTTTTGCTATCGTTATTACTATAAGTTACCACCTGTTCTTTTGCTTCCCTGGCCCAACCATTTGGCGGGATATAGCTGGTGAGATCAAAACTTTCTTTCTGGCCCAGGGTAGTTCCTGCATAAAAGAGCAGTAAGAAATTTAATAGTATTGATTTCATAGTACATT
>Ga0075024_100001080_pt1 | contig 10744 bp, 5 predicted proteins | sample Str013_2_FD_71389 | JGI IMG/M metagenome (GOLD analysis project Ga0075024, IMG submission 71389) | Freshwater sediment microbial communities in response to fracking from Pennsylvania, USA - Straight Creek_MetaG_SC_2013 | ecosystem: Environmental > Aquatic > Freshwater > Creek > Sediment... | reverse complement strand
GGTACAGACCGGGGACATGCCTGACAGAACAGACCGGGGACATACCTGACACTGCAACGATGGCTAGCTTGAGTTTAAAAAGAGCGGATGCCATGGAAAACGAGCAGTGTGATGGAAGAGAAGCTGAGGTTTGTCTTGGAGTATGAACAGAGAGAGCGTTCGATGAAGGAGTTGTGCGAGCGCTACGAGATCGCGCGGGAAACCGGGTATGTGTGGTTGCGGCGGTATCGCGAGTTGGGCTGGGAAGGACTGGTGGAGCGGAGCCGGGCGGCGCAACGGCGTCCCAACCAGACGGGGCCGGAGATCGAGCGGATGATCCTGGAACTGCGCGAGGCGCACATGCGCTGGGGACCGCGAAAGTTGAAGTGGGTGCTGGAGCGCAATGAACCGGGACGAAAGTGGCCGGCCTGGAGCACGATTGGGGAGTTGCTCAAACGGGAAGGCATGGTAGTGGGCCGGCGGAAGCGGCGGCGGACCGCGCCTTATAGCCAGCCCCTGGCGCATGCCGACGGACCGAACCGGTTATGGTGTGCGGACTTCAAAGGCTGGTTTCGCACCCAGGATGGAGAGCGGATCGATCCGTTGACCATCACGGACGCGCACAGCCGGTTCTTGTTGCGCTGCCAGGCGGTGGACAAGACGGACACAGCACGGGTGCGGGCCATCTTTGAAGCGGCCTTCCGGGAGTATGGCTTGCCGCAGGCCATTCGCACCGACAACGGAGCCCCGTTTGCTTCCACGGCCATGGCCGGGTTGTCGCGCCTGGCGGTGTGGTGGATCAAACTGGGCATTGTGCCGGAGCGGATTGAGGCCGGACATCCGGAGCAGAACGGGAGACATGAACGGATGCATCGCACATTGAAACAAGAAACCGCGACACCGCCGGAGCCTGAACGGCGGGCGCAACAACGGTCCTTTGACCGCTTCAAGCAGGAGTTCAACCAGGTGCGTCCCCATGAGGCTTTGCAGATGCAAACGCCGGCCGTGGTGTATGCCCCTTCGCCGCGGGTTTTTCCAGCCCGCGAACCGGAAGTGGAGTATCCAGAAAGCATGCAGGTGCGTCAGGTAGGACACAAAGGGCAGTTTCGCTGGAAGAAACATGACGTCTTTGTCAGTGAGGTGCTGTGGGGTGAGCGGATCGGGCTGCTGCCGCTGGACGACCGCTGCTTCACCCTGTACTTTGCCCACATCCCTCTGGCACGGTTCGACAGCCATCACGCCATTCTTCTGCCGCTGCCCAAAACAAAAACCTTCTACTGGGATGGAGCAGAGGAAGGGGACGTTTCCCCTTCCCCTGCACCCCTTCCCCTCAAACCAAAACCAGAAAAAGTGTCTGCTATGTCCCCGGTCTAAAATGTCAGGGATCTCCCCGGCTGCACACACACTCCACCAAGAGAATCTTGGCTGATCCTCGCGCGGCAGACACTTCCGATGGTTCTTCTGAATGCTGCGTTCGGCCCTGACAGAAAAAATCGAGATTTGACGGAGAGACTCCCATGAAAACGACGGAAAGTCTGCAGGCTGAAAACCCAGCAATCGCCGCAATACATTCATTCGGGAATACAAGCAGAGCATTCTTATTTGCCGTGTTGATGATCATCTTGGTTGCCGGGCTTGCAGGCGCGCAAACACCTGTCGCGCCATCCACTCAGTTCGACATCACCGGCTACATCAAAGTGGCAACGTTGGGTGGCGCCGGCAGCGGCACTGGTTCAGGCGCGCATCAGGGGGGCTTCATCAAGGTCAACGGTCATGTGATCACAGTGCCCGCAGAGACCATTGTCATCCTGCCCGCCAACGCACTTACCTGGGCGGAACTCTTTACTCAGGCCCCGGCTCCGTATGGCCCGTCGCAGACCGGGCTCGCCCTGGCCGATTCCCCAGCGCCACTGACGGCATACGAGGCGCACGTCGTGGGTAACCGGGTGAATGGCGTCTACATCGCGGGACTTATCACCATCACGCAGGAAGCCCTGAATACGGGACAAGGCTTCATCAACTTTATTGATTACAGCACCGGCGAAATCCGAGTGGGCGGCACGGTTTCCGTTGGCGGCACCGGCGCCCCCGTCAATGTGCTTGACGCCAGCGATCCCGGCGCGCGCGTGCGGCTGAACGATCCTCTGGCCGCTGCCGTGGGCACCGGTCGCTATGGCCGGCCGACATCGCCTGATATTCGTTTCACCGTGGACCAGGACAACCCCACAATCAGGAGTGTGACAGGTTTCCCTATGTGCATTCCGCGCACCGATCCGGCGGTGGCATCCGATCCTCTATGTCCACAGAGCCAGCGCCCGGCTGCGGCCGTGCCGCAGACTGGTTTTGCTTCACTCATTCAGATGAACAATCCGGCTCTTGCCGGGGTGCCTCCTGACGCGACCAAGCAGGCGCCCTTTGAAGTCGGCGACTGGATCACGTTCGCGGGAACCCTGGTCCACGACGGTATCAACTCTACCGCCGGGCCGTGGCCGGGCGACACTGCCACGTATATTTCCGCGCACACCATCACCAACAACGTGGCCATCTACACTTGGCCGGGAACCAGTCCTGCTTATGCGGCGATTGATGTGTCGCTGGTCGGCACTGGTGGCCTGGTGGTCATAGGTGCCGCCGAAGCCGCCGGTAGAACTCGCTTCGAGGGTTTTAGCACGGACATAACGAGGGTGGTACACCTGTACGGTATCGATCTGGATCCAGCGACCGGAACTCCCACGGACCGCACTTGGGGAACGATCGGCGTTGATCCAGGTCCTCTTGCTGGAGCGACCAAGGGCCGGTGGCGTTTCCGTCCGCCCTGCATCCTACCCGCGCCCGATCCGGTGAATTTCAAGGACTGCAATGGGCCTCCGGGCAACAGTTTCCTGCCGCCCACCCGCGAAGTGCGGGCCGTGGTGGAAGGCGCGTGGGTCCCAGGACAAATCACCACCTACGCGAACGGACTCATCGCCGGGCAGTATCATGCCCCCATTGCCACCTTCATCATGCCGGAAAACATTCCCGGTAGTCCGATCATCGAAAACAACTTCAACAGCATCCCCTTCCTGGCCCAAGGCGGCTACACCTCCGCGGCAGGGACATTGGTCGGGCAGCTCAATCCTTGGCCGAGTAACGTTGTGCCGGCGCAGTTCTGTGCGTCTGCGGTGGCCAACGCAGGCGGTCCGTATGCGGTGCCCTCGGGTGGCACCGTTGTTGTGGCCGGCAGCGCCACTGGTACCGCACCAATCTCCTTTGCCTGGTCGGCGCCCCTGGGCACTTTCTCCAACGCGAGTTTGGCCAACCCGAACTACACGGCACCTGTAGTCGCTGCGCCTACGCCAATTACCCTTACGTTCTCGGCCACTAATTGTGGCGGAACTTCAACTTCCACCACCACCGTGAATGTTTCCCTGGGCCTGGCGCCGATCGTCAGTCCTATCGCGAACCAGACCGTGACCTCAGGATCGTCCAGCTCGTTTACGGTCACCGCCTCTGATCCAAACGTTCCCGCGGCTACGCCGCTTACCTGGTCCGTCTCGCAGACCGGTGCACCCGCTCTGCTGGCTTTTACCATCACCCCGACGGGAGCCACCGCTGCGAAAGTAACGTACACGGCCGCGGCCGGCGTCACGACGCCGACTAACATCACTGTCACTGTCACCGCGACCAACACCGCGAGCTTGCCCTCAGCACCCGTTTCGACGCAGGTCACCATCATTCCGGCGGCTGTGCCGGTGGTTAACCCTGTTGCGCCCATAACGTTGTTCTCGGGGGCCGCCAGCCCGGTGATCGCACTCAGCGGATCTGACGGCAACGTACCCGCGAGATTGCCACTCAGGTTCTCAGCTTCTCAGGCTCCGTCCTCACTGGTTGGCCTCTTGGTGACGCAAGGTCCCAATCCTCCGGGAACGGGCGCCACGATGACCTTCGTGGCTCCGACCTTGCCTCCGACTCAGGTGACGCCCTCAGCGATCACGCTCACTATTAGTGCGACCAACTCCGCCGGACAAGTCTCGGCGCCGGTAACCACCACGGTTACCGTCAATCCGCTACCTGAGCCCATCACCGTGGCGTTGGCGCAGTATCGGGTCAGCAACAAGAGGCTGGTCGTCACCGTGAATGATGCCAATCCCAATGTGACCCTGAGGCTTCAGGCGTACGCCACCGTAGTCGCCGGAGTCACCTATAACCCGGATCCAGTTGCGGGCGGAGTCGGCAACGTGTTTACCAACAATAACAATGGCACTTACACTCTGACTCTTACCGGAGTGCCGGAGCCCGCCTGCAATCCTGGAGGAGCCTTTAAGACTCCATGCTCGGCGAAGCCGCTGGATGTGAAATCCAACATACTGGGAGATACCGGGCTCTTTGCGCTTACGAATATCCGGTAGTTAGACCCTGTCGCACTAAGGCCGAAGGGCAATGCTCTTCGGCCGTTCTTTGTTGCTTGAGTTTTTGTTGCCCGAACCCAACGAGGTTGCGCGATGATACATCTCCCCATTTAAGGTATGCACGCTTATGGGCGGCAAATGCGTCAACCGCCCGGCGATTTCACGAATCGAAGCGATTCCGGTCTCATCAGGAAGGACGATCAGCATGAAGCAATTGTCGAAAGGCGAAGCATTTCGCGAACTGACCCTCTGGGGCCAACAATCGTCAGTTGGCTTTACCTTTGCCCGGACTGACGCGGCTGTTAATTTCACTGTGCGCAGAACAACACTGAAAGTCCATGAACCCAGTCATTTACTTCTTAAGACAAACGGTTCCTCGGTCACCCAACTCTTTTGTGCGGATGACGCCGGTTTTTCTTTGATTACCGCGGAAGAATTTGCCGCAGAATTTTCCGGCGCGGGAAACATCACGCCACCTTTTGAGACGGCACTGTGCATTCTTTTTCGGGACAAGGATTTCTGCCTGATTTTCTGCGAGGAATAGAGCGCCGGTCAATATGTTGCCTGCAACGAAATCACCGCAGCCGCTGGCCGGGACGTTTCCTGACAGGACACTGGTCTCCGCTGCCTAGCGCTCTCGTAGCTCAGGGCCCCGGTTCAACGAAGTCGATTGATCTTGGCCAAACCTGAATCCTCAGTGCGCATTTTCAGGCACTTGGCCCAGCTAGAAAACCGTAAATCCAACGGGGTTTCCCGTTGAAAATTCGGGCTGATTCCAAAGTTCACCTGGGCGTTCCTTTTGCCCGAGCCCGGCAAACGGCCTCATTTTGGCTTTTCGGAATAGGAAACTCCGCCAAATCAGTGTTATTCCGCAACAGACTCCCCGAATACCGGGATTGTGACTTAGCCACGTCAGAGCTACCTTGACCCTTGCGCCACATCCGGGGTGGGCGACCTAAGTGCTTGCTGTGTCCAGCTTCCTTATTGTTCTCACCCACGGTGGCGAAGGAGGCGGCATATGCAAGACCCACGCAGGCAAGTCCCCGGATCCTTTCCCGTTCGGTTCCAACTGGGCTTCTTCCTTGATCAGGAGCGACTCGCAGGGCTGACGAAGACTTCTGGCGTCATCCGGATAGCTGTGGCCCTGGTTTGTCTGGTTCTTTTGTCTGCCGCTTCGCAGGCGCAGGTGCAAACGTATTCGTGCACTACCGGTTTTGGTCCTGTGGTGGCGGTCCCGATCCTTCCCGCGACCCTTATGCAATCGCTCAAGACCGTTCCCAATCCGGTTGTTCCGCCTGGCCCTGTGCCAGTGGTGAGGCTCGACCTGACGGATTACATTGGAAATCAGGCCGCTGTTGTCCAGTTGGGCAAAGCACTGTTCTGGGATATGCAGGCAGGCAGCGACAACAAGACAGCCTGCGCCACTTGTCACTTTCAGGCCGGCGGCGATGTGCGGACCAGGAACCAAATGAACCCTGGCGCAAATAATTCGTTCGACGGCTACGCTGGACTTGCTCCCAACTACACCTACAACGCCGGCGGAAACGACTTCCCGTTTACCGTTCCATTGCACCGCGACATGGACAACGTGTCCGGTTCGCAGGGTGTCCGCAGCAGCCAGTTCAAGGGCTTCAGCAAGGCCGGCGCCGAACTCACTTCGCCGGTTGCCGACCCGATTTTCAACGTGGGCGGCGTGAACGTGCGGCAAGTAACGGGAAAAAACACGCCGTCCACGATCAACGCGGTGTTCAACCACCGCCAATTCTGGAACGGACGTGCCCAGGACGAATTCAACGGTGTGAATCCGTTCGGCGGCCGGGACGGCACTGCCCGCGTTTGGGAAGTGAGCGGCACCGGAGCCCCGGCACTGATTGACATTCGCATTCAGAATGCCAGTCCCGCATCGCAGGCTGTGGGGCCGCCTCTTAACAGCGTGGAAATGTCGGCCGCCGGGCGCACCTTCCCTGACGTCGGCCACAAGTTGCTGCTCGCCAAACCGCTGGGGCTGCAGAAGGTGGATCCGACTGACAGTGTTCTGGGCAGCCTGGCCGATACCACCACGGGCAAAGGACTGACGACTACATACAGTGCTCTGATCCAGAAAGCGTTCCAGCCGAAGTGGTGGAATTCGACGAAGCTGGTGAAGATAAATGGCAAGTCGCACTCAATGAAAGAGGCGAATTTCTCTCTCTTCTGGGGGCTCGCCATCATGTTCTACGAGGCAAGTCTGGTATCGGACAACAGCCCGATGGACCAGTATCTGCTTACCAGAGTGTTCAGCACGACGCAGTTCGATCCCGTCACCGGTATGCCCGTGCTGCTATCCGACAATCCCGCGCTTCTCGACCAGGCCGTGAACCGGCTGGCAGCCGACGGCATCAGTGTTACGCGAGCCGACATTCTCAATGGCCTTGCCCTCTTTGAACGGCCAGTAGCGCCACCACCGTCGTTTCCAGTGCAGACCGGTTTCGGGGTGGGATGCATCGGGTGCCACGTGGGGGCCGAAACCACCAGCGCTTCCGTCAGGAACCTAACTGGCCCGGGCGTGGAGGCTGGAGATATCGCGCTCAAGAACGCCGGCTTCGACCTGAGGATGGAACGCATGTTCATGAGAGCGGATTGGACTCCACCCGGGCCGGTCACTCCTGTTCCCCTGGGCACCGATAAGATCACGTTCGATCCAAGCAACTACACGGTGAACGTGATCGAGGAGATCGTTCCGTTCCCGGGCGGGTTCTCGACGCCAATTTCGCCTGCGATCCCGCTGCCGGTAGCTGCCTATGATGCCGGCTGGTACAACCTCGGTGTCCGCCCCACTGCGGACGATCCCGGTGTAGGTGGGCTGGATCCTTTTGGCAGCCCGCTCTCGTGGACCGAGCTGTTCAAGACGGCGGCGTCGGGCCTTATTAAGATTCCCGGCAATGGGCTTGGTTGTGCCGGCCTCGGCACCCCGACATTTCCGAATACTTTATTGAATGCACAAGGGTTCCCGCTGCTCTCGGGTCCGCTGATTGCGGCGGACAACACGGATGTTGCGGGCACCTTCAAGGTACCGGGTCTGCGGAACGTGGAGTTCAACGGCCCCTATTTCCACAACGGAGGCAAAGCCACCCTGGCGCAAGTTGTGGAGTTCTATGACGCCGCTGGAGACTTCGACCGTACGACGAATGCGACCAAAGCCCCGGCTATCGTTCCTCTGAAACTGGACGGGGACAAAAGCAAGAGTCTGGTGGCTTTCCTGCTGTCCCTCACAGACGACCGTGTGCGCATGCAGAAGGCGCCCTTCGACCACCCGCAACTGCTGGTTCCCAACGGAGACAACCCTGTTGGCACTGACAACATGATGGAGGTTCCCGCGACAGGCACCGCCGGGTCGCCAACGCCACTGCAGCGTTTTCTGGGACTGAATCCATTTGCTCAGTGACCATTGAAGCCGGGCAAGATCGACGCGTGAGTAAGCGAACAATGAGAGTGCGAACTAAAACAATTTAAGAGAAGCAGTCGTTGAGGAGAAGACATGAGTAAACTCGACATCACTAAACTAAACCGGCGGCAAATGGTTAAACTGAGCATGCTGTGCGGAGTGAGCCTAATCGGCCCCAGTGCCAACTGGGCCCAGCAATGTGCAGGCTTCCTGGATCAGACTCCACAAGACATCGACCTTGTCACTGGTCTTACGGCGATCGAAGTCTTCCCGACGAGTCCGTTCATCCTGAGCCCATTCACTGATCCGCTTCCTATTCCGAAAGCGATGCTGCCGGGTTATCGGCAACCTGACGGCACTCTCACACCGAACGATCCCGACGCGTGGATGGTGCGAACTTCATCGTTCGGAAACAATCGCGTTCTTCCACCCAGTCCGCTCGCGGGCCGGCAAGACGCGATGGGGCAACGCGCTCGCACTGCCGGAATACCCGGTCCCGCGGTTCCCGACGCCGGAACGCATCAGCTCTGGACGGACGGGAGCGGGGTATCAGGGACGTCTGGAGGAATCAAAGTACCCGGCTTACCGCTGCCGAACCCCAACCTCTACCACATCAGGCTACAGGTGGGAACGCACGACTTCACCACATCCAACGTGGCGCCTATCACCGCCGGCGGCGCAGTTGCGCTGTTGCCTCCTGGTGCAACTGACCAGGGAGGGACAATCGCCTCTGCGGGTTTCGATCCCATCTGGGGGCCTACTTATAAGATGCCTTCCAGCACGATCTACGGATTCAACGGAACATTCCCGGGTCCACGAATCAACGCCATGTACGGGCAACCCAACTTGGTCCGCTTTGAAAATGACCTGGACGCCAACCCCCTGTGCCGCAATCGACAAGACTTTGGTGCACCGGACTGGGCATTCCTTACTCATCTGCACAATGGCCATACAGCGCCGGAGAGTGACGGCCAGCCGCATCACCTCACGGACAACAAAGGCGGTTACCTGCCATCGGAGTGGGTGGACAACCTTTATCTCAACTATCCGGCCGGCAACGACCCCCGGGAAAAGCAGTCTTTCTTTTGGTTTCACGATCACCGCATGCACCACACAGGAGCCAACGTTTACAAAGGGATGGTCGGTCTGTATCCCATTTACGATCCGCTTCTGGATCCCGGCGACGAGACCAACACTAAAGGTCTTCGCCTGCCTGGCCGCAAGCGGATTGACCCGGCCGACCCGACGGGGCAGACCTTCAACGTTGACTACGACATTCCCATGGCTCTGTACGACTGTTGCTTCGACGATGGGATTACGCAACACCAGGACTTCCATAACGGCCACGGCGAACTTCATCCCGAGTGGTGGGGCAAGACTTATTTCCGGCACTTTCCAAACCATGGCTTCGTGGGAGACATCTTCACGATTAACGGAACGGCTTTCCCGGTGCTCAACGTCTTCCGGCGGAAGTATCGCTTCCGCTTCCTGGACGCCTCGGTGTCGCGAGTCTACGAACTCATGTTGATGCGCGGCACGCCGGCCGCTGCGCCCGGAGTGCAGGGCCAGTACCAGATCCCGGATGGCCAGCAGTGTCATCGCTTCACTCAGATCGCTGCCGAGGGCGGACTGCTACCGAAGCCGATCACCCGCGATTCCTTCCAGCTCTGGCCGGCAAAACGGAGAGAGGTGGTGGTGGATTTCACCAAGTACATGGACGGGACTCCGACCACGCCGGGAGATGTGATCTACCTGGTGAACGTCCTGGATATGCCTGACGGACGCAAGCCGAACTTCAACGCTCCGGGAGCCCTTCTGTTCAACAAGGTGCCCATGATGAAGATTGTCATCGGCGGCTTGCCCCCAGAGCCAGACGTGAGCAAAGTGCCCGCCAGCTTACGCCTCATGCCGGTTCTGCCCAGGAACATAAACTCGCTGCCAACACGCCAGTTCACACTGTCGCGTGGCGGCACAGCCGGCGGGGAAACCCAATGGCTGATCAACAATCTGGAGTTCAATCCCACCACGCCCCTCGCCTTGCCGCGACGCAGCGGCGCGGGCGAGAAGTGGACGGTCCAGAACGGTGGCGGTGGTTGGGTGCACCCGATGCACATGCACATGGAAGAGCATACGGTTCTTTCGCGCGTGGGCAGCACCAACACTCACCCGGATGACACTGGCAAGGAGGACGTGGTCGCACTGGATCCCGCGGAAGGCGTGACGTTCTTCCGGCGGTTCAGAACGTTTAACGGCAACTATGTCGCTCATTGCCATAACCTGGCACACGAGGACCACAACATGATGTTCGGTTGGTCGATTGTGCCGTAGACAACTCCCGAATGGGATTCAGGCACTCTGGCTTGACACCGGGGTGCCTGCAACCTTGCAACAAAGGCTGGGTACCTGAGGATCGGCCAATATGAAAAGACTGCTGTATTGCTCTGTATTGATTCTAACGATCGTAGCGGCATTCCTGGCAGGCTCGCGGTACGGCCGCCACGGAGCCGCTGTGTCCGTGCCCGCAGCCCGCAGAGTTTTGTACTACGTGGACCCGATGCACCCGGCGTACAAGTCCGACAAACCCGGCGTGGCGCCCGATTGCGGCATGGAACTGGAACCTGTTTACGCCGGCGAAGAACTGACCATCGCAAACACTGGGAACGGTATTACTTCGTCGCCTGCAGGCGCAGTGCGGATCGACGCAACCAAGCAGCAGCTGTTCGGCGTGCGGGTTAGTCCTGTCGGTAAGTCCTCCGGCACCTACAAGATTCGCTTGTTCGGCCGGGTCGCGCCTGATGAGGCCAGGATTTACAAACTCAACGCGGGAATAGATGGCTTCATGCAACAAGTGTCCGCTGCCACGACCGGTAGCCTCGTCAGGAAAGACCAGGTGCTGGCGACGTTTTCCTCCCCTAGCGCGACCATGACAATTCAGACCTACATGCTTAACCTC
>Ga0075024_100001079_pt1 | contig 10744 bp, 10 predicted proteins | sample Str013_2_FD_71389 | JGI IMG/M metagenome (GOLD analysis project Ga0075024, IMG submission 71389) | Freshwater sediment microbial communities in response to fracking from Pennsylvania, USA - Straight Creek_MetaG_SC_2013 | ecosystem: Environmental > Aquatic > Freshwater > Creek > Sediment... | reverse complement strand
CGCTTGCGCCGCGTCTGGCAGCTGACTTCCCGATGGTGTTTCGCAGCGGCGGCCACACCGATCTGCTGCTGGCTTTTGGCAGGACCCCATGAGCGCCGCGTTGTTGCGGCGGCCGAGCCGCCGCCAGGTGTTGCCGGGCTTTGGCCTGACGATGGGCTATACCGTGCTGTGGCTGAGTCTGATCGTGATCATTCCGCTGAGCGCGGCCTTTCTCAGCGCCGCACACCTGCCGCCGGCGCGCTGGCTGCAGATCCTGCTGACGCCCCGCGTGCTGGCGGCATTCCGCCTGAGCATCGGCGCCAGCCTGATCGCCGCCGGCATCAATGCCTGCTTCGGCCTGCTGATTGCCTGGGTGCTGACGCGCTATGAATTTCCCGGCCGCAAGCTGCTCGACGCGCTGGTCGACCTGCCCTTCGCCCTGCCCACCGCGGTGGCTGGCATCGCACTGGCGACGCTCTATGCACCGGGCGGCTGGCTCGGCCGGCTGCTGGCGCCGCTGGGCATCCAGGTGGCGTTTACGCCGCTGGGCGTCACCGCGGCACTGGCCTTCGTGGGCCTGCCCTTTGTGGTGCGCACGCTGCAGCCGGTGCTGGGCGACCTGGATCGCGACCTGGAACGGGCCGCTGAAACCCTGGGCGCCAGGCCGTGGCTGGTATTCCGGCGCGTGATATTCCCAGCACTGCTGCCGGCGCTGATCACCGGCAGTGCGCTGGCCTTCTCGCGGGCACTGGGCGAGTACGGTTCGGTGATCTTCATCGCTGGCAACATCCCGCTGGTTTCGGAGATCGTGCCCCTGGTGATCATGACCAAGCTCGAGCAGTTCCAGTACTCCGAGGCCACCGTGATCGCGGTCGCCATGCTGCTGCTGTCCTTCGCCATGATGTTTGTCGTCAACGGCGCGCAGCTGGCATTGCAGCGCCGCTACCAACCACGCCGATGAGCCGGCGCGAGGACTCACCGGGCAGCGACACCCTCAGCCGGGCGCTGGCGCGCACGCTGCTGATCGGCGTGGCGCTCAGCTACCTGGTGCTGTTTCTGGTGCTGCCGCTGCTGGCCGTGTTCACGCAGGCCCTGGCCAAGGGCGTGATCGCCTTCATCAGCGCGCTGCGTGACGTGGATGCCCTGGCCGCGATGCGCATGACGCTGACCGTCGCGGCGATCTCGGTGCCGCTGAATACCGCATTTGGCACCGCAGCCGCCTGGCTGGTCGCCAAGTACGAGTTTCGCGGCAAGGGCTTCCTGCTGACGCTGATCGACCTGCCCTTTGCCGTCTCACCAGTGATATCCGGCCTGATATTCGTGCTGGTGTTCGGCGCGCGCGGCTGGTTCGGGCCGTGGCTCGGCGAGCACGGCTACAAGGTGATCTTCGCGCTGCCGGGCATGGTGCTGGCGACGACTTTCATCACTTTTCCATTTATAGCGCGCGAGCTGATTCCGCTGATGCAGGCCCAGGGGCGCGATGACGAGGAGGCCGCGCTGTCACTGGGTGCCGGTGGCTGGCGTACCTTCTGGCTGGTCACGCTGCCCAACGTGCGCTGGGGCATGCTGTACGGCATCCTGCTGTGCAATGCGCGCGCCATGGGCGAGTTTGGCGCCGTGTCGGTGGTCTCGGGCCACATCCGCGGCGAAACCAATACGTTGCCGCTGCACGTGGAAATACTCTATAACGAATACAATTTCGTCGGCGCCTTTGCGACGGCCTCGCTGCTGGCATTGCTGGCCCTGGTGACTCTCGGCCTCAAGAGTCTGCTGGAGCGTCGCCATCCGGAACTGCGCAGCCCGCGCGCCGAGCAGGGCAAGGCACGGGCGGCACGCTGATCGGCACCGTTTGTTTCTGACATGGCCAACAACGAAGCAACAGGCACCGCGCGCACGCTCCCGCTGGCCACCTGGCTGAGCGCCGGGAGCCTGCTGATCGTGTTCGCGGCGCTGACCATCATGGCGGCGGCCTCAGGAATCATCGTCAACCGCTTTGCGCAGCGCCAGGCGCTGGCGCGCAGCGAAGTGGCGGTCAGCACTGCACGCGATTATTTCCGGCGCCTGGGCGAGAGCAGCCTGGGTGTGGCGCGCACCTTTGCCGACAATGCCACGCTCAACCGTCAGCTGGGCGAACCCCTCAATCCGCTGACCTTCAATATCTATCTGCGCAGCTATTGCGAAGCGGTGCGCGCCACAGCCTGCGCCATCATCAACAGCACCGAACTGGTGGCGGCTTCCGATGACGCCCAGCCCTGGAGCGAGATCATCCGCGCCCACCATGAACAGGGCGAGCGCATGGCGCTGGCACCACGTGGCGGTGGGCCGGCCCTGATCGGCGCCGCGGCGACTTTAAGCGCGCGGCCCGAGTTCTCGGTGCTGCTGGTCGAGGCGCTCGATGGCATGGTGCTGGCCGAGGCCGGCCGCCAGGCCGGCGCGACGGTGCGGGCAGTGAATATCAGCAGTTACCGCGCGCCCGATGACGACCCCATGACCCCGGTGCATGCCGCGGCCTTGAGCGCTCACGGCCGGGTGGCGGCGCACGTCCCGGCGCTCGACAGCTATGTCGCGAGCACCCTCATGCTCAATGCTGCCGGCGAGCCGGTGGCGCTGGTCGATGCGCTGCTGGCGGGGTCCGAGTTTGACCGCACGGCAGCCAGGTATCGTCACGTGGTCGTGCTGATCACGCTGGTGGTGGCGGTGCTGGCAGCGCTGGCTGGCCTGCTCGCGGCGCGCTGGCTCGCCGCCCCGGTGGTGAGGCTCGCGGATATGGCGCGGCGCATCGGCCAGGGCGATTTCAGTCCGGCGGTGCCGGCCGCTGTGCCACGCGAACTCGATTCGCTCGCGCATGCCATGGATGAGATGCGCCAGAACCTGATCGAGCTCACCGACCGCCTGCGGCGCCGTGAGGCCGAAGCCCAGGCGGTACTCAACGGCGTGGTCGAGGGCGTATTCGTCACCGACGAGCAGCGCGTCATAAGCTATGCCAACAGCCAGTTCCTGCGCATGCTGCACCGGGACGCCAGCGCCGTGATCGGCAAGTTCTGCGGCGACGTACTGCATCCAAAGCTCAGCGCCGCCGAACGGCCCTGCGAGCGCAACTGCCCGATCCTGCAGGCCCGCTCGCAGGGTGCGGCACGCTGCGTGGAACTCCTGCGCCTCAGCGACGGCGCGACACTCTCGACCGTGGTGGTCAGCGCGGCGCCCAATGAAGGACGCCAGGTGCAGCTGTTGCGCGACGAGACCGATCTCGAGGCGGCGCGCCGCGCGCGTGACAGTGTGCTGGGTAATATCTCGCATGAGTTTCGCACCCCACTGGCTGCCCAGCTGGCGGCCGTGGAACTGCTGCGTGCCGGACTGCACGACATGCAGCCGGCCGAACAGTCGCAGCTGCTCGCCAATGTCGAGCGTGGCGTGCTGCGGCTGATGCGCCTGATCGACAATCTGCTCGAGAGCGTGCGCATCGAGGCCGGCCAGCTCGCGATCCGCCGCCAGCTGGTCGATCTCGACACACCAGTACGCGAAGCGGTCGAACTGCTGCGTCCGCTGTTCGAGCAGCAGCAACTGGCGGTGGCCATCGAGCTCGCGGCCCTGACCGGCGCGCGGGTACCCGGCGATGAGCAGCGCCTGCAGCAGGTGTTCGTCAATCTGCTGGCCAATGCCATCAAGCACGCACCAGCTGGCAGCACCATTCGCATCGGCGGTGAACGTGAGCCCGCGAGCGTCCAGTTGTGGGTCGAGGATGAAGGGCCCGGCATTCCGACGGGCGACTCCAGCCTGCTGTTCGAGCGCTTCCGGCGCGGCGAGCACAGTGAACCCGATTCTCCAGGCCTGGGGCTGGGCTTGTGGATCGTGCGCTCGATCATCGAACGGCACGCCGGGAGCGTGAGCACAGTGCGCACCGCGCAGGCCCGTACCCGGTTTGTGATCACGCTGCCGCTTACGCCGCCAGAGCCTGGAGGTGCGGCTTGAAAATCCTGCTGGTCGATGATGACCTGGACCTGCTGGCGGTCACGGCCTTTGCTTTGCAGCAGGCGGGCATGCTGGTGGTCAAGGCCAGCAGTTTCAGCAAGGCGCTCGAGGTATTCCACGCCGAGCGGCCGGATCTGGCGATTCTCGACATCAATATTCCCGGCGGCTCGGGCTTCGAACTGTGTCAGGCACTGCGCCGCGAATCGCAGCTGCCGATACTGATGCTCACGGTGCGCAATGAAGAAAGCGACCTGGTGAGGGCGCTGGAACTGAGTGCCGACGACTATCTGACTAAGCCCTTCAGCCCGCGCACGCTGATCGCGCGGGTGCGCGCGCTGCTGCGCCGCGCCGGCAGTGGCGGCAGCAACGCGCACGAACTCGCGGGTTTCCGGCTCGACTCGACTTCGCTCGAACTCACCGTGGGCGAGCGGGTGCAGCGGGTCACGCCGCTGGAGGCGCGCCTGCTGCAGCTGCTGATCGCCCACGCCGGCCAGACCGTCGTCGCCGAGCGCCTGCTCAGCCACGTCTGGGGCCGGCGCGGCGGCGGCGATCGGCAGCTGCTCAAACAGCTGGTGCATCGCTTGCGCCAGAAGCTGAGCGCCGGCGAACCCGGCACACCGCGCGTCGAAACCGTCCCGGGCGCCGGCTACCGACTCGTCTAGGCACTAGTACGGATGACGCTTCCGCGTTGAACGGCATGTAATCAGCATGCCTGCGAGACGGAGGGATCATGCGAGCCATACGCCGAATCCTGGTGGCGGTCAGTGAGTTGCGCCCGGCGCGCCAGGCGCCGCTGGCGCTTGCGGCACGCATTGCCCGCGGCTGCGGCGCGGAGCTGGAACTGTTCCACAGCCTCTCGGCGCCGGTATATGCCGAAACCCTGCTGGGCGGCAATCGCACGCTGCCCGCCTACGCCCGGGAGGCCCATGAACAGGCCACGGCGCGCCTGGAACGCCTGGCCGAGAGCCTGCGCGGCCCGCAGCTGCGCGTCACGGTTCACACCGACTGGGACTATCCACCCTTCGAGGCGATCGTGCGCCGCGCGCTGTCGACCAGGGCCGGGCTCATCGTCGCCGCGCGGCGTGGTCATCACCGCTTTCGCGCGCTGATGGGTTACACGGACTGGGAGTTGCTGCGCGCCAGTCCGGTGCCGGTGCTGCTGACGCGCTCACGCCGCGCCGATCGGCGCCACAAGGTGCTCGCCGCGGTGGATCCACGGCACACCCACGCCAAGCCCGCCGCGCTTGACCGGCAGATCGTGACGCTGGCCGCCGCGGTCGCCGCAGCACTGGCAGCACCGGTGCAGCTGCTGCACGTCGTAGAAGCCTGGTTCCCCACCACGCCCGCCAGCGTACTGCGCCGCGACGCCCGCGGGGCGCTGCGCATTCTCGGTGAGTCCTGCGGCCTGCCGACCGCGCGCCGTCACCTGGTGTCCGGCAGCGCCGCCGTGGAAATTCCCCGCGCGGCACGCCGCCTGCGCGCCTCGCTGCTGGTCATGGGCGATATGAGCCGGCGCGGACTGCAGCGCTGGTTTGTCGGCGACACCGCCGAGCGCATCGTCGATGAGTTGCGCTGTGACGTGCTGATCGTCAAGCCGCCCGGATTCAAGTCGCGCATCGCACGCCGGCGCCGCGGCATGTACGTGCTCGCCAACCTGCCGATGGCCTGAGTCCGCCATGAACGGCGTCAACCGTCACCTCGACACGCTGCATCAGCGCCGCGACGCGATTCGCGCGGAACTGATGAGCATGCTGTCTGAATCCGAACATCTGGTGGACGCGAGTTCCACGCCGCAGGTACGCGACTGGAAGGACACCGCCTTCGCCCAACAGCTGGCTGGCGTGCACGCCACCGCGATCGGGCAGCTGCGCGAGGAGCTCACGGAGGTGACCGAGGCCCTGGCGCGCGTCGCCGACGGCAGCTACGGCATCTGTACGCAGTGCGCACGGCACATCGCGAACGAACGCCTGGCGGTGCAGCCGGCCGCCAGCCGCTGCCTGGACTGCCAGTCCAGGGCGGAACACCAGCGCTGAGGCGGCTGCGCCGGCGGCTGGCATTGAGACTTTAGCGCACCCGGCGTTATGCTGGACGGATGAAACACCGACTGCATGTGCCGGCGCCGCCCGCGCGGCCCGGACAGGCTCCCGATTTCAGCTACCTGCAGCTCTCGCCCGCTGGCGAGCTGGCGCGGCCGGAGATTCGCGCCTCGTGGCGTGAACTCGGCTACCTCTCCACCGGCCTGGTGCGCGTGCTCGATGACTCACACCACGCCGTCGGTTCCTGGCACCCGCATCTCGACGCGCACGAATTGCAGGTCGGGCTGCGGCACATGCTGCTGACGCGCGTGTTCGACGATCGCATGGTGCGCACCCAACGGCAGGGCAAGCTCTCTTTCTATATGAAATCGACCGGCGAGGAAGCCGTCGCCGTCGCCGCCGGCATGGCCCTGCAGCCCGGCGACATGCTGTTTCCCGCCTACCGCCAGCAGGGCCTGCAGGTGGTGCGCGGCCGGCCGCTGGTTGATTTGATGTGCCAGCTGCTGTCCAACTCGCGCGACATGTGCAAGGGACGCCAGCTGCCAGTGATGTATCACTCGGCGCAGGCGCGGCTGTTCTCGATCTCCGGCAACCTGGCGACGCAGTTTCCGCAGGCAGTGGGCTGGGCCATGGCGGCAGCCATCAAGGGTGAGGATCATATCGCCGCCACCTGGACCGGCGAGGGCAGCACCGCCGAGGCCGATTTTCATCATGCGCTGCTGTTCGCCTCGGTGTATCGCGCGCCGGTGATCCTCAATGTCGTGAACAATCAGTGGGCGATCTCGACCTTCCAGGGCACAGCGGGCGGCGAGCAGAATACCTTTGCGGCGCGCGGACCGGCCTACGGCCTACCGGGTCTGCGGGTCGACGGCAACGATTTTCTCGCCGTCTACGCGGCCACGCGCTGGGCCGCCGATCGCGCCCGCACGGGCGGCGGCGCGACACTGATCGAGCTGGTCACCTACCGCGCCGCGGCGCATTCGACCAGCGACGATCCCGCACGCTATCGCCCACGCGACGACTATGAGCTCTGGCCGCTGGGCGATCCGGTCGAACGGCTCAAGCAGCATCTGATCGCGCTGGGCGAATGGAGCGAGGACAAGCACCAGGCGCTGACCGCCGAACTCGACGCGCAGGTCGCCGCGGCCTGGAAGGAAGCGCTCACCTACGGCACGCTGAACGAAGGGCCACGTCTCGACCGCGATCTCATGTTCGATGATGTCTTCAAGGAAATGCCTGAGCACCTGCGACGCGAGCGCGACATGCTGCGCCGCGAACTCGGCCAGTAGATCTCCGCCATGGCGCAGATGAACATGATCCAGGCCCTGAATTCCGCCATGGATATCAGCATGGGGCGCGATCCGAGCGTGGTGGTGCTCGGCCAGGATGTCGGCTTCTTCGGCGGCGTGTTCCGCTGCACCGATGGCCTGCAGCGCAAATATGGCGAGCAGCGGGTACTCGATACGCCGATTGCCGAGGGCGGCATCATCGCGGCGGCCATCGGCATGGGCGTCAATGGCCTGCGCCCGGTGGCCGAAGTGCAGTTCGCCGACTATGTCTACCCGGCCTATGACCAGATCGTCAGCGAGCTGGCGCGGCTGCGCTATCGCAGTGCCGGTGAGTTCTTTGCGCCGGTCACGGTACGCATGCCCTGCGGGGGCGGAATACGCGGTGGACAGACTCATTCGCAGAGCCCGGAAGTGCTGTTTGCACACGTCTGCGGACTCAAAATCGCGATGCCCTCGAATCCGTACGATGCCAAGGGACTGCTGATCACGGCCATCGAGGACGATGATCCGGTAATCCTGTTCGAGCCCAAGCGCCTCTACAACGGCCCCTTCGACGGCGACCCCAACAAACCGGCGGTGCCCTGGAACACCCATGCCAAGGGCGAGGTGCCGATCGAGCACTACACCGTGCCGTTCGGCCGCGCCGAGATCGTGCGCGCCGGCAGCCAGGTAACGGTCATTGCCTATGGCACTATGGTCCACGTCGCCGAGGCCGCGGCCCGCGCCGCCGGGCTCGATGCCGAGATCATCGACGTGCGCAGCATCGTGCCTCTGGATGTCGATACGCTGTGCACCTCGGTATGCAAGACCGGGCGCTGCGTGATTGCCCACGAAGCCACCCGCTTCGCCGGCTTTGGCGCCGAACTGGCTGCCACCGTGATGGAACAATGCTTCTGGAACCTCGAAGCGCCGATCCAGCGTGTCGCCGGCTGGGATACACCCTATCCACACGCCTTCGAATGGGAGTATTTTCCCGGTCAGGCGCGTGTCACGATGGCGCTTAAAGCCGTCATGGAAGGCCGATGAGTACTCATACATTCAAGCTTCCTGATCTTGGCGAAGGTACGGTGTCGGCGGAGATCATTGCCTGGCATGTCAAACCGGGCGATGTGCTGAACGAGGATCAGCCGCTGGTGGAAATGTCGACCGACAAGGCCGTGGTCGAGGTGCCCTCGCCGGTCAGTGGCCGGGTCATCAGCATCAACGGCAAGCCAGGTGATGTGATCGCAGTGGGCGCAGAACTTGCGACCTTTGAGACCGGCGCCAACGGCGCGAGTGCGCCGGCAACGGCCGCCGCCGCCGCGGCCACTCCTGCTGCGGCCAAGGCCACTGCCGGCACACCGGCACCGCCGGCACCGCCGGCCGCCGGCCCGGTGCGCGCTTCGCCCGCGACGCGCCGCCGCGCGCTCGAGGCTGGCATCGATCTGGGCGCAATGACCGGCAGCGGACCGGGCGGGCGCATTCAGCCCGAAGACCTGAAGGCGCGTGCCAATGCGCCTGCGCCGGACGCCGCGCCGGCAACTGCCGATGAGCGCAGCGAGGAGATTCCGGTGATCGGCATCCGCCGCGTGATTGCCCAGCGTATGAGCGAGGCGGCGCGCAGCATCCCGCACTTTTCCTACGTCGAGGAAGTGGATATCACGCAGCTGCACGCGCTGCGCGAGCAGCTCAACATGCGCGCCAAGCCGCCAGCCGGCGGCTTGAGCTACCTGCCTTTCATTGTCGTCGCGCTGCTGCGCGCCCTGCAGCGCTTTCCCCAGTGCAACGCGCACTACGATGCGGCGCGCGAGGTCCTGCTGCGCCACCGCGCCGTGCACGTCGGCATTGCCACGCAGACCGGCGAGGGCCTGAAAGTGCCCGTGGTGCGCAATGCCCAGCGCCTGGACTTAAGGGCGCTGGCGGCCGAGATCGCGCGCGTCACCAGCGCGGCGCGCGATCGCAGTGCGCGACGCGAGGAGCTCAGTGGCTCGACCATCACGGTGACCAGCCTCGGCAAGCTCGGCGGCATTGCCAGCACGCCGATTATCAACCTGCCCGAGGTGGCGATCATCGGCGTCAATCGCGCGGTACTGCGCCCGATGGTGGTTGAGGGCGCGGTGCAGCCACGCCTGATGATGAACCTGTCATCGTCCTTCGATCACCGCTTCGTTGATGGCGCCGATGCGGCCGGGCTGATCCAGGCCATTCGTGAAATGCTGGAACAGCCCGCGACCCTGTTCATGTCCGAGCGCTAGCCGGCCTCCAGCCGCGGACTCGCGTGCGTGAAGGCCTGCATGCAGCCGCTGAGTGCCGGATATTTCGCCGTGATCACGAACACCGGAATCGAGGCCAGATAGGTCGTGTAGCGACCCTTGGCTTCGAAGCGGCTGCGAAACGGCGAGGTGGCGAAGAAATCGCCGAGCCGCGGCACGATGCCACCGCCGATGTACACACCGCCGCGCGCATTGAGCGTCAGCGCCAGGTTGCCGGCCACGGTCCCCAGCCAGCCGCAGAACATCGCTACCGTATCGCGGCAGCGCTGATCGCTCCCGTCGCAGGCGCGGCGCGTAATGTCCTCGGCGCTGGGCTCACCCGGCGGCAGTCCATCCAGCTGCGCCAGCGTACGGTGCAGCAGTTCGAGGCCATCGCCGCTCAGGATGCGCTCGGCCGAGACGTGCGAGTACTGGCGGTGAATGATGCTGACGACCGCCATCTCGCGCTCGTCGACCGGCGGGATCGTGACATGGCCGCCTTCGCCCTGCAGCGCCAGGCATTTGCCTTGGTTCCACAACAGCCCGGAGACGCCGAGGCCCGTGCCCGGGCCAATCACGCCGATCGCGGCGCCGGCCAGCGCCGCGCCGCCGCCGACCTGGTAGCGTTCATCCGGCTGCAGTTCGGGCACGGCCAGTGCCAGCGCGGTGAAGTCATTGAGAAACATCAGCCGCTCCAGCCCCAGCGCGGCGCGCGTCTCGGCGGCCGAGAAATCCCAGCCGTTGTTGGTCAGCGCCACGCGATCGCTCAGGAGCGGTGCGGCCACGGCAAACGCGGCAATCCGCGGCACCGGCAGCGTATGCGCGGCGCGCAGGTCGTGCAGATATTTTCCGGCGGCGGCGGCAGGGCCCGCATAGCTCGAACACTTGAGCACCTGCTCGAAGTGCAGCGCGCCCTTGTGCCAGACGCCAAAGCGCGCATTGGTGCCGCCGATATCAGCCACCAGGATCGACTCCGTCTTCGAAGTTTTGCGGACTTTCATCGTCGCGAAGTTTACGCCGATTGCGCCGGTGGCAGTCGGCCAGTCAGAACATCGTATTGCTGTTGGCCGATTTCTCCGGCACGTCCTGTACCACGTCCCAGTGTTCGACCACGCGGCCGTGCTCGAGCCTGAAGATATCAACCACCGCCCAGCCGCGGCCGCTCTCGCGATCGGCGGCATTGCGCACCACGCGCGCATGGACCGCGACCAGGTCACCCTGGGCCACGGTGCGCTTCACT
>Ga0075024_100001073_pt1 | contig 10773 bp, 9 predicted proteins | sample Str013_2_FD_71389 | JGI IMG/M metagenome (GOLD analysis project Ga0075024, IMG submission 71389) | Freshwater sediment microbial communities in response to fracking from Pennsylvania, USA - Straight Creek_MetaG_SC_2013 | ecosystem: Environmental > Aquatic > Freshwater > Creek > Sediment... | reverse complement strand
CCTGTGAGCTTCGAATTTGTGGTCTGATTTTACATTAAAACACCTGGCGGGAATGAAAGTACTTATAACGGGCGCTAATGGTTTATTGGGCCAACACCTGGTGCAGCTTCTGTTGAACAATGGTTTCAAGGTGCTGGCAACTGGTAAAGGGCAAAAAAGACTTCCATTTGACGAAAATGCTTCCTTCTCTTATTTCAGTGCCGATATCACAGATGATGAGAAAATCGGGAAGTTGATAAAAGAGGAAAAACCAGCAATAATTGTACATGCCGCAGCAATGACCCAGGTGGACGAATGCCAGTTGGACCAGGACAAATGTGAGGAAGTGAATGTGAGAGCGACTGCCCAATTATTATTACATGCGGAATCCTTCAGCAGTCATTTTATTTATATTTCCACTGATTTTGTTTTTGACGGGGAAAAAGGAGACTATGAAGAAGGGGATCATTTAAACCCCATCAGTTGGTATGGTTTTACCAAGGTGCATGCAGAAGGAGTGGTAGAAACCAGCGAAATTCCCTGGGCGATTGTACGCACCTGCCTGGTTTACGGAAATGTACTTAGCGGAACGCGCAGCAATATTGTAAGCTGGGTAAAACAAAACCTTGAACAGGGAAAACCCATAAAAGTGGTAAGTGATCAGTGGCGAACGCCTACCTATGTAGAAGATCTTGCAAAAGGCGTTTTATTGATCATACAAAAAGAGGCGACAGGTATTTATCATATTTCCGGAAAAGATAAACTGACACCTTACGATATTGCATTGGCAACTGCCAGCCACTTTAAGCTGGATGGATCATTGATTGAAAAGGTAGATGCCTCCACTTTTTCCCAGCCAGCAAAACGTCCGCCAAAGACTGGCTTCAATATATCAAAGGCCATGAAAGAACTGGGTTTCCAACCAGGCTGTTTTACAGAAGGCTTGAATAAAATGTATCCCCACTTATAGCAAGGGCAAATGGATTTCCGCCATCATACAACGTGCACTGCCGCCACCATTGGTTTCAATGGTATACAATGATGAATGTATAATCCTGTTGAATGATTCCAGTTTATTGATTTGTTGGTCTGACAGTGACTTAAAAGCCTGGGATGACATAACCAGTAATTTTTCTGCTTTGTTGTTTTCAACCTGTAACATATTACCTGCAAAATGATTCATCTGCCCCAGGGTAATAGTGATTAATTCCTTCCCTGATTTGGCAATGGTGCTTTCTACATGCCTTCTTTCGGAGGCATCGGGAATCGCGTCCAGGCAGATGACAATATATTTATCAGCTACACACATCATCACATTCGTGTGGTAGATAGCAAGGCCATTTTGATCTGCAGCAAAGAAGACCTCTGCCGTATAATGCATCTTCCTGCAGAATTCCTCCAGCACATTTTTATCAGTACGTTGCGATAAACAGGCATAGGCAATTTTCTTATCCCTGTCCAATACCATACTTCCGGTTCCTTCCAGGAAAATATTATCTTTTTCATAATGGCTGAGATCTATGGTTTCTTTGACAAGAAATCTTTTGCCAATTATATTTAGTACTTCGGGATTTCTTTCATTTCTGCGGTTTACAGCAAACATTGGGTATAACAATACCTCACCGCCCGAATGAAATGATATCCAATTGTTGGGAAATATAGAATCGGGCGTATGGGGTTCCGGAGTATCCTGCACTACGGTAACATCGACCCCGTTTTTTTGTAATTGTGCTACAAAATCATCGAATTCCCTTTCCGCTTTCTGTTGCGTTTGTGCATCTTCTTTTTTTACCTGGAAGGCATTGTTTACGGCCGTTTCGGCATTGTATCCAAAATGCCAGGGTCTTATCATTAAGAGGTGAGAAGTAGTTTGCATAAGCTGTTTTTTATATATCGTCCCTCAGCAATGGCATACTCATACAATGGAAGCCACCGCGCGCCCTTGACAATTCGGCGGAAGGCATCAGGATAAGCGTGTTTTCCATTTTCTCGGTATCCACTTTGTCTTTCTCCAGTTGATCAATAAGCTCATGTGCATGGATGACAGTAAAACCATTTTCTTTAAAAGCCTCTACTGTTTTGTCATTCCTGTCATAGCCCAATACCACTCCTTCACGCAATGCCAGCAGGTTGCAGGAATCCGTCCATTGTTCCCTTGCATCATATGGGAATTGATTGTTTCCAGAATAGATAAATTTTACTTTCTCTTCGCTTTTCAAATCATTTTCACTTATATCTGTTAATAAATCCTCCAGGTTATCAAAATGTTTTGGGTTACTGAGGTCCTTCTTTTTGAATTGGATGATTTTTAATTTCTCGTCTTTGCGTTTTTCTTCCAGTACACGTTGCACCGGATCGGCATCTTCCATCTTCATCGCTTTTTTGGAGAAATGGCCCAGTATCACCCATACGTTTCTTTTTACCTGGGTAAAAACAGTATCGATGTGCATGTAGTCTCTTTTCTTGGGAATTTTTACCACGGTGATTTTCTTCACTACATTCCTTTCAAAAAGAACCCTGATGGCCTGGTGTGCGGCTTCCATAGTGGTACGTTCACTTACACCTATCAATAAATGATCCTTACTTACCACCATTACATCACCTCCTTCGAGGGTTACCTTCTTTTCATCGCCTTCCTTTGGCAGCAGGAAATGGTGAAAGGTATCCGGTATTTCAATAATCTTGTCGTGGTAGGTTACAAAGAATGGATGATTGAAAAAGATGTATTTTACCAGGAGGGCTTCGCGGGTTCTGGCTTTCTTGGCCGGCTTATTCAAAAGTACATGATCATTGATAACGATGCCAATATCGCGGGTGAATATGAAATTGGGGATCGGTGCAAAAATCATTTTATCGTCGCCTTGGGTTCCACTGATAAAAGTCTTGGATAACTGGGAAGCTTCGAGTGCTAATAATTCTTTCTGGGTATTGTAAGAACATCCCTCGAGCGCACAAACAGAGGCAACCAGTTTTAATTTTATTTCATGGTCGTTCAGGATTTCCGTTAGGAGCCATTGCAATTCGACTACTTTATCCGATTTGAAGAATTTTTCATCGTCGGGTTTGTAAAATTTTCTTTTGGCAGATAAGGCGTCCACCTCTTTTAATTTACCTTTTATTTTTACCGGGTCGAGAAAATAGAGGAGGAGCTTGGTATAAAAATCATATTCTTTTCGGCGGATGGTTTCCAGGTGAACGATGTCTTCGAATAACCAGTCCTGCGCTTTGGAAGGCACTACTTTTCCCAAACCACTGTCAGGACTATGGACAAGGAGTCGGCGCAGGGCGCCAATTTCGGAGGTAACTTTTACCTGTTCGGCATTATTTTTCATAAATGAAGCAAGTGTTGATAATAGAAATCAATTGAAAAAAGAATGGAATAAAGAATGGTGGGTAGGGAGGCCGGTTAGTCTGGAATATAATAATTGACCGGCAACAAAATGCCGGCAAAAGAAACAATGGAGTTTTTACTGTGCTGGGGTCTCTTCATAAAAAAGCTTCCCTGCAAAAGTACGTCATTGCAGGGAAGGAAAAAATTTGAGTTGGTTGTATTATTCATGAATGGCTATCAGGGGCACATGGCTATGGTAGGCCAACCTCTTGGTGTGGCTGCTTTTAAACAGTCCTCCAAGGAAGGAATGGTGCTTGGGAATGGTTATGATCATATCAATGTGATAATCAGACACAAATTGATTAATAGCATCAGTAAAATCAAACAAGCGGATAAAAGAATAATCTCTGTCGAAATTGCTTAGCATGGCATCCAGTTTGGCACGTTCTGTCTTGTATTCTTCTGTTATCTCCACATAATGTTCACTATCCACATTTACCACATGAACGAAGGGGTTAAAAATAGATAGCAATGCCTGAACACGAACGGCTGGAATTGTTTTCTCTACCTCTTTGAAATCGCTTGTAATGACAACTTTCTTTATTCCGGTGAAAACGGCATCCGGTGGAACAATCATAACAGGGCAAACATTCCTGTTTACCATGCTGAGTGTGCTGCTACCCATAAGAATCTGGGCGACAGAAGTTGCACCGGTGATACCCATAATAATCATATCCACATTGTGCTGGCGGGCGATTTTTTCAAGGCTGTCGGTAAACGAACTTTCCTCTTCTGCAATACAGGTAATATCTATGCCCGGCGAGATGGAAAGCATATCTGATTTTACGCTTTCCAGCGCTAGTTCCATAATTTTTCTCCGGCCTTCATGGTCATTAAACATCACTGAACCATCGGTTCCTGTTTCTATTTTATCAAAAACATTATAAAGGATAATTTTTACATCCGGCACCCGCGACGCCACCTGGGCCGCATAGCGTGCTGCATTTTTTGAGGTCTCAGAGAAATCCGTTGGAACGATAAATGTTTTCATTGCATTTTATTTTATAGCTCTGTAAAGATAGGGGGGAATTCAATTTGTTTTATATTGGCCTTCAAATCAGGAAAAATGCTAATTTTCAGGTTAGGCTTTAGCAATCCAGAAATTTTTAAGCAAGCAATATGAAAAAAACTACCACCTTCCTTTTCGGTTTGGTTTCTGCATTTTTTGTACTTGGCCAATCTGCTTCCAATGAACCGGCCCTGATACCTCAACCTGTTTCACTAAAAATGATAACGGGTTCCTTTACCCTTCCCAAAACCATCGGCATCGAAATGCCCGGTCTGCAACCGGAAGTTAAGAATGTTGCCGCTATGCTGGGCAAAAAGCTTGGCAATGTTACAGGTTATCCTGTAATCACAAAAGAAACACCGGGGACCGGATCTGGTACTATCCGTTTTGTTGTGAATAATTCAGAACTAAAAGCATTGGGTAAAGAAGGCTACAGGCTGGTGGTAACACCCGCTGGCGTAACCATTACGGCAGGCGCTGCTGCCGGAATTTATTACGGTACCCAAACGATGCTACAATTACTTCCGCCAGAAATTGAAAGCAGGAAAATGGTTAAGCGCAATGCCTGGACTATGCCCGCAGTGGAAATTATGGATTACCCTCGATTTGCCTGGAGGGGATTGATGTTTGATGTATCCCGTCATTTTTTTGACAAGGCGCAGGTAAAAGAATTTATAGACGAAATGGCGCGCTACAAGTACAATTTACTGCATATGCATCTTACGGATGACGAAGGCTGGAGGATTGAAATTAAGGCGCTTCCCAAACTTACCGAAGTAGGTGCATGGAACGTAAAAAAAACAGGCACATTTGGAAGTTTTTCTGCCCCTGCAGCCAATGAACCAAGAAATTTTGGCGGCTTTTTTACGCAGGATGATATCCGTGAACTGGTAAAATATGCGAAAGAAAGATTCGTGAATATCATGCCGGAAGTGGATATACCCGGGCATAGCATGGCAGCAGTGGCCTCTTATCCTGAATTGTCCTGTACACCCGGTACTTATACCGTTAATAGCGGTGAAAAATTTATGGAATGGCCGGAAAATGGGCATTTCTATGGACTTTTGGATAATACACTTTGTCCGGCCAATGAAAAAGTGTATGAATTTCTTGATAAGGTTTTTACTGAAGTAGCGCAGCTATTTCCATTTGAATACATACACATGGGGGGCGATGAAACAGCTAAGAATTTCTGGGAGAAAAGCGATGCTGTAAAAGCGCTGATGCAAAAAGAAGGATTGAAATCAATGGAGGAGGTACAAAGCTATTTTGTAAAACGCGTGGAAAAAATAATTGAATCTAAGGGAAAGAAGTTGATAGGATGGGATGAAATACTTGAAGGTGGACTGGCACCAAATGCGGTGGTAATGAGCTGGAGAGGAATAAGTGGTGGTATCGAAGCCGCCAAACAGGGTCATGAAGTGGTGATGAGCCCTACCACATTTGCTTATATCGATTACATGCAGGGCGATCCAAGTATTGAACCACCTGTATATGCTACCTTAAGATTGAATACGGCCTATTCTTTCGAGCCGGTACCGGAAGGAGTGGATCCCAAATATGTGAAAGGCGGCCAGGCTAATTTGTGGACGGAGCAGGTGTACAATATGCGCCATTTGCAATATATGGTATGGCCCCGTTGTTTTGCGATTGCGGAAGCTGTGTGGTCACCCAAAGTAAAAAAGGAGTGGAAAGGATTTGCGAAAAGGGTAGAGAAACATTTTGACCGGTTTAATGCAGCTGAAATTAAATATGCGCCTTCCATTTATGACCCAATAATCACAGCAAAGAAAGATGGCGAGGAGCCTCTGAAGGTGGTAATGAGTACTGAAATTGAAGGATTGGATATACATTACAGTTTTGACAATTCGTTTCCTGATAATTATTATCCAAAATATACGGGTGAAGTAGAAGTTCCAAAAGATGCTGCACCCATGAAAGTAATTACCTATAGAAATGGGAAGCCGATTGGAAGGATGATTACAGTGCCCATTACTGAATTAAAGAAAAGAGCGGCTAAAAATTAATTCAATGCATAATTTGATAAATAAAGTTCTCCCTTGGGGAGACTTTATTTTTTTGGTTATTATATCAATTCGTTGTGTTATTGAAATGGATAGGGTAGTAAAGTCATTGAAATTAAGCTATGCCTGCTACCTATCTTATAGGAGTATCTCTATACTTGTAAAACAGGGGGCTTTAAGAATATCTTCAACCATATTAAACCAATGAATGCTGCAGCGAGTGAAGAAAGCATGATAGTGATTTTTGCCGAAGCAATAAATGCCGGATCACTAAAGGCCAATAGCGTAATAAAAATAGACATCGTAAATCCTATACCCGCCAGCATTCCCGCACCAATAATATATTTCCATGTCAGATCACCTGGAAGTTTACAAATACCCAGCAGGATAGCCAGCCCGGTTAATAATACTATTCCAATAGGTTTGCCCATTACAAGGCCGGCAAAAATGCCGATACTGGAAGGGGAATTTAAATCATTCATCCAATTAGCTGGAATGATAATGCTAGTATTGGCCAGTGCAAATATGGGCAGGATGATAAATGCAACAGGTTTGTGCAATATATGTTGCAATTTATAGGAGGGTGATTTCTTTCCCCCGTCTCTAAATGGTATGGTAAATGCCAGTAGCACGCCGGTGATGGTGGCATGTATTCCGGAATGCAGCATAAAGAACCACATAATAACTCCACCAACGAGGTAGGGCCATAAAACATGAACTTTTAGCCTGTTGAATATCAGTAATACTGCGAATATTCCCAATGCAATCCCCAGGTTTAAAAATGATAGTCCGGTTGAATAGAAAAATGCAATTATAAGAATAGCGCCCAGGTCGTCTATGACTGCAAGAGCGGTAAGAAATACTTTCAGTGAAGCCGGCACTCGGTTTCCCAACAACGCGAGAACGCCCAATGCAAAGGCTATATCTGTGGCCATAGGAATACCTGCACCGGATTGAGATGTTTTGCCATAATTAAAAAAAAGATAGATGGCTGCAGGTACAATCATTCCACCTATCGCTCCGAAAATAGGTAAAAGAGCATTTTTCATTTCGGACAACTCACCCACATATATTTCCCGCTCCAGTTCCAATCCTATCAATAAAAAGAAAATGGCCATCAATCCATCATTCACCCAATGGTCGAGGTGGTGCCCTGCAATTTCAAAACCCCAGATATTCATGTAACCAGATTGTAGTGGGGAGTTTGCCAGCAGCAAAGAAAGAATGGTACAAACAATCAAAACGAGTCCGCCAGCCTTTTCGCTGTTTATAAATTCCGTGAATAGCCTGGTTAGTTTCATGGTTTAAATTTTAGCAGGATACAAGGTTATATGACGACGGACGGAGTTTCCGGTTATGAAAATAAGGACAAATATTAGAACGGCCACCAAATGTGAAAAGCAGCTATTTATACTGCTTAAAATGTGAATAGTCCTGAAGTTATCGATCAGGTAAATATCCAGTTATTGTATGGGGTTATGGAGGAAAGCAATTAGTAAAATATGTAAATACGACCTCAGATAAAAAACTTTTTTAGTCAGTAATCATTCATGCAATTTACCAGCCTTTGATCCTCAATGAAAAATAGAAACTAAATCAGGAAAGGGCCATAGAATATTTTCTATAGACTTACGAATTTATTCTATGCCCTTACCATAAAATCCATTGTTCTTTTGTGTTTGCAAAGAATAAAAAAATACCTGGATCAGGTATTCATTTTTCAATTACCCCATTTGTAAACTAAATCAATATCCAATGAAGCTCTATTTTCTTTTTATCCGAAAGCATATTTTTAAAATCATTGTACTGTTTTTTGTTTTAATGGTTGGTATGCAATCTTCGATGTCACAAACCACTGTCAGTTCGTTTTCACCGCTGGCTGGGGCTGTGGGCACCTCGGTTACCATTACAGGAACCGGGTTCGACGCCACTGCATCGAACAACACAGTCTATTTTGGATCGGTAAAAGCCATTGTTTCATCTGCTTCTGTAACTTCATTAACAGTAACGGTCCCTGCAGGAAGTACCTATCAGCCTGTTACTGTCATTAATATTTTAACCGGTAAATCAGGATCGTCCAACCTTTTTTTCAATGTAACTTTTCCAGCTGCAGGTGCATTTTCGATAAGTTCATTTGCTGCAAAAGTGGATCGCGCCACAGCCAATGCGCCGCTAGCCATAGCTGTGGGAGATATAAACGGAGATGGGCTCCCTGATGTAGTAATTGTAAATTCGGGCGCTAATTCCGTTTCTGTATTTAAAAACACGAGTGTACCAGGTACAATCAGTTTTGCCGCTAAGGTTGATTTTGCGACAGCCAATAGCCCTTCTTCTATAACGCTGGGCGACTATAATGGTGATGGGAAATTAGACATCCTTGTTACCAATTCCAACAGTAACAGTGTATCACTTATCCGAAATACCAGTACTATAGCTGCCATTAGTTTTGCAGTTAAACAGGATTTAATTACTGGCACCAGTCCGGATGGCGTTTATTTAAAAGACTTGAATGCTGACGGTTTGCCTGATATCGTTGTTGCAAATAGAAATTCCAATACAATTTCTGTTTTTAGAAACCTCGGAGGAATATTTGCAGCAAAGGTTGATTTTGCTACTGGTACGGCTCCTTTTGATGCAGCGATCATAGATATAGACGGTGACGGTAAACCGGATGTTGTTGCGCCGGATGATCTTTCCACTGCATTGTCCACACTCAGGAATACCAGTGCAGGTGCGGCAATCTCCTTTGCCGCAAAGGTGGATAACACTACTCCTTTACAACCAAGAATGGTAAGTCTTGGCGACCTGGATGGCGATGGAAAGCAGGATTTGGTTACACCTAATTTCGTGGGTAATAATTTCTCTGCTTTCAGAAACACCAGTACCAGCGGAACTATTTCTTATGCAGCCAGGCAGGATGTTGTAGCAGGAACGCAAGCAATTGCTTCATTTATATCAGACATGGATGGTGACGGTTTACCAGATGTAATGGTGCTGGATGCTTCCGCTAATTCAGTGGGTGTTTATAAAAATACTAGTATACCGGGAACAATTTCGTTTGCTGCGCCCATTACTTATTCAACAGGCGTGGGTCCGCAAAAAATGTTTGTTGCGGATCTTGACCTCGATGGAAAACCTGATATCATTACCATCAATAGTAGCTCCAATACTTTTTCTGTACTGAGAAATACCTTATTATCATCCTTACCCTTAAACCTACTATCATTTACTGTTGTAAGGGATGGGTCTAATGTAAACCTGAGTTGGCAAACTTCCGGTGAGATGAATACAGATCGGTTTGAGGCGGAACATTCAAGTGATGGAAATAATTTTATAGGTATAGGGAATGTACAGGCATCAGGGAATAGTACAGGCATACGGGATTACAGTTTTACTCATTCTAATCCCCCTAACGGATTCAATTTTTACAGGCTTAAGATGATAGACATTGATGGTACATTAACCTATAGCAGAATTGTATCCATTCAAATTGCGCGTGCCCAGTCAGTATTCAGTATTTATCCTAATCCCACAGGGGATTATATATCTGTCAAACCCTCAACCACGAATGGCGGAGCGATTATAACTATTACTTCACGAGATGGGCTGCTGGTAAAATCAATTCGAATGGATAAGAATCAACAGGAAATTAAGATACCGATGTACAACCTGCCAGCCGGATTATATACAATTAGTCTTGAGTCCGGGGGATTGATTCAATCGCAAACAATGTTCAAAAAATAGTTTAAGTATTCAATAGGTAGGGTGTCTTTTAGTAAGTGAAACAGGCGTCACAATCTTTCCAATGAAAAGAAAGTGCGCCTGTTCCTTTTTTAATAGTTCTCTTTAAAAGAAGAATTGTTCGTACACTATTTTGCCATCCTTTACTTCATACACGCATATTTCTTCAAGCAAGGTCCTGCCCGTTCCTTTCATCGTGGCATCAAGGGTCATTTCAATACTGAAAAACTTTCCGGCTACAACAGGATCAGAGATAGACCCTCCATGCCTTTCTTCAATCATGGAAGCAAATGCTTTTCCCTTTTCTACTACGGCCTTAAACCCCTTTGCAGATTTTAGGGGAGCATGTTCCGGTTCAACGCAAACAATGTTTTCGGCGTATAATTCATTTTGTGCTTCCTGGATTTTTCCCTGGCGGCACAATTCAACCAGGCGGTTTGCTACTTGTTTTGTTGTCATGACATTTGGTTTTAATTTTTAAATGATTTCATATAATGACGAACAGGTCTTGCGAGTCGGGACAAATGCTGCGAAATAGTTTTTATTCACCCAAAAGTTGGCGGTATAAGAAGAGAAAACATTTTCAAATAATTGAGTTACTTGATTATATTTTAACTATTATTGATGCC
>Ga0075024_100001072_pt1 | contig 10778 bp, 7 predicted proteins | sample Str013_2_FD_71389 | JGI IMG/M metagenome (GOLD analysis project Ga0075024, IMG submission 71389) | Freshwater sediment microbial communities in response to fracking from Pennsylvania, USA - Straight Creek_MetaG_SC_2013 | ecosystem: Environmental > Aquatic > Freshwater > Creek > Sediment... | reverse complement strand
GCGGCGCGGCGGCCGTGTCGTGACCTACGCCCCGACCACTCCCACCACCGCACCGCTGGAGCATCCGTGATGATGACGAGTCCCGCACCGTACCGGTGGCGCCGACGCTGGGCGGTGCTCGGCGCGGTCCTGCTCGGCGGCGTGGTGAGCCTGGTCGGCACAGCCCGGCCGGCCGCCGCGGCCACCTACGTGCCGATCTCGGGCGCGGGCTCCACCTGGTCGTACAACGCCTTCAACGCCTGGATCGGCAACGTCGCCCAGTACGGGATGCGGGTCGACTACGCGCGGGTCGGCTCGACCACCGGCCGGTCCATGTACAAGCAGGGCACCGTGGACTGGGCCGCCTCGGACATCCCGTACGGCGTCAAGGACGGGGTGAGCGACGATCCGCCGCCGACCCGCGGGTACGTCTACATGCCGGACACCGCCGGGGGCACGACGTTCATGTACAACCTGAAGATCGGTACCAGCCGGGTCACCAACCTGCGGCTGTCCGGAGCGAACGTCGCCAGGATCTTCACCGGCGCCCTGACGCAGTGGAACGACCCGGCGATCGCCGCCGACAATCCCGGCCTGCGGCTGCCCGCCATCAGGATCGTACCGGTGGTCCGCTCCGACGGATCCGGCTCCACCTCGCAGTTCACCCAGTGGCTGGTGGCGACCCAGGGCCAGTCCTGGACGGCGTACTGCGCCCGGGTGCACCGCAGCCCGTGCACCCAGACCTCGGCGTACCCGGTGCTGAACGGTTCGGCGATGGTGGGCCAGAGCGGCGACCTGGGCGTCGCCGGGTACGTGGCCCAGGCCGGCGCCGTCGGCGCGATCGGCTACGTCGAGTACTCCTACGCGATCCAGGCCGGCTTCCCGGTGGCGAAGGTGCTCAACGCCGCGGGCTACTACACCGAGCCCACCGCCGGCCACGTCGCGGTGTCGCTGCTCGCCGCGAAAATCAACCAGGACAAGGCCAACAAGGCGGTGTACCTGACCCAGGACCTGTCCCAGGTGTACCTCAACCCGGACCCGCGCACGTACGAGCTGTCCTCGTACTCGTACCTGATCCTACCGACCACCACCGACTTCGGCTTCACCACCGCCAAGGGGTACACCCTGGGCGAGTTCGGCAAGTACCTGCTGTGCCAGGGGCAGAGCCAGGTCAACGCGCTGGGCTACTCGGCCCTGCCGATCAACCTGGTGCAGGCCGGCTTCGGCCAGTTGCAGAGCATCCCGGGCGCGCAGGTACCCACCGCGAGTACGGACATCGTGAAGTCCTGCAACAACCCGACGTTCTCCACCGACGGCACGAACACCCTGGCACGCAACGATCCGCGGCCGCCCGCGTGCGACCACCAGGGGGCGTCCCAGTGCACCACCGGTACCGGCGGCGCGACCGGGAGCACGCAGGCCAACAGCAGCGGTGGCAACGGCGCCGGTGGTACCGGTGCGAATCCCAGTGGCAGCGCCGGTCCGGGCGGATCGGCGGCCCCGGGCGGTACCGGCGCGCAGGCCGCGTGCGACCCGGACAGCGGCACCTGTACCGGCGACGCCAACGCCGTGGACGCGGCCGGTCAGGTCAACGGCGTACCGGTGGACACGGCATCGGCTCTGGGCAACGGGTTCGAGGTGGCTCTCATGGTGGCCGCCGCGGTACTGCTGTTCGCCCTGGCCGTGATCCCGGCGCTGATCGCGCAGTCGGGCCGGAACCGGCGGGCCCGCCAGGAAGATGTCGGAGGCACACGATGAGTCGCCGGATCCCCTTTCGGCGTGCGGCCAGCGGGTTCGCCGCAGCCGCCGCCGCGATCGGCCTGGTCGCCCTCGGGCCGGTCGCGCCGGCGCAGGCCGACAGCCCGGTCGACCAGGTCACCGGCAACGGAGTGACCGCGTCGGCCGTCACGGTCGCCTGGGGCGTTGGGTTGCTCGGCGCGGACAACACCACGGTGGTCCAGCCGCGCGACCCGACCAGCCCGTACACGTTCATGCACCACGATTTCCAGGGCCTCACGGTGACCGTTGGCCAGACCGAGAACATCGTCCATCAGGCGATCAAAGTGTCCTGGTCCGGCGGCAAGCCAACGGCGGGAACGTTCAACACCAACTACCTCCAGCTCATGGAGTGCTACGGCGACGCGAACACCGGGCCGCAGCCGGAGAACTGCGAGTTCGGCAGTGCCGGACTCAATGCCGGCTTCGGCAACAGCGGCATCTGGATCGGCTCCCGCAACGGCGGGATCTGTACCAGCCACACGCCCGACGTCGCCAACCCTCCCGGTACGGTGGACGGCTCGCCCGGCACGCTCGGCTGCGATCCGAGCGAGCCCACCTCGTCCAGCCACCTGCAGAACAGTGCCGACTCCTTCTACTCCGTACCCTTCATTCCGGTCGCCACCACCGACCGGATCTACCCGCCGCCGACCAACCTGCCCTTCAACCGCTTCAACAGCAACGAGGTCCAGCAGGCGTCGACCCGCCCCGATGGTACCGGTGAAGTGTTCTTCCAGGCCTTCACCCGCACCGAGGCGCCGGGGCTCGGCTGCGGCGAACTGGAAAGCAACAACCAACCGCGGGACTGCTGGCTCGTCATCGTGCCGCGCGGGGAGTACCAGCCCAACGGTGCGCGGACCACGGGTGAGCTCGGCAACGCCACCGGGTTCGTCAACGAGTCCCCGCTGGGGGCCGCGTCATGGGCGCAGCGCATCCAGATCCACCTCAACTACGCCCCGATCCAGCCGCCGTGCCCGATCGGGGCGGCCAAGGAACGCCAGACGCTCGGTACCCAGCTCGTCTCCCGCGCGGTCTTCTCCTGGCAGCTCGCCCTGAACACGGCGGCGGGCTGCCGGACCCTGTACGGCTACTCGTCGACTCCCGAGGCGTCCAGCACCAGCCAGGTCGCGTCGGACACCGGCATCCCGTTCGCCTTCACCACGGTACCCATCGGCGACGAGGCGGTGCGCGACGGCCGGGCCCGGCCCACGTTGCCGCCACTGGTGTACGCCCCCGTCGCGGTATCGGCGATCACGTTCGGTTTCAACATCAACCTCGGCAACGGTGTCGTCAGCACCCCGGTCAAGCTGACCCCACGCCTGCTGGCCAAGGCGCTCACCCAGTCGTACAAGGAGGACCTCACCGACTTCACCAGCACCAGTCCCGGACCCTCGTGGGTCCGGAACAACCCGCTGGACATCACCCGCGATCCCGAGTTCGTCACGCTGAATCCGCAGATCGGCCCGAAGAAGGGCGGCGCGCCGGTTGCGCCGCTGCTGACCGCGGACCGCTCCGGCGTCAACGCACAGGTGTGGGCGTGGATCCGCAGCGACCCGGCCGCGCGGGCCTGGCTGGGCGGTACGCCGGACGGGAACGGGATGCTGGTCAACCCCAACTACCAGAACCTGAAGCTGGACCAGACGTCCACTGTGGACTCGTTCCCGCGGGCCGACCCGACCTGCCTGAACACCTATCCCCAGCTGGGCGAGCGGGATCCCGGACGGTGCACCATCGACCTGCTGCCGTACGTGGAGAACTTCGACGACGGTACCAGCCGGGTACGCGCCGGCAACAACCCCGAAGGGGCCGACTGGGACCCGAACGAGCGTGCCCCGGACGGTAGTGCGGGCTGGTGGAAGGCACCGCCCACGCAACTCGCCGGCTCCACGATGCTGTGGACCCTGGCCGACTCCGCCAACCTGGCGAGCTACGGGCTGGTGGCGGCCGACCTGTGCAACGCCGACGGTACCGGGTGTGTCTCGCCCACCGCGGCGTCGGTGACCACGGCCGTGAGCTACGCGAAGGCGGGCAGCGGCGGACTCCTACGGGTGGACCCGGCCACGCCCGGGCCAGGCGGGTACCCGCTCGTCTCGGTCGTGTACGCCGCGGTCCGGACGAACCAGGATGCGGCTGCGCTGACTGACTACGCCTCACTCATCAGGTTTGCGGTCAACCAGGGCCAGACTCCGGGCGTGGACCCGGGGCAACTGCCGCACGGGTACCTTCCGTTGCCCGCGGGCCTGCGGACCACCGCCATGCGGGCGGTCGCCACGCTGCTCGCCCGCGGCACGACGGCGCCGACCGCAACCGGTACGGGTACCGGCGGCGCAGCCAACGGCGCCGGCCGCGGCGGCGTACCGAACGGCGGCGCGGCGCTGCCGGCAACCGGCCCGTCCGGGTTGCCGTACCTCACCTCCCGCGCGAGTCCGGTGCCCGCGGCGAAGGCCACCAGCGGGGTCGAGGTCGGTGCGATCCGGTGGGCCCTGCTCAGCGTGCTGCTGGTCGGCCTGGGTGGCTCGGTCGGGGGTCCGCTGCTCCGGCTCGCGGCCAGCCGCCGGCCGGTGCCGTGACCGCGGTACCGGTGGACCGTGCGCCGGCCTCGAGAGGTTGCCGGGGTGGCCACAATCCCTGCGCCGCAAGGCGTTCATGGCTCCTTCATGTGCGCGTGCACACAAGTACCGCGGTGTTACACGCACATCCGGTGTCGGGCCGACCCCGGCCTGCGCAGGATGAGCGTGCCCGCTCCGACCGGAGGGTGCTGCGACTCCTCTTCGTGAAGGGAAGCACATGATCAACAAACAGGGGTCCGTGCGGACGTGGCTGATCGGCGGCCTCGCCGCGGTCACCGTGTCCGCCGGACTCGTCATCGGCGCGGCCGGTACGGCCAACGCCGACCCGGTCACCACGCTGGTGGGTGTGGGGTCCGATACCACCCAGGACATCGTGGACGCGATCGCCATCCAGGTGGGCGGCGGCGTCGTCGGCTCCTGGGACGCGGTCAACCCGGTCGACCACGTCACCGCCCACGAGGCGATCGCACCCAAGTCGGGTTGCACCATGACCCGGCCGAACGGCTCGGGCGAGGGCGTCAACGCCCTGCGCAGGTCGCTCAACGCCGCCACGGCGGCCGCCCAGTTGGCCGACGTGCCGGAACCCGGCTGTGTCGATTTCGCCCGCTCCTCCAGCGGTCCCGGAGTCAACCAGTCGGCGACCGGCCAGCTGGTCTACGTACCGTTCGCGCTGGACGCGGTCGCCATCACGACCGGTCCGGCCACGGCGACCGCCAACGCGGTCGCCACCGCCATCACCGACGCTGACCTGTTCAGCCTGACCGACCTGCAGACCATGTACCAGACCGGCGCGGCGGTGACCCCGGTGGGCGCCACCAAGCAGTACGTGCCAGACGGTACCGTCACCGACGCCACCCACCAGCCGGTGCACCTGTACGTTCCGCAGCCCGGCTCCGGGACGCGGAACTTCTGGCTGGGCCAGATGGTGCTGCCGACCAGCGGCTCGCTGCCCGCGTGGGTACACGACACGATCGTGGGTACCACCACCATCGTCCAGGAGCACGACGGCGCGGTGTTCGCCACCGACCCGATCGCGTTCGGCCCGTTCTCGATCGCCCAGTGGATCTCGCAGCGCAACGGCCACAACGACCGGCGCCACGATGCCGTACTGCACAACCTCAACGGTGTCACGCCGCTGTCCGGTACCTCGCTCAACGCGGCGTACCCGATCAAGCGTGAGGTCTACAACGTGGTGTCCTTCGCCCGGGTCACCAGCACCGCCACCGCCGACAAGCAGTTCGTGTCCGCCTTCAGCGGTGCGACGTCGGCGGTCTGCAGCAACTCGCTGAACATCCTGAGCTTCGGCTTCGGCCTGCTCAACGCCGCGCCGCTGGGTCACACCTGCGGCCAGATCGCCGCGAACCTGCGGGCGTTCGACACCATCTAGACAGTCACCTCGACTGGCAGCACCCAACGTCGGCGCCTGGTCGCCCGACCAGGCACCGACGTTGGATTCCCCGGGAACCCCACCGGGGTTGTGTGGGGGTGTGTGTGGGCACGCCCTCCATCCTAGAAAGCGAGGGTACTCCTCGATGAAACCGATCCGCTTGAGACGACCGGCCATCCTGGTCGGCCTCGTCGGCCTGGCGTTGGGTGCGGCAGTGTTCGCACCCGGTGCCGCTTCGGCCGACGTACCGAACCCGCCGAAGGGGCAGTTCGCTGGGGGCCTGTCCTTCAGCCCGTCCGTCGGCGCCAGTACGGTCGACCCGACCTTCACGGCCGCGCACGCCTGTCCGGCGGGTACCGCCAACGCGACGATCTCCGTGATCGACACCGTGGGCAACGAGCAGGCGGTGTCGAACCCGGTCGACGGGGCCGCGGCGACGACCCCCGGGTTCACCGGTGGGCTGCTGGGCGGCACCATGAGCCTGCTGCCGGTGTTCGCCGGTGGCACCCTGCCGACCTCGTACGAGTTCGTGGTGGACTGCCACGCTCAGGCCGGTGTACCCGGCACGCTCACCGACTACGTGATCATCAACATGGCGGCGAACGGCTCGTGGCAGGTTCAGGGCTCGGTGCAGCAGCCGGCGCCCACGACGACCACGCTGTCCGGCCCGAGCACCGTACCCAGCGGTGGCAACGTCACGCTGAACGCGACGGTCTCGCCGGCCGCCGCGGCGGGTACCGTCCAGTTCAAGGACGGGACCGCGAACCTGGGCGCGCCGGTGGCCGTGAGCGCCGGTACCGCGCAGTTCTCGACGACCACCCTCGCCGATGGTCAGCACCCCATCACCGCGGCGTTCACGCCGACCGACGCGACCGCCTTCGGCGCGTCGACCTCGTCGACGGTCACGGTGATCGTCGGCGGCATCTCCGGGACTGAGACGATCAATGTCAACGTGCCGCAGTCCGAAGGCCAGTTCGTCCTGACGGTGAGCGCGACCGCGGTGAACCTGACCGACGCCGTTCTCAACGCCGCCGGGACGATCTTCGAGTCCACCGGTTCCCTCAGCCCGGTGACGGTCAGCGATGGCCGCAACCAGAGCCGGCCCGGCTGGCGCGTGTCCGGTCTGGTGACCGACTTCACCAGCGGTACCAACACAATCGACGGCAACAGCCTCGGCTGGACGCCGGCGGTTACCACGCCGAACGCGGCGAACGACGTCGTGGCCGGCCCCGTGGTCACGGCCGGGGCCAACCCCGGCCTGAAGCAGGGCAGTGGACTGGCCAGCGCGGCGGTCGCCAAGGGTCTGGGTACCACCGTTCTCGGTGGCGCCCTGGACCTGAGGGTACCGGCGAGCACGTCGGCCGGTGCCTACACGGCGACGCTGACGATCACCGCGATCCCGGCGGCCTAGCGGTACAGGGCTGCTCCCCGGGCCGCACGGTCGGGCTCGGGGAGCGGCCAGGGGAGGGGTTCGCGGGCAACCGCAGACCCCTCCTCGAAGCAGCCGCTCCGGCCACACGACCGAACCTGTCCGAACTGCCTGGCCGGGCGGCTCGCCGGCCCTGTCTGTACGAATGGACGTGCTCCGATGCCCACTCTGCGCTTCCCGCGCCGGCGCGGCGCGACAGCGGCGATCGCCGGCCTACTGGCCGCCGCCGCGATCATGTTGACCGGGGGGCCGGCGGTGGCGGATCCCGCCCCGACACCGGCCCCGTCCGGCGCCCACGGATCAGCGGGCGCGGGGGGTACCACCACGGCCGCCCCCGGCTCGATCAGCTGGGCCGTGCAGCCGTCCAGCCAGCAGGGGCCGGACCGGCGCCGCAGCCTGTCCTACGACCGGCTCAAGCCCGGTACGGTCGTGCGCGACTACGTCGCGGTGACCAACTTCAGCGCGATGCCGGTGACCTTCGACCTGTACGCCACGGACGCGTTCAACAACGCGTCGGGCTCGCTGGACCTGTTGCCGGCCACGCGAAAGCCCACCGGCATCGGGTCCTGGGTGTCGGATCTGAAGAGGACCATCACCCTGGCACCCAACGCGCGGGCCAACGAGCCGTTCACGCTGACCATCCCGAAGACGGCCACGCCGGGCGACCACGCCGGAGGCATCGTCGCGTCAGTGACGGTACCGGGACAGAACGGCGCCGGTACCGTGGTGAAGGTCGACCGCCGGCTCGCGGTACCCCTGAATCTGCGGGTGGATGGCCCGCTGTCCGCGGCGCTGACGATCGAGTCGGTGAGCAGCGCGTACCACGGCACCCTCAACCCCGTCGGCGGCGGCAAGGTCGACGTGCACTACACGGTGCACAACACCGGGAACATCCGGCTCAACCTGACCCAGGACGTGGTGGCGAAGGGGCTGTTCGGCCTGACCACCCTGGGCCGTGCCCAGGCCGACCCGCTGACCGACCTGCTGCCCGGGGCCAGCTACACCGCCACCGTGCACGTGACCGACGTGTTCCCGCTCGGGCCGATGACCCTGCGCCTGCGTGCCGTACCCGGCCAGCCCGCCGGCGTACCGCCGCTGCAGAGCCGGCCGGAGGCCGTGTCGTTCAGCGTGCGCATGTGGGCGACGCCGTGGCTGGTACTGGTCATTCTCGTCCTGCTCGTGGTGGGCTTCCTCCTCGGCCGGTGGCTGCGGCGCCACCGGCGTACCCGCCGGGACCGGGTCCTCGCCGAGGCCGTGGCGACCGCGCGGCGGCAGACCGTCGAGCAGTTGAAGAAGAAGGCCACCGCGGCACGGACCGGCGGCCGCGCCGGGGCCGGAGCATCCGGATGACCCGCCGTGGCCGGCCGGACCGCCGGCCGCCGCGATGACCGGTACCGCTCCGCCGCCGGGCAGTGTGCTGGCTGGTGCTCCGGATCCGCCCGGGATCACCGCCGTGGCGGGTACGATCGGCTCTCCCGCACCGGCGCGGCGGGCGGCGCCGCCAGCGGTACAGGTCATCTCGACGGCGATCACCCTCCTGTCGGTGGTACTGCTCGGCTTCGCCGGGTACCTCGGTTTCGTCGCGCGGCTGCACCACGACCGGGCGCAGTTGGTGGCGTACGCGAACTTCCGCCGGGACCTGGCCCAGGCCACCGCACCCACCGGACAGACCAGGCCGGACAACCCCAGGAAACTGCTCGACCTGGGTACCGCGGTAGCTGTGCTGGAGATCCCCAGGCTGCACCTGAAGGAGGTCGTGTTCGAGGGTACGACCGGCGCCGTGCTGGAGAACGGGCCAGGTCACCTGCGCAGCACGCCGCTGCCCGGCCAGGCCGGTACCAGCGAGATCATGGGCCGGGCCGCTACCTACGGCGGCCCGTTCGCGGGGTTGTCCACGCTGGTACCCGGGGACACCATCACGGTCGTCACAGGCCAGGGCGAGCACCACTACACCGTGCTGGACGTACGGCGTACCGGGTTCCCGCAGCCGCCGCCTCCGGCCACCGGGGCGGGGCGGTTGGTGCTCGCAACGGCGTACGGCGGCCCGGTCGTCCCGTCGGACGTACTGCGCGTCGACGCGGACCTGACCTCCACCGTGGCGCCGAACGCACGGCTTGTCCTTGGCGCGTCCCGGATCCCGCCGGCGGAGCAGGCGATGGCGATCGACGCGGGCGCCTGGTTCCCGATCGTGTTCATCGGCGAGGCGCTGGTTCTCGCGGTGGGTCTGGCCTCGCTGGCACGGACGTTCTGGGGTGCCTGGCAGACCTGGATCGTGGCCGTACCCGTGCTGTGCTACTTCGGCTTCGCCACGGCCGACCAGGTGGCCCGGCTGCTGCCCAACCTGATGTGACCGACGCCTGATGTGAACGACGCCTGATGTGAACGAAAGACAAGGAAGCGGCCAACCATGAAGCGACACGCCACCGACGAAACCATCGTTGCGCCCGCCGCACTGCGGGTCGAGGACCCGACACTGGACGATCCGGGCTGGGCGGACTCCGACGAGGCCATCGCTCTGTACGACGAGTACCTGGGGGTCCGGCAGCCGCAGCGGCCGCTGGCCGGGCTGGACGCCAGGGACATCAGCGCCTGGTTCGGCAACCACCAGGTGCTGGACCGGGTCACGCTGTCCATGACGCCGGGCCAGGTGACCGCGCTGATCGGACCGTCCGGCTGCGGCAAGTCCACGTTCCTGCGGATACTCAACCGGATGCACGAGCTGATCCCGGGTGCGGCGCTGGCCGGCGAGGTTCTGCTCGACGGCGCCGACATCTATGACCCGTCCCGCCGGTTGACCGATGCCCGGCGGCAGATCGGCATGGTGTTCCAGAAGCCCAACCCGTTCCCCGCGGCGTCCATCTACGACAACGTGGTGGCCGGGCTCAAGCTCACCGGCCGGCGTATCGGCCGCGACGAACGGGACGATCTGGTCGAGGAGTGTCTGGTCAAGTCCGGGCTGTGGCTGGAGGTCCGCAACCGGCTGCGCCAGCCGGGCGGCGGGCTCTCCGGCGGGCAGCAGCAACGACTGTGCATCGCCCGGTCGCTCGCGGTACGGCCGCGGGTGTTGCTGATGGACGAGCCGTGCTCGGCACTGGACCCGACGTCCACCCGGGTGATCGAGGACACGATCAGGGAACTGGTGGCCGAGGTGACCATCGTGATCGTCACACACAACATGCAACAGGCCCAGCGGGTCAGCAACCAGTGCGCGTTCTTCCTCGCCGAGCAGGGCACACCGGGGTACATCGTGGAGTACGGCCCGACCGAGGCGATGTTCGCCGGGCCGCAGGATCCGCGTACAGCCGACTACGTGCAGGGCCGCTTCGGCTGACCCGACCGGTGCGGTCCCGGGGCTGGCCCGGTGTCCGGGGCGCAATGCCGGCCGATGACCGTGTGACCTTGGCCGCTACCCGGCCCCTGATGAGAGCACGCGCGGCAGCCCGGTCAACGAGGTGCCTCGCCTCCGGGCACCTGTCTCGGGTCTACGGCGGGCGGCTTGCCGATGGCCGGGAGGCGACGGCGAAGGCCCATCTCTCCCACCAGTGCGGAAGTCGGTCGGGTTCAGCGGCAGATGCGATGCGCGCCGCATGCGGGTCCGATGCCGAGATCGCCTCGGGACCGGAGTTGTGCCCGAGGG
>Ga0075024_100001070_pt1 | contig 10794 bp, 20 predicted proteins | sample Str013_2_FD_71389 | JGI IMG/M metagenome (GOLD analysis project Ga0075024, IMG submission 71389) | Freshwater sediment microbial communities in response to fracking from Pennsylvania, USA - Straight Creek_MetaG_SC_2013 | ecosystem: Environmental > Aquatic > Freshwater > Creek > Sediment... | reverse complement strand
TGACCTGCGGCGAGGGCGGCATGGTGGTGACGGATAACGTTGATATCGCGGTGGCGATACGGCGGTATCGCTCGCACCGCCTCGAGGAGCGCGCTTCCGTCGTCGTCAGTTCGACCCCGCCCCACCAGGCCGCCATGAGCAACATCGCCGCCGCGCTCGGCCTCGCCCAATTGCGGCGGCTCGATGAAATCCTCGAGCGGCGGCGGTTGATCGAGCATCTCTACTACAAATACGTGCAGTCGTTCGAGGGCATCAAGCCGCCTTATGTCGGCCCCGACGTCACCGAGGTCAACTGGTTTCTCTACGTGGTCCATCTCGGGACCCGCTTCACCCGGTCCAGCCGTGACTCCATCGTCGAGGATCTGCGGGTCGAGCAGGTGGAAGCCGCTGCCTACTGCAATCCATTGCACCTGCAGCGGCACTATTTCGAGAGCGGCCATCGCCGCGGCGATTATTTCGTCACCGAGAAGGTGGCGGACCGCGCGGTCGCGCTGCCGTTCCACACCCATCTCACCGAGGACCAGATTTCCTTCATCGTCGAGACCATGAAGGAAGCGTCGATTAATGACGGAGCGGGCGCGGCGATCTACTAGGACTCTTCAATCTGATCGTTCAACAACAAGCGAGGAATAAACAAATGTCGACATTGACTGTGCTGCCGGCGGGAAAAACCATCGATGTGGCGGAGGGGACGACCCTGCTTGCCGCCCTTCTGCGTGCGGAGATGGGCATTCTGCACAAGTGCGAGGGGCAGGCCAAATGCGGTTCCTGCCACATCTACGTGCAGGAAGGCCGCAAGGGCCTGTCCAAGATTGCCCGCGAGGAAAACGAGCGGCTCGATACCATCGTCGGCATCGGTTCCAAGTCGCGCCTCGCCTGCCAGGCCAAGGTGCTGGGCACCGAGAATGTCACCATTGAGTTGCTGGGCTTCGGTTCGGGCGTCTAGAAAAGGAACAATACGATGGAGCCGCACAAAATCCTGATCCATTTGCGCTTCGCGCCGGATGGAACGGTGGTGGAGATCAGCGAGCGACCGAAGGTGTTGACCCCGCAGGAATGGTTCAACGTCCTCAGCGAAAAGGCCGGTAACGTCTACCAGACCTTGTCCGGCGGCCGTGGCGTGTTTCGGCTGACGGCGGAGGAGCTCGAGGTGTTCAAGGCCGAGTACCCGCCGACCGCGGCATGACGATCGCCGCGCCGCTCAATCGAGAAAGGCGGTCTGAAACAAGGCCGTCTTTTCCGGCGTGTCGAGGCCGCGCTTCGCCGGCCATTGGTTCTGGAAGAAGAACATGTTGACGTTGCGGGTGATCTCCTTTCCCCTGACGTACCAGCGTTCGACGCCGTCGGGGAAAATCACCGCCGGCCCATCGCCCCGGTGCACCATGTCGTTTTCGAGCCAGAGCCTTGTATCGGCGTAGAGATAGCAGCCGGCCTTGCGCGACATGTCGTCCTGATTGCGATCTTCCACGATGATCATTTCAGCCATGTTTTCCGCCTCGCTGGTACATCCACTCTATGACGTTGCAAGATCCGTGCTCTGGCGGTCCGAAGACCGGCCCAGCGCTGAAGTATCGTAGCCTTCTTCGCGCAGCACCCGGTGAACCGCCGGGCGCGCCAGCATCCGCCGGTAATGCGCGGCGAGATTGTCGGGCAATGTGATGCCGGTCTTGTCGGCCCAGAACTCAGTATAGAACAGCACGGGGTCGACGACCGAATAGGCGTCCGCCAGATATATATTCTCTCCAAGCGCCGCGCTGATGACGGCAAAGCCCTTGGTGACGATGTCGCGGCCTAGCTCTCGCACCGAGTCGTGGTCGAGGGGATTTCGCGCAAACGTATGGGTGGCGAAGATGCGGGCAAAACCCTGGCCATGGATGGTCCCCACGATATAGGCCATCGCTTCGATCAGGCGGCAGGACTTCTCGATATCCTCCGGCCACAATGCGGCGTGGGGGCGGCTGCGCCCGAGCCAATAGGCGATCGCGGGCACCTCGGTCAGCGAACTGCCGTCGCGGCGCACCAGGGTTGGAATGGTGGATTTCGGATTGATCGCGACGTAGTCGGGCTTGAACTGATCGCCGGCGGGCAGGTTGACGGTGTAGGCCTCGAATGCCTCCTCCAGTTCCTCCAGGATGATATGAATTCCGGTCGAACACGATCCGGGGGTCATGTAGAGCTTCATCGCGGCCATCGGCATCCCCAGGGCATCTGAACAGAGCTGCGGACGAAATGCCCGGCCCGGCACGCTTCATGCAATTATCGGGTCAGCGTGTTTTTCTCGACTCGTCATGCAGCGAGTCCGACAGCAATGTCGTCTTTACGACAGGGTAGGCCGTGGCAATCGACCTCAAAAAGGACTGGTCAATCGGAGACGTCAGTGCGCTGCTCGCCTCGGTCGCGGATGACCGGAGCTGGCGTCTTGAGGTATCGGCCGAGGGTATCGCGGACCTTCACGATCTGAGTGTTGTGCCGGATACCGCCTATGAAGATGCGCTGCACTGCTTCTTCGAGATATGGGATGAGGGCACGGATTTTGTCGGCCCGGGCGCCGCCGGCGACAAGAATCTGTGCATGAAGATCGAGAGAATCCTTCGAGAGAATTATCCTAAACTCAAGGGAGCGCGAACGCTTTCGGCTATCTGAGAAGTCTCTTTCCAGAAAGTCTGAAGTCTCTTTCCGGAAAGTCTTGGGCGGTGAAATCAAGAGTCTGGCTTCGCGGACGCGGTGAATGCAGAGGTCGAGCGATGTCGTCAGAACAAACCAGCGTCTTTGTCATTTGCACGGCCGAAAGCATCGAGCGCAGCAACGCGAAGGCCTTCAGCCTGTTCCGCATCAACGAGGTCGGCGAAAGCCGCCCGTTTCCGATCGTGGTGGTCCGGACCCACGCCGATGCCTACATCGGCTATGTCAATTCCTGCCCGCACCAGGGCGTCTGGCTGAATTTCGGCGAGGGCAGTTTCTTCACGCGGGACCGGGCCTTTCTCAAATGCGGCCGGCACGGTTCGGTGTTCGATATCGACAGCGGTCTGTGCATCGACGGTCCCTGCAAAGACCGGAACCTGGAGCCGATCGCGCTCGCCGTCGTCGACGGTGAAGTCTGCCTCTGTGGCGTCGAACTGGAGGAAAGCGGACATCCAGGTCCGTTCGATGACAGCGACGACACCATGGAAATCATGATTCATCCCGAATAATGGAGGCGAGCAGCGGGCATGATGGAATCGGAAGCAGCGGGCGGATCGATGGTACTGGAGCAGAATAGTCAGGAGTGCCGGTTCTTCGTGACTTACAGCGGCGTCAAGCTGCCGTTCAATCTCGTCAACGCGATCGCGCCGGAAGCGCTCTCGAACCGCAATACCTTCATCCGTGCATGGTTTGATCGGGCGGGAATGCTGAGCGGTTTCGACAAGCTGGTCTATGGCGAGGTCGAGCTCTCGCACCGTTACGAATATCACGGCAATGGCCGGCTGCGGCGGGCCGAGATCGTGATGCTGGACGAGGCGCCCGTCGCCATGAGTTTCGACGAAACGGGATCGCAGCTGTCATGACCGTCGCCCAGTTGCTCGAAGCGCTGTCGAAAATGCCGAAAGAGGCCGTGGTGCTGATTGAAAGCGGCGGCGGGCTGTCGCGTGTTCACGCGCTTGACTTCGTCGAGGAGCAAGGGCCGGGTGCACCGGCCGAAGTGGTTCTATTGCCGAGCATGGATGAATAGTCTGGAGAGCAAAGATGTCCGACGTTGCGGTGGAAGTGTCGATGTTCGAGCGGATCGGCGGCGCGGTCGTCATCGATCGGCTGGTGGAGGCGTTTTATCAGAGGATGGATACCTTGCCTGAGGCGACCGTCATTCGGGCGATGCATGCGCCGGGTCTGGGGCCGGTGAAAAGCGTTCTGAAGCGCTATTTGAGCGAATGGACCGGCGGTCCTAAATTGTATTCGCCCGAAAAGGGCCATCCGCGGCTGCGGCAGCGGCACATGGGATTTGCGATCGGCAATGCCGAGCGCGATGCATGGCTGCTTTGCATGAGGGGCGCGATGGCGGAGACGATCGTGGACGCCGGCGCCCGCGAGGATCTCGACGCCGCGCTGACCAAGCTCGCGGACTGGATGCGCAACCAGGCCGGCAATCCCCATGACGCCGGAACGGCGCGTCCCTGATGCCGGCGGCGTGGCTGCGGCGGCCGGCTCTTCCTTGCATCCTCAGATCGGGGTTCCGAAAAAATCCTCTTCGGCGCCGCCCCAGGCCTTGTGCAACGCCAGTGCGTTGCGCCATCGCACGGCTTCGGCGTCGTCGGCATTGCGATGGCTGATCTTGCCGTCGGGATTGTCGGCGAGCAGGTAGGTCTTTCCGTTGCGGATGAAGCGGATGAGGTCCTTGCTGTCGGTCGGGCGCACCACGCAGCGCGGCGCCTCATCGATCAGAATGGTGGTCGGCAGCATCCGCGCGCTCCTCTCCGTGGTGTCCCCGATTTCTAGAATCCGTCTGTCTTGCCGCCCCAGGGGTGGCTGCCGGCCACCAGCGGCGCCGTGATGCCTGCCTTCTCGATGTCCGAGACGCTCCGGTAGAAGGTGCCCTCATGCACCAATGTGCCGCCCTTGGTGGTGACGGCGACGTAACGCGCCACCGGATCGGTTTCGCAGATATAACCGCCGCCCGGATCGACCGTGGAGCGCGCGTTGCCGTCCCAATCGACAAAGAAACCTGCTGCTATCGGCATTTTCTATCCACCCTCGTCACCTGCAACCAGTTGCGCCAATCCGTTTTCGATGATCGCAAGGCAGGCGAGATAGCGCTGGTATTCCGCCTTGCTCACGCTGATCATTTCAGGCGCGCCGGACGGCACGGTTTGTGATGTCGCCATTTCGACCGCTTCGAACAGCACCTTTTCGAGCTGGTAGATTCGTTCACTCGCCCGCTCGAGGTAAGGCAGCGGATTGGCGCGGATATTCGCCTCGTGCAGGGCGCTCAGCTTCAGCAGCGTTCGCAGGCGCCGTGCCGTCCCGCGGTTCTCGGTATCGAAATCATGCCGGATGACGCTCATGGCTTTCTCTGCACACGGCGCGGCGCCTCGAGCTGTTTGGCGGCCGCATCAATCCATCGGCGGCCCGAGATCGTCCGCCGCCTCCTTCTTCTTTTTCTTGTCGACCTTGGCCTGAGCGTAGGCGCCGGAATTCTTCAGCGCGATCGGGGCCTGGCCCTGCACATATTGCGAGATCCAGAACAGGGTTCTCTCCAGCGCCGTTTGCGCGGCCTGTTCCTGATAGCTGTCGCGCTGGTCGCAGTTGAAACCGTGCGAGGCGCCGGGATACGAGAACACGCTGACATCCGGTCGGAAGGCGCGAAACTGGCTCATTGCTTCCAGCGGAATCAGCGCGTCGTTCTCGCCGAAATGCAGCAAGGTCGGCACCTTGCGCTTGGCGCCGTAGTCGTCGACGATTCCGCCGCCGTAATAGCCGACGGCGCAGGCGAGACCGGTGACCAGATTGCCGGCGGCGTAAGCCAGGTAGCCGCCCCAGCAATAGCCGACAACGGCGACCTTGCCGGCGTCCTTGACGGAGTCGACCGCCGCCTGGATCTCGGCGATCGCGCGCTCCTTGCCGACCTGCTGCATCAAGGCGATGCCTTCGGCCACGCTGGCGTCGTCATAGCCGAGTTCGACGTTTGTCTTGACCGAATCGAACAGCGCCGGCGCGATCGCGACATAACCCTTCGCGGCAAAGGCATCGACGGTCTGCCGGATGTGGGGATTGACGCCGAACACTTCCTGAAGAACGACGACCGCTCCCTTGGGCGGGTCAGGGGGATCGACGCGATAGGCCGAGAACGTATGTCCATCGCCGGCTGTCAGCTCAATCATGGCGTCCTCGAATCCAAACCACCGGCAGCTACGGATTGTCCTGCCATTTCCGTCAACGCTCACTCATGCAGATAGAGTGCCAGTTGAAAAACGGTGCCGGCAGTTGCGCTAACCGGTCGCAGCAGCGCTTTTCGGCGGATACGGAACGAAGCGGCACCAATTTGTTTTGAAGCGGACAATTGGGCTACAGCAGGCCAAGTTCGAGCTGAACATCTTCCGACATTTTCGATTTGTCCCAGGGCGGATCGAACACCAGATTGACCTTCACGCTCTCGATACCGTCGACATCGCTCACGGCCGTACGCACCCAGTTCATCATCTCGCCGGCCACCGGACAACCCGGCGCGGTCAGCGTCATGTCGATCTCGACGGCTCCTTGATGATCGGGCGCGATGCGGTAAATCAGTCCGAGATCGTAGATGTTCACCGGGATTTCGGGGTCGTGCACGGTGCGCAACGCCGCGATCACGGCCTTGATCAGGTCGTTCGCGTCGCCGGTGAGCTGCGCCTGCGCGTCCGCGATCGGCGCTGCCGGGGCCGCAATCGTGCGGTCATCGAGATCTGTCATGTCCTGCCGCCTCCGCGATGGGATGTTCCCCATGGAAGCATGTGCAAGCCCAATGCCATCGGGGCGCTCAGCCGATCCCCTCGGCGAGTGCTGCGACCACAGGCCATCCGACGGCGCCTGCGGGATCCAGTTGTTTCAGCGCATCGAGCATCTCGACCGCCTGTCGCGGTTTGTCTTGCCGCAGATGGATGAAGGCAAGCGCCTTCAGGGTGTAGAGCGCGAAGCGGCCGGCGCCATCGGGCAACACGGTCTGCGGTCGCCATTGTCGCCAGTCGAGCGGCCACCCGGCCTGGCTGGCCGCCTCCTTCAAGCCGTTCTCGGCGGCGTTCTGCGCCTGGTCGAGATGACCCTGATAGGTATGAATCTTGTACAGGCAGAAATAAATCGGCAGTGCCTTAGGCGCGGCGGCGAGCGCTTGCCGGAACAGACTGTCGGCGCGCGACCGGTCATGCCGATAGGCAACAACGCCTTGCTGCAGCAGCGAGTCGATGGCCTCGGGCAGTTCTCCGAAATTGATGGAGTCTGCTTCCTTGAACAATTCGATCATGCGCAGCCCTGCGGATACCGAACGCGAGCGTCCTGCTTACTTCACCAGATGAAACGGGTGCGTGGCCGTTGCCGAGACCTTTGGCTTGTGCCGCGAAATCGCTTCCGCTACCGCGTCCGCGATCAGCCTTCCGCGCTCGTCGGTTCCGGTCCAGTTCGCATGCCGCCCGCGAGAATCGATCTCCAGCAGCTTCGATCCGGCCGGTACCTCGGTTCCATCGCGGACGATCCCGCGCAGGATTCCGTCGAAAGGCGCCCGCACCGGCATATTTCCCAAATGGCCGACGACGAAATCCTTGAACACCCGCGTGCCGATCTCGATCGCGGTATTCCACCGCCCGGTGAAATCCGCGCGCACGAAACGCTCGCCGGCATGGTCGCCGAGCCGCTGCGATATCCCGTCGGGCTGGTCGGTACAGCCTTCATGAATGATGAGCCCTGCCTTCGCCGGCCGGGTTTCGATCGCGACGTCGCAATTGACGCCACTGGCAAAACCGGGACCGAGTCCAATCGCCAGACGGCCGAGCCGGCGCAAATCAGGCGTCGCGAGATATTTCTGCATCCTGGCGTCGACCAGGATGTCGATGGCCTGAATCACGATCAGGTCGAGCAGTCCGAGCTCCGTGACGGTGACCCCGGATGCGTGAGCGAGGCTGGTGCGAATTTCGAGCCCGGTGTCGGCGCGTCGCGCGGCGATGCCCTCGACCGCGACGCCATCGTCGAACAGGGCGTCGTGGAAAGCCATCTTCCGCCGCATCACCGGAGGCAGCGGGTCATGCGACAGCACTGTCCGGTAGCTGTTGCGATGAAGTTGCACCGCAACGGCAGAGGCGATCTCGTTGGTGCCGAGGATGACGGCAAATCGAAAGGGAATGGCGGCCCGCATTTTCGCGCTGCTCCGGTGGTGACGTCCTGTCCCGGAAAGCAAGAGCCGGGCCGCGCGTGCAAGATGGGAAATATCAACGAAATCAGGCGTTGACGGCAGATTGTCCGCGAACCAAGTCGCGTCCCCCACATGCCGCGTCCGGCATGTCGCAAACCGAACACCAAACGGCGCTCCGTTTTGCGACAAATCCCCGAAATTTCGATTCCGGCACGGCGTCTCGATGGCTTCGGCGCGGCGCCGCCGTTCCCGGCGCGTGTTTTGCGAGTTGGTTTGGAGCTTGCATGGCAGCCGCGACTGACCCCTGGAGTGCGTCGCGATGGCCATGGACGGAATTGAAATCGAGCGCCTGATCAAGCAGGCCTTCCCCGACGCCCAGGTCGTCGTCGTCGATCTCAGGGGAGACGGCGACCATTACGGCGCGCGCGTCACATCAGGGGTATTCCAGGGCAAGAGCCGGATCCAGCAGCACAAGATGGTCTACGACGCGCTGCAGGGACAAATGGGCGGCGCGCTGCACGCGCTGGCGCTCGAAACCCTGGTGCCGAAATGAATGGACCGGCTTTTGCACGGCGACCGTCAAATCAACCCGATTGCTGAGGACAGACCATGACCAACCCGACCGCCGAGCGCATCAAGGGAATTGTCGCGAGCAGCGACGTGGTGCTTTTCATGAAGGGAGTGCCGGCGGCGCCGGAGTGCGGCTTTTCCGCCAGCGTCGTGCAAATCCTGACCGGACTGAAGGTGCCGTTCAAGGGCGTCAACGTGCTGGTCGATCCGCAGGTCCGCGAAGGCATCAAGTCGTTCTCCGACTGGCCCACGATCCCCCAGCTCTACGTCAAGGGCGAGTTCCTGGGCGGCGCCGATATCGTCCGCGCCATGTTTCAGGAGGGCGAGCTGGCGTCGCTGTTGACCGACAAGGGAATCCTGAGCGCCGCGACATGAGCGAGACCGCCGAGGACACCGAGTTCGAACTGCCGCAACTCTACAAGCACCACGTCTTTGCATGTTCCACGCAGCGTCCGCCGGGTCATCCGCGCGGCAGTTGCGGCGCGGCCGGCGCCCAGCCGCTGTGGGACCGGATGGGCAAGGCAATCGAGACGCAACGGCTCTCCGATATCGGCTTCACCGCCTCGGGGTGCCTCGGTTTCTGCAACGCCGGTCCCTTGATGGTGGTCTATCCGGAAGGCGTCTGGTATCGGCCGACCACTGCGGAAGATATCGACGAAATCGTCGAATCCCATTTCAAGCAGGGCAAGCGGGTGGACCGTCTGGTCGTGGTCCTGACGCGGCGTTGATCGCACCGGCAGCCGCGACCGTTACGCGCCCGTTGAAATCGTAACCCCGTCAGGGATGTGGAGGCGTGGCCGGGTTCGCTGGGCTCCGCCCGGGGCGCAGCAGCGCCAGGCACTCGATGGTGCCCGCCAGGTCAAGCGCCGAAAAGCCGTCCAGCGTTTCCATGGTGACGTCGGCTCCTTTTGCAAGCAACCGTTCGACGATGGCGGCCTTGCCGGACGAGGCCGCATACATCAGCGGTGTCGCGCCATTGTCGTTTCGATTGTCGATGTCGATCCCGGCGGCGATCAGCATGTCGATGATATCGAGATGGCTGCCGACGCAGGCCAGCCACAGGGCGTTGTTGCCGTCGGCATTCCGCGCATGGACCTCGGCGCCAGCCATGATCAGCAGGCGAACGATGCCGTGGTCCCCGCTATGGGATGCCTTCATCAGCGGCGTGGTGGCGTTGGCGATGACGGCGTTGATTCCGCCGGCGGGGAACTGCTGCGCCGACAGCCATTGTTGCACAGCCGCGTCCAGCTTCACGGCTTCGCCCGCAATCGGCCTGATGCGCCAGGCCTCATATCCGCCGTCGAGGCTGTAGACCTCCGAGAATCCGAAATCGGAAAAGGTCTGTGCATATTCGCGGCTGGCGTTGCCGTGATAGCAGTAGATCAGGATTGGCCGGGTCTTTGCGGTGACGCCGATGACGGTGCCGAGATTGACCGATGACAGCGGTTGCGCGCCGTTGATGCACGATGTCGCAAAGGAGCGGGCGTCGCGGGCGTCAAGCACCAGCGGATCGCTGTGCGACAGCAGAATTTCGGCGCTCTCGACGTCGATGCACTGGAACGGCGTACGCTGGGTCATGGCCGGCTTTCCCTGGATGGCGGCACTGGCCGGTCCGGATAGGCAGGCAATGTCGAGATGCGGTCGTCGGTCAATGGGCGCCCCACGGTGAAATGGTAGAGCGACTGGAATTGCGTCGTGACCAGCCCGAGCACTTCATGCAGGGCGTCGTCGAAATAGCAGCCGATGCCGGTGCCGCGCAGTCCGGCGGCTTCGGCTTCCAGATAGAGCGCGTGCCCCAACAGTCCCGCCTCCCAGTGCAGCTGGCGATAGCGCCAGAGGTTGGCGCTAACCACGGATTCGAATTCGCCGAGCATGCTGAGCGAGAAACAGCTGTCGGCGGCGATGGCCTGATGGCAGTTCATGGTTCTGGCGATGATCCGGCAGTCGGTGCGCAAGAGCCTGAAGAAGGGAAGATGCGCAGGTAGATTTTCCGGAGCTTGCCACTCGAAATCCCCGCGCAGCTGCTCGCGAAGCGCTTGCACCGCCGCTGGATGGCGAGGCATCGCATAGACACCGGGGTCGAGCCCTTCGACGCGATGGACGAAGAAGACGGGATGCACGCGCGGTGCAAAATTCCAGACGTCCCAGGGCGCGTTCGGCCGGTCCAGCAGACCATCCAGCAGGCGATAAAAGGTATCCGCACTCATCCAGCATTTGCTGTCGAAGCGTTGCGCGCTGCGCCGGCCGAGAATGATCTCGGCGGCGCGAACTTCGTTGGCCCGATGCAGCGGCGGATAGCGCTGGAATTCGGACGGCAAGCCTTCGGACGGCAAGCCTGTGCCGCGTCCCTGTGTCGCCTGGCTTACCTGCTCGAT
>Ga0075024_100001060_pt1 | contig 10818 bp, 9 predicted proteins | sample Str013_2_FD_71389 | JGI IMG/M metagenome (GOLD analysis project Ga0075024, IMG submission 71389) | Freshwater sediment microbial communities in response to fracking from Pennsylvania, USA - Straight Creek_MetaG_SC_2013 | ecosystem: Environmental > Aquatic > Freshwater > Creek > Sediment... | reverse complement strand
GCGGTGCGGTGAGATCGCGGGCCGCGCCCGCGGGTGATGACTGGTTCATGGCGCCGGCCAGCTTATCCGGCGGGTACCGGCTCCTCGGGCGGTACCGGGCGGGTCGCCGTCTGGACCTCGCCGCGACTCGACCGCCCCTGATGACACAAGCGCTAGGGTGTGGCGCATGACGTGGACCGGCGGTCCGGGCGAGCCAGGGCGCTACGACCCGGACGCGACCGTGCTGCTGCCGGCGCAGGCCGGCGGCCCGGGCGAGGTGACCGAGGTACTGCCCGCGGCGGGGCCGGCGACCGCGCCGGTACCCGAGCCGAACGACGGCGCCGGCTCGGTCGCCCGCAACAGCATGGTGATGGCCGCCGGCAGCGTGGTCAGCCGGGTCACCGGCTTCCTGCGTACCGCCGTGCTCGGCGCCGCGGTCGGCGCCGGTCTGGTCTTCGACGACTACAACCTGGCCAACACGCTGCCGAACATGGTGTACGAGCTGCTCCTCGGCGGGGTGCTGGCCAGTGTCATCGTCCCGTTGCTGGTACGGGCCCGGACCCGGGACGCCGACCGGGGCGAGGCGTACACCCAGCGGCTGCTGACCCTGGCCGGGGTGTTCCTGGCCGCGGCCACGGTGCTGGCGGTGGCCGCCGCACCGCTGATCGCGGCGCTGTTCCGCAACGCCGACAGCCAGGCCGCCGACCAGCGCCTGATCACGGTGTTCAGCTACCTGCTGCTGCCGGAGATCTTCTTCTACGGCATGGCCGCGCTGATGGCCGCGATCCTCAACACCCGGGGCCACTTCGCCGCGCCGATGTGGACGCCGATCCTGAACAACGTCGTGGTGATCGTGACCGCGGGCGTGTTCATGCTGCTGCCCACGGCCGGCGGGCGGATCAGCGCGGCGGCCATCTCCACCGCGCAGGTACTGGTGCTCGGGGTGGGTACCACGCTGGGCATCGTGGTCCAGGCGACCGGCCTGCTGCCGGCCATGCGCCGGGTCGGGTACCGCTGGCGGCTGCGCTGGGACTGGCGCGAGCTGCACCTGCGCGAGCTGGCCCGGATCAGTGGCTGGATGCTCGGGTACGTGGTGGTCAGCCAGGTGGCGCTGGTGGTGGTCCTGAAGATCGCCAAGATCGCCGGGGACCACGGTGCGCCCGGGCCGGGCATCTTCAACAACGCGTACCTGATCTTCATGATGGCCAACGGGATCGTCGCCGTGTCGATCATGACGGCGTTGATGCCCCGGATGTCCGCGGCCGCGGCCGAGCACCGCTGGGCCGACCTGGCCGCGCAGCTGTCCCTGGGTACCCGGCTGTCGGCCGTCATCCTGATCCCGGCCAGTGCCGCGTACGTGGTGCTCGGGCCGGCGTTGGGCGTGACCCTGTTCGCGTACCGCAACTACACCGTCGAGCAGGGTACCCAGACCGGCTGGGTGATCGCCGCGGCCGGGCTGGGCCTGGTGCCGTTCGCGGTCAGCCAGCTCCAGCTCTTCGCGTTCTACGCGATGCCCGACACCCGTACCCCGGCGCTGCTCAACCTGCCGGTCGTGGCGGTACGGATCCTGGTGGATCTGCTGCTGCTGGTCGCGTGGCCGTACCTGTGGCTGGACAGCGGGCTCATGATCGGCAACGCGGTGTCGTTCGTGTTCGCCGTCGTCATCGGGTACTGGCTGCTGCGCCGGCGCATCGGCGCGCTCGGGCTGCGCGGGGTGCTGACCACGCTGGGCCGGCTGGGCCTGGCGGCGGTGGTGGCCGCGGTACCGGCCGGCCTGATCGCGCTGATCCTGCGGCACTACCTCGGAAACGGACACCTGGGTAGCATCGTCGCGCTGGTGGTCGGATCGCTGGTACTCGGTACGGTCTACCTCGCCGGCGCGGTCGCGCTGCGCGTGCGGGAGGTCACCCAGGTGTGGGCGATGGTCCGCGGCCGGCTGGGTCGCTGACCGCCTGCCGCCGGGTGGTCGCGTGGGCGCGGGCACCGGCCCGGGCGGGTAAGGTCGGTCCCGGCACGAGCGCGCGGCGCCTACGCTGGGGCGTGCGTGTCACTGGACCCGGTACAACCGAAGGGAGGGCGGGTGACCCAGGTCGACAAGGGACCGGAGTCGCCCGGTGTGCCTGACGTGTTGACCGTCGGTGCGCCGGGAGCCGGCGAGATCCTCGCCGATCGGTACCAGCTGGACGTGCACGTCAACGACGACAACTTCGGTCGCCAGGTGTGGCGCGGGATGGACGTGGTGCTGCGGCGACCGGTCGCGGTGCTGCTGCGGTACCCCGGTGGCGACGCCGCGGTGGAGATGCTGGACACCGCCGTCGCGGCCAGCCGGGTCGAGCACCCCAACCTGGTGGACATCTACGACGCGATCGACGAAGGTGCCCGGGCGTACGTGGTGCGGGAGTGGGTCGACGGCTCTTCGCTGCGGGAGCTGGTCGCGCCGGCGCCGCTGGACCCGGAGCGGGCCACCACGGTCGCCTGCGCGATCTCCCAGGCGGTGGCCGCCTTCCACGCCACCGGACTGGTCCACGGCAACATCCACCCCGGTAGCGTGCTGATCGCCGCGGACGGGCGGGTACTGCTGGCCGATGCCCGTACCGACGACGCGGCCACCCCGGACACCGATGTACGCGCGGTCGGCGCGGTGCTGTACGCGGCGCTGACCGGCCACTGGCCGGCGGCCGAGGCCGGTGCCTCCCGGATGCCGGACGCGCTGCGGGACCACGCCGGCGCCGTGGTCGCCCCGCGCCAGGTCCGCGGCGGCGTGCCCGGCCACCTGTCCGACCTCGCCACCGACCTGCTGAACCCGCATGCGGCGCTGCCTTCGGCGGACGTGCTGGCGGCCGACCTGGGCCGGCTGGACGCCGAACGCGAGGACGACTACCTGATCGAGGACCAGCCGCTGGACTTCGACCGGGGCCTGCTCGCCGACCCGCAGCGGCCCGAACCGCACCGGCCGGTGGGCCGGAAGATCACCGTCGGGATCGCCGCGCTGCTCGTGCTGGCCCTGCTCGGGCTGTTGCTGGCGGCCAGGTTCCTGGTGGGTACGGGTACCGGCGCCGCACCCGCGCCGACCGCCAGCGGCCGTACCGCCGCAGCCCCCACCGGCAAGCCCAAGGTGCTGAGCATCCCGCCCGGGCAGGTACGGATCGTGGACGCCCCGGGCGGTACCCGCACCGAACTGCGCAACGCCGGCAACACCGTGGACGGCAAGCCCGGTACCGTCTGGAAGACCGACCACTACCAGTCCAGCCCCCGCTTCGGCGGCAAGAAGGCGGGCATGGGCATCCTGGTCGACCTGGGTTCGCCGCAGTCGGTGGCGGACGTCGAGGTGGATTTCGCCAACCCCGGCGCCACGGTCGAGCTGCGCGCCGGCCAGCTCGACACCCCGGCCACGGCCGCGGGCGACCAGCAGGTGATCCAGACGTTCACCGTGGTCCAGCAGCCCGTGGTGGTGAACGCGACGCACGACTTCCTGCTCGCCGGGGACGACCCGCCGGTACGGTTCCTGCTGGTCTGGATCAGCGAGCTGCCCGCCGCGGCCGACGACCCGGGCCGGTACCAGGTCGGGGTGTCGGAGATCAAGGTGACCGTCAACGGGTGAGCCGGGCGTACCGGCACTGACAGCGCACCCGGTACCCGGATATGGTCTGGCCGTGAACAGCGCACCGGGCGACCGTGACGACGCCGCGCTGCTGCGCGCGCACGTCGACGGCGATCCGGAGGCGTTCACGGAGCTGGTCCGGCGGCACCGGGACCGCCTGTGGGCGGTGGCGCTGCGTACCCTCGGCGACCCGGAGGAGGCGGCCGACGCGGTCCAGGACGCGCTGATCTCCGCGCTGCGGGCGGCCGGCCGCTTCCGTGGCGACTCGGCGGTCACCACCTGGCTGCACCGGATCGTGGTCAATGCCTGCCTGGACCGGCTGCGCCGGCGCCAGGTACGCCCGACCGTACCGTTGGGTGAGATCGACCACCCGGTACCGGCGCCACCCGACACCGACCTGGTGCTGGACGTACGGGCGGCGCTCGCGGCGCTGCCCGACGAGCAGCGGCTGGCGCTGGTCCTGGTGGAGTTGCAGGGGTACCCGGTGGCGCAGGCGGCCGAGATCCTCGGCGTACCGGAGGGCACGGTGAAGAGCCGGTGCGCCCGCGGCCGGGCCCGGCTCGCGGTGCTGCTCGGCTACCTGCGGAACCCGCCGCCCGGGGACAGCGTCACATCCAGGACCGGTACCGACGCGGGCGAACGGGGGGTGGGCCAGTGAGCGCGAGGAGCGAGCGAAGCGAGCCCCGCAGCCGCGAACGGAAGACCGGAACCGTGAGCGCGAACAGCGAGCGAAGCGAGCCCCGCAGCCGCGAACGAAAGACCGGAACCGTGAGCGCGAACAGCGAGCGAAGCGAGCCCCGCAGCCGCGAACGGAAGGAAGGCTGGTGAGCGACGTCGACCTCGATCGGCTGGCCGACTTCGCCGACGGCCTGCTCGACCCCGGCCCGGCCGCCGAGGTGGCCGCCAAGGTGCGTACCGACCCGGCCTGGGCCAGTGCGTTGGCGGCGCTGCGCACGGCGAACACCGAAGTGTCCCGGTCGCTGCGGAACCTGCCGGCGGTACCCATGCCGGAGCTGGTCGCCGCGCGACTGGACCGGGCGCTGCGCGCCGAGGCCACCGGTACCGGTACCGCCCCGGGTACCGGTACCACCGCGGCGGCCACGGCCGGCGGCGCGGTGGTACCGCTGGCGTCCCGGCGGACCCGGCGCTGGCCCCGGGTGCTCGCCGCCACCGCGGGGGTCGCCGCGGCGGCCGTCGCGGTCGGGTTCGCGGTGGTCGCCACCGGCGGGTTCCCGAACGCCGACCGGGCCGCCACCACGGCGGGCGGCGCCGGTACCAGCAAGTCGGGCTCGGAACTGGGCTACACGGAGTCCCTGACCGGGGTACGGGTAGTGGCCTCCGGCCGTGACTACACCGCCGCGACCGTGGCCGGCGCGGGGCTGGCCGCCGCACCGCTCGCGCCCGGCGCCGCGGGCACGGCGGCCGGTACCCCGTACGACGCCGCGCCCGGCCCGGCCGACGCGCGGGTACCGGCGGACCTGTCGGCCCTGGCCGCGCCGCCGGGCCGGGACGCGTGCCTGCGGGCCGTGGTGGCCCAGTTCGGCGGGGTACCGGTGCTGGTGGACTATGCCCGGTTCGATGGCCGGCCGGCGCTGGTGATCGTGCTGGCCACGGTGGACCGGGTGGTGGTGGCCGGCCCCGGCTGCGGGCGACCCGGCCGGGGCGCGGACGAGATCTACACCGTACCGACCCGGTGACCTACCGGCGCGCACGGTGACATCGCGCACCGTGCCGCACGGCCGGGAATCCCGGTTACCTACCATGACGTTGGTCAGTCCGGAGTGCCGTGGCGGTTGCCGCGGCGCCTGCGGTACCAGTGCCGGTACGACGAGCTGAGGAGTCACGGTGTCCGAGGTACGCAATCTGATCATCATCGGCTCGGGGCCGGCCGGTTACACCGCCGCCGTGTACGCCGCACGGGCCAACCTGCGCCCACTGGTGATCGAGGGCGCGCAGTCCGGCGGGGCGCTGATGACCACGACCGAGGTGGAGAACTTCCCCGGCTTCGCCGACGGCATCCTCGGCCCGGACCTCATGGACCACATGCGCAAGCAGGCCGAGCGGTTCGGCGCCGAGTTCCTCACCGACGACGTGACCCGGGTGGATCTTGCCGGCCCGGTCAAGAGCGCCTGGGTGGGCGAGACGCGGTACCAGGCGCACGCCGTGGTGCTGGCCACCGGCTCGGCCTGGCGGCCGATGGGGGTACCGGGTGAGCAGGAACTGCTCGGCCACGGCGTCTCCTCCTGCGCCACCTGCGACGGCTTCTTCTTCCGCGGCCAGCACATCGTGGTGGTCGGTGGCGGCGACTCGGCGATGGAGGAGGCGACGTTCCTGACCAAGTTCGCCGAGACCGTCACGATCGTGCACCGCCGGGACGAGTTCCGCGCGAGCAAGATCATGGCGGACCGCGCGCTGGCCAACCCCAAGATCACGGTGCGGTGGAACGCGGTGGTCACCGAGGTGCTGGGCGAGGGCGGCAAGGTCGTCGGGGTACGGCTGCGCGACACGGTCACCGGTGAGGCGAGCACGCTGGACGTCACCGGCGTGTTCGTGGCGATCGGGCACGACCCGCGCAGCGAACTGTTCCGGGGCCAGGTGGCGATGGACGCCAACGGCTACGTGCTGGTACAGGCACCGGGTACCGGTACCGACCTGCCCGGTGTCTTCGCCGCGGGTGACCTGGTCGACCACACGTACCGCCAGGCGATCACCGCCGCCGGTACCGGCTGCGCGGCGGCCCTGGACGCGCAGCACCACCTGGCCGCCGTGGCCGGCTGACGTACCACCCCTGGCAGCACCCGCGAACGGGCACAGAGAAGGGAACAGCGATGCAGGCGGTCACCGATGCGACGTTCAGCACCGAGGTGCTGGAGTCCGACACCCCGGTACTGGTCGACTTCTGGGCGGAGTGGTGCGGCCCGTGCCTGCGGGTCGCTCCGGTCCTCGACGAGATCGCCAACGAGATGGGCGACAAGGTCAAGATCGTGAAGCTGGACATCGACGCCAACCCGAACACCGCCCGCGACTACCGGGTGATGTCGGTACCGACCCTGACCGTGTTCAAGGGCGGCCAGCCGGTGCAGTCGGTGGCCGGCGCGCGGCCCAAGGGCGACCTGATCCGGCTGATCGAGTCCGCTCTCTGACCGGTCACTACTCTGACCGGTCACTGCGATCCGGCACGCGAGGCCGGTCGACCCGAGCGGGTCGACCGGCCTCGCGCCGTCCGACCGCCTGGTTCCGACCGGTCGGTACCGGCGACCGTTACGAGCAGTCGGTGGCGACCGGTACCCGCCGCCGGAACGGGTCTGTCGGATAGGCCGCCTGGCCCGGGCGTTCCCGGTCGGCAGACGGTACGCTCCGGGCACTGACCGGTTGGTCGGGGGAGGGAGCCGGCATGCGCGCGTTCAGGCGTGGCGACCACGGACGCGCCGTGGTCGAGATCCGATCGGTGCTGCGTAGCCTGACCCTGCTCGCACCGCTCGCGGCCGGCGACGCCGGTGCGGCCGACGAGGCGTACGACGCCGGTACCGAACTGGCGGTACGCGCGTTCCAGCAGGCGCGCGGTCTGACCGTGGACGGCATGGTCGGCGACGAGACCTGGGTCGCGCTGGACGCGGCCCGGTGGCGGCTGGGCGCGCGCTCGCTGTACCAGTCGGTCGCCGATCCGCTCATCGGCGACGACGTGCGCCAGTTGCAGGAGCGGTTGCTGGAGATGGGGTACGACGTCGGCCGCGCGGACGGCGTCTACGGTGCGCGTACCGCGCGGGCGGTCGCCCGGTTCCAGCGCGAGGTCGGGGTGACCTCCGACGGCGCCTGCGGCCCGCACACGCTCGACGCGCTGCGCCGGCTGTCCCGCAAGGTCACCGGCGGCGCGCCGCACGCGCTGCGGGAGGCGGCGAAGCTGCACCAGTCGGGCCGGGCGCTGATGGACAAGACGATCGTGATCGACCCCGGCCACGGCGGTGACGACCCGGGTGTGGTGGTACCCGACGGGCTGCTGCGTTGGACCGAGGCCGACCTCGTGTTCGATCTGGCCAGCCGGCTGGAGGGGCGGCTGGCCGCGGCCGGCATGCGGGTGTACCTGACCCGCGGCCGTACCCCCGGCACGGCGCCGGGTACCCGGCAGCGCTGCGACTTCGCCAACGAACTCGGTGCCGACCTGTTCATCTCGATCCACCTCGACGGTCACCCGAACCCGGCCGCCCGGGGCGTGGCCACGTACCATTACGGCTCCGACAGCGGCGTCACGTCCACCGTGGGCGAGCGGCTGGCCGGGCTGGTACAGCGGGAGATCGTCCTGCGTACCGGCCTGGGCAACTGCCGTACCCACGCCAAGACCTGGGACCTGCTGCGGCTGACCCGGATGCCGGCGGTACGGGTGGAGGCCGGGTACCTGACCTCGCCGGCCGACCGCGCGCACCTGGTCGACCCGATGTTCCGGGACCGCATCGTGGAGGCGGTCATGGCCGCCGTCCAGCGCATGTACTACCCGGTGGACGAGGACGTGCCGACCGGTTCGATCGACGTCTCGACGCTGCGCGCCGCGGTCAGCGCGGGCTCGGTGCGTACCCCCGGCTGAACCCGGGCGGTACCGGACCGGTCGTCACCGTGCTGGCCTTTGGTTCGCGGCTGCGGGGCTCGCTGCGCTCACTCCTCGCGCTCACCGTGCTGGCCTTTGGTTCGCGGCTGCGGGGCTCGCTGCGCTCACTCCTCGCGCTCACGGGGCGGGGCTGCTGCTGCGCGTGGCCGGGCGTACCGGGCGCAGCAGCGCGTCCGGGCTCATCGAGCCGAGCAGCTTCTCCAGCGCGTACTCCACATCGGACTTCCAGGACAGCGCGGTACGCAGCTCGAGCCGCAGCCTCGGGTACCGCGGGTGCTGGCGTACCGTCTTGAACCCCACGGACAGGAAGTAGTCGGCCGGCGCGACACAGCCGGCGGGGTTGTCCTCGGTCGCGGCGTCACCGTACTTCGCGTCGCCGAACGCCTCGATCGCGCGTACCCCCCGCTTGGTCAGGTCCCGGGCCACCCCCTGGACCAGCATCCGGCCCAGCCCGCCACCGGCGAACGCGGCCACCACGTGCGCGGTCGTCAGCAGCGCGGCGTCGGCCGAGACCGGGGAGGTGGGGAAGGCCATCGCGCGGGGTACGTACGCCGGCGGCGCGAACATCACGAACCCGGCCGGCATCCCGTCGACGTACACGAGCTTGCCGCAGGAGCCCCACTCCAGCAGGGTCTGCGAGACCCACGCCTCCTTCTCCAGGCCCGGGTCCCCGTCCGCGCAGGCGCGGCCGGCCGCGACCGGGTCCAGCTCCCAGAACACGCACTGCCGGCAGGACCGTGGCAGGTCTTCCAGGGTGTCCAAAGTGAGATTCACAAGGCGACGCGACATGGTCCCAGATCCTCAAGAGCCGCTCTGCAAAGGGACGAAACGGTGGTCACGCCGGGCGTACCCGGCATTCGTGAACCAGCGGGCCTGCCTCCGCGCCCTGGCGGGCCTTCCCAGCGTTTGATCGTACGCGGGAAAGCCGCGCTGGGGGAGACATACCCCGGAGTACTATCCGACGGACGACGGCTGGTGGTGCCGGTGCGGGCGAGGATGCCTCGCGGCAGGACATGTGCCGTGAACGGGAAGGAATCCTCATGGCGGACCGAGGCTCGGGCACCACCCTCGACGACTACACCGGCCGGTACGCGCAACGGGTCCAGGGCATGACCGCCTCGGAGATCCGCGCGCTGTTCGCCGTGACCAGCCGACCCGAGGTCGTGTCCCTGGCCGGGGGTGCCCCGTTCGTGTCGGCACTGCCCCTGGACGCCGTCGGCGACATGCTCGCCACCCTGGTCGGTACCCACGGCGCCAGCGCCCTACAGTACGGCCTCGGCCAGGGGGACCCGGCCCTGCGGGAACGGATCTGCGAGGTGATGTCGCTGTCCGGCATCGACGCCAGTTGCGGCGCCTCGCCCGACGACGTGGTGGTGACCGTCGGCGGCCAGCACGCGCTCGACCTGATCGGCCGGGTGTTCCTCGACCCCGGGGACGTGGTGCTCGCCGAGGGCCCGAGCTACGTCGGGGCGCTCGGGGTGTTCCAGGCGGCCCAGGCCGACGTGGTGCACGTACCCCTGGACGACGACGGGCTGATCCCGGCGGCGCTGGAGGAGGCGCTGGCAACCGTCACCAAGGCCGGCAAGCGGGCCAAATTTCTCTATACCGTACCGGCGTACCACAATCCGGCTGGTGTGACCCTGAGCGAGCCCCGGCGCGAACAGGTCCTCGCCATCGCGCAGCGGGCCGGGCTGCTCGTGGTCGAGGACGACCCGTACGGGCTGCTCGGCTTCGACGGCGAGCCGCTGCCGGCGCTGCGGTCCCGGGTACGCGACGGGGTGCTGTACGTCGGCACGTTCTCCAAGACTTTCGCCCCGGGACTGCGGGTGGGCTGGGTCCTCGCGCCGCACGCGGTACGGGAGAAGCTGGTCATCGCCTCCGAGGCGCAGATCCTCTGCCCCAGCGCGCTGGCCCAGGCGGCCGTCACCACGTACTTCACCACGATGCCGTGGCGGGAGCAGATCAAGACGTTCCGCGAGCTGTACCAGGAGCGGCGCGACGCGCTGCTGCACGCGCTGACCGACCTGATGCCCGCCGGTACCCGCTGGACCCACCCGCGTGGCGGCTTCTACGTCTGGCTGACCCTGCCGCCGGGGCTCAACGCCAAGGAGATGCTGCCGCGTGCGGTCACCGCCAGGGTGGCGTACGTACCCGGTACCGGGTTCTACGCCGACGGCTCGGGTACCGGGCACCTGCGGCTGTCGTACTGCTTCCCGCCGCCGGAGCGCATCCGCGAGGGGGTACGCCGCCTGGCCGACGTGATCGGGCAGGAGATGGCGATCCGCCGCGTCTTCGGTACCGGCGCCCCGGCCGACGAGCCGTCGGTGTCGTGGACCCCAGCCGGTACCTTCGGCGCGGCCGCGGGCCACACCCCCGCGCCGGACGTGTCATGAACACTGGCGGCACGCCGGAGGGTACCGCCGGGTCCGGGCCGGCCACGACACCCCGGGCGGACCGTACCGGCCGCGCGGCTGAGCCGCAGGTGCTCGTGTTGGCCGGGGGACTGTCGCACGAGCGGGAGGTCTCGCTGCGCTCCGGCCGGCGGGTGCTGGACGCGCTGCGCGCCGACGGGGTCCAGGCGACCGTCCGCGACGCCGACCTGACACTGCTGCCCGCGCTGGTGGCCGAGCCGCCGGAC
>Ga0075024_100001059_pt1 | contig 10821 bp, 8 predicted proteins | sample Str013_2_FD_71389 | JGI IMG/M metagenome (GOLD analysis project Ga0075024, IMG submission 71389) | Freshwater sediment microbial communities in response to fracking from Pennsylvania, USA - Straight Creek_MetaG_SC_2013 | ecosystem: Environmental > Aquatic > Freshwater > Creek > Sediment... | reverse complement strand
GAATTAAGGCCAGCGGCAAGGCAAAGACGAAACCAAACTTGGCAAACCCCTCCGCGCCCAGAATACCGCCCACAACATAAGACAAGACGAGGCGAAGCAAGATCGACAGCTTTTGTTTATCAATCTGAATGTTGCTGTTGGGCGAAAGAAATTTGAATATTCCACGGCCAATCTCGATGCCAATGTCGGTGACCATGCCGGTTGCGTGGGTGGTGCGAACGCGCGCTTTCGAAAGTTTTGTGACAGTCGCATTTTGCATTCCCATCAAAAAGCACAAGCCTGCCAACTGCAACAACAGACTGATGTTGCCCACGAAGTAGCCAGAAAAAGCAAAGACAAAAAGTGCAGATCCCTGAACCATGATGGGAAGGGCGTATTGAAAATGATAGCGATGTTGGCGCGCCCAAATCACCAAGAGTGAACTGATTGCCGCGCCGAAAATGAAAGAGAAAATGGCAACCACGCTGGTCAAAACCACCTCAAGGTTGCCAGTGACCAAGTTGTCTGCGGCCTGAGAAAGATAGCCCGTCATGTGGGAGGTGTATCTGCCCACAACCAAAAAGCCGCCAGCGTTGACAGCACCAGCTATGCCAGCCAGAAGCGTTGCTAGAATGCGGTCTGTAACGGGCATGCGCCGATGTGCAACCACCGCTTGGGCGATTGCGTAGAGAGACCGACTGCGGGCGCGTCTTGGTTGAACTGTTCTGTCAGGAACAATATTTGCATTCAGGTCCATGCAGCATCATGCCAATAATAGGTGCTGCGTTGCAAGAGCCGGGGTTCCCATGCACCAAAAAAGTGAAGGCAGATTTTCACCGAACAAATATGAAAGTCGCGCTATCTTGCATCTCGAATCAATGGAGAAATCGATGGCCCGCAGAGTAATAGCCACAGTTGCAGCAGTGCTGATGAACGCTACCATGGCCCTTGCCGCCACTTGCGGCAATAACGCTGATGGCTTTGACGGTTTTTTGGCGCAGGTGAAAAAGCAAGCGGCCGCACAGGGCATTTCGGGCATTGCCTTGGCGCAGCTGGACGGCTTGCACTACGATGAGAGCATCATCAAGCGTGACCGGGCGCAAAATGTTTTCGCTGTCAGCTTTCTGCAATTCTCTTCAAAAATGGCTACTGATGCGCGCATCACCAAAGGCCGCGCATTGATCGCCAAAAACCAAAGCACCTTCGATGCCGTGCAGCAACAATATGGTGTGCCAGCTCCAGTCATTGCGGCTTTCTGGGCATTGGAAACAGACTTCGGCGCGGTGCAGGGCAATTCGCCCACCATCCAATCACTGCTGACTTTGGCTTGGGATTGTCGTCGCCCTGAAAAGTTTCGCCCACAAATCGTTCCGGCCTTGCACCTCATCCAAAAAGGTTGGCTGACACCAGAACAAATGCGTGGTGCCTGGGCTGGGGAGATCGGCCAGACGCAATTCATGGCCTATGACTATGACACTTCGGGTGTTGATTTTGAGGGCAATGGCAAAGTCAATTTGCGTGACTCGGTGCCAGATGTGATTGCGTCCACTGCCAATCTTCTGAAGAAGAGCGGCTGGGTTGCAGGCCAACCTTGGCTGCAGGAAGTGCGTGTCACCAAAGACCTGCCCTGGGAACAGGCTGATCTGGCGATCAATCACGCTCGCAAGGAATGGGCGGCTTGGGGCATCACCGGAGTTGATGGTGCTCCCGTCAAGGCTGATGGCACACCCGCAGCATTATTGTTGCCGATGGGCAAAGATGGCCCAGCGTTTTTGGCCTATCAAAATTTCACCAAGGCTTATCTCAAGTGGAACGAGAGCCTGATCTATTCAACCACTGCGGCCTATTTGGCCACACGCATTGCGGGTGCGGCCCCAGTTTCAGCTGGCCGGGCTGCCGTCAACGTGCCGAGCTATGCCCAGGTTGTGGCCCTTCAGCAGTTTCTTTCAGCGAAGGGTTATGATGTGGGGAAGGCTGATGGCAAGATTGGTGCTGGCACGCGCCAGGCTGTGAAAAAAGAACAGATGAAAATGGGCTGGCCTGCAGATAGCTATCCAACGCCGGAATTTATCGCCAAGTTGACAGGCCACTGATCGGTGCGGTCATTTGTTGATAATGGCCGCCTGACTGACGCTTTGTGTTGGAATGCCTCCGTGAGGCTTGCCGCATTGAAGTATTTTGTTTTGAGTCATTTTATTTTCGTGCGACTAATTGTTTGGTTGTATCTCGGCGGCCCTTGTGCGACCAATGTGTATATGCACATAATCGAATAAACATGAATTCGATTTTCGCGAGGGTATTGAGAATGAGTGGCATCGGATCAGCGCAAACTGCCAAAACGCTTTATGAGGGACCGATGGATATTTTCTCTGGCGGGCAGAACTGACATGAGCACGGAACCAGCCATCAATCTTTCACCCAAGGGTTGGGACGAGATCAAGACGACCACTTGTTACATGTGCGCCTGTCGTTGCGGTATCAAGGTTCATCTGAAGGATGGCAAAGTTGTCTATATCGATGGCAACCGCGATCACCCTGTTAACAAGGGTATCATCTGTGGCAAAGGCGCAAGTGGCATCAAGCAGCATTATTCGCCAGCCCGGTTGAGCAAACCGCTCCTGCGCGTAGGGGAACGCGGGGCGGGTGAGTTCAAAGAGATTGAATGGGATGAGGCGCTGGGCTTGGCCGCCCGGTGGCTGGGTGAGGTGCGCAGCACCGATCCCAAGAAGCTGGCGTTTTTCACGGGTCGCGATCAAAGCCAGGGCCTGACGGGCTGGTGGGCCTCACAATTCGGCACGCCCAACTACGCAGCCCATGGCGGCTTTTGTTCGGTCAACATGGCCGCAGCCGGTCTTTACACTTATGGCGGGTCGTTCTGGGAATTCGGTGAGCCGGATTGGAAGCACACCAAATATTTCCTGCTGTTTGGCGTGGCCGAAGATCATGGCTCGAACCCGATCAAGGCGGGCCTTGGCAAGCTTAAGGCGCGCGGAGCCAAGATTGTTTCAATCAATCCAGTGAAGACAGGATATAGCGCCATTGCCGATGAATGGATCGGCATTGCCCCTGGCACTGACGGGTTGTTTGTGGGCGCGCTCATTCATTGTCTGCTTGCGGCCCAGAAACTCGATGGGGACTATCTGAGCCGCTATACCAATGCAGCTTGGTTGGTGATTGAAAACAAGGGCTGTGCTGATGATGGATTGATCTTGCGCAATGAGGCAGGCACGCCTCTGGTATGGGATGCAACTGCGGGCCACACCAAGGTGGCTGGCACATTTGGTTCCAATCCGTCTTTGCTGGGCCGATTCACTTTGCCCGATGGCCGCAAAGTGGTTTCCAGTTTTACGCTGATTGCAGAACGCTTCACGGCAGATGAATATGCCCCTGAAGCCATTGCGGCGAAATGCGGCGTGCCTGCGGAGACTACACGGCGCATTGCCGCCGAGCTGGCGCATACGGCGTTCAACGATACGATTGAATTAGATATTCCGTGGACGGATTATCTTGGCCGCCGCCATGAGAAAACGCTTGGCCGCCCGGTTGCCATGCATGCCATGCGCGGCATCTCAGCCCATTCCAATGGCTTTCACACTTGTCGCAGCATTCACATTCTGCAGATCATGCTGGGCACCATCGATGTGCCGGGTGGATCACGCTACAAGCCGCCATTCCCCAAGGCCATTCCGCCCAATGTGAAGCCCGCTGGCAAGCTGGGGCAGGTGAAGCCAAATACGCCACTGCCTGGCCCGCCGTTGGGCTTTGTATCGTCGCCTGAAGACTTATTGGTGGACGAGCAAGGCACGCCCTTGCGCATCGACAAGGCTTACTCTTGGGACGCACCACTGGCGGCCCATGGCATGATGCATATGGTGATCAACAATGCGGCCAAGGGCGACCCTTACGGCATTGATGTTCTGTTCATGTATATGGCCAACATGAGTTGGAATTCGGCGATGAATGTGCCGGATACGCTCAAGGCGCTCACCGCTAAGAAAGCTGACGGCGAATATGTGATCCCCAAGATCATCTACTCCGACGCCTATGCCAGCGAGATGGTGCACTATGCTGATCTGATTTTGCCGGACACAACTTATCTGGAGCGTTGGGATTGCATCTCGATGCTTGATCGCCCGATCTCAGAGGCAGATGGGCCAGCTGATGCCATTCGCCACCCGGTGGTGGAGCCTGACCGCGATGTGCGGGCTTTTCAAACTGTATTGATTGATCTTGGCCACCGCTTGGGATTGCCGGGCCTTACCAAGCCAGATGGCTCTGCGCGCTATCCCGGTGGCTATCCTGACTATATCGTCAATCACGAGCGCGCGCCCGGCCTTGGCCCACTGGCGGGCTTCAGGGGTAAGGACGGCACAGCCGCAGGGCGCGGGCCGGTGAACCCTGATCAGTTGAAGGCCTATGTGGAGAATGGTTCGCACTGGTTCCAAGAGCTTGCCGACAACATGAAATACTATCGCCATGTGAATTGGGATTATCTGGATTGGGCCACCTTTTTCGGCTTTCTGCCAAGGCCGGAGCCTATCATTCACCAGCTCTATTCCGAAACCTTGCAGAAATTCCGCCTGGCCGCCCAGGGCCATGGCAAGGTGAAAGTGCCGGAGCAACATAAAAAGCGTGTTGAAACTTACTTCGATCCCATTCCGTTTTGGTATGCGCCCTTTGAAGGTGAGTTGGTTTCGCAAGATGAGTTTCCAATCCACGCCATTACCCAGCGGCCCATGGCGATGTATCATTCCTGGGGTTCGCAGAATGCTTGGCTGCGGCAAATCTTGGGACGCAATTGGCTCTACATGCACAAGGTGCGCGGCGCTTCGCTGAACATTGCCGATGGCGATTGGGTGGATGTGACCTCGCATCACGGCACAATCAAAGTGCAGGTGAAGTTGGTGGAAGGCCAGAACGTGGACACTGTGTGGACATGGAACGCCATTGGCAAGCGCAAGGGAACTTGGGGGCTGTCTCCAGATTCGCCTGAAAGCAACAAGGGTTTTTTGCTCAATCATCTGATTAGTGATCTGTTGCCAGAAAAGGTTGGCGGCTATCGCTATTCCAATTCAGATCCTGTCACTGGTCAAGCGGCGTGGTTTGACCTGAAGGTTCGCATCGCCAAAAGCGCTGACCAAAACGAACAGTCATCGCCGCAGTTCGCTCCGTTAAAAAATCTCGGCAAGAAGGTGAAAGCATGACATCGCTTCCCGCAACAACCCATAAAAAGCTGGGTCTGGTTATTGATCTCGACACTTGCGTGGGCTGTCAGGCTTGCGCCACCTCATGCAAAGAATGGAACGCGCAAGGTGACTCGGGCCCACTCACGGACACCAGTCCGCAAGGTGCGGATGTTTCTGGTCCATGGTTCAACCGTATCCATGGCTATGAAGTCAAAGAAGAAGGCCGCAGCGACAGCCGCGTGGTCAATTTTCCGCGCTCTTGCCTGCACTGCGCCGAGCCTGCTTGCGTCACCGTCTGCCCAACTGGTGCATCTTACAAGCGTGCTGAAGATGGCATTGTGTTGGTTAATCCTGACAGTTGTATCGGCTGCAAGCTGTGCTCTTGGGCTTGCCCTTACGGCGCGCGTGAATATGACTACACCCAAGGCGTGATGAAGAAATGCACTTTGTGTGTTGACCGTATTTACAACACCAATCTGGAACCCGAAGATCAAGTGCCAGCATGCGTCAAAGCTTGCCCGACGGGGGCGAGGCATTTTGGTGATCTCGGCGATGAAACTTCCGCCGTGTCGCAACTCGTCAAAGAGCGCGGCGGGTTCGATCTGTTTCCCGAAATGGGTTACAAGCCCACCAATAAATATCTGCCGCCGCGCGCCCGGCGTGAGAGCTATGCCGCTGGCGTTGCGCCCTTGCCCAAGGGCGATGGCTCGGTGATGGAAAAGCTGTTCAGTTGGGCTGACAAGTTGCTAGCCACTTCCAAATCTTCGGCCACGGCAAATCCCCTTGATCACTCTGACAGGCTTGAAGGCTAATCATGAACCCGGCTTATTCCGTCATCTTCTTCACAGTGTCTTCTGGGGCTGGTTATGGATTGCTGGCGCTTCTCGGCCTTGTGGGCAATGCCCATGGTCCGGCTTCTTCGCCAGCCTTTGGTGTGACCGCGATGTTCATTGCGCTGACGCTTATCACTGCCGGCCTGTTGTCATCCACCGCACATCTGGGGCGGCCAGAACGCGCTTGGCGTGCCTTCTCGCAGTGGCGCTCCAGCTGGCTTTCACGCGAGGGTGTGGCGGCTGTGGCCACTTATCCTGTGGCCTTGGCGTTTGGTTCAGTCTGGTCTGGCTTGATTGATGCGCCGCAGTGGATTGGGCTGCTTGGACTTGTCACCACATTCATGTGCGCTGTCACGGTTTATTGCACCGGCATGATTTACCGCTCGCTCAAAACCATTCCCGCTTGGCATAACAAGTTTACGGTGCCGACCTATCTGGCGTTTGGCTTGGCCAGTGGCTCTGGCTTGCTCAATGTCATATCCTTTATCTTCGGGCGGTTTCAAACAGACGCTGGTAAATTCATGAGCTTTCTCACACTGGGCCTCATTGTCATTGTGATTATGCTCAAGTGGTTTTACTGGCGCGGCCTTGGCAAGCAGCCTCAATACACCATGGGCCAGGCCACTGGGCTGGGTGAAGGTGTGCGGCAATGGGAAGTGCCTCACACGGCAGCAAATTTCATCATGAAGGAAATGGGCTATCAAGTGGCGCGCGCCCATGGGTTGAAATTGCAGCGCCTCACCCTGCTGGCTTTGCTAGTGGCATTGGTGGGCAGTGGCTTTGCGCCAATGTTGTCTTGGCTGGTGTTTCCGGTTGTTGCGCTCTTGCTGTTTGCGGCTTGGGTGGAGCGCTGGTTGTTGTTTGCGCAAGCTGAACATGTGGTTGGCATGTTCTACGGCAAAAACAAAGTTTAGGTGATGGTGCAAGGTGTGGCATGGACCGAAAGTTTCCCTGCGCTGAACACCCTTACGCCAGAACATCGCCATGACTTGCTGGAAAAATCCCGCATCATAAATTTAACAGCTGGCACCACAGTATTTGCACCCGGTGCCACACCTGAATCCTTTCTTCTGGTGCGCCAGGGCACAGTGCGCGTGCAACAAACTTCAGAGCAGGGGCGAGAGATTGTTCTCTACCGCATTGCTGCTGGCGAATCCTGTGTGCTGACTACCGCCTGCTTACTGGCCCATGAGGATTATCAAGCCACCGCCATCGCCGAGACTGATATTGAATGTGTTGCGGTTCCGCGCCGCGCCTTTGAGCAGGCGATGGATCAATCAGCGAGTTTCCGCAAATTCGTATTTGATTCCTATGGGCGTCGGCTTTTGGAGTTGTTGCAGCTGGTCGATGAAGTGGCCTTCATGCGCCTTGACGTCAAGCTTGCGCATAGGTTGGTGGCGCTGACGCATGGCACAGAGACAACCAAGATCACACATCAACAATTGGCAGCAGAATTGGGCACAGCGCGTGAAGTGATTGGGCGTCAACTGCATGAGTTTCAGCGACGTGGCTGGGTGAAAACCACGCGCGGCGAAATTACCATTCTTGATCGGCGGGCGTTGGCCAATTTGAGTTGAACTTGTGCTTGTTCGAATGTGACATTGTCGCATTCAATTTGTATTTAACGGCGTAAGTTCAGGCCAGCAATTAACACATGGAGAGACAGATGAACAACGTTGGCCGGCCTGATCGCGTGATCCGCATTATTGTGGGGCTTGCGCTTATTGCGCTGCCGCTCTTTTCCGGCATGGCAGTTTTTGCCAGCCCGATTACTTATTGGCTCTCAATTGTTGCCGGTGTGATTTTGGGTGGCACAGCCTTGATGGGTTTCTGCCCAATCTATGCAGCACTGGGGCTGAATTCTTGTGCGGTCAAACGCTAAAATATTTCTGACGGTCATTTGCAGATGGGCGGAAGGCTTGGTGCAAGCTTTCCGCCCTTTGCTTTGGATTGGGGAGCAAATTCTCAGAGGTATCGCACCAGTCGCAGCGCATCATAAATGGCGGCATGGGTGTTGCGTGCGGCCACCGCATCGCCAATGCGGAAGAGCTGGAATTTTCCTTCGGGGTTTCCAGCAAGGCTCTGGCTTTGACCGAAAATCATCTGCTGCTGGTCGACTGCTCCCAGATTGGAGGAATGTGGTTTCAGTGCAAAATAGAGTTCGTCATTTGGCTTGGTGCCGTAGTTGACGACGATCTGATCATAAGACTTCTCTTTTGAAATGCCGCCATAGTCGCTGCCGATCGTAGCGATCAATTCGTTACCGCCGCGCCGCACCTTGTCCAACCTGTAAGTCACTGTGAAAGTCACATCATGCTTTTGCAATGCGCGCATGAAAGGCGTGAGGCTCATGGCCATGACTTCGGGTGAAAAGCTGCGATCGCGGGTCATGATTTCCAGCTTGGCGCCACTGGCCGCAATTTTCTCGGCGGCCTGGAGTGCGGGGTAATCGCCTGCGTCATCATAGATCAGCACGTTGCTGCCAGGCTTTGCGTCACCACTCAGAATGTCCCAGCTTGTTACGGTGAGTTCGGCCCCTTCGCGCACACCATCGGCATGGGGTAGGCCACCAGTGGCGATAATCACCAGTTCAGGGTTCATGGCTTGCACCATTTCAGCTTCTGCCCAGGTGGCATAGTGGAACTTCACCCCCATGGCCTCGCATTGCGCGACGCGCCAATCGGCAATGCTCATCATTTCGCGTCGCATGGGGCTTTGTGCGGCGAGCAGGAGTTGCCCGCCAGCTTTTGGGCTGGCCTCAAACACCGTAACGTCATGGCCGCGCTCTGCGCCCACGCGGGCGGCTTCGAGGCCTGCGGGCCCGGCACCCACGATAACAAGTTTGCGCTTCTTTTGTGCCTTTGGGATATCATGCGGCATGGTTTCTTCACGCCCGGTGGACGGGTTGTGAATGCACAGGGCCATATTGCCTTGATAGATGCGGTCAAGGCAGTAGTTGGCCCCGGTGCAAGGGCGTATGTCATGCTCACGCTTTTCGAGGATTTTGCGCATAATCTGCGGGTCAGCCATATGCGCACGCGTCATGCCGATCATGTCTGCCTTGCCGGAAGAAATGGCAAAACGCGCCGTTGCCACATCCTGAATGCGGGTGGCATGAAACACCGGGAATTTGGTGGCGGCGCGTACTTCGCCTGCGGCTTGCAGATGGGGTGCCGAGGCCATGCCCATGATTGGAATGTTATCCGTCAAGCCGGGGTCTGTATCAATGTGGCCGCGCGTGACGTTGAGAAAATCGATCAGGCCAGAGGCTTTCAAAAGTTGCGATATCCGGATGCCCTCGGCAAGATCATAACCATCGGGCGAAAGCTCTTCTGCGCAATAGCGAATGCCGAGAATGAAATCCGGCCCCACACGCTCGCGCACCGCGCGCAGAACGCCCAATGAAAAGCGCACGCGGTTTTCCAGCGTGCCACCATATTCATTGGTCAGGTGATTGCTCATTGGCGACCAGAATTGCGATAGCAGATGGCCGTAGGATTCAAACTCAACGCCATCAACACCTGCAACTTTCATGCGCTCTGCGGCATCAGCGAAATCTTTGGTGATGCGCTCAATGTCCCAATCTTCCATCAGCTTTGGAACAGCACGGTGGGCGGGTTCTCGCATGTGTGTTGGTGCCACCACTGGCAGCCAATCGGCCTTGTCCCAGCGGGTGCGGCGGCCGAGGTGGGTGAGTTGGATCATCACGGCGGCACCATGTTCATGGCATTCGTCAGTCAGTTCCTTCATCCATTTCACCACCTCGTCCTTATAGGCGAGGATGTTGTTGAACACTGGCGGGCTATCGCGCGAGACAGCCGCAGAGCCTGCCGTCATGGTGAGTGCTATGCCCGCCTTGGCGCGCTCTGCGTGGTAGGCACGGTAACGGCCCTTGGGCATGCCATCTTCAGGGTAGGCTGGTTCATGCGATGTGATCATCAACCGGTTGCGCAGCGTCAAATGCTTGAGTTTAAATGGTTGAAGGAGGGGGTCATTCGACATGCTTTAAGCTCCGCTGGAAGGCTGGGGGCACTACAATGTTCATTTATGTCTGTGTCAAGTACAATGCTGTACATTTGCATTGAGGCGCAAGCCCAAGCTGGTTAAGCTTGTGACATGGCAAAGGTAAAAATCAACAGCTCGGGGCGAGGCTCAGCGGATCTGTGGCTCAATGCTGCATATGAAATGCTGCTGGAATCAGGAGTTGATGCTGTCAAAATTTCGGCCCTTGCAGAAAAGCTTAAACTTTCGCGTACCAGTTTCTATTGGTTCTTCAAGGATCATCAGCATCTACTGGCAGGTTTGGTGACGCGGTGGCGTGACAAGAATACTGGCAATCTGGTGAAGCAGGCGGGAGCTTATGCCGAGACCTTGACTGAAGCGGTTCTCAATATCTGTGACCTGTGGCTCGACAACAGTCTCTTTGATTCCAAATTTGAATTCGCCATTCGCAGTTGGGCGTTGCAGTCACCCAAAATTTTATCTGATGTTCAAAAAGCCGATCAACTGCGACTGGCGGCGATCAAAAAGCTCTTCATCCGTTTTGGTCATAACGAAATGTCGGCCGACGTGCGGGCCCGCACCATTTATCTGGTTCAGATTGGCTACATCTCGATGCAGGCACGTGAAGATGTTGGGCTTCGCATGAGCCGAATACCGCAATATGTTGAAGTCTTCGCGGGCAAGCGACCGCCGCAGCGTGAGCTCAATCGCTTTTACGCGAAACATGGCTTCCGCAAACGCGGTTGAAGCGGCATTGGGCCAACACGGCACAAAGACGACCTGAAAAGTCAGGCCGCCTTCTTGATCAAAAAGCGATAGAT
>Ga0075024_100001058_pt1 | contig 10828 bp, 7 predicted proteins | sample Str013_2_FD_71389 | JGI IMG/M metagenome (GOLD analysis project Ga0075024, IMG submission 71389) | Freshwater sediment microbial communities in response to fracking from Pennsylvania, USA - Straight Creek_MetaG_SC_2013 | ecosystem: Environmental > Aquatic > Freshwater > Creek > Sediment... | reverse complement strand
GGTGACGATGGGCAGGCCGTACAGCGTGACCTGTTCGCGGCACACGCCCGCACCTCGACGGGCGTCCCACACCGGTTCGCCGTACGAGCGCTTCACGAGGTGTGCGCCCAGCCGCTCGGCCCATTCCGGTTGCACGCCAGCGAGCACGCGACCGTACAGGCGGTTGGTCTCCACCAGCTCGGCCGCCACCACCCATCGGGGGAGCGACTTCGACAACGCCGAACCCTGGCCCAGCACGAAGCGTGAGCCGTGCGCGCCGCGATACTCGCGGTTGGTGCCGTCGCGCATGCCCATGTGGCTGAGCAGACCCGACAACAGCGCCTGGTGCACTCGGTCCGGGTGGCCGGCCTCGGAACCCTGGCGGATGCCGATCTGGCCCGCGACCTGTCGGAGTTGGCTGAACAGGTCGTGCCATTCGCGCACACGCAGGTAGTTGAGGTACTCGCTGCGGCACAGCTTGCGGAACTGGCTGCTCGACAGCGCCTGCTGCTGTTCGCGAAGGTGGTCCCACAGCGTCACGAGCGACATGAAATCGCTGCCGGGTACATCGAACCGTCGATGCAGTTCATCGGCGGCCTGCCGGTGTTCGGTGGGCCGTTCGCGTACGTCCTGGATGCTGAGCGCTGCCGCGATGACCATCACCTCGCGCACGCATCCGTGTCGTTCGGCCTCCAGCACCATGCGGCCGAGCCGTGGGTCGAGCGGGAGCCGAGCCAGCCGCTGACCGAGTGGAGTGAGGCGACGCCGAGCAGCGTCGCGATCGTCGGGATGGATGGCGCCGAGCTCCTCGAGCAGTGCGTAGCCGTCGCGCACCGAACGCGGGTCGGGCGGGTCGAGGAACGGGAAGGCGGCCACGTCGCCGAGCCCGAGCGCGGTCATCTGCAAGATGACCGAGGCGAGGTTGGTGCGCAGGATCTCGGGCTCGGTGAACGGCTCGCGAGCCTCGAACTCCTCCTGCTCGTACAGGCGGATGCAGATGCCGGGTGCCACACGGCCGCATCGACCGGCTCGCTGGTTGGCCGACGCCTGCGACACCGCCTCGATGGGCAGCCGCTGCACCTTCAACCGGTGGCTGTAGCGGCTGATGCGCGCCGTGCCCACGTCGACGACGTAGCGCACACCCGGCACGGTGAGCGAGGTTTCGGCGACGTTGGTGCTCAACACCACTCGGCGGCCAGGGTGCGGCTGGAAGATGCGGTGCTGCTCCACGGCCGACAGGCGCGCGTAGAGCGGGAGCACCTCCAGCGCGGGTCCGCCACCGCCCCGTGTCTGTTCGTGTCGCCGCAGCGCATCGGCCGTGTCGTGGATCTCGCGCTCGCCGCTGAGGAACACCAGCACGTCGCCGGGCCCCTCGAGCGACAGCTCGTCGACGGCATCGAGCACGCCCTGCACCTGGTCGCGTTCCTCGTCGAGCGGGCGGTAGCGCATCTCGACGGGGTAGGTGCGGCCGCTCACCTCGATGATCGGCGCTCCGAAGTGCTCGCTGAATCGCTGCGTGTCGATGGTGGCCGACGTGACGATGACCTTCAGATCGGGCCGCTTGGGGAGCAGTTGGTGCAGGTAGCCGAGCAGGAAGTCGATGTTGAGGCTGCGCTCGTGGGCCTCGTCGATGATGAGCGTGTCGTAGCGACGCAACATGCGATCGCGCTGGATCTCGGCCAGCAGGATGCCGTCGGTCATCACCTTCACGAGCGTGTGCTCGCTCACCCGATCGGTGAACCGCACCGTGTAGCCCACCGCGGTGCCGAGCTCCGTGCCCAGCTCGTCGGCCACGCGCTCGGCAATCGTGCGGGCGGCCATTCGCCGAGGCTGGGTGTGGCCGACCATGCCGGCCACTCCGCGTCCGGCGTCGAGGCACAGCTTTGGCAGCTGGGTGCTCTTGCCCGACCCGGTCTCGCCTGCCACCACCAGCACCTGATGCTCGCGAATGGCGGCCACGAGCTCGTCTCGTCGGTCGGCGATGGGCAGACCGTCGGGGCAGTCGAGTGCCCCAGCGGCGCGCAGCGCGTCGACGGTGAGTTGGCGAGCGTCCATACGAGTTGTCAGCATGGCAGCATGGACCCCGTGAGCCACCCGCGGTTTCGTCGTGCCCGTTCCCGACCCGTCGTGTTCGCACACGCTGCCGCAGCGGTGCTCACGCTCGGGTTGGTGCTGGGCGCCTGTGGCAAGGACAAGAGCGGCAGCGACATGCCCGGGGCTTCCATCGCACGCAACAACGGCTGCATCGCCTGCCACAGCACCAACGGCAATGCCGGTGTGGGACCCACGTGGAAGGGCATCTACCAGTCCACGGTCACGCTCACCAACGGCACCACCAAGGTGGTCGACCGCGATTTTCTGGTGCGGGCCATCAAGGATCCTTCGGCCGACATCGAGGCCGGGTCGAAGGTGAAGATGCCGTTGAAACCGTTGTCCGACGACGACGTGCAGAAGATCGTCGACTACATCATCTCGCTGAAGTGACGTCGACGCAGCCCGACGACACCTTCGCCGGTCGGTACGGATTCGAGTGGTGCATGCGAACGAGCGGGCCTCGCGGCCCGCTCGAGACGTTCGCATTCTGATGTCGTGCGGCCGGCGAGGGCCCGCAGATCACTTGGTCATCGACGGCGGGATCAGCACGGCGCCCATGGCGTGGATGACGCCGTTGGTGGCCTGCACGTTCTGCACGGCGATGGGATTGCCGTCGACGTAGGTGACGCCGTCCTTCTTGGTGATGGTGAGCTCTTCGCCATTGACGGTCTTGAGCTTGCCTTCCTTCAGTTGGTCGGTGTTGAGCTTGCCGGCGACCACGTGGTACGTGAGCACCTTGGTGAGCGCACCCTTCGGGTCGGCGAGCAGCGAGTTCAGCGTGGCGGCGGGCACGGCGGCGAAGGCGGCGTCGACCGGAGCGAACACGGTGAACGGGCCGGGGCCCTTCAAGGTGTCGACGAGACCGGCGGCCGTGACGGCCTTCACGAGGGTGCTGAAGCCGGGCAGCGTGGTGGCGATGGTGGGGATGTCGCCCAGGGCGGGCACGAGCACGTCGCTCATCACGTAGGCGTAGCCGTTGGTGGCCTGCACGCCGGCGCCCACCAGGTTGCCGTCGACGTAGAACTTGTCGCCGTCCTTGGTGACCGTGAGCGTGTCGCCGGCCACGGTCTTCAACTCGCCGGCGGCGAGCTTGTCGGGGCTGATGCCGCCCGACACGACGTGGTGCAGCAGCACCGTCTTGAGCATGTCGGGGTTGTCCTGCACCGCGTGCAGGATGTCGAGCGGCAGCTTGGCGAAGGCATCATCGGTGGGGGCGAACACCGTGAACGGGCCGCCGCGCAGGGCGTCGACCAGCTTGGCATCGACGGCGAGACCGGCGAGCTCGGTGAACACATGACCGGTGAGCACCGTGGCCACGAGGTCGCCCATCGGCAACGGGGTGGCAGTGGTGGTGGTGGCTTGGCCGGATCCCGCCGCCGAGGTGGTGGTGACGGCGTCGTTCTTGTCGCTGGAGCACGCCGCCAGGCCGAGGGCCAGGAGGGCGGCCGCGGCGACGACGCGGCGGACGGGACGGGCGGGGGATTGACGGTTCACGGACACGTGGGAGACGGTATAGGGGTCGCCACCGCATCTACAGGGGCACGCGGCCCTTCGCGGATGGGACCAAAGGCCCTACGCGCCGCCAGCATCTACAGTGACCGACATGGCGGATCTGGAGGATGAGTACTCGCCCAGCTCCCGGGTGGGCGGTTCGGCCGACCCGTTCATCGACGACTACCAGCACCGCAGCACCACCGCTCACCAGGGCTTGGGGCCACGAGTGATGCGGCTGCAGGGGGGTTCGCTGCTCGTCCCCGCTCCCTCCAGCAGCTCGGCCGGCGCTGCTCCGGTGTTGGTGTTCGTGCACGGCGGCTACTGGCAGGCCCTCAGCGCGGCCGACTCGCTGTACCTGGCGCCGGCGCTGCACCGATTGGGCTGGTCGTACCTGGCGCTCGAGTACGCGCTCGCACCCCACGCGACGCTCCACACGATGGTCGAGCAGTGCACGACCGCGCTCTCGGAACTGGCCGAGGCGCTGCCCGATCGTGGTCCGGTGGTGTTCGCCGGGCACTCGGCGGGTGGTCACCTGGTGGCGATGACGGCACTCGTGCGGCCCTCACCCATCGCGCTGCACCGAGTCGTGCTGGTGAGCGGCGTGTACGACCTGCGGCCGCTCGTGCACACGTCGGTCAACGACGTGCTCGGGCTCGACGAAGCGGGTGCCGCCGCGCTCAGCCCGGCGTTGCACTCGCCCGCGGGCACCGTGGCCGAGGTGGTCGTCGCGTGGGGCGACAACGAGACCGACGCGTTCAAGGAGCAGAGCCGCGCCTACGCCGATCGTCTGCGCGCCGACGGGCTGCTGGTGGTGCACACCGAGTGCGCGGGTCGGCACCACTTCGACATCGTCGACGACCTCACGAATCCGGCATCGACGCTGGGTGCACTCACGCTGGAGACGTGACGTCGTACTTCTGCACCCGGGCCTCGGCCAGTGGTGCGAGCTCCACCTCGATGGTGCAGCGTGTGCCGTTCCCCTGCACGTGCAGGATGCCGCTCGAGACGCGCGTGGGTGTGACGCCGACGAGACGCAGCGGGCCGTGCTGTGCCACCAACCGCCTCGCCGCGTCGGCCCGACGGGCGAACGACTCGTCGGGGTCGACGTTGTCGGCGAACAGCGCGGCTGCCACGCGGTGGTCCCAGTGGTTCAGCAGGTCGACGAGGCGCGTGCCCATGTCGACGAGCACCGTCGGCGACGGACCAGGCCGGGATGGCACATGGCCGAGGAGGTGCAGCGCGACGAGCATCTGCAGCGTGAGCTCGTGCATCGGCGCGTACGTGACGTTGGCCAGAGCGATGGCCCCCATGCCCGTGCCGGGCAACCAGCGCATGTTGGAGCCGTACCCGGGCAGACCTCCCGAGTGCGACACGGTGAGGCCCAGCGCAGCGTCGTCGAACAGACGGGTGCCGAACCCGTAGCCGGCGGGCCCCCTGCGGCCCGCCACAGTGGAGTGCCCCGAGTAGGTGTGCATCTGCTGCATCTCGCGGCGCGACGACGGGCGCAGCCCCACCCAGTGGTCGTTCGCGCTGTACGGTTCGAACGCGGCGCGGTTGGCCTCGTCGAGCCAGGCCACCCAGCGGGCGAGGTCGGCAACGGTGGTCCAGATGCCGCCCATCGGCGAGATCTCGCCGTCGCCGATCGGGTGCAGCGGATCGGGCACGATCGTGCCGTCCTCGACCCGGAACGGCTTCGCCCACCGGTCGTGGTGCGGTTCGGTCCACGTGGTGTCGTGCATGCCCAGGGGCCGCAGGAACCTGCGGGTGATGTGCTCCTGCACGCGGGTGCCCGTGACTCGCCATACCACTCGACCGATGATGCCGAACCCGAGGTTCGAATACTCGAACCCGGTGCCGGGCATCATCGCGACGGTGGGTCCGGCTGCGTAGATGCGGTCGATGTCGTCGGGTGTGATGTCGAGGTGTCGATCGGCCCAGGCATCGTCGGTGGCGAGACCCGATTGCATCGACATCAGCAGTCGCAGTGTGATGGGTGGGGCGCCGGGTGGGCCCACCACGGGTGCCAACTCGGGGGCGTAGTCCGACACCGGCGTGTCGAGCGACAGCACGCCCTCGTCGCGGAGCGCGAGCACGGCGGCGCAGGTGAAGCTCTTCGTCATCGACGCGATGCGATACACGACGTCGGTGTCGACACCGTCGACGACGTTGCCGTCGACGACGACGGCCCACGCCAGGGTGGGGCAGTGGTGGGCTGCAGCGGCCTCGTCGGCGAGTTGTTGCAGCTGCTCGTGTGCGGGATGCATCGGCGGTGGCGACAGTGTCAGCCGACGAGCGCGCCGGTGATGGCGGTGAACAGTTCGTCGTAGGTGTGCGTGGCGGGGAACTGCGGGAACTGTGCCGTGATGCTGTCGGGCGCATGGAACCAGAAGCCGGCGTTGGCAGCGGCGAGCATGGTGGCGTCGTTGTACGAGTCGCCCGAGGCGATGACGCGGTAGTTGAGACCACGGAACGCCTCGACCGCGTGCTGCTTCTGGTTGGGCATGCGCAACGCGTAGCCGACGATGCGGTCGTCGTGCACGATGAGCTGGTGGCACAAGATGGCGGGCATGCCCAACTGGCGCATCAGCGGTGCGCCGAACTGCTCGAACGTGTCGCTGAGGATCACCACCTGTGTGCGTGCGCGCAGCGCGTCGAGGAAGTCCTTTGCGCCCTCCATCGGGGCGAGGCCGCCGATGACGTCGGCGATGAGGCTCATCGTGAGCCCGTGCTGCTCGAGCAGTGCGAGGCGTCCCGTCATCAGCACGTCGTAGTCGGGCTCGTCGCGAGTGGTGCGGCGCAGCTCGGGAACGCCGGTGCGCTCGGCGACCGCGATCCAGATCTCCGGCACCAACACCCCCTCGAGGTCGAGGGTGACGATGGTCTGCTGGGGGGCGTCGGAGTTGCTCACGGTCGCCTATTCTTCCCGCTCATGCTCACTTCCACCATGATGGACGACTATCAGCTCACCTTGCTGCCGGTGTTCCAGTTCGGTCGCCAGGTCCACGCCGACAAGAAGATCATCACCTTCACCGGTGACGGCTACGTCGAGAGCACGTTCGCGCAGGTGGCCGATCGGGCCGATCAGCTCGCCGCGGCCCTCACCAAGCTCGGTGTGGGCGAGGGCGATCGCGTCGGCACGTTCCTGTGGAACAACCAGACCCACATGGAGGCGTATCTGGCCATCCCGTGCATGGGTGCGGTGTTGCACACGCTCAACATCCGGCTGTTCCCCGAGCAGCTCGCCTACGTCATCAACCACGCCGACGACAAGGTCATCATCGTCGATGCATCCATCGCGCCGCTGCTGGCCCGTGTGCGCGACCAGATCCCCAATGTGCAGCACATCATCGTGAAGGGTCCCGGCGACGCCAGCTCGTTGGGCGAGGGACTGCTCGACTACGACGAGTTGCTCGCCGCCGAGCAGCCAGGGTTCGCCTACCCCGAACTGCACGAGAGCCAGGGCATGGCCATGTGCTACACGAGCGGCACCACCGGCAACCCGAAGGGTGTGATGTACAGCCACCGCAGCACGTACATGCACTCGGTGGCGGTCACCACCACCGCCAACATCGCGCTCAGTGAACTCGATCGCATGCTGGTCATCGTGCCGATGTTCCACGCCAACGCGTGGGGTACGCCATACGCCGCGTGGATGGTGGGCGCCGATCTGGTGTTCCCGCAGCAGCACCTGCAGGCCGGCCCCATCTCGCGCATCATCACCGACACCGCGCCCACCCTCACCGGTGCGGTGCCCACGGTGCTCAACGATCTGCTGCACAACGCTCCCAACACCGACATGAGCTCGTTCCGGTTGGTGATGTGTGGAGGCTCCGCGGTGCCGCGTGGCCTCATCGACGGCTACTGGGACACGTTCGGCGTGCACGTCGTGCAGGGCTGGGGCATGACCGAGACCAGCCCGGTGTGCACCATCGGGCATCCGCCCAAGCATCGTGGCGAGCTCAGCGAGACCGACTGGCGTGTGAAGACGGGCCGCATCATGCCGGGTGTCGAGCTGCGCATCGTGGCCGACGACGGCACGGTGCAGCCATGGGACGGCGAGTCGCTCGGCGAGATCGAGGTGCGTGGTTCGTGGATCACCGCCAGCTACTACAACGTCGACGATCCGTCGAAGTTCGACGACGGTTGGCTGCGCACGGGCGACGTCGCCAGCGTGATGGCCAACGGCTACGTGATGATCAGCGACCGCGCCAAGGACGTCATCAAGTCGGGTGGCGAATGGGTGAGCTCGGTCGACCTCGAGAACACCATCATGGGTCACCCCGCCGTGCTCGAGGCCGCCGTCATCGGCGTACCCGACGACCGTTGGGACGAGCGTCCGATGGCGTGTGTGGTGCTCAAGCAGGGTGCCGAGGCCACCGCTGAGGAACTGCGGTCGTGGCTGCTCGAGCGCACCGCCAAGTTCTGGGTGCCCGAGCGCTGGACGTTCGTCACCGAGGTGCCCAAGACCAGCGTGGGCAAGTTCGACAAGAAGGTGCTGCGCGCTGCCAACGAGCAGGGCACCCTCGACATCGAGACGCTCGCCTGACGCCTGCGGTCGAGCGTTCAGCGCCAGTGCGTGGCGTACGCGTAGGCGAACAGGTCCTCGAGCACCGCGAGATCCACGTCGTCGAGGCGTGTCACGTAGATGCACCCCTTGCCGAGTGAGTGCGTGCCCAGTCGGCCGAGCAGCTCGTTGATCCGTTCGTCGCGGCCGATGCCGTAGAGCGACAGTTTCGCTCTGCGCGGCGAGAATCCGACGCGCAGCGAGTCGCCCTCGCGACCGCTCTCGTAGCGGTAGTGGTACTGGTCGAAGCCGATGATCGACGGGCCCCACAACACTGGTTCGTGCCCGGTGACGCGCCGCAACATCTTCACCAGTGTTCGGCTCTCGCGTTCGCGTCGCTCGTCGCCCAACTCGGCGATGAATGCCTCGACCTGCACCGAAGTGGGCTGGGTCTTGTTGGTGCCCTTCGACGCAGCCATGGCGTCAGCCCTCGAGCAGGGCGGCCGACAGGCGTGCTTCCTCGCGGGAGCGCATCGCCACGTTGACCTGCTGGCGTTCGAGCACCTGGTGCAGGGTCTGGGTGGATTGCGGGATGGGGTGCTCGGCGAAGAAGCTCTGCACGTCGGCCGCGACCTCGGTGGCCGTGAGCAGCTTCACCGGGTCGATCATGCGCACGATGGTGTTGTCGGGGAAGCGTTCGGTGGCTTCGGCCCAACGGCGACGGATCTGATCCCAGGTGAGGGCGCCGTGCCACCGGTTGGCGAGGCAGCGGTTGAGCAGGAACGGCGCGTGTGCCGTCTTCACCTCGTCGCTGAACGCGAACTCGACGGTGCGGGCGATCTGCGACTGCTGCGGAAACTCGCTGAGCGCGTACATGAAGCGCAACTGCTCCTGCGGCGTGGTGGCCGCTCGGTAGGCCGCCAGATAGCGCTCGTAGTCGTCGTCGGTGCCCACGGCGGCCACTGCTGCGCTGGCACTGGCGAGCAGCTCGGGGTCGGGGTTGGCCTGGTCGAGGATCGCGCGGCAGCGTTGCTGCGCCTCGGCATCGTCGCCGAGCACGGCGAGCAGGCTCACCAGCTGACCGCGGAGCTTGCTGGTGAGTGCGGTCTCGCCCGGCAGGGGTTCCCAACCCAGGTCGGCGAGGGCGGGACGCACGAGGTGTGCCACGCGGGCGCGATAGGCGATGTGGGCCGGGCCGTCGATGAGACGACCGACGCCGCGCAGCCCGTTGGCGATGACCTGCCACACCGCGAGGTCGCGCTCGTGGCCGAACGCCTCGAGGAAGGTGAGGAAGTCGAGTGCGGCGAGCCGGCCGGCCACCACCTCGTTCCATGCATCGTCGACGAGGTTGTAGCGATCGATGATGGTGAGCGTGGCGAGTTGCTCGCCCACCAGTCGGCTGCGCAGGGTGGCGTCGTAGGCGACCCGCATGAACCCGTGTCCGCCGGCGTTGACCACCACGGTCGAGTCGGGTGCTGGCACCTGCACGCGAGCCTCGAAACCGTCGAGCAACACCTTCGATTCGACGCCGTCGATGCGCAGGTGCACCGGCACGATGAACAGCGTGGGGTCGTCGGTGTCGCCGAATGCGTAGCGCTGTTGCGAGAGCACCAACGTGGTGCCGTCGAGGCGGGCCGACACCAACGGGAACCCCGGTTGCCAGATCCAGCTGTCCATCATCTTGCGCACCGGCGTGGAGGGGTTGGCCTCCTCGATGGCGTCCCACAGGTCGCTGGTCTCGGTGTTGGCGTGTGCGTGCTTGGCCAGGTACAGGCTGATGCCCTTGCGGAACGCATCGGTGCCCAGGTACTGCTCGAGCATGCGCAGTAGCGAGCCACCCTTCTGGTAGGTGAGCACGTCGAACATGCCGGCGCACTCCTGCGGGGCATCGACGGGGAATTCGACGCTGCGGGTGCTGCTGAGCGAGTCGATCTCGAAGGCCATGCTGCGTTCGAGGCTGAACGTGGTCCAGCGCAGCCATTCGGGTCGGTAGGCGTCGCAGCAGGCGATCTCCATGAACGTGGCGAACGCCTCGTTGAGCCAGATGCCGTTCCACCACTTCATGGTGACGAGGTCGCCGAACCACATGTGGGCGATCTCGTGCGCCACGACGTCGGCGAGGGTCTGCAGTTCGAGCTGTGTGGCCGTGGCGGGGTCGGCCAGCAACAGGTTTTCGCGATAGGTGATGAGCCCGAGGTTCTCCATGGCGCCGGCAGCGAAGTCGGGCAGGGCCACCATGTCGCACTTGTCGGTGGGGTAGGCGAGTTCGTAGAAGTCCTGGTACCAGGCGAGCGAATAGGCGCCGATGTCGAGACCGAACGAAGTGAGGTGGCTCTTGCCGGGCACGTGCGCGATGCGCATCGCGATGTCGCCACCGCCGCGGCGCGGCACCATGACCGGGTCGCTGATCTCGAGCGGACCCACCACGAACGCGACGAGGTAGGTGCTCATCGGCATCGTGGGCTGGAACCGCACGGCCACCTTGCCGTTGCCGTTGCCCTGGGCGTCGGCGGGCAGTTCGGTGCGCTCGGCCTCGGCACCGTTCGACAGGGCGAGGTGTGACGGGTCGACGATGAGCGTCACGTCGAACACGGCCTTGAAGTCGGGCTCGTCGAAGCACGGGAAGGTGCGTCGACAATCGGTGGTCTGCATCTGCGACGTGGCGATGACCTGCTCGACCCCGTCGGCGTCGCGGTAGGTACTGCGATAGAAGCCGCGCAGCTTGTCGTTGAGCACGCCGCTGAACGTGATCTCGAG
>Ga0075024_100001057_pt1 | contig 10830 bp, 13 predicted proteins | sample Str013_2_FD_71389 | JGI IMG/M metagenome (GOLD analysis project Ga0075024, IMG submission 71389) | Freshwater sediment microbial communities in response to fracking from Pennsylvania, USA - Straight Creek_MetaG_SC_2013 | ecosystem: Environmental > Aquatic > Freshwater > Creek > Sediment... | reverse complement strand
CACACCCAGTGATTCCTAGTACACCTCTGCGTGCACTTCTTTCGGCATTCCTATGTCTGTGCAAACGGTCGGTACTCTTCTCAGAAATAGGAAAACCGCTCCCAGAACCTCGCAGAGAACGCAGGTCGATCGTTGGTACAAGAGTTGCTCCACTGTGATAGCGACGGGCAGTGCTCGTCCCCAGTCACGCAACCGAGGAGTGAGGGCATGATCACATTACATCGTATTCTCGTAGGCCACAGTTTCTTTCCCGACGGCGACCGTGCGTTTCGGTCTGCAGTCACGCTCGCCCACGCAGCCAAGGCAGACCTGTACCTCCTACACGTCGTTGAACCCTACCCGTTGTATCAGAAGATGCGCTTTCCTTCGGTGCCTGCCCACGCCATGCTGGAGGAAGTCGTGCTGAAGATGCGCGCGCAACTTGCTGACCTCGCGGCAGGACCGGAGCTGTCTGGGTTACACGTCGACACCGATGCTCATATCGGCAAGCCCTTTGTGGAATTGATTCGCACCACCCGCAGCTGGAACGCCAATCTGGTGGTCGTCGGGGTCAGTGCCCGCGGCGAAGGACGATTCCTGGGCAGCACAGGGGAGCGGGTGCTGCGCAAGTCGCCAGTTCCTGTATTCATTGCCAAGCGGGAACTCACCCCCGGGCCTAAGACTGTGCTGGTACCCATCGATTTCTCGGACGGTGCCAGGAAGGCAGCAGAAGAAGCCCTGACTCTTGTGCGCGGGTTCGGCGGTCGTGCCATCTTCCTGCACGTCTTGGATCTGGCGGAGTATGTCTATCCTGCCGCCTATGGCGCTGCCCCGATCATTGTCCCACCACTGACACCCGATGACCTCGAACCAGACTGGCAGCAGTTTCTGGCCACGTTACCGCTTTCGGGGATCACGTGGGAAAAACAGACGCACGAAGGGCGGGCGGCGTCTCATATCGTCGAGGTGGCTCGGGAATGCAGCGCAGACCTCGTCGTTATGGGCACCCACGGGCGCACCGGCCTCGCCCACGTCTTGTTAGGGAGTGTCACCGAGTCGGTCCTCAGACTCACCGACTGTTCCGTGCTCACTGTGCGTCCCGACGCCTTCAGCTTTGAACTGCCGTAAGAGGAAACATATCATGGCCAAGAAAGACTCATGGTTGTCGTTGCCGTTCCAACTCTCACAAGAAGTGGATCGGCTCTTCGATGAGTTGATCCATCGCCCGTGGGGGTCCCCGCTCCGTCCGAAAGCGGAGGAATGGAATCCTGAGCTCGACCTCTACGAAACCGAGGACGCGTTCATCTTGGAAGTGGATCTCCCTGGCGTGAAGGAGAAAGACGTCTCGGTCCACGTTGACGAAGGTGAACTGGTACTCACGGGTCGCCGGGTCTGTAACCGTGTGACTGCACAGAGCAGCTTTCATCGTCATGAACGCCACGAGGGCCAATTCATGCGTCGGCTCCGGCTCCCGGCGTCCGTCGCGCAGGACACAGTGCATGCGGTGTTTGCGGAAGGGGTACTGCGTGTGACCCTGCCGAAACTCTTGCGAGAAAGAGTCAGGGAATGACGCCACTCAACTCTTCACACGGAACATCGTATGACTTGGCACGAGGAGTATCGCAGCAAATGTGTCACCGCTCGTGAGGCGGTGCGCCTGATTGAGAGTGGCGACCGGGTGTTTACCAGCGGTAATGTCGCCACCCCACGCCTGTTGTTTCGGGCGCTCATCGACCGCCAGCACGAATTGGAGCGCGTCCAATTGGTCCACCTTCTCTTGATGGGCGAGGAATTTGCCACGCCCGGACTCGACGAACACTTCCAGCATAACGCGTTGTTTGTCGGGCCGGGCGATCGCGAGGCAGTCAACTCTGGCAAAGCCGACTACACCCCAATTTTTCTCTCGGAGATTCCAGGGCTCTTCACCTCAGGTCAACTGCGCCCCGATGTCGCGTTACTGCAGGTCTCGCCACCCGATGAACACGGCTTCATGAGCTTCGGAGTCGAAGTCCTCGCGTCGCACGCTGCCGCTACGGCAGCACAGACGGTGATTGTCCAAGTCAACGACGAGATGCCGCGCGTGCTGGGGGATGCCTTTTTGCACGTCTCTCGCGTGCACGCGGCCGTCGAATGTAGTGAGCCGTTGCCGGAGTTTTCCTGCGGGATCTTTGGAGAGGTGGAGCAACGCATCGGTACGCACATCGCGGGGTTGATCCCAGACGGGGCGACGCTACAGCTCGGCATCGGCACCATTCCAGACGCGGTCTTGGCAAGTCTCCCAGGAAAACGGGACCTCGGCATCCACACCGAGATGATTTCCGATGGCGTGATGCAGGCAATGGAAGCCGGGATTATCACCAACGAGAAGAAAACGTTACATCACGGCAAAGCTGTGGCCACGCTGGTGCTGGGCTCACCAGCGCTCTATCGTTATATCGATAACAACCCGGCCTTCGAGTTGCATCCGTCGTCATACACGAACGACCCCTTTGTCATCGCTCAAAACGACGATCTGATTGCCATCAATTCCGCCTTGGAAATTGATCTCACTGGGCAGGTGTGTGCCGATTCGATCGGCACGGCTATCTACTCTGGCTTTGGCGGCCAGCTCGATTTCATGCGCGGCGCCGCCCGCTCGCGTGGCGGCAAACCGATCATTGCCCTACCAGCGACCGCCCAACGTGGCACGATGTCGCGGATCGTCCCACTGCTGAAGCCTGGCGCAGGCGTAGTGACGACACGAGGAGATGTCCACTATGTCGTCACCGAGTTCGGGGTCGCACAACTCTATGGACGAACGCTGCGGCAGCGCGCACGGGCGTTGATCGATATCGCCCATCCACAGTTTCGTGAGGCATTGGAACAGGCAGCGCGGGAACGGAAATTGCTCTGACTAGGGGAGAGAGGAGACACGATATGTTCATGACTGAAGTGCTCAGACGCTGCAGTAGGCTGGAGGAACGCTGCGCTGATATCTACAGCCAGTTCGCGGGCAGTGTGAACGACGAGAAAGAGGTGGAGAGTTTTTTTCTCGGCCTGGCCGAAGAGGAAAAACACCACGCCAAGATCCTGGCGGCGGAAAAGGCGGCGCTCGATGTGGATTCTGATACTGGCTACTTCATGCCGGAGTTTCCGGCCAAACTGACCGAGATGGATACCATGCTGAAGAAGGTCGAAGCCAAGGCCCGGACAGGCGTGACCAAAGAGGAAGCGTTCGCGTTCGCGCTGGAGCTCGAACAGTCAGAGCTCAATACGATTTATCGCGATTTGGTTCTGATGGGACGGGCGGCAGTAAAACTGATGGCGCGCCACATGGACGAAGCTCTGTCGTTGCCCAAACACCAAGCCGGCTTGGTCGAAGGCATGCGGCGGTTTATCCCCCACAGTCCAACCCGGCAGCAGGCCGAACTGTGGGCCGGGCAGCATCACATGGGGCCCGCCGTAAGACAGTAAGGAAGTAAGGATCACTCGCTGTTATGCTCTCGTGAAAGCGAGGGGGAGAGGTTGGGTGACAAAACAGCCTGTGGGCGCATGGCGGGCCTGACAATGTACTCGATACGTTGCGTATTTTTACGCAACGTATCGAGTACAGACAAGGGTGCTGCGCTGTGCTCTGTTTTTCCTTTTCGGGTTTCTCTTGCTACGACAACAGCTCTTTGAACGCGCCGGCTTTCATGAGATCGCGGAAACAGCGCAGGCAGTCGCTTTCCGTGATCAGACCAACCAGACAGCCCTCCTGGTCGATCACTGGCAAGCAGCCAAACTTCTTGCTCAGCATCTTATCGACCGCTTCAACAATCCCCGCTTCCATGTCCACGGTCGTCACTCCCACCGTCATCACGTCACGCACGTCAATTTTACCTAGCCATTCGTGCGCCTTGGTCTTGGTGAAGCCGAGCACGGATGAAATCGCGGCTTTGTACAGATCACGCTGCGTGAGGAGGCCGACGACACGTCTGTCGCCGTCCACTACCGGGAGATGACGGATCCGCCCCATGCTCATCACGTCGTCAGCGACCCCCAGACTGTCACTCGCGTGGAGTGTCACCACGCTGCTGCGCATAATATCTTTGACTTTCATATCCAACCTCCTGTTCACGGTCTGAAACGAGCTACGGGCCAATCGCGAGTCCGCGCGTCACCTACTTCTTCTCCTGCTTGGGCATGCGCGCGACCAGGACCGGACAGGACGCGTGCCGCACAACGCGCTCAGCGACACTGCCGAGTACGACGTGGGAGAGTCCGGTACGGCCGTGCGAGCCCATGACAATCAGATCCACATGCTCACGCTCAGCCATGCGACAAATCTCCCACACCGCTTCCCCGAGAGTGACTCTTGTTTCGACGGGGACCGCGCTCGTGCCCTTCTTCACCATGAATTCCGCCACCCGTTTTTCGGCATCCGCAATCATTTCACTCTCCATGCGGGAGAGATCCGGATAATACACACTTTCCGGAAAGGCGAGATGCGACATGGTGGGACTCGCATGAAAGAGGATCACTTTTGCTTTGCAATCGGCCGCTAATCCGAGCGCCCACTTGTAGGCGTGTTCGGCGTAGTCTGAGAAGTCGGTTGGTACGAGAATCGTCTTCATTTCCATGACCTGTCCTCCTACCAGATGTATTAGCAAAGCTGACGCCAACGCGACGGGCGGGTTTCTGTGTGATTTTTCTCATTTCTGAGAAACGCTGCGCACAGCTTTCGCAACAATGAGAAAGCGCTCTGCTCTATGGACCGCTGTGACAGGCGCACTTCTTGCTCACTCGATGTCCATATCCCTGCTGTCTGTAGGAGCCTCTATGCCGCACGTGAAAAATATCCTCGTTCCCCTCGATACCCACGAGAATGCTGGACCTGTGGTGCAGTGGGCGACGCTGTTTGCCCAGGCGACCAACAGCCGCCTCACTTTGCTCCATGTCAATGAATCCCTGGAGTTCCTCAAAATGCGCCCAGGGCTCCACGGCGGTGGATTTCCTGGCCTTGATCTCACCATGGACAAGTGGCGGCAGCATTATCAAGCGGAGACGAAAGCCACTTTCGATCAGCTCTTCCAGCAGTATTGCTCAGCGCTCTCGGTCTCCTATCTCATGTTGGAAGGACGCGCCCACGCCACGATTCTCGGTGCCGTGGAGAGCACCAACAGTGACCTGGTGGTGATGGGCACCCACGGGAAGCCGTGGGTGCAGCGCGCCTTTCTTGGCAGTACGGCGGAGGCGGTATTGCGGGCGTCCGCAGTCCCCGTGCTCATCGTGCACAACAGCTTGTCCACGCCGCCACCACCGCGCATGGAGCGCTTGCTCTTTGCCACCGACTTCAGTCCAGCCAGTGCGGCTGGGGAGGAATGGGTCCGCTACTTCACGCAGCATGGGGTGCACGAAGCCCTGCTCGTCCATGCCATCGAGAATCCTTTGCTTGACGTGTACGAGCCAGACACCGCCGACTTTGACCTTCGACGCGTCAGCGAAGAGTCGCAACAACGACCGCCGCGCTCAGCCGAGCCCTATTGGGAGCATGCGGCCCAGGTTGCCACGACCAAGTTGAGTCAGGTGCGCCAGCAGTTGTTAGGAAATCCCTCGTACGTGCTCCAAGCGCAGATCCTGGCGATCGAAGGCTCTCCGTCGTTTGCCATTCTCAACGCCACTGTGCAACACCACGCGGACTTCATTGTCATGGCGACCCACGGACGGACGGGAGTCCGCCGCTTCGTGTTGGGCAGTGTCACCGAGAAGGTGATTCGCACCGCCTCGTGCCCAGTGTTAGCCGTGCCGAGCAAAGGGACGTAAGACACACGAAAGTGGATGCCACATGTCGGCGGTTCCATTATCTAAGCTTTCCCATGCTTCGGAAATTTCCCCTGTCCTATTCTCAATTCTGCGAATTCCCGCCCGCGTTCGTGGTGTCTTCTCCGTTTCTCTGTCGGTACGAGAGTTGCTTTAGTATCCTAAGAGCAAAGTTGGTGAGAGGGACTGAAGACGCTTCACCGTATCGTTGGTCAGACTCGAAGTTTCTCTCGGTGCAATGACAACGTCCCAAATAGCTGGAGGACCTGCATCATGACGGTAGCGAACTGGATGACAAAATCCGTGCTCACGATCAAGCCACATGACACCCTGAAACAGGCACGTGAGATAATGACCAAACACCGCGTGAACCAACTGCCAGTCGTGGTTGACGACAAAGTGGTGGGCATTGTCACGGATCGCGATATTCGCGACGCGTATCCATCGAGTATGCGACTCCTGCGCGGCAAAGACATTGATGAATTCGCCGACTCGCACACGGTCGAGGAAGTGATGACCTACAACGTCATCACGAGCAGCTCCGACGCATCACTCCGCGAGGCCGCCCAGCGTTTACGGAAACAACGCTTCGGGGCAGTACCGATCGTCGATCACGGGCAGCTTGTTGGCATCATCACCCGAAGCGATCTGCTCGACGCCGCGCTCGCAGGCGAGTTCCCAGGACACCCGTAACGTCTCTGCGCCATCTGCCGACAATACAAGGAAGAGGAGAACGCTCATGAAAGCACGAGATGTGATGAACAAACGCGTGACTGCCGCAACACCGAGAGCGATTGGGCGCGATCTTGCTCAGCAGTTGCTGTCGGGGATGTACAGTGGGTTACCGGTGGTCGATGCCGACAATCATGTCGTTGGCGTCGTCACCGAATTTGATTTGCTCAAAGCGGTACACGACGGGAAAGACATGCAGACCGTCACCGCCACCGAGGTGATGGCGAGGCCCGCGGTGTGCGTCGAAGAAGACGACGAGATTGAGATGGTGATCGCCAAGATGACGACCCATCACATTATCCGCGTCCCCGTGGTGCGCGACGGCAAGCTCGTGGGGATCATCTCCCGCGCCGATATTCTCAGCCGCATGATCGAACCTGAGTTCGTCACCGTGTTCGAGGGCCAGTAAAGTCAGTTCCTGTGTCCGGAGGGTCCATGCTCGAACCTCTCAGTCTCGATGCGTTACTCCCAGCGGACATCGCCAAAAAAGCGGAAGACGTGGGCGTACGCAAATGTGGTCTGTCGTTTTGGTCACTGTTCACGTTAGCTGTCCTTGCTGGTGCGTTCATTGCGCTCGGTGCCATCTTCTCAACCACGGTGAGCGCTGGAACCGCCGGTGTGGTGCCCTTTGGCATCGCCCGGCTTCTTGCCGGACTGGTATTTTGCCTCGGGCTCATCTTAGTAATTGTCGGCGGGGCGGAACTGTTCACTGGTAACGCGCTCATTAGTATGGCCTGGGCCAGCGGCTCGGTCTCGACACCGCAGGTGCTACGCAACTGGACAGTTGTCTATCTGGGTAATCTGCTCGGCGCGTTGGGAACGGCGGTCCTGCTCTACGTCTCGCAACAGTACACTTTCGGCAATGGCGCGGTTGGTCTCACAGCATTGGAGATTGCACGAGTCAAAACCAGCTTGGGGTTTGTCCAGGCCGTGGCGCTCGGCATCCTCTGTAATGCTTTGGTCTGCCTCGCGGTGTGGCTCTGCTTGGGCGCACACAGTACGACGGACAAGATTCTGGCGATTCTCTTTCCCATTAGTGCGTTCGTGGCTGCGGGTTTTGAGCATAGCGTTGCCAATATGTATTTCATCCCGATTGGCTTACTGATCAAAACAGACGCTGCCTTCCTTGCGGTGATTGGCAAGGACGCGAGCGACTATGCCACGCTGACGTGGACGAACTTCGTGTTCGTGAACTTGCTCCCAGTTACGGTGGGGAACATCATCGGCGGGGTTGTCCTCGTCGGTCTCGTATACTGGTCTGTCTATTTGCGAGCCGGAGATCAGGCGCAACCGTAACGCGCATGTCATTACCCGATACCTGCTGATTCGTGCCTACTTCTGGCTGGGCCTTCTCCAAAGTGTCGGTGCTCTGGCCGCCTTCTATTTTACCTTTTGGACGCTGGGCTATTGGGGACAGTGGACCGATCTTCCTGCCACTGGGCCTGTCTACCAAGCGGCCACCGCCATGACCCTGGGCTGCGTCGTCGCCACGCAGATTGGCAACCTCTTTGCCCAACGCACAGAGACCGTGTCAGTGTTGCGTATCAGTCTGCTAAGCAATCGTTTGGTCTGGGTTGGTATCGCCACCGAGGTCCTGCTGTTGGTCCTCATCGTGTATGTCCCCGCATTGCAATGGGTGTTCGGGACGGCGGTATTTTCCGCATGGAACTGGTTGTTTCTCCTCGCCTGGGCCCCGTCGTTAGTGCTCGCTGATGAGGTGAGGAAAGCGATCGTCCGTCAAGGAAGAGGCTATCCTCATGCCTCTGCGTTACCAGCCCTCGCCGCGCTGCTTGGCCGTCCGCAATGAGACGAATGCTGACTCCTGACTACTGTTAGAAGTACGCTTTCAACACATACTGTTGGATCATCCGGTGGGTGTTAAAGAACGAACCATTGAGCGTAATGGCGTGGGCCATGATCTGTAGGAATCTCGCACGATCCTGATAGAACAGCGGCATCACCGTTTGTTCCAACTTGTCATACAGTGAGGAGACCACCCGCGACCCGTCACCCTCGTCGCGTCCATCTTTGCCAATCGCCCAGCCGGTAATCCCCTCAATACACCCTTCAATCCACCAGCCATCCAGGACGCTGAAACTCGGGACGCCGTTCAGCGCTGCCTTCATGCCGCTCGTGCCCGAGGCCTCCAAAGGTGGTTGTGGCGTATTGAGCCAGACATCCACACCGGACGTGAGCAGCTTCGCCACGTCGATATCGTAGTTCTGCAAATACGTGATGCGAATATCGTTCTTCAATTGTTCCTTGGCCGCATAGATGCGCGCAATGAGTTCTTTTCCGCCTTGATCGTGCGGATGGGCTTTGCCTGCGTACACGACCTGCAAGCCCCGCGTACGTGAGGCGATCCCGCGCAGGCGGTCAAGATCGGCAAGTAGTAAATCAGCACGCTTGTAGGTGGTTGCGCGCCGGGCGAAACCCAGCGTCAACACATCGACATCCATCCCGGCATTGGTTTCGCGATTGACATACTGGATCAGCCGATGTTTGGCCTGCGTGTGAGCCTGCCAGATCTCGTCAGTGGGAATGCTCAGGGCATAACGCAAGCTCAGGTTGTCTTGGCGCCATCCACGAATGTAGCGATCGTAGAGGCTCTGGAATGGTTCGCTCGTCCACGTCACGGCATGCACACCGTTGGTGATGGAATCGATGACATAGCCGGCAAACATCAGGCGCGAGACCTCGCCGTGTTTCTTGGTGACACCGTTAACGTAGTGACTCAAGTTGAGCGCCAGATACGTCATATTCAGCATGCCTCCGCAACAGAAGACCTCTTGGAGTTCGACAAAGATATCGTGCCGACTCAGCACCCGTCCCACCAGTTCTAGGGGGAATTGGTCATGTCCCGTGGTCACTGGCGTATGCGTGGTAAACAGGCATTGGGCGCGGACCGCCTCGAGGTCGTCGTGAGTAATCGCCGTACGACCCGCTCGCCGCACCTCCTCATCAAGCAGTTCGATGGTGAGCAGGCTGGCATGCCCTTCGTTCATGTGGAACCGTGTCAGTTGATCATGGCCGAGGGCGCGCAACATCCGTACGCCCCCGATGCCGAGTATCACTTCTTGACAGAGTCGATAGTATTGGTCACCGCCGTACAAGACGTCAGTTAGCGTCCGATCCCACGGACTGTTCTCGGGCAGATCGGTGTCGAGGAAATAAACCGGAACGATGAATCCGCCCTCCCCTATCACGTCATATTTCCAACAACGCACCGCCACTGTACGCCCATCAACCGTGACCGCGATCCGTTGGGGAAGTTCGGTGAGAAAGTCTCCTACCACCCACGCAGCCGGCTCTTCGTGCTGCCAACCGTCTAGGTCCAACCGTTGATAGAAGTACCCTTTACGATGTAGCAGCGACACCGCGACCATCGGCACTTTCAGGTCTGCCGCTGAGCGAATGGTATCGCCAGCAAGCACGCCAAGTCCACCGCTGTAGGTGGGCATGTCCGCGTTGAGTCCGATCTCCATCGTGAAGTAGGCAATCGCCCGGTGTGAGTTCATGACACGCTCATGCTCCCGCCTTATTTCGTTTGCAGCGATTCCACGTAGTACACCAGCGCCAGAATGCGTCCGAGCACTGTATGTTCATCCAGCGGGGCTCCACCTTCTTGCATTAGGAAATGTGCGCCCCAGATCGGCATCGCCCGCGGCCCATGCGACATCACCTCCTCGCGTCCGTCGATCGTGTGGTACACGCGCCAGAAGGGAAACTGGCCGTTATGCTTGCGGCTGAGCAACGTCAGATCTGCGGGTGGTTTCTTCCACAATTCCGACATGGGACCGTTGCCCTTCCCCTCTGGCCCATGACACGAGACGCAGTACTGCTGATACTCTAACTTCCCACTGGTCAGCACCACTTCCTGTGCGACGGTCGGGCGGATGTTCGTCCCGCCAAGGATCATGAGTACGCATGATCCGCTGACAAGAATTGTGTTCCATCTTCTCGATCCGAGCATTGTCGTCTCCTCTCTGTTGTAACCTTGTGGATGTTGGTAGGTCGTTGGCTTAGGATTCTGGTGGCAAGCTCCGAAGGTAGCTGAGGACCTGGCGCACCTGGTCAGCGGTCAATTCACCGGCAAAGTGCGGCATCGGCGCACGATTGAGGGTGAGCATATGGCGGACGCCCGTGCGCAACTGCTCTTCAGTCCGCGTACGGAAAAACTCTGTGTCCAGTGCCGGCGGTTGTTCCCCGGTATCCCCTTGACCGAGCAGGTCTAGGATCTCGCGACTGGCCGGGTATCCCTTGTGGCCGTGACAGCCGACACAATAGCGGTCGTAACTCTCATACCCTGGCGTGAGGAGTCGAACAAACGCGACCACC
>Ga0075024_100001053_pt1 | contig 10849 bp, 15 predicted proteins | sample Str013_2_FD_71389 | JGI IMG/M metagenome (GOLD analysis project Ga0075024, IMG submission 71389) | Freshwater sediment microbial communities in response to fracking from Pennsylvania, USA - Straight Creek_MetaG_SC_2013 | ecosystem: Environmental > Aquatic > Freshwater > Creek > Sediment... | reverse complement strand
GAGGGCGACAATTGGTAGATCCGGCATAAGGGGAGCGCGCCCGATCACGGGCGCGCTCCTTATACTACTGCGCCACCCCAGGCCGACGAGAACGAGCTTCGGCGATCATTTGCCGTCGACGATCGGCGAGTCGGTAACGCGGACTAGAATCACGGCGGCGGCGCGCAGCGACTGCAGTTCCTGCGCCGAAGCGCTAGTCAAAGCCTGGACCAGCCGCGCCAGACGCTTGCGCCTGCCCTCTTCCAACAACGCGCGGCCGGCTTTGGTGACGCGTACTTCGTTGACGCGACGATCGCCCGGCAGCGCGACGCGTTCGGCAAGGCCCTTGCGCTCGAGCTCGTCGACCGTGCGCGACATGGTGGGCGGGCGCACCTGCTCGGCGGCGGCGAGCGCGCTCATGGTCTGCGGTCCGCCGAAGACGAGGACGGAGAGCGCCGAAAGCTGCGGCGCAATGAGGCCGGCGGCGACGTCCTCGCGGCGGACGAAGCGCAACAGCCGGATCGCCGCGCTATGAATGAGGTCGGCGACCGCCGGCAGCTCTTTGTCCTTATTCTTGCCTGGCATTTGCGCTCCGTGGCTCAGCGCGCGACGCGGCCCATGAGGGCCAGCGCGTTGCCGTCGGGGTCGAAGAATTCGCGCAGCTTCAAATCGTGGGTCTCGGTACGCTGGACGATCTGGGCTTCGTTGACGAAGACGACGCCCTTGGCCGCGAGCGCCGGGCCCAACGCATCGATATCGGGCGCGTCGAAATAGAGCAGCGAGCCGCCGATGGGCTGTCCGGGCTTTTGCTCCAAACCCACCATCAAACGCAGGCCCGCAAGCTCGAAGAACATCATGCCGTTCACCTCGAACATCAGCGAGAGGCCCAGCACGTCGCGATAGAACGCACGCGCGCGGTCGAGATCGCGCACGGTCAAAGCCACCTGGGCAAGGGGACGCCCGGCGAGAGATGCAGCGTTGTAAGACACGAGATCCTCCTTTGGGTTTTTGTTAGACGGACCATCTATTATATTAGCTACTCTAACTATTATGTCAAGAACGCACGTAAGGACTCCCCGCCCACGAGGGGCTTACACTCGTCGCCCTGACGCAGCCCCCCGCTCGCGCACGCGATCTTGCTTGGACAGCCGAGCCCGCGATCTACAGACTGCGGCCTCGGCGGCGCCCGACCTGGAGAACGGCTTGATGAAGCGGATCGTGGCGGGGCTGGTTTGCGTTCTCGCGATCGGCGCACTTGGCGCCCCGTCTCTGGCGGAAAACGAGCGCCTCGCCGACGTCGTCTATATGGACCAGCCCACCGGCATCGAGTTTTCGGTCTATGTGGCTGCTTGGCCGGCGCTGGCGCCTTACATCGATCGCCTCAAGACGGCGCAAGCCAAAGCAGTCGAAGCCGATCTCTATCGGCGGACGACGGCGGCGGACGTGTCGGACGGCGAATTGAATCTTTTGGCGCAATTGGAGTGGCGGCGCGGCGCTCTGGAGGCGGCGGACATCGCGGCCGACCGGGCGCTCAGGCTCAAGCCGCGTCAGGCGCTGAACGCGTTCCAAAAGGCGATGGTGACGTTCGCGCATTTGCGGCGAGCTTCGGGACTGTTGGAGCAATGGACGTGGCAAGGGCGGACGCGCGACGCCTATCAGCACACCTTCGACCTCGATCCACGCAATGTGTCGGCGCGCTATTATCTCGCCTACAGCGATATGAACACGCCGTGGTATGGCGGCGGCGACAGCGACGCGGCGCTGGCGCTCAGCGAAGGCGGGATCGCGCTCGGCCAGATCGGCTTTTATGCCGTGCGCGCGGACGCCCACCGGCTGCGCGGCGAACGTGACGCCGCCCGCGCCGACTATGACACCGCGATCAAACTGAAGGTCATCAAATTGGGCGGGTTGCTCGATGCGGCGCAAGAAGAATTGGGGCGCAAGCAATTCGACCGCGCCAAGCGCTATCTCGATTGGGCGGTGCATTGCCGCCCTGACGCGACGACGGCCTATGAGGGGCTCGGCGACTACTACGCCGCTATCAACGACAAGGCGCAAGCGCGGCAGATGTACAAGACCGCGATCGAGCGCGATCCGAAGAACGGTTCCGCCAAAGGGAAACTTGCGGGACTTTCTTAAGGCTCTTGGCGCGGCTCAAAGGACGCCGGCATGACAACCGAACCGCACGAAGATTTTTGGGGCCGATATTGGTGGCCGCTCGTTGCCTTCGTCTGCGTCTTCGCCGCGACGATCGCCGTCGTCGGCTTGTGAGACGCTTCCGGAATTTCCGCGGCCCAGGCTATGCGCCGGCTCCGCCGTCTTCCGCCGTCGCCCAGCCGCATTCGTCCCTGCCCCATTGTTGGAGTTGGGAATAGCTCAGCTGTTGAATCCGAAACAGTTCGGTGTCGTTGAGCCAGGCGGTCACCGCGTCTTGCTGGCTCATCGGACCGTCAGGGAGACGCGGCAGGTTGGGCGGCGGGAGGAGCAGCTGGCCGTCCGGGGCCGGGCACGTCGTAGCCTCGCGCGCGGTTGAGCACGCCGACAAGCTCGTCAGACAAATCGCACTGGCGCAAATCAGGGACGAGACGCGGGACATGCTTGATCACCTCTTTGATTTGGCCGTGAACGGCGGCTGAGCGTCGCGCGAGGTCGGCGGCGAGCTTGAGGCGCGCGGCTTCGCTCCGCGCGCGGGCTTTGCGTTCGCCGTCGATTTCGGCGCGCAAGACGACGGCGCGGGCCGCGCCCTCGCGCCATGACTCGACCTTCCAGCCGAGCCAGGCGCCAGCGAGAAGAAGTACGGCCCACAGAGTGAGCCGTACCCATAGCGGAATGCCGATCACGGCGTGGGCTTTGCCGCGGCTGGAGTTGCCGACGCTGACGCCGCCGGCACCAACGACTGGCCCTGATCGCTGTGAAAGACTTGGCTCAAGACGACGCTGATGACACCGACGATACCGCCGACGATGGCGCTCAAGGTGTCGGCCGAGAGCGTGCCCTTGGCGACGAGGCCCGCGCCCAACGCCAGAAGCACGTTGCGGATAAGCGAGTAGATCTGATCCCAGTTCATCGCCTAGCCCTCAATCGTCGCGGTGCCGACTTCGACGGCGGCAGCCTCGGGCGAGGCGAGCGCCGTGAAGTCGCCGAGCGGAAAGGCGAGTTGCTTGACGCCCGAGCCAAGGTCGACGTCGGCCGAACCCGTCACCGAGCCCGAACCCACGCCCGCCGGGTCGATCAAGGCCGACCAGACGTCGCCCGCTTGAACAGTTTCGATGACGTTGCCGAAGGTGGTGGCAATCGTCGGCGCGCCATCGACTTTGGCGACCTTGCCGCTCGCGTCCTTGAAGACAAAGGGAATGCGCAATTTCTTGCCGAAGGGAACGTCGGTCATGCTTCTTTCTCCTAATTCTATTGTGGCTGCGCCGATCTCGACGCGGGTTGCGGTGCGATCGTCTAATGGCGAGTGATGGGCGCACCCCTCATCGCTCGCAGTGAAAAGCCAGGCGCCGCGCCAGAGGCCGAACTCGGTCTCGAATTTCGCCGGCGGGGCGCGCCGTTCGGGCAGCAGCATCGGCAAGCCTCCGCGGCAGCTGCGATGCTCGCGGCCGGCGAAGCTCACGCTCTCGCCGCGCCAATGGCGGCAGGTCGCGCAGGTCGTGCACGGTTTTCTCATCCGGTTTTTCCCGATTTCAGTGGGGCGGTGTTTGCATTCGGAAACCGCCGGCGAAGGCTTGGTTTTCCGCCGCCGGGGAGGGGCTGAATTGCGGCATGCTGCCGCTTCGGCGCCTTTGCTATTGCGAAGCATTCGCATATTCCCTAGGGTTCCCAATGAACGGGCGGGCACCTTGGGTGGCCGGTCCGCGGGTCAGGGATACGAGAGATTGCGATGCAAACGTTCTTTGCCGCCGCCGTGTCGGTTGCGCTCGGCCTGCTTCAGGGCGGGGCGCCGGCCGCGGTTGCCGGCGACCTGCCCTCCTTCGTGCTGACGATCAAAGAGCATCAATTTTCGCCGGCCGAGCTGACGATTCCGGCCAACACCAAAGTCGTCATCGTCGTCAAAAACCTCGACGCGACGGTGGAGGAATTCGAAAGCACAGACTTTCATCGCGAAAAGGTCGTGACTGGCGCAAGCGAAGTCGAAGTTTATGTTGGGCCGCTGCCGGCCGGCCGTTACGAGTTCTTCGCCGACTTCCATCCGACGGCTCGCGGCCACCTGATCGTCAAATGAGCCGCGCCTTTTTCCACCTGCGTTGAAGGTCGCCCGATGCTCGCCACCATGATCGTCATCTTCCGCGAGGTGCTCGAGGCGGCGCTCATCGTCAGCATCGTGATGGCGGCCTGCAAAGGTTTGGCCGGGCGCAATTTCTGGGTCAGCTTCGGCATCAGCACTGGCCTCGCCGGCGCCTGCTTGGTGGCCGGGTTTGCCAGCACGCTCGCGGCGGCCGCGCAAGGGATGGGCCAGGAACTCTTCAACGCCGCCATTCTGCTCGCAGCGGTGGCGATGCTCTCATGGCACAGCGTCTGGATGGCGCGCCACGGGCGCGAGTTGGCGCAGCAAGCGGGATCGGTGAGCGCCGCCGTCGTCGCCGGTACGCGCCCGCTTTATGCGCTCGCCGTCGTTATCGGCGTCGCCGTGCTGCGCGAAGGCTCGGAGACGGTGCTCTTCATCTACGGCATCGCGACATCGGCGGGCGCGGATTCCACGGGCGCGATGTTGCTCGGTGCGGCCCTCGGGGTAATCCTCGGGATCGGCGCGGGCGCTGCCCTTTACTTGGGATTGTTGCGCATTCCGGTGCAGTATCTCTTCACCGTCACGCATTGGATGATCGTGTTCCTGGCGGCGGGCCTGGCCTCGCAGGCCGCCGGATTCCTGTTGCAGGCCGACCTCGTGCCGCCGCTCGGCAATGCGATCTGGGACACATCGTGGCTGCTCAACGAGACGAGCATCGTCGGCAAAGTGCTGCACACGCTGATCGGATATGTGGCGCGGCCCGCCGGCATCCAGCTTTTGTTCTACGCGGTCACGCTGATCGTTATCGTGGCGGCGATGCGCATCTTGGCACCGCGAGCGGCGAACGGCGGTAAGGCCGCGGCAATCGTCGCCGGCACGTTCTTGCTCTGCGCCGTTCCGCCGATCTTTCACGGCGACGCGCGCGCAGACTTCAAGGTGCGCTCGCCGATCGTCGACTACCGCGAAATCGAAGTCGAGACGAACGGCGCGTTGACCACGAGGCGCGACTTCGGCGAGACCTTTGCCATCGGCGCAGGCGTCTTGCCGTGGTGGCTGGTGGAGCTCGAAGCGGAAACACAAGCGGCCCCCGGCGAGAGGCTCGAATACGCAGCGACGACGTTGGAAAGCACGTTCCAGTTTACGCCGCAGGGAAAATACTGGGCCGACCTGAGCGCCTTCGTCGAATATTCAAAGGCGGCGCGCCACGGCGATCCGGACACGATCACCTTCGGTCCGCTGGCGCAGATGGAGACGCAAGAAATTTTCCACTCGCCGATGCTGCACAGCGCTAATATCTTGTTCGAACGCGAGGCGGGCTCGGCAAGTAGCGGCCGCACGGGCTTTTCGTTCGCCTGGCAGTCGCGTTTCAGGATCGACCCCTTGTTCGAGCCGGGCATCGAGTACTACGCAGCCATCGACGATCTTCGCCACGCCGGCGCGTTCGACGATCAGGCGCATCGCGCAGGCCCGGTCATGGCCGGTCTTTACTCGTTCGCACCTTACGGCAAGATCAAATACCAGATCGGTTACCTCTTCGGCCTCAACGAGGCGACGGAAGACGGCGTCTGGCGCTGGCGCATCGAATACGAGATTCCGTTTTAGGTTTGCGCCTATCCATTGTGCGGGATCGCGGATTTCCGCTCAGAAGCAATATTTGTCGCGCGCAAAGGTGTAGCACGCCGGGGTGTGCAGTTCAGGCTCGCGACCGGCGAGCGCTTCGACCGCCGCTTTCTTGCGGCGCTCCTCCTCGTTGGCGATTTTCAGACGCCAATCGGCAAGCGCCAGATCATATTGCGCGCGCGTGATGTCGCCCTTGTCGAGCTTCTTTGCACCGTCGAGTTTCGCAGCCAGCCACAATTTCATGAGATCGAGATAAAGGACGCGGGCGTCGACATAGGCCGCGAGCACGTCCGGATTTGCACATTCGACGACGGCCGCTTCGCCCGTCAATTCACCCGCCGCGCGCTTTGCCTCGCACGCCGCGACGACAGCGCGCGTCTTCGCACCGACGCCGAGCATGCGCGCGTTATAGGCCTCAACCGAGTCTTGCTCTTCGGCGGCCGTGTTGGCGGCGAGCCCGAAGGCAACGAGCGCAGATGCGGCGATGATGCGGCGCATGCCCCCTCCCCCGTTTACCGGCGGCGACCATAGGCACATTTGCTCTTGCGCGGAACCGGCCACGCGCGTTCGCCTAACGCTGGCGCCGCACGTTTGGTTGCAGCTATCGGTTGCAACAATAGAAAGTATGTCTGCGCATATCCATTACTGCGCATTGCGTCCGGGTTTCAAAACACTGTCTTCAGCGTCGCGATCAGCGCGTCCATCGTTATGACTTTGGTCGCGATCAGGAGTGCGATGACGACGAAGGTCAGACCCTTGTTGGCGCGGCTTTGGTCGTATTGCGCCTTGTGCAGATCGACGAGGACGCGAAAGCGGCGCGCACAAATCTCGGAGTGGAGCGCCAAGTTCTCATCCTCACCGGGCGCAGGCCGGGCTAAATCGAGTGCCATCTTGAAACTCTCCTCTCGCTCGGCGCTGCCGAGACCGACAATATCCAGCCACATCTTTGTCCTCACTCATTCGCGTTCATCCGGGATACTTGCCCCATGGCAATTGGAAATGCGGACCGTCCTTGAAGGTGCGCCAGTCGCCGCCCCATTCGAGCGGCACGCCGACCTCAGCCGCCACCGTCTTCATGACGTGCGCCAGCTGCGCATAGAGCGGCCAGCTCCAACTGATCTCGCCGCCGATGAGCACGGCGAGGTCGACCGCGTGGCCGCTCAAGTGGCGCGATCGCATCGTCGTCGTCGCGCCGTGGGCGAAGAGATCGCGCTGGCGCTTGAGCGTGCGCACGCCTTCGGTGACGACGAAGGCGATGACATCTTGTTCCGCCGCCTTCTCGAGCACCTTGACAAGATCGGCGTGCACGCCTTCGAGTTTCTGCACATCTGCCGCCGACAAGGTCATGGCTGGCCGCCTTTCCACACCCACACTTCCCACGCCGCGGAATTGGCGAGGTCGATGGTACCGGCGGTGCCGTTGCGGCAGCGGATGCGCACCGTATTGGCCGCCGTGACGCGGCCCTGAATGAAAATGCCTTGCGTGTCATAGGGCGGGAAAACCATCACGCTGTCGCCGAGCGCGGCGCCGGTGACGGTGATGTTGGCGCTCTCGGTTTCCGAGCCCGCCGTCAGCGACGCCGGGTCATAGGTGATACCGGACTGACGCAGCGCGCGCAGCCCCAACGTTTGCCGTGCCGTCGCGACGTCGATGTCGTCGAGCAGGGTTTGCACGAACGCGCTGACCACTTGGCCGGCGTTGAGCGTGGACGTTGCGACCGCGGCGATGCCGTCGCCCGTGGCATTGACGGCGAGGAGATTGTTGGCGATCGCGGCGCGCGGTTCGGGCAACGTCAAATTCGCCAGGCTCGTGCCGACCGGCATGAGCAGCGCGCGCGCCGTCTGCTCCTCGAGCGCCTGAACGTAGCCCGCAATCTTGTCGAGCGCGGTCTCCACGTTGTCGGCGGCGAAAGCGCCGTTGGCGATGAGGTCGAGATCCTGGGTCGTCGCGGCGTCGCGCAGGACGACGATAGTCTTTCCCGTTGCCGGCGCGATATTGAAGACGACATTTCCGGCGCCGGGCAGCGCGCCCGAAACGGTGTAGTCGGTCGTCAGCACCTGCAACGTGTCGACGAACGAAGCCGTGTCGCGCAAATAGACCCTGAGGTCGCTCGCCGCCCAAACCTTGAAGGCGAAGGCAAACGAGGTCGTGGCGCCGTTGCCCGCGTACGAGACGCGGGCGGCGGTGGTCGAAAGCGTCATGTGCGTGTTTCCTCATGGCGCGCGCAGGGATGCGTGCGTCTTGTTGACGTGGCGAGATTTGAGACGGCAGGCGACGACCGGCGGCCGGTTGGCGATGCCGGGCGACAGACGTTCAGATCAGATTGAAAATGAGGCTCGGGTTCGGCTCAGGCGCGATTGAATATCGGCTTTGGCAGCAATCGCTGCGTCGGTTGCCGCCGCGATGTCGGCGACGCTCGACATTGCTTTGCCCAGCGAAACGCGGCGGATCGCTTCGTGGCGCGCGAGCTCGGCCAGTTGCGCCACCTGCTCCTTGTCCAAGTGATGATATTGTTTGCACTGGATCAAGATGCGCGCGAGCGCGGGCGGATCGCGGGTGGGATCGTCGAGCGCCGCCTCGACCGAGGCGACATCGGCCCGGCTCAAGAACTGCTCGATCGATTGTTGACGCTGCTTCTCGTCGATGAAACCGCCGATCTCCAGATGGCCGTAGAGCCTCGCCACTTGATCGACCAGCATCTCGCGCTCTTGCGGTGAGCGCGAGCTTCACGACCAATGCGCATCGTTCACGGCAAACTATCGGCTGCAAGATTTGATTTGCGCCTTTTGGCCACGCCGCAGCGTGCGCGCCTGGGTGGCGAGAGTGGCAAGCGAGATGCGATGAAAGTGGAAATGTTCAGTGCCGACGAATGGCCCGTGGCCGTTTAGTCCGAATTCGCCGCGAAAAAGAACGGCGGGTAATCTCTTTAAATCTGGCGCGTGACAATTTGGACCGCCTGTGTCGAACAAACCGTGATTGAAAGTGGCCCACACGATTATGTTGTCGCCGTTGCGTTCGAACGGCAACGTCTTGAAGTCTCCGAAGTCCGACAAGTCACGACCTTTGCGGTCGCGCGTTATCGGAAAGAGATCGAACAGTAGCGTGTGTTTGCCGGCTTGTCCGACGCGATAGAAGGAAGAATTGTAGCCGTCCTCCAATCCTGAAATGACGAAACGTAAATGCGGAATGTCAGTGAAACGCCATTCGCTGCACTCGAGTTCCGAAATGTTGGCGCAAACGAGTCGAAGCCTTGCTTCGAGCATGTTTCCGGCAAGAGCCGGCGTCGCCAAAAACGTCAGGCAAAAAGCGAGCGCGGTTCTCATCGTTCTTTACACGGAATTTTCTAGTAACGCGGCCAAATCGTATCACATGACCAACCCGCCATTCATTGCACTTTGAAGGAAGTGCGACGGTTTGTGACCGTTGCGCACTTGCTGGAACGGCTTGCTTTATGGCGCAGGCGCCCGGCCCTGTCCTCCGGAGGTCAATTTGACTTGTCGCCAGCAGGCGGCAATAGGTTGCCTTCGAACCATTGCTGCGTCCCCTTACCTGGTTCGACCGTTTCAGGCACAGGCTGTTTCGTCATGCTCCCTCGATACCAGACATCGATGGGCGTTCTAGCCCAGGAGACGGGATCAACCCGAAGAGCACCAGGCAAGGCGGTGCTGTTGATGGTACCGTTCGGATTCGTAATATCGGTTGCCAGAACTTCAGCATGAAGGTGTGAATCGCGCCGGGTCGCGGCATCGTTCGCGCGCCCGCTGATACCAAGCGTGCCAATGACATCGCCGGCGTTCACCCAGCTATTCGGCTTCACGAAGACTTGTTCGAGATGAGCGCTCATCGTGTGAAAGCCGTCTGCATGGCTGACGATGACAATATTTCCGTAACCGCTCGCCGTGCCGACAGAAACGCGCCCCGCCGCCTGAGCGCGGACTGGCGTGCCGATCGGGCCGTAAGCATCGATACCAAGATGGACGCGGGGCAGACCGGTGCCCTTACTGATCCGGTAGTTGGCGAATGGGTCAAAGCTCGATGATTGTTGTCCCGTCGCCGGATTCTTTGTGCGAAGGCGCATATTCGGATCTATCGGGGTTGCCTTGCCTTCCGCGTATTGCGGCGCTGGCCAAGTCCCCTTTCGATCTTGAAGTATATCTCTTAGACGCTCGCCGTTTGGACCCACGGGCGTCCCACCGCGAAAATCGTGCGGGTCGTAGACTCCTCGTGTTGGCTTGCTCATGTTGAAGATGTCAAAGTTCGGCACGGGCAATTGCTTCGCCTCTTCCGGCGTCAGATAACCGGCGTACGCTGCCGGTTCGCCAAAGCTCCATACGAACTCCGGCATTGCATCCTTGTTGTTGGGGTCCAGGCGGAGCCAGAGCAATAACGTGCGGACATCCTCAGGTGTCGCCGCTCGGATCGGCCGATTGTAGGGTGACGGCTTGGGTCGCGGCACTGGACGCGGTTGCCCCGCGCCGAGCGCTGCAGTTGCTAGCATCGTTGTCGCTAGAGCAGGTGACGACGCGTCGGTCGTACCTTCCGTCGACGCTTGATAAGAATCTGGCGTGGGCGCATTCACGTCTGTCGTATCGCTCGGCGTGTTCGCAGCGTTGCCTTGTGCGTCCGGTAGTTGATAGGCGGTCAACTGAAGCAGTGCGCCCGGCAGAGTTTGCAGATCAGGCATTGGACCGTTTGGCCCTGCCTCAGCGACCGCTCTGCGCCAGACGAGATCGCCGATGAGCGAAGAGGATTGCGCGGCGGCTTGGCGCAGTTGCGGTGAGATGAAGGGATCGATCTGCTGCAGCGCGGCGGGCGCATAGGTGCCGCAGCGCGCTTTCAGATCGCGCAAGACGGTAAGCTGATCGGCGGGCGTGGCGTTGAGGACGGTGCGTGCTTCGCTCTCGGCGATGTCGTTCGGCAGCAGGCGTTGCTGATCGGGTGCGATGCCGAGCGCGGTTTGTGCGGCTCGGCTCAGCTTCAGTGCGGCTTGCAGATTCTCCGTTGTTGGATTCTGCGTGTTGG
>Ga0075024_100001050_pt1 | contig 10861 bp, 9 predicted proteins | sample Str013_2_FD_71389 | JGI IMG/M metagenome (GOLD analysis project Ga0075024, IMG submission 71389) | Freshwater sediment microbial communities in response to fracking from Pennsylvania, USA - Straight Creek_MetaG_SC_2013 | ecosystem: Environmental > Aquatic > Freshwater > Creek > Sediment... | reverse complement strand
ATTCGGAATCAGCAAGCTCATTCGCAACCCGGTCTCGATCGGCGCAGCGCTCTTCTACGGCATGGCCGCGCTCAACACTTACGCCATGCTCGCCTGGATGCCGACCATCTTCGCAAGCCTTGGAATGTCGCGCGGCCAGGCCGCGACCATGTACGGTATCTACACGTTTCTCACTCTGCCAATGGCACTCATCTCGCCGATCATAGCCGACAAACTGAAAAATCCCTTCCCGTTCGGTGCATTGCTGTCTGTCGTGGCCGCCATTGGCTACATGGGCATTATCTTCGCGCCCCTTTCGACAGCAGCTCTATGGACTTTTATCGCCGGTATCGGTGGCGGTGCCTTCCCCTTCGCGATGACCATGTTCAATCGACGCACGCGCACAACACAAGGTTCGGCAGCGGTTACAGGGTTCGGGATGGGCTGTGGCTACGCCTTCGGGACGGTTGGCCCGCTGCTCGGCGGACTCCTTTCCGGCCTGACCGGCGGGTGGTCGGTTCCGCTCATCGTGTTCGCCCTGACTTCGATCCCCATGGTGATTGGGGCCATTCTACTGACACGCAACTGGACGTTTGAGGATCTTGGCACGGTCCCCGCGCAGAAGGTCTAGTGATGGCGGTTACCGCCGCCGACAGCAAACAACCAAGAGAAGGAGAATCACTATGGCACAACGTGTTCTGATTACAGCCGGAGCAGCCGGTATCGGCAAAGAAATCGCGAAAGCATTCGCAGCGAATGGCGCGCAGGTCTGCGTCTGCGACATCGATATGAAAGCTCTAGACGCCGCGAGCAAAGACATTCCCGGCCTCAAGACGATCGTCTGCGATGTATCCAAACGCGCGGATATTGAACGCATGGTGGCAGAGGCCGCCACTGCGCTCGGTGGTCTGGATGTGCTGGTCAATAATGCCGGCATTTCAGGACCTACGGCGCCAGTCGAGGAGATGGACCCTGATGCCTGGGAACTGGTCATGCAGATCGACCTCACCGGGACCTTCAACGTGACGCGGTGCGCCATCCCTCATCTCAAGAAGTCGGCAGCCGGCGTCATCATCAATATGTCCTCCGTCGCCGGCCGGTTCGGGTATGCCAATAGAAGCCCATATTCCACAGCCAAGTGGGGGATCATTGGATTTACCAAGACCTTGTCGATCGAACTCGGCGCGTACGGCATCCGTGCAAACGCGATCCTGCCGGGCGCTGTCGACGGCCCTCGAATCGAGAGGGTCTTTGAGGGTCGCGCGAAGGCGACCAATCAAACCGTAGACGAGATCAGAAAGCAGGCCATGGCGGTTCAGTCCATCAAACGTCTGGTCGACCCAAAAGACATCGCGGCGCTCGCCGTCTTCCTGGCGTCGGATGCAGCAAAGTCGATCTCGGGACAGATGATGCCCATCGACAATGATATGCAGGCAGCGTCGTGAGCGGCTAGCGGCAGGTCGGCATCGGTGCAGTGCGATGACCGGCCTGATCGTCGGGCAATTGGGTTTGCCACAATAACCATCGGAGACTGAGCATGAAAATCGCTCTCATCGGAGTCACTGGACGTGTCGGATCACGGTTGGCGACTGAGCTTCTGTCGCGCGGTCACGAGGTAAGAGGCATCGCGCAGCACGTCCCGGCCGACGTGCGTCCCGGGCTTACAATACTGCAGGCGGATGCGACCAAACCGAATTCTCTTGTGCCTCGCCTTACGGGGCACGACGCGGTGATCAGCGCTTCGCGTTTTGTAACCTCGGATGCCGACGCCTTGGTTGCCGCGGTGAAAGCAGCGGGCGTCAAAAGGCTTCTCGTTGTCGGCGGAGCCGGCAGCCTCGAGGTCGCGCCGGGCAAGGCGCTGGTGGATTCGGACGGATTTCCCGAGGCGTTCAAGGCCGAAGCACAGGCCGGCGCGCGTTTTCTCGAACGACTGAGGAAGGCGCCCGATCTCGAGTGGACCTTCCTGTCTCCGTCCGCAGACTTCGCACCGGGCAAGCGCACAGGACATTTTCGGCTCGGCGGTGATCAACTGTTCAGGGATGCCGACGGCAAGAGTCACATTTCGATGGAAGACTTCGCGATCGCGATGGTCGATGAGCTCGAACGCCCCGCACACGTCCGCCAGCGCTTAACAGTCGGATACTAGCCTCGCCCAACACCACGTCGCGCGGCAGGCTGGCGAGTAATCCGCGGCTGCACCATGAGCAGCCGAGACATCCATTCAGCATTCGGAGGACTAAGATGCAAGCTACAGTAAGAAAATCGGAGGAGAGAGGCAAAGCCAACTTCGGATGGCTCGACAGCAAGCACAGCTTCTCGTTTGGTCATTACCACGATCCCAAGCACATGGGCTTCGGTCCCTTGCGCGTCATCAACGAAGATCGCGTCACTCCCGGCGGCGGATTTCCGACCCATCCGCACAGCGACATGGAGGTCATCTCCTATGCCCTCGACGGCGCGCTGGAGCACAAGGACAGCATCGGCACCGGCTCGGTAATCCGGCCCGGCGATGTTCAGCGCATGTCGGCCGGCACCGGTATCCGGCACAGCGAATTCAATGCATCCAAGACGGCACCGGTCCATTGCCTGCAGATCTGGATCATCCCGGAGCGGAAAGGTCTCGCGCCGAGCTACGAGCAAAAGACCTTCGCTGCGTCCGATAAAGGCGGCAAGCTTCGCCTCATCGGCTCGCATGATGGACGCGAAGGTTCAGTGACCATCCATCAGGATGTTGACCTGTATGCGACCGTAATCGGGGCCGGACAGAGCGTTTCACATTTGCTCGCAGCGGGCCGTATCGCCTGGATCCAGGTTGCACGCGGCTCGATCAAACTGAATGGCCAACGGCTGAAAGCTGGTGACGGTCTGGCTGTCGAGACCCAAGGTGAACTCCGGCTCGAAGGCGAGAGCGGTGCGGAGGTCCTGCTCTTCGACATGGCCCCTTGAGGCATTGATCTGACGTTCTTTCGAACGAGCAACAGACCAACACGACAGGAGATCGACATGACCAACTATCTCGAGCTTCTCACTGCGCAGAACAGCCAGCTCATCATTATCGACCAGCAGCCGCAGATGGCCTTCGGCGTGCAATCGATCGATCGGCAGACATTGAAGAACAACGTCGTTGCGCTCGCGAAGTCGGCCAAGGCTTTCAAGATCCCGACCACAATTACCACGGTCGAGACCGAAGGCTTCTCGGGACCGACCTACCCCGAGCTCCTCGCCGTATTTCCGGAGAACAAGATTCTCGAGCGGTCGTCCATGAACTCATGGGACGATCAGAACGTGCGCGATGCGCTGGCTGCCAGTGGCCGCAAGAAAGTCGTCGTGTCGGGCCTGTGGCTCGAGGTCTGCAATATGATGTTCTCGCTCGATGCGATGCGCGAGGGCAAGTACGAGATCTACATGGTCGCCGACGCGTCCGGTGCCACCTCGGCCGACGCGCACAAATACGCAATGGACCGGCTGATACAGGCAGGCGTCGTCCCGATGACCTGGCAGCAAGTGCTGCTGGAGTGGCAGCGCGACTGGGCGCGCAAAGATACCTACAATGCCACGATGGACATCGTGCGGGAGCACTCGGGTGCCTACGGAATGGGTGTCGATTACGCCTACACCATGGTTCACAAGGCACCGGAGCGGGTCAAGCACGGCGAGCGCATTGGGCCGAAGCCAGCGAAGTAAGGATCGGGGTTCGAGCGCCTCCGAACTAGCAAGGCTCACTCCGACAATTGCCGCCATCGGCGGCAAACAGCAGCCGTCAAAGATCGACCTCGACCGGCGCCCGCTACCGGAGCTTCCAAGTCGCTCAGATCGCTGCCAAGTTAAAAATTTGTTCAGGAGATCACGCCATGCCCGCTCACGCCGACACCATCCTCCACAATGGCAAGATCACGACCAACGATCGTTCCAACCCCGAGGCACAAGCCGTCGCACTAGCCGATGGACGCATTCTCGCGGTCGGCAGCGAGCAGGAGGTCATGGCCCATGCCGGGTCGGCGACGCAGCGCATCGATCTGAAGGGGCGGCGCGTTGTTCCGGGGCTGATCGATAGCCACACGCACATCATTCGCGGCGGGCTCAGCTACAATATGGAGCTGCGTTGGGACGGTGTGCGGTCGCTTGCCGATGCCATGGCGATGCTCAAGGCGCAGGTCGCGCGCACTCCGGCACCACAGTGGGTTAGGGTTGTTGGCGGCTTCAGCGACCAGCAGTTCGCCGAGAAGCGCCTGCCGACACTCGACGAGATTAACGCAGTCGCACCTGATACGCCCGTGTTCATTCTGCATCTTTACGATCGCGCGTTGCTCAACCGCGCGGCGTTGAGGGCGGTCGGATATACGAAAGACACGCCAGAGTTTCCTGCTGCCGAGATTGTCCGCGACGGTAACGGCGAGCCGAACGGCATGCTGATCGCCAAGCCCAACGCGACCATCCTTTACGCAACGCTGGCGAAGGGTCCTAAGCTGCCTCCCGAGTATCAGAAGAACTCGACGCGGCATTTCATGCGCGAGGTCAATCGCCTCGGCATAACCGGCGTGATCGACGCCGGTGGCGGCTCGCAGTCCTATCCCGAGGATTATCAGATCATCGAGGAGCTGCATCGCGACGGCCAGCTGACGATCCGCGTCGCCTACAATCTCTTTACGCAAAAGCCGAAACACGAGTTGGCGGATTTCTCGTCGTGGTCGAAGACGTTGCGGCCGGGCCAAGGCGATGATCTCTATCGAACAAACGGCGCCGGCGAGATGCTGGTCTATACAGCGGCTGACTTCGAGGACTTCCGGCAGGCGCGTCCGGAGCTGCGTCCGGAAATGGAGGGCGACCTTGAGCCCGTCGTGCGTCTCCTGGCCGAGAACCGCTGGCCGTTCCGTCTGCATGCCACCTACGACGAAACCATTTCGCGCGCACTCGACGTATTCGAAAAGGTCAATCGCGACGTACCGTTCAAAGGCCTCAACTGGTTCTTCGACCACGCCGAGACCATCACGGATCGCAACATCGATCGCGTGGCCAAGCTCGGCGGCGGCATCGCCATCCAGCATCGTATGGCTTACCAGGGCGAATACTTCGTCGAGCGTTACGGCGAACGCGCCGCCGAAGCCACTCTGCCCGTCACCAAGATGCTGGCCGCCGGTATCCCCGTCGGCGGGGGCACCGACGCGACGCGCGTCGCGTCCTACAATCCGTGGGTCGCGCTGTCGTGGCTGGTCACCGGACGCACCGTCGGCGGGATGGTGATCACGCCACCGCAAAACCGTCTCGACCGTGCGACGGCGTTGCGCCTGTGGACCGAGGCCAATACCTGGTTCTCGAATGAGCAAGGCAAAAAAGGTGAGATCAAGCCAGGACAGCTGGCGGATCTCGCAGTGCTGTCGTCAGACTACTTCAATGTTCCAGAGGCGGAGATCACCGACATCGTGTCGGTCTTGACCCTGCTGGGCGGAAAAGTGGTCTGGGGCGACGGCGACTACAAGAATCTGTGTCCGCCTATCCCTCCAGCGATGCCCGACTGGTCGCCGGTACGGCAATTCGGCGGTTATCAAGGCCGTGCACTGCCGGGACTCGCGCATGACGCAGCTCACCGCATATCGAGCGAAGCCAATCATGGCTGCAATGTTCACGGCCACGACCATGCAGCCGTGTGGGGCTCGAGCATTCCGGCCTCCGATCCGAAGTCGTTCTGGGGCGCGCTCGGGTGCTCATGCTGGGCTTTTTGAGGAACGATCATGGCCAGGATTGAAATCGTGCGGGAAGGCTCCCTGTCGGGCGGGCGCTACGTCGCCCGCATTGACGGCATTGCCGGCGAGGCAGAGCTGACGTTTACCCGAACACGCCAGGGCGTCATCACCGCCGATCACACCAACGCTCCGGACACGATGCGCGGCACGGGAGCCGCCAAGGCGCTGGTCGAAAGGCTTGTCGCCGACGCACGTGCCGGGGGCTTCAAGATCGAGCCGCACTGTCCCTATGTGAAAGCGCAACGCCAGCGTCATCCCGAATGGGCCGACGTCATGATGGCTTAGGCGCGCCTCGATCGATTGGAGCACGGACATGACATCGGAACAAGACGGCAAACAGCAGACCGCCGGATCACCCTGGCGTCCGTTCCGGTATCCCGTCTTCACGATGCTGTGGATCGCGACTGTCGTCGCGAATATTGGCAGCTGGATGTATAACGCAGCTTCCGGCTGGCTGATGATGCTCTTGAACGCCGATCCGTTCATCGTGTCGCTGGTCCAGGTCGCGACAAGCCTGCCGATGTTTCTCTTTGCGTTGCCGGCGGGTGCATTGGCCGACATCGTCGATAGACGTCGCTTGCTCATTGTCGTCGAGATCCTGATCACGGTCGCTGCCGCACTATTCGCGGCGCTCGTGTCGCTCAATCTGGTTACGCCGGGCACGTTGTTGTTCTTTACATTCGCAATGGGTGTTGGCGGTGCTCTGACCGCTCCTGCCTGGCAAGCGATCGTGCCTCAACTCGTTCCCAAGGAGGATATGTCCTCGGCGGTCGCGGCCAACAGCGTCGGAGTCAATATCAGCCGTGCCATAGGGCCGGCTCTCGCCGGCCTCTTCATTGCTTCACTAGGTATCGCCGCGCCGTTCTGGATCAACGCCCTGAGCAACCTCGGGATTATCGGCGCGCTGTTGTGGTGGCAAGTACCAAAATCTACATCGCGGCGCCTCCCAGCTGAGAGGTTCGCTGGTGCTGTCAGTGCCGGCTTCCGCTACGCCAGACACAATCAGCATTTGCGCGCGACATTGATGCGCGCTGTCGGCTTTTTTCTGTTCGCGAGCGCCTATTGGGCCTTGCTTCCTCTGGTGACGAGAAACCAGATCGCAGGCGGACCTCAACTCTACGGCCTCCTTCTCGGGGCCATCGGCGCCGGAGCGGTCGGTGGAGCCTTCTTGCTACCCTGGCTGAAGGCGAAGTTCGGACCCGATCGGCTGGTAGCAGCAGGCACGTTTGGAACAGCGTTGACGCTGGCGCTGTTCGGACTGGCGCGTGAGCCCATAGCCGCGCTGTTGGCGAGCCTCATTGCCGGAATGTCCTGGATTGCTGTGCTATCGAGCCTCAACGTGTCGGCGCAACGCTCACTACCGGATTGGGTGCGCGGACGCGGCCTCGCAATGTTCGTGACCGTGTTTTTCGGTGCCATGACGGCCGGCAGCGCGGTGTGGGGCCAGATCGCGAGCCATACCGGACTTCCAATCGCGCATTTTATCGCAGCTGTCGGGGCGCTCGCGATAATCCCACTGACATGGCGATGGAAACTGCAAAGCGGCACAGGACACGATCTCACGCCGTCGATGCATTGGCCTGCGCCACTCGTGGTGCAGGATGTTCCGCACGATAAGGGGCCGGTGCTCGTTACTGTCGAATACCGCGTCGACGCAAAAAACCGTGATGCATTTCTGGGTGCGATCGAACAATTGGGCCATGAACGCCGTCGCGACGGCGCATACGACTGGGGTGTCTTCGAAGATGCTGGCGAGCCCGGAAGGTATATCGAGACGTTCCTGCTCGACTCCTGGCTGGAGCATTTGCGTCAGCACGAACGCGTGAGCAACGCCGACCGCGAGCTTCAAGAGCAAGTTCAAGCGTTCGTCGTGGGCAGCCCCAAGGTCACGCACCTCATTGCGGCTGAACGGGTCGGTGACGAAGACACATGAGCAGCTGACGTTGAGGTCGAACGGCCGGCCCACAGTCGCCGGCTCTTCAAGGTCGGCTACTGAGCGTCAGCAGGCACGGGAGATTGTCATGGCAGAGCATACGTCGCTCAACAGCGCATCCGCGGTCCTGGGCAAACTAGGCAAGCTGCTCCCCGATCTTGAACTGCTTTATAAGGACATCCATGCGCATCCCGAATTGTCGATGCGGGAGACGCGAACGGCACGCATCGCTGCCGAGAAACTCAGGAAAGCCGGTTACGAGGTGACGACCGGTGTGGGCAAGACCGGTGTGGGCAAGACCGGTGTTGTCGGACTGCTCCGCAACGGCGAAGGGCCGACGGTAATGCTGCGCGCGGATATGGATGCACTGCCGATTGCCGAAAACACTGGCCTTGCCTATGCCAGCAAGGTCACGACGAAAGACGCCGACGGAAACAACGTGCCGGTGGGTCATATGTGTGGCCACGACATGCATGTTGCCTGGCTGGTCGGCGCGGCAACATTGCTGTCAGAGGCGCGCGACGCCTGGAAGGGGACGATGATGGCGGTCTTCCAGCCGGGTGAGGAAACCGCTCAAGGGGCCCAGGCCATGATCGACGACGGCCTGCTAAAACGATTCCCTGCACCCGACGTCGTGCTTGGCCAGCATGTCATGGTCGGTGCTGCCGGCACTGTTGCCGGAAGCGCCGGACCGATCACCTCCGCGGCGGACAGTCTGCAGATTCGTCTGTTCGGACGTGGTGCGCACGGCTCGATGCCGCAGGCGAGCATAGATCCCGTCGTCATGGCGGCGTCCGTCGTCCTGCGGCTTCAGACTATTGTCTCCCGCGAGGTCGCCGCAAACGACGCCGCCGTGGTTACCGTCGGCGTACTGCAAGCCGGAACGAAAGAGAACGTCATCCCAGACGAGGCCATCATTAAACTCAACGTGCGGACCTTCGACGCTGGCGTGCGCAAGCACGTGCTGGCTGCGATCAAACGGATCGTCAATGCCGAGGCCGAAGCCTCGGGGGCTCCGCGCAAACCGGAGATCACGCCACTCGACCGCTATCCGCTCAACGTGAATGACGAGACCGCGAGCAACCGCATTGCCGCGGCGTTTCGCGTCTATTTTTCCGCCGATCGGGTTAAGCATACGGGGCCCGCGCCGGCGAGTGAGGACTTCGGCTGTTTCGGCACCGCATGGCAGGTGCCATCGGTATTTTGGTTCGTCGGTGGGAATGATCCAAAAATGTATGCCAAGGCCAAGGCGGCGGGCAAACTGAATGAACTGCCGGTCAATCACAGCCCGCAATTCGCGCCGGTCTTGCACCCAACACTGGAGACAGGTGTCGAGGCGTTGGTTGTCGGTGCGCTGGCCTGGGTTGGCGCGACATGACGTTTTCCTTGATCAAAGTTACCGCGGGGGTGCGTTAGCCGGAACCACGCGATGCGGCGCTGGCGGATGACATGCCGGATTTGCCATTGCCGTTTCGCGCTAAAGTCAAGGGAGCTGCCATGTTCACCGTTCAAACATTCGTCCAGATTTGTGACTTGGGGGGCACATTTGTTTTCGCAATCAGTGGTGCGGTTGCAGCCGTCAATCGCCGGCTCGATATGTTCGGTATCCTCGTCCTGTCTTTCGTGGCGGGAAATTTTGGCGGGATCGGTCGCGATGTGCTGATCGGCGCGGTGCCGCCGGCTGCTCTAACGGATAGTCGATATTTGCTCGTTTCGCTCCTGGCCGGTCTTATCACGTTCTTTTTGTATGCCGGTGTCGACCGATTGCGGACCCCGGTATTGCTGTTCGATGCAGCCGGGCTATCATTTTTTGCGATCGCCGGCGCGCAAAAGGCAATCACGCTTGGCATGAGCCCGGTGATGTCGGCTCTGCTGGGCATGTTGACCGGAATCGGTGGCGGAATGACGCGTGATGTACTGCTCGCGGAAATCCCGCAGGTGTTGCGCTCCGATCTGTACGCCGTTGCGGCACTGGCGGGAGCATCCATTGTCGTCATCGGCGATAGGCTGGGCCTGCCCTATGGCGCCTCGGCTCTCGGCGGAGGTATTTTGTGCTTTGCCCTCCGTTTCATGGCAATCAAATACGGCTGGCATTTGCCTGTCGCACGTCTGTCGGCGCAAGGCCGCGCTGGAATAGGCCCATCAAACGAGGAGAAGTAGCTCTGTAATTGTCGTACATCGGCCGTCAGCCACCACGGCGGCGGCTGTCAACGACGCTCAGATCTTGTCGAAGACCTTCTGATGAGACACCGCAATCAAGGCATCGACTGTTGCAATTCCTTGGCTCGTTTACCGCCACGGGATGCTCCATTTACGGGATTTGTTGGTGCGCTTTTGTTTGATGACCTTATCGCAATCTCGGCGTGGGCAAGAACTTCATCCAGTCTCTGACTTAGCCGCCGTGCGTTTCCGACGGCGCCAAGCCACAACCAGCATCATGCCGAACAGGACGGCGGCGAGCAGGGCGCCGCGCACCAGCCAAATCAAATGTGTTGACACAGCGCCCGCCCGCAGAAATTTCACTTGGCTATCATCAAAGCAAAAACTACCCAGAACGCACGTACCGCAGGTGTGGGCGCGAGAATATCGCCGAGCACTCCCAGGATGCCAAAAATCACTTCGTGCATTCTATGCCCCAGATAAACCGTCGCGAATTACAGAAGAGCTTGGGTTTGCCCAGTCTGTTATAATTTTCGCAACCGCATCGAGGCCATCGGTCAATGCGGCCGGACCTGGCTGAAGGATCAGAGGTGACTTGATTTCGTGCAGGGCGCCGTCCGTGACGGCCGGAATGAGATTGAATCCAGGACGGGATGTAACACGCTCGGCGCGGAAACGCTTGCCACACCATGAGCCGAGAATGATGTCAGGAGCCGCCGCTATCACCTCGTCGGCTGAGACAAACCTGTCCTTGGCGCTCTTGCCCGTCGCGCGTGCAGCAAATACGTCGATGCCGCCGGCAGCGGTGATGATCTCCGACACCCATCCGATGCCGGCGATCATCGGGTCGTCCCATTCCTCGAAATAGATACGCGGCTGTCGCGGCAAGGTCTGCGCAGCTTCTCTGACGCGTGCGAGCCGGAGGGCTAACCCCGGCCAACTTGCTCGCAAGCTGCTCGCCCTTTGCCGGCACGCCAACCATCGCGGCCAGCATCCGTACCATGTCGAGTATGCCGGTGATGGAACGTTGATTGAAGGCGTGCACCGC
>Ga0075024_100001046_pt1 | contig 10874 bp, 13 predicted proteins | sample Str013_2_FD_71389 | JGI IMG/M metagenome (GOLD analysis project Ga0075024, IMG submission 71389) | Freshwater sediment microbial communities in response to fracking from Pennsylvania, USA - Straight Creek_MetaG_SC_2013 | ecosystem: Environmental > Aquatic > Freshwater > Creek > Sediment... | reverse complement strand
CATCAGGCGGGGCTCGGGATCATGGAGGTCGATCGGGCGGCCCCAAATTTTGGTGCCCTTCGCCTGCTCACGAAACGCGCTGCCGACGCCGGTGAAGTCCGCGTCCGCGAAGTCGCCGCGCCAGCGCGCTTCGTTCCATGTCTTGGCGCCGTTCGCGGTGAGGAATTCGAACGCCGTGACGCGCGGCGGCTCCGGCTCCGGCTGTTTGATTTTTTCGTCAAGCGCAGGCGCGGGTTCTTCCGCGGCTGGCGACGGCTCGTCGGCGTCGTCTGCCGCAACCGCCGAACGCTCGCGCGGTTTCAGCGCCAAGATCACGAACGCGAGCGCAACCAGAACCGCGAGGAGAACCGCCAAGTTCTGCGGATCGCCCGCCCAAGCCAGACTGTCAGGCATCGCACTCAACCCCTGCCCCCTTCGCCCCGGGGCCGATGATCGCCCAAGGCGCGCCCCAAGTCGTCTGGAATTTGCGCTGCGGCGCGACGCTTTATCTTCCCCCATTGCGGGCGAAGGTGGCTCGATGGGAGCGCTAGCGAGCGGCGAGACGGAAGGGGGGGACAGCATTTCAGGCGCACGCCCCCCTTCCGTCTGCCGCCACCTGAAGGCGGCGGCATCCACCTTCCCCCGCAAGGGGGGAAGATGAGAGTATGGGCGCGGCTACACACCGCGGGGAAGTCAGATGCGCAGATTTCTTCACCTTGCCGTTCGGTCGGTCGTGCTCATCGCGCTGGCCGGTGCGGCGGGGGACGCGCGGGCGGCGTGGAACGACAATCGCGCCCTGGCCGCCGACAAGACCCTGTCGGCGATCGTGACGAGCGCGACGCCCAGCGTCAGCGCCTGCGTCGCGATCGACGGCGTTGCCGTCTACGCCAAGGGCTTCGGCACGATCGCGCCGGGCGTTCCGGCGACGGCGCAGACGATCTATCGCATCGGCTCGCTGACCAAGCAGTTCGTCGCCGCCGGCGTCTTGGCGCTGATCGAGGACGGCGCCACGGTGCCGGCGGATGGTTCAAAGTTCGGCTTGCAGACCAACGTCTCGTCGTTCTTCACCGGCGTCGGGCAATGGTCGGCGGGCGGCGCGCCGATGACGGTGCAGCGCCTGCTGACGATGACGTCGAACCTGCCGACCTATACCTCGCAAGCGCAGCTGCCCAATCTCGACCCGACGAAGCCGGTGCAGACGAGCGTTCTGCTGCAGGCGATCACCGGGTTTCAAGCGGCAAGCCCGCCGCCGGTCTTCAACTATTCCAACACCAATTATTTTCTGCTGGCGGCGATCATCGACAAGATCACCAGCGCCAATTTTCGCCTTGGCGCGAAGTTCGGCAATGGGCCGGCCGACGAGGTGATCGCGGTGCCCGACTACCGCGGCTATCTGCGCAAGCGCATCTTCGCGCGCGCCGGATTGAGCGCGACGAATTTCATCGACGACGCCGCGCCGCTCGGCACCATGGCACCGCCGACCTACGCCTCGCCGGCGCAATGGTCGAACATGAGCTGGCCGCGCGGTGCGGGCGCCATCCAGAGCAACGCCGCCGACCTCTGCAAATGGGACTCGGCGCTGATGAAGAACCAGGTGATCGGCGCGGCGAGCGTCGCCATCATGGGCACGTCCGGTACGCCGCTCAGCGGCGCGCCGGGTGCGCCGGGTGCGCCGGGTGCGCCGCTCAACGGCTATGCGATGGGCTGGTACGTCAACAAGTTTCAGACCTATCTGGAATATTATCACAACGGCAATATCGCCGGCTATACGGCCGAGAACGTGATCGACCTTTTCGGCGGGGGCGGGCATGTCGTTTCGGTCAGCATACTGACGAACGGCGACTACACGCCCGGCCTCTATCTCGCCGCCACCAAGATCGCGGCGAGCGCGCGCCAGCCGCCGGATATTTTGCTGCAACGGAACACGAACCAGAATTGAGGCTGCCTCTCTTGTCTTCCCCCCTTGCGGGGGGAGCGAAGCGCAGCGGCGAGACGGAAGGGGGAAGATAGAGCGCATCCCGATCAGGCGCGCTCACCGCGCGCGAACCTTGCCAATTCGCGCCGGCGCGTAGGCCGGTCAATCCTCTAGCGTTTTCGCGAACGCTACCGCCCGCGCTTTAATCGGGTCGGCTACGGTCAGCGCGTTCATCCGCTCGATAAGAATCTTCTTGTCGACTCGATGGTGTGCATTCACCCCGATAATGAATTCACGATCCTTCGCCGCCAGGCGAGCGAGCTTCGAAATGAGCAAATCATGAATCTCGGGTGCGATTGCGTGAACGGTTCGGCCGTAGCAATCGACCGGAATGCGTCGTTGCCTGGTGCGCCAATCCGCGGGGAGCGTAGCGGTCGTGTCGTCCACACCGTCTATATAGAAGAGGTGGCTGCGGTGAAAATCGCTGCCTTCGCCAAACAGCCCGGCTATTTCCTCGGAGGCAGGGCTTTTTTCCGGATTGGACGCCTCCCAGCGCCGCGCATTTTCCGGATAGGCGTCGATTTCGCCCGAGCGCCTCAGCAACGGCGGCGCGTCGGGCCAGGTCGCGAGGATGGCTTGACTGCCGACGATGACGACGGCGTCCGCGCCGAAATAAGAACAAAGCACCCGAACGGCGTGATGCAGGTCGGCTATCGTGCGGAAGCTAGAGATGACGCCATTCTCGCGATACGCGATCGAAGCTCGTTCGCTACGACGCGGGTCTGCGTGAGGTAGAAGGGCGAATCGATACGCAGCCTGGTCATATCTTCACCGCGCTTTGTGATCTCGCGGCGCACGACAGCCGGCGGCTGCGCAAGCAGTTTCGCCCATTCGTCTACGTGATGAGCGCGGTTGGGTTCACGCTGCCAACGGCGCACGACTGTCATGGCCTCCGCGAGGAGACCCGGATTTCCTGCAAGCGCACGCGCCACGATCCGGTGATATAGGCGCTTGCGCAGGTCGTTTCGGTGCTCGCTGTCCATCTCGTTTCTATCCAGGCGCAGTCTTGCGATGTTCCCGTAGGGGTGCGCAACGGCGGCCCTGCAGGATGATAGTTCGTTATTCTGTACGGTCTTTCAAGTTTTCGGTTCGTTAACGATTGAAGAAAGTCCGTCAATAACGGCCCCCCCGCAAGGGGGAAGAAGGAGCGCAGTGCGATCAGCCGCGCTCACCGCGCGCGAATTTTGTCAACTCGCGGCGGCGTTTGGCGATTTCTTCGCGGAAGCAGTCCATTGCCTTGAGCGAATTGAGCGAGCCGCGGCGACGGCTGAACACCATGCACTTGGCGTCCTTGCGTTGCGACCAGGCTGCCTGGCCGACTTCGAGGCGCTCGCGATCGCCGGGGCGAGTTGCGATCAGGTGAGCGAAAGCGCGATCCAATTGCCGCTGCTGAAAGTCGACCTCTTGCGAGTCGCAATGCTGCATGGCGCGCATCCCTTTCGCGTGCTTGGCGCAGCGCGCGAATTCGCGGCTGGTGGGCGCGGGATGAGAGCGATCGGCGCGCGGATTCGCCGCTGCTTCGCGCGCGAAGCAGTGTGCCGCGAGGACGACGCCGGCGATGAGCATCACAAGGTGTCGAGCAACCGTCACCGCCTGCCCTCGCCGATCGTCATACCAGCCATCCGCGTCTCGCAGCCAACGGCGGCGCTGGCCTTCGTTCGCGCACCCATGCGCCGGGCGCGCGCCTAAGCGCCGGCGATTGCCGCGGTCTCCGGCAGCGTGCGCCGTTTTACCAGCGGATCGGCGTGGCGGTGGATCACGCGCCATGTTCCCTCTTCGCGGCGATAGACCAGCGTAACGCGAAGCGACCACGGCTGAGCGGGTACCCCGCCGACTTCGCCGCTCTGCTCCTCGAGCAAAACCAGAACGAGAAGATCGCCCGAGGCGTGGGACTGAACAAGCCGAACTTTGGCGTGGCCGTTGCGGAATTGCTTGACGCCAATTTTGGCGCCTTCGCCCCAAGCGCGCGCGCCTTTGGTCGCCGGGCCGCCGAAGGGGCCGTAAATGGTCGCATCGTCGCGCCTGGTCAGAGCGGCGCCATAACCGCCATCCCAATCGCCTCGCATCCATGCGTTGGCCAGCTTTTCGGTCGAGACCAGGATGGCGTTCAACTCTTCGTCCGTCATTGTATGATCCTCATGAAAGACTCGCGCCTTCTCGCCGGATGAGACGTCAAGGCTGGGCGACCGCGCGCGTCAGGCCGGCGCGGGCGCCGACAACGCGGCAAGGAATTGTTCGGAGGCGCTGGTCCAGCCGAACAGCAGTTGCATCGTGCGCAAGGTGGCTTCGTGATTGCTTCGCGCGGCATCATGGGCGATCGGTTCGGCCATGCAATCGGCCAGCAGGACGCAGTGATAATCGCGGTAAAAAGCATCGCGCACGGTCGAGTCGACGCAGACGCTCGTCGTGCAGCCGGTGACGATCAGATGCTTGATCCCGGCGTCCTTGAGCCGCGCCTCGAGGTCGGTTTGGTAAAACGCGCTGTAGCGGTTCTTCCAAACCGTCAAATCGCCCGGGCGCGGCTCGAGCGCATCGACGATGTCGGTGCCCCAGCCGTCGCGGACGAGCAGGCGCCATTCGCGGCCCTCCGCATTGCGTACGGTTTGTCCCACGTTGAAGCGCGAATGCCGCAAGCGGTTGGGCGAATCCGGGGGACCCATATCGGCGAGATCGGCGCGAAAGCCCATCTTCACGTAGATGATCTTGAGACCCGCGCCGCGCGCCGCGCTCAGTGTCCTCGCGATATTGGGCACGGCCGCTTGAATACCGGCAATCGCTATCCCGGCGCGATCGCACATCCCACCCGCCGACGCGAAATCGTTCTGCATGTCGATGACGAGTACGGCGCTCGTCGCGGGATCGAAGGAAAAAGCCGCCGGGGCGGCATCGAGCGTTAAAGTGCGGGACATTGAAATTCACTCCCCCGTTCCGGGCGGCCGTAACGTTGACTCGGTGGCCGCCGCCGACGATAGCATTTCATCAACGAAAGCTTTGAATTTCATGCTTGTCCTCGGTCTCTGCGCTTTCCAGTCAATCCAAAACGCGCGAGCACCCGGCTGAGTCAGCACAGTGCGGATACCGGCGCGAAAATCTCCGAATGCGTCTTCGCTGATCAAACCGACTTCGTGTTGGGCGAAGCTATCTTCCAAAGCGATCAACCTGGCGCGGCAAATTGCCTGGAATTGTTGAACGCGCACCGCTTCAGGGGTCGGCGTTCCACCGTTGCCCGCGATTTCCGCCGCCACCATATCGGGATCTGCAAGCCTTAGAATTAGATCCACGATCCGCGTCGCTCGCCCCAGTTGAACGAGGGCTCTCGTGTGCTTCGCATTCTGATGCGTTTGTAGCGCGAGATAGAGAACCGAAGCGGCGACGGCGATGCCGCTGATGAAGCTTCCGAGGCTTGCAAGATCGGTCAAAGACATTTCTAGGATCTCCAACTGGCTGATGGACCGAGGGGCCCAACCGCGAGACTTTGCAGATTGGCCCGCCGATTGTCGTGGACATTGTGCACCGATCACGAGAGCGCGGCGCCCAGAGGCTGTCGAGGCCTGGTGCAGATGGCATCGACAGCGATGACTGTCTGCCGTTTGCCTTGACAAGGCAGCGCGACTAACAATGACAAAAAGAAGGTTCGGGGGCCACATGCTGGACGGATTGCCGGAAGCCCAAGATCGGCGAGCGCGATGGGTTCTCGCGCGCTTGGGCGTCGAGATCGGCGGCGAGCCGGACGATCCGCCGGAGACGGTCTTTGCGCCGCGCTGGCGCGACATGGACTATCCAGCGAGCAAGTTCTGCGCCATGCGGCGAGCCATGGGTCCGTGGACGATACAGGGCAACGAACGCGACCCTGACGGCGTGTTGGCGATAACGCTCAGCGACCCGCGTTCGCGCGCCATGCGCCTTCGCATCGGGTTCGAGCCGGAGCCCGATGGCCGTATCTCGTCCCTCAGTCTCGCTCGCCCGATCCCGCCGGGGATCACCATTCGCGTGGCCGGGACGAAGGATTTCGAGCAGATCGTTTGCTTGGAGCAAGCATGCCCGATCGACCTTGGCAACGGTCGCAGCATCGAGACTCGCCGCGCAAATTTCGCAGCCCACCTGCGCTTGCAAGGCGATACACGGCTATGGGTCGCCGAACGCGACGGGCGGATCGTCGCTTTGCAATGGCAGACGCTGCGCAAGCTCCGCTTGGCGAACCGTGAGATGCACATCGGTCACACGCAGTTGGCGCTTGTCCATCCGAGCGAGCGGGGCGCGGGTTTGAACCAAGTGTTCTTCCGCTGGCACCAGGAGGAAGTTCAACCTTTGCTCGATACATTCACAGCGCATCAAGACGCAGGCAACGCCGCGAGCAGGTCGTCATTCGGCGTCGGCGATCACTTGAATTGGCGCCGGCAAGTCCAACAGGTGGCGATTGCTTGTGATCCAACGGCACCTTCGGTCGGTCGAGCGGCGATGCCGGCCGACGCGTCACAGCTTGCGGCATTGAAAAACGCGGCGCATGCAGCCGACGCGATGTTTGCGCCTGCGGAGGCGTCGACCTTCGAGGAACGGTTGAACCGCGCGCCGGAGGCCTATTCCTGGAAAGACGTTCTGGTCGGCCGGGGCGCCTTTGTGGGCGTTTGGCATTCCGGAGAAACAACCGTCGTACGCGACGCTGCCGGCGGCGCGGAGACCAAGACATTGGCGGCGGTTCTCGATTATGGTTTTGAGGGTGAGGCGGGCCTTGGCGAGCTCGTTGCACTTATCCACGCCGCGGGGGCGCGAGCAGCGCGATCGGGCGCGACACATTTGTCCCTTTACACATCCGAGGGATCTAACGCCGGCGCGGCGCTCGGGGCGTTGAGTGCGAACGTCGACCGGTTCATGTTCCGCACCGGCATTCCCGAGCCGCCACCGACGGAGAGGCCCGGCCTCTACACAGACCCGATTTATGTCTGACGATTTCCAGTTGGAGCAGCAATGGCCCACGTAGCCGGCGCAGGCGGTCTTGCCGCTTTGCTATTTGCCCGTGCCCGTCGTCATCCAGGCATTCGCGCGCCAGGGCGCTCTCATTGAGGGTTTCGTTTGGCGCGGAGGAGAAGCACGACGCTGACGGCGCCGGCCCACGCGATCCACGCCGGTACGGCAACAAGCCCCGGCCCGGCGCCCAAAGCCATCGGGCCGTTGTCATAAAACAAGAGCCCGATAATCTCCCCGACATTCGCCGCCGCCAGGACGAAAGCGAAGAGCGCGATCCAGCGCGGCAAGGTCTTGGTCATGATGCCGGCCATCGTCACCGGTACGACGGACGCCAGCGAGAACCCCGCCGTCAAGGCGTAGACGCCGAGAAGGTCGCCGTCATAGGCAATGCGAACAATCGCGTCGTCGGCGCCGCGCCAGGCAGCGGCGACAAATGGAATCAGTCCGGAAACCGCCACCGCTTGCAGCCCGACGTTTCCGGCCAATCCGCCCCAGGCCAGGGCGCTTGCCTCGCCGTTCGCTCCGGCGGCGACGCGCGCGAGACCGGCGGCAAAGACAAACAGAAACGGCACCATCAGCTGAAAGATGACCGCCGCAACGAGAATTTCATTGCGCTGCGCATGAACATAGGCGCGCAGCTGTTCGATCGTGCCGGCGGCGTCGGGCGGGCTGCCGGCGACGAGGATCGCCGCAGCACCCAGTATGGTCGCAATTATTCCAGCCAAGCCTGCTTGGCGCGCCGTCTTGGACATCGCTTCGTCGGTCATGCGCGAGTACATGCATGAAGCTTTGTAGAGCGCAAGTCTCGGCGCAGCGGGTTGAGCGCGTCTCCAAAATTGCCTGCTTTTCGTTTGCGGTATAACGTCCTCGCGATGACCCTCGGCGAAACCAATCCGGCCAATGAAAGGCGGCGACGCGCGCGCGATCCGTCCACCTCGGGTTCCGCCGCGAGCCGAAGTTTGGGCACGCGATTGGCTGACGCCTGCTTCGCGCTGTGCCCGTACGTCTGGTGCTACGGCCAACATCAGGGACAGGTGCCCGGCGAGTCCTTATCGGTGCCGTTGCCTGCGCGACCGAAGCATGTGCTGAGCTTCGTCTTCGGCGATCGCTACCGCATGCGCCGAAGCGAGGGCGGCGACGTCGAAACCTCGCCGCGCGCGGTGATCTTCGGCCCGCAGACGCGCCAGCGTCTGCGGCTCGTGATCGGTCGCCGCGTCGACACCTTTACCATCCATTTTCAGCCGTCCGGATTTCATCAACTGTTCGGCACGCCGATGGGCGCGTTCGCCGACGCCGAGCACGACGCACGGAGCGTGCTCGGCCGCTCGATCCCGGCGCTCGAAGAGCAACTCGCCGTCGCGCCGAGCTTCGAAGCCCGCTGCCGTGTCGCGGACGCGTTCTTGATGGCACGGGTCGCCGCCGCGCGCGCACCGGATCCGGTCGCCGCCGCCGCGAACCACATGTTCGCAGCCAACGGCGCGCTGCGTGTCGCGGCGCTCGCCGCGTGGTGCGGCCTCTCGGCCCGGCAATTCGAGCGGCGATTCTTCGAGCAAATCGGGGTGACGCCGAAACTTTATGCGCGCATCACCCGGTTCAACGCCGCTCTCGACAAAGGGCTCGGGACGCCAGCCGCAACCCTGACCGATCTCGCGCACGACCTCGGCTTTTACGATCACATGCATATGGTGCACGACTTTCGCACGTTCGCGGGCGACACCCCCGCGCGATTTCTCGCGCGATTGCACAGCGTGCCGGAGTTTCATTCGGTTTTCGCGACCGAAGATCGCCTGCGGGGGCGGCGCGCCGCGGCCTAGGATGTCGCGTTCTTACTATTTGCCCTCTCGACGAAGGCGTAGAAAATCGGCGATGCCGGTGTCCGATCGGGCAGCGCATTCATGGAGAGCGGAATGGAAACAACACAAAAGTCGCGGCCGCTCAGCGCCGGCGACGAGGCGGCGGTCAGGGCGCTCGTGTCCGACTTTGCCGACACGTGGAACCGGCACGATATGGCGGCGATGCATGCTCTCGACACCAAGGATGTCGAGTGGATCAACGTCACCGGCAATCACTGGCAGGGCGTCGCGGCCGTCTGCAAAGGCCATGACAACATTCACCGGACGATCTTCGCCAAGACCGGTATGAGGATTCTGAGCACGCAAGTTCGCCCGATCGCATCGGGCGTTGCGATTGCCGTTGCGACCATGAGCTTCGGCCCGACCGTCACGCCGACCGGGGAAACGCTCGCCGAGCAAAAGACCAGGGGATCGTTCACGATGGTGAACCGTGAGGGCGTTTGGAAGATCGTGCACTTCCACAACACGAACGTCGATCCCATCGCCGAGGCGCACGATCCGATTACGTGGGACGAGACCGGGTGGCGGCCGGGCGACGGACAATGAGCCTCAGCTCGGACCGGCGCTGTCTCCTGGATGGGGTGGGAAGCCTATCGATGATGGCGTTCTCAAGCGTCTCCAGACATTGCGCAAGCAGTTGGCTCCGTGCTTCGCTGACGAGCTTGCATCTTGCGAGACGATTCGGAATGACTGCAGTGACGCCGCTGAATGACGGCCTGAGAACCTCGGCGCCGGCGATGCGGCGGCGCTGCCAGCGCAGGGAGATGCCACATGCCGCTTCGCAACAGCGAAACGCAGAGCCGCTGCGATGGCGCCCTGGCCTGCCTAGCCGCATCGCTCCTAACCCTTAGCGTAGGCGCCTGCAGCCCTGCGCCACCCGCGAGCGCGCCCGGCACGGCGACGCCGGTGAGTGCATGGCCCGGCTTCGTCAGCCGGCAAAGCGTGAAGGACGCCTTCGATCGGCAAGCCGGCATCGACAAGACCGACCGCACGATTGCGGAATGCCCCGACGTGCATGCGGTGATGAGTTGCGGCTTTGTGGCCGGCGCCTTCGTGCGCGACGCTCCGGAAGAAGCGGCGGCATTGCGCGGCGCGAACGGCGAAATGCCGGATGAACTCTTGGAAATCACCGGCCTCAATTCCCAACTGGTGGCGAATGTCGATTTGGACGGCAACGGGGCGACGCCGGCCCGACGCTTCCATTATCTCGGACAATTCAAAACGCTCATCCGGGTTCTGTCGCCGGGCATCGAGGCGCCGGATATCGATCGGCTCGTCTACGAACTGCAGCTGGGCGCGACGCCGCAAAAGGAATTGCACACGACGGCACGTCATCCGTTCGCGAATATCACGTGCGCCCAAGGCGGCGGCGCATCGGCCTACATCCAGTGCCAAACCGAGCCGCCGCAGAAATAGACGCCGTCCGCGGCGGCGCAGACGTGCGGCTCAATCGATCCGGTTCACGATCGGGATTTGGATGCATTTCGCCAGATTGTGAATGCCGCCATAGAGCGTGTGGGCAACGAGATAGACGGCGCCATCCGGCACTTTGGTGCCTTGCGGGATTTCCATGGTCAGGATCTCGCCCTTGTCGGAGGGACGCGCCATCGCGACGTGATTTGTGTCGCGGAAGCCTTTGCAGCTGCCGCCATGGTCGCCTTTGCCGGCATCGTCGGCGGTGCCCGGGTTGCCGACCTCGAGCCCCCAATGGACCATGTACATTTCGACCCCGGTTTCATCCTGCGCCCTGCCGAGCCTGATGGTGCCGCCGATGGTCGGGCCGGGGTCGGTGTCGACAAAGGCGATCGACGAGGGGCCGAAACTTTTGCCCGGTACGTATGGATAGAGGAGATCGGGGCCGCCGATGGCTACAATCGCATAGAGGCCACCGAGCGCCACCACGGCGACACCGCCTAGAATCTTCAGCCACTTGCCCATCGCTCCCCTCCGTCTCGCGCCATGGCGTTAACGGTCATGCGCATGGGTGTTGTGTATCACGGCGTAGTCCATCAGCAAAAAAGCCGAAGCCGGGGCGATGAACGCCCAGCTCCGCGACAGGGTTTGAAAACCCGGCTGGTTTAGAACTGCGACCACTGGCGGCG
>Ga0075024_100001041_pt1 | contig 10888 bp, 10 predicted proteins | sample Str013_2_FD_71389 | JGI IMG/M metagenome (GOLD analysis project Ga0075024, IMG submission 71389) | Freshwater sediment microbial communities in response to fracking from Pennsylvania, USA - Straight Creek_MetaG_SC_2013 | ecosystem: Environmental > Aquatic > Freshwater > Creek > Sediment... | reverse complement strand
AGATCGGCATTCGCAGCGTCGATCAGGGCGAGAAGCGTTTCGTGCACGAGGTCGGGCTGGAAGTATTCGACATGCGCTACATCGACGAGGTGGGCATGCGGCGTACGCTGGAGGTTGCGCTCGAATCGCTCCCGCGGGATGCCCACCTGCACGTGAGCTTCGACGTGGATTTTCTCGATCCGGATATTGCCCCCGGCGTGGGCACCACGGTGCCGGGCGGACCTTCCTATCGCGAAGCGCAGCTGTGCATGGAAATGATCGCCGACACCGGGCGCCTGGCCTCGCTCGATGTCATGGAGCTGAATCCGGCGCTGGATGTGCGCAATCGCACCGCCGAAGTGGCCGTGGACCTGATCGCCTCGCTGTTCGGCAAGAGCACGCTGATGCGCCGCTGAGTGCGCTGCGTGCCACGTGCCGCGCGCCGCGCACCGCGCACCGCGCGCCGCGCACCACAACGCCGTCTCAGAACACCCCGAGCGCGAGTCCGGCCGCGAAAGTCTGGCCTAGTTCGCGGCAACGTTCGAGATCCTGTGGCTGCAGTTCGCCGCGCGCAATGATTGGCGACGCGACACATTTCCAGCGGTAGCCGAGCGCAATGCGCTCGATGGCGCTGACTGCACCACTGCCGTCATTGCCGGCGCTGACGAACAGCGCGTAGGGCAGAGCCTCGACCTTGCCCTCTACGGCGTAGAAAGTGCGATCCATGAAATCCTTGACTGCGCCTGACATGTAGCCGAAGTGCTCGGGCGTGCCGATCAGCAGGCCCTGGGCCCACAGCAGATCGGTAGCGCCGGCCTCGAGGGCCGGCAGTGCGCGGCACTCGAGCTCCTCCTGCGCCAGGTCCAGGCCCTCGCGCACGGCCTGCACCATGGCCGCCGTGCGCCCGCCGGGGTGGCCACCGTAGATCAGCAGTATGCGGGTCATGAGCCATTATGGCCGGTGCCGGCAGCGACGGAAAATCGACGGCTCCCGGGCACTCACCCGGTCTGGAGCGAGAACTGGGTCACAGCCCGGCTCCGGCATGCACCTTGCATTGTTTCAGGCAACCAACGCGGCTGTCGCCACGAGGATGGTGTTGCTATGAATGCTGGCGCCGAAGTGCTCGACCAGGAAGAGATTGATGCCCTGCTCAAGGGCGTCAACAGCGCTGAGGTACAGGTGGAGGGCGGGGCCTCGGTACCGGGCGAGGTACGCCCCTATGATCTTGCGACCCAGATGCGCAGTGTGCGCGGACGCATGCCCGAGCTGGATCTGATCAGCGATCGCTTGGCGCGCTCGCTGCGCACCGGACTCTACAACATGATCCGGCGCAGCCCGGAAATCTCCGTGGTGCCGCTGCAGGTCCTTAAGTACGGCGACTACCTGCAGACGCTGCACTCGCCGGCCAGCCTGAATCTGGTGAAACTGCCGCCACTGCGCGGCACTGCACTGTTCGTGCTCGATGCCAAGTTGGTATTCACGCTGGTGGACAATTTCTTCGGCGGCACCGGCCGGCTCGCCAAGCTCGAGGGCCGCGATTTTACCGGTACCGAGACGCGCATCGTGCAGATGGTGCTGCGCCAGGCCTACGCCAGCCTGCAGGAAGCCTGGGCGCCGGTGCGCCCGCTCCAGGTCGAATACCTGAATTCCGAGACCAATCCGCAGTTTGCCAACATCGTCAGTGCTGCCGAGGCGGTGCTGGTCACCGCGTACAAGATCGAGCTCGAAGGCGGTGGCGGCGAGTTGCACCTGGTAATGCCCAACTCGATGCTCGAGCCGGTCAAGGAATTGCTCGACGGCGGCATGCACGGCGATCGCGGTGGCGCCAATGACAGCTGGACCCAGGCGTTGCGCGAGGAAATCAGGGAAGTAAGTGTCGAAGTGGTGCCCTTTCTCGGCCAGTCGGTGCTGACCGTCGGCCAGTTGCTGAACCTGAAGCCGGGCGATGTGATTCCCTGCGACTTTGACGGCCATGCCACGCTGCTGGCCGATGGCCTGCCGCTGCTGCGCGGCACCTACGGCGCCTCGCGCGGCCAGCAGGCCATCAAGGTGCAGGGTCAGGTGCAGCGCCGCAAGGCGCCGCGCGCCGGCGACGCGGCGGACAGCGCGGCATGAGCGCGTCGACCCCTGCGGTGGCCCCGGCGCTGGAGACTTTCAAGGCCGGCCCGGCGGGCAATTCGGGCGAGGAATTCGCCAGCCTCGATTCGCTGCTGGACCTGCAGGTCACGCTGGCCATGGAAGTGGGGCGCACGACCCTGACGGTGCGCAAGCTCCTGCAACTCACGGCCGGTTCGGTGCTCGAACTGGAACGCGAGGTCGGTGAGCCCTTCGATGTGCTCGTCAACGACACGCTGCTGGCGCGCGGCGAGGCCGTGGTCGTCAATGAGCGCTGTGGCGTGCGGCTCACCGAAGTCGTCCAGCCCAACGAACGCCGTCAATATCCCGGGCGCTAGCACGCGCCGCCATTGCACGCGGCACCCGAGGCGCTGACAGGGTAAAGTGTGTCGCCAATCGCCACCACGAATGGTGGGGGTCTTGCACATGCATCCGCTAGTGGCCCTTCAGTTCCTCGACGATCGTTGCCTGACGTGGCTCAACAGCTTCCTGGGCCGCTGGCCGCTGTTTGACAAGATCGTGGGTTACCTGCAGGGCACCGACGAGCTGAAGTTCGGCGTGATGGTCGCCGTATTCTACTGGCTGTGGTTTCGCTACGATCCACCCGACCAGCGCAAGCGCGCGATACTGGTCATGACGGCACTCGGCAGCATCGCCGGGCTGTTCCTGACCCGCGTGCTGGTCACGCTGCTGCCGTTCCGCGAACGGCCCTTTGCGCGCCCCGAACTGCACTTCCATCTGCCCGCGGGCTTCGACACGGGGCTGCGCACCTGGAGCGCCTTTCCAAGCGACCATGCGGTGATGGCGTTCGCGCTGGCCACGGGATTCTGGATGGTGTCACGCCCGGTCGGCCTGCTGGCCTACTTGCATGCGGCGCTGGTCATCTGCCTGCCGCGCGCCTACTACGGAATGCATCATCCCTCCGACCTGCTGGGCGGCGCGCTGATTGGCATGGCGTTCGTGGTGGTGCTGACTCGTGAATCCGTGTCGCGTCCGGTGATGGTGCGCGTGCTGTACTACGAGCAGCGTCACCGTGGACTATTTTATCTGTGTTTCTTCCTGCTGCTGCAGCAGACCGTGGTCATGTTCAACAGTCTGCGGGTGATCGCCGCCGCGGTGTTGAAGGTGCTGCGCGCGACGGTGACCTAGCCTGATTGCTCAGCCGGCCGGCAGACCGTCGAAAAACTCCACCAGCCCGGTCTCGAGCGAATACTCGGCGCCGACCACCAGCAGGCCGTCGTCCTGGATGAGTTGCTCGAGTATTTCCGAGCCATGCCGCAGGTGGTAGGCCGAGACCCGGATATTGGCGCGTACCGCGTGACGTAGCAGTGCATCGTGGTCATGGCGCAGCTCGGTCTCGAGCAGCGTCTCGATCGACGGCCGCACCCGATCGACGATGGAGCGCAGGTTGCGTGAGCGCTGGTCGCTGGGCCGCTGCAGATCCTCGAGCGTGGCCTGGATGGCGCCGCATTGCGAGTGGCCCAGCACCACCACCAGGCGCGTGCCGTAGCGCTCGGCCGCGAACTCGACGCTGCCGATCTGCGAGGCGGCGATCACGTTGCCGGCCACGCGGATCACGAACAGGTCGCCCAGGCCCTGGTCAAACACGATCTCGGCCGGCACCCGCGAGTCGGAACAGCCGAGAATGATGGCAAAGGGTTCCTGGCCCGCAATCAGCTCGTGCCGCCGGACGCGTCCCTGCGGTTGCCCGTCGCTGCGGGTTTCGGCGGCGAAACGGGCGTTGCCGGCGCGCAGCCGCTCGAGCGCCTCAGGTGCCGGAACCATCGTTACATCGGCTCCAGCTTGGCGTGCAGCGTGATCTCGGCGCGTAGCAAGCGTGATACCGGACAGTTTGCCTTGGCGCCGGCGGCGATCTCGGCGAACTGTGGTGCGGCGATGCCCGGCACCCAGGCTTCGGTCTCCAGGTGCACCGCGGAAATGGTCCAGGCACCGGCCACCTGCTCGAGCGTCACGGTGGCCTGGGTGGCCAGGCGCTTGGGCGTGTAGCCGGCCTGGCCCAACGCCACGGTCAGGGCCATCGTAAAGCAGCCAGCATGCGCCGCCGCGATCAGCTCTTCGGGGTTGGTTTGCGCGGCGCTCTCGAATCGCGAGGCGAAGGAGTAAGGAGTGTCTTTGAGCACGCCGCTGTGCGTGGCCAGGGCCCCGGCTCCGCTCTTGAGGTCGCCGTGCCAGATCGCCGATGCGCTGCGTTTCATATTCCAGATCCTCCCGGGGTCATTCTTTGAGGGCAGGAAATACCCTCTTCAGCTACACTAGACGTTGGCTTATGTCATGTCTACACCCTTGAGTCAGCAGCTTTTTTTGAGGATTGCCAGCCGATGGGCCCGACTTTGGCAGAACTGATCGCCTCCACGCCGCTGTCCGGCGGCAACGCCGCTTATGTCGAATCGGTATACGAGCGCTACCTGGAGAATCCAGACTCGGTCGACGCGCAGTGGCGCGAGCTGTTCGATGCGCTGCCTGCCGCCGGCAAAACCGAAGTGGCGCACGGCGGGATTGTCGCCGCGCTGACGCAGCGGCTGCGCTCGCCGGTGATCGCGAGGCCCGCGCCGGACAGCACGCTGGCCGAGAGCGAAAAGCAGGGCGCGGTGTCGCGCCTGGTGCAGACCTACAGCAACCGCGGCCATCTGATCGCGCACATCGATCCACTGGGGCTGATGGAGCGCGAGCGCCCCTATGTACTCGACCCCGAGTATGTCGGTCTTACGCAATCCGACATGGATACCGAGTTCTATACCAGCAGCCGCAACGAGTGGCTGCCGCGGCGCGCGCCGCTGCGGGAAATCCTTGCGCGACTCGAGCAGGTGTACTGCGGCCCGATCGGCGCCGAGTTCGCGCATGTCTCCAATACTGAAGAGCGCCTGTGGCTGCAGGATGAGTTCCAGCTGGGCCGCGTGCGCCAGCGGTTCACGCCGGAAGCGCGCCGCAACATACTCTGGCAGCTCACCGCGGCCGAAGGCCTGGAGCGCTACCTGCACACGCGTTTCGTCGGCCAGAAGCGCTTCTCGCTCGAGGGCGGCGAGGCACTGATCGCGCTGCTCGACGACCTGGTGCAGGAGAGCGGCCGCGGCGGAGTCGAGGAAACCATCATCGGCATGGCGCATCGCGGCCGGCTCAATGTGCTGGTCAACGTGCTGGGCAAGTCGCCCGGCGAACTGTTCTCGGAATTCGAGGGCAAGCATCACCAGCCGGCCGGTTCCGGCGACGTCAAGTATCACAAGGGCTTTTCGGTGGATCTGCGTACCCCGGGCGGCAATGTGCACGTGGCGCTGGCCTTCAACCCCTCGCACCTCGAGATCGTGAATCCGGTCGTCGAAGGCTCGGTGCGCGCCCGCCAGGAGCGGCGTGGCGATGCCGCCGGCGACAAGGTGCTGCCGGTGCTGATCCACGGCGATGCGGCATTCGCGGGTCAGGGCGTGGTGATGGAGACGCTGCAGCTCTCGCAGACCCGCGGCTATTCGACCGGCGGCACGATCCACGTGGTGATCAACAACCAGGTGGGCTTCACGACCAGCGATCCGCGCGATGCGCGCTCGACGCTGTATTGCAGCGACGTCGCCAAGATGATCGAGGCGCCGATCCTGCACGTGAACGGCGATGATGCCGAGGCGGTGATTTTCGTCACGCGCTTTGCGCTGCGTTACCGCCAGCGTTTTCACAAGGATATCGTCATTGACCTGGTCTGCTATCGACGCCTCGGTCACAACGAGGCCGACGAGCCGGCGGCCACGCAGCCGCAGATGTACCAGGCGATACGCCAGCATCCACCGGTGCGCAAGCTCTATGCCGAGCGGCTGGTCGCCGATGGCGTGCTGACGGCCGCCGATGCCGAGCGCATGGTCGAGCAGTACCGCAGCGCGCTGGACGAGGGCCGCCACCAGCTGCACCCCTCGCTCGGCATGATCGGCAATCAGTTCACGGTCGACTGGTCGCGGTATCAGAGTGTCGATAGCCAGGAGAGCGTGCGCACCGCGCTGCCGGCAGCAAAACTCGCGAGCTTAGGGCGGCGCATCCTGCAGTATCCGGAGGGCTTCACACTGCATCCGCGCGTCGCGCAGATCGTCGTGAACCGCTCGAAAATGCTCGCCGGCGAGCTGCCGCTGGACTGGGGTTGCGCGGAAACACTGGCTTATGCGTCGCTGGTTGACGCTGACATTGCACTGCGCCTGTCGGGCCAGGACGTCGGTCGCGGCACTTTCTTCCACCGCCACGCCGTACTGCACGATCAGGGCTCAGCGCGCCGCTATATTCCGCTGCAGCACATCAAGGAGCGGCAGCCGCGCGTGAGCATCATCGACTCGGTGCTCTCGGAAGAGGCCGTGCTGGGATTCGAGTACGGTTACTCGAGCACCAGTCCCGATTGCCTGGTGATCTGGGAAGGGCAGTTCGGCGATTTCGTGAACGGCGCGCAGGTGCTGATCGACCAGTTCATCTCCTCGGGCGAGGCCAAGTGGGGGCGACTGAGCGCCCTGACGCTGTTCCTGCCGCACGGCTATGAAGGCCAGGGTCCGGAGCATTCCTCGGCGCGACTGGAGCGCTTTTTGCAGCTGTGCGCCGAGAACAACATGCAGGTGTGCGTGCCCTCGACACCGGCGCAGATGTTTCACATGCTGCGCCGGCAGATGCTGCGCCCGCTGCGCAAGCCGCTGATCGTGATGACGCCCAAGAGCCTGCTGCGCCATGAGCTGTCAGTGTCGAGCCTGAACGATCTGTGCACCGGCGGCTTTGACAGGGTGATCGATGAGATCGATGCCCTGCCGGCCGAACAGGTCGAGCGCGTGGTGTTCTGCAGCGGCAAGGTCTACTTCGACCTGCTGCGCACCCGCCGTGCGGCCGGCAGCAGCAACGTGGCGCTGGTACGCATCGAACAGCTCTATCCCTTTCCGGTGCAGGAATACCAGGCGGTGCTGGCGCGCTTCCCCAACGCCCTTGATCTGGTGTGGTGCCAGGAAGAACCGCAGAACCAGGGCGCCTGGTACCAGATCCGTCATCGTCTGCAGGAGCTGGCCGGCGAGCGCCGGCCGGTGTACTACGCCGGGCGCGCCTCGGCCTCGGCGCCGGCGACCGGACTGGCGCGCATCCATGAGAGCGAACAGCGCCAGCTGGTGCAGACTGCACTCAGCGGCGATTCGGCCGAGCACGCCGCGCGCCCACAGACGCGCCCCACGGTGGTCAGCACGGTGACCAAGAGGAAGAGTTCATGAACGTTGAAATTCGTGTTCCGCAACTGCCCGAGTCGGTCGCTGATGCGACGCTGGTGGCGTGGCGCAAGCAACCCGGACAGAGCGTCAGCCGGGACGAGAACCTGGCTGACCTGGAGACCGACAAGGTGGTGCTCGAAGTCCCGGCCTCCATCGCGGGCGTGCTGCAGGAAATCCGCGTGACGGCTGGCACCAGCGTCAAGAGCGGCGAGCTGCTCGCCATCATCGCTCCGGGTGGCGCAGTGACTGCGGGCACACCCGCCGCGGCGCCGGCGGCCACGCCGGCTCCGAAGCTGGGTCCTGCCGCGCAACGGGTAGCAGAAGAACTGGGGCTCAGCGGCACGGTGATCGCCGCCGCCGCCCGGGGCGGACGGGCCTCGAAGTCTGATCTGGTTGCGGCCGGCAACGGCAGCTCCTCGCCGGCCAAACCCGCTGCCCCGGCTGTCCCGGCTGTGCCGGCGGCCAAAGCAGTGGTGGCGCGCGGTGCGCGCGCCGAGCAGCGGGTGCCGATGACGCGCCTGCGCCAGCGCATTGCCGAGCGCCTGGTACAGGCGCAGTCAACGCAGGCACTGCTGACCACCTTCAATGAAGTGGATCTCAGTCACGTCAACGAACTGCGGGCGCGTTACAAGGACGGCTTCGAGAAGCAGCACGGCGTGAAGCTCGGCTTCATGAGCTTCTTCATCAAGGCGGCCGTCGAGGGACTCAAGCGTTACCCGGTGCTCAATGCCTCGGTCGAGGGCACCGACATCGTGTATCACGAGTATTTCGACATCGGTGTCGCGGTGTCCACCGAGCGCGGCCTGATGGTGCCGGTACTGCGCGATGCCGACGTCATGGATTTCGCCGCCATCGAGCGCGGCATCGCCGCCTACGCGCAGCGGGCGCGCGAGGGCAAGATATCGCTCGAGGATCTTAGCGGCGGCACCTTCAGTATCACCAATGGCGGCACCTTCGGTTCGCTGCTGTCGACGCCGATCGTGAACGCGCCGCAAAGCGCCATTCTCGGCATGCACAAGATTCAGCAGCGGGCGATGGTGGTCGATGGCGCCGTGGTGGCCCGGCCGATGATGTACCTCGCGCTCAGCTACGATCATCGCATCATCGACGGGCGCGAAGCGGTGCAGTTCCTGGTCACGGTCAAGGATTGCCTCGAGGATCCGGGCCGCATACTGCTGGGAGTGTGATCCGATGAGTGCCAGCATCGATGCCGAGTCGGCTGATTTTGATGTGGTGGTGATCGGCGGCGGGCCGGCCGGCTATCCGACCGCGATACGCGCCGCGCAGAATGGCCTCAAAGTGGCCTGCGTCGACGGCTGGAAGAATCGCGACGGCGGCCACGCATTCGGCGGCACCTGCCTGAACGCCGGCTGTATTCCGTCCAAGGCCCTGCTGGAATCCTCGGAGCTGTGGCATCGCGCGCACGCCGAGTTCGCCGTGCACGGCATCAAGGCCAGCGGCCTGACGCTCGACCTGGCGGCGATGCAGAAGCGCCGCGCGGGCATTGTCCGCAACATGACCGGCGGCATCGCCTCGCTGCTCAAGGCCGCGGGCGTCAAGGCGCTGGCCGGCCACGGCAGATTGCTGCCGGATCGCGTGGTCGAAGTCGTGGCCGCTGACCAGTCGCGCCAGACCTTGCGCGCCCGTCACGTGGTGCTCGCCAGCGGCTCGGTTCCCACGGAACTGAAGTCGCTCCCCTTTGATGGCAAGCAGATCATCGATTCCTGGGGCGCACTCGAGCTCGAGGCCGTGCCCAAGCGGCTGTGCGTGATCGGCGCGGGCGTGATTGGCCTGGAGCTGGGCAGCGTCTGGTGCCGGCTGGGCGCGGAAGTCGTGATGCTTGAAGCCCTCGATGCGCTGCTGCCGATGGCCGATGCGCAGGTCGCCAGCGAGGCGGCACGCCATTTCAAGAAGCTGGGCCTGGACATCCGACTCGGCGCCAAGGTCAGCAGTGCCAAGGAGGCCAGGGATGGCGTGACGGTGCGCTACTCCGACGCTAAGGGCGAGCAGAGCTGCCAGGCGGATGTGGTGGTGGTGGCGGTGGGTCGCCGCCCGTATACCGAAGCGCTGCTGGGCGAGGGGAGCGGTGTCACGCTCGATGAACGCGGCTGCATCAAGGTCGACGAGCATTGCGCCACCGCAGTCCCGAACGTCTGGGCCGTGGGCGATGTGGTGCGCGGACCGATGCTGGCGCACAAGGGCAAGGAGGAAGGCCTGGCGGTGGCCGATCGCATTGCCGGCAAATACGCGCACGTGAACTACGCGCTGGTCCCTTCGGTGATCTACACCGCACCTGAAATTGCCTGGGTGGGGCAAAGTGAGGCGCAGGCGAAGGCCGCGGGCCTCACCATCAAGACCGGCGTATTTCCGTTTGCGGCCAGCGGCCGCGCGCGCGCCATGGAGGCTACGGCAGGCTTCGCCAAGGTGGTGGTGTCGCAGTCCAGCGATGAACTGCTGGGCGTGCATATCATCGGACCGATGGCAGGCGAGTTGATCGCCGAAGCGGTGCTGGCGATGGAATTCCGTGGCAGCGCCGAGGATCTGCAGCGCACGATCCATGCGCACCCGACGCTCTCGGAAGCCCTGCATGAGGCGGCACTGGCCGCGGACAAGCGCGCAATCGACAATATCAATAGATAGCCTTGAGGGGAGGGCGCGAGATGAGCAACCACGATTATTCGCGGCGCGAGTTTGTCGGCTGGTCCGCGGCCGCGGGGCTGGTGGCGGCCAGCGCATCGGTCGCTGCGGCGCCCGCCGCGGTGGTCGAAAACGATGTGCTGATTAAAACGGCCGACGGCTCCTGCGACGCGGCCTTCTATCATCCGCGCAAGGGCGCCAACGCCGGCGTGCTGGTCTGGACCGACATCTTCGGATTGCGGCCCGCGTTTCGCGAGCTGGGCAAGCGCCTGGCGGCTGCCGGGTACGCGGTGCTGGTGCCCAACCCCTTCTATCGCACCGCGAAATCGCCGGTGTTCACTGACATCTCCAGCTTCAGTTTCATGAACGAGGCCGATCGCGCCAAACTGCCGCCGCTGGTCGCCCCGCTCAACGCTGCGGGCGCCGCCGAGAGCGATGCGCGCGCCTATGTGGCGTTTCTCGACGCGCAGCGCGCGGTGAGCAAGTCAAAGAAGATCGGCACCCAGGGTTATTGCATGGGTGGGCCGCTGGTGCTGAAGACTGCCGCGGCTGTGCCCGAGCGCATCGGCGCCGCAGCGAGCTTCCATGGCGGCGGCCTGGTGACTGACAAGAGCGACAGCCCGCATCTGCTGATGCCGAAGATCCGGGCGCGGATGTACTTTGCCATTGCCGCCAACGACGACGCGCGCCAGCCGGATGCCAAGGAGACCTTGCGCACCGCCTGCGCCGCAGCCAGCCTGAGCGCCGAGATCGAGGTCTACGCCGGGGCGCAGCACGGCTGGTGCGTGCCGGACATGCCGGCGCAGAACGGCACGGCGATCTACAGCCAGCCCGATGCCGAGCGTGCCTGGAGCAAGCTGCTGGCACTGTACGCGGCCGCCCTGGGCTAAAGGACCCTACATGTCCCGGTGCAAACCTCTTACGGTGGGCGGCGC
>Ga0075024_100001036_pt1 | contig 10919 bp, 8 predicted proteins | sample Str013_2_FD_71389 | JGI IMG/M metagenome (GOLD analysis project Ga0075024, IMG submission 71389) | Freshwater sediment microbial communities in response to fracking from Pennsylvania, USA - Straight Creek_MetaG_SC_2013 | ecosystem: Environmental > Aquatic > Freshwater > Creek > Sediment... | reverse complement strand
CGACCAGTAGCGCGGTAGAACGGTTCGGCTACCGGTGCCCGCCAGTCGACGACGACCGGCTCGCGTTCTTCGTCGGCGACGGCGAGGCGACCAATGTGGAACGACTCGGTCCCCGGGAGACCGCTATCGACGGGCGGTGCGGCCTCCGACAGACGATCGATGCGCCCGAACACGAGCGCGGCATCACCGAGATCGAGTCGTTCCAGGCGCTTGCCGATGACGCCTTCGAACACCTCGGCCTCGTAGCGGGCCTGATGGGTGCCACCGCGGCCGACCTCGGTCAGGTCGCGCAGGCGCCACACTTCTGCCCTGGAGCGCTCCAGACAGGCATACGCCTTGTCGACGTAGGCCTGCTCCTCCGCCAAGTCGGGATGAGTGGTCATCGAGTGGTTCGCAACCGCACGAGCGGGATGCCCGAGGGGTTGTTAACCCTATCGGCCCTCCAGCCCTGTCGTAAATGAGATCCAGCAACGAACGCAACCGGACCGCAGGACGCTGCGTGGAGTGGCATTTCCGCCGCTAGGGTCGAGCCCTTCTATGAAGGCACTCCGTTCGTTCAGCGTCCGTCCGCAACTGCCCGAGCCCTTGGCCCCTCTCGAACGCCTGGCGATGAACCTGCGTTGGAGCTGGGACGACCGAACGAGAGAGCTGTTCCGCTGGCTCGACGCCGACGCCTGGGATGCGACGGCGCACGACCCGGTCAGGACCCTCGCCCTCGCCCGGCGGTCGCGCCTGGCGACGTGCGCCAGCGACCCAGCGTTCCTGCGCGAGCTCGCCGACTTGGACGGCGACCTGCGCCGCTACTTGTCCGAGCCCCGCTGGTTCCAGTACGCCCACGAGCGCTCGCCGAGCCCGCTCTCGCTCGTGGCGTACTTCTCGCCGGAGTTCGGCATCTCCGAAGCACTGCCGCAGTACTCCGGCGGTCTCGGCGTGCTCGCTGGCGACCACCTGAAGGCGGCGTCGGACCTTGGCGTGCCCCTCGTCGGCGTCGGCCTCTTCTATCGCAGCGGCTACTTCCGTCAGAGCTTGAGCTTGGATGGTTGGCAGCAAGAGCGCTTCCCATCGCTCGACCCCTACGGCATGGCCGTGACGCTGTGTCCCGATGTCCACGTCTCGGTCGACCTTGCCGGCGAGACGTGCGTCGCCCAGGTGTGGCGAGCCGATGTCGGGCGCACGTCGTTGTACATGCTCGACACCGACGTCGAGGAGAACTCGCCGGCTTGCCGTGGCGTCACCGACCGTCTCTACGGCGGTGACACCGAGCATCGGTTGCGCCAAGAGATCGTCCTCGGCATCGCCGGGACGCGTGCCCTGCAAGCACTCGGCCTCACCGCGCAGGTGTTCCACACCAACGAAGGACACGCCGGGTTCTTGGGATTGGAACGGATCCGCCAGCTCGTCGCCGGCGGGATGGTCTTCGCCGACGCGCTCGAAGCGGTGCGCGCCGGCAGCGTGTTCACCACCCACACGCCGGTGCCGGCCGGCATCGACCGCTTCCCCGAAGAGCTGATGCAGAAGTACTTCTCCAGCTTCGCGTCGCAGTGCGGGATCACGATGAACGAGCTGATGGCCCTCGGCCACCGGCCCGACGAGCCCGACGAGACGCGCTTCAACATGGCCGTGATGGGCCTGCGGTTGGCCGCTCGATCGAACGGCGTCGCCGCGCTGCACGGCGCCGTCAGCCGTCAGATGTTCCAAGGTCTGTGGCCCGACGTTCCCGTCGACGAGGTACCGATCACGTCGGTCACGAACGGCGTCCACGCACCGACGTGGGTCGCGCCCGAGATCACCGATCTGCTGGCCCGCTACGTCACACCGGGTTGGGACGGTGCCAGCGATAGCGACTGGGCGAACGTCACGGCGATGCGCGACGACGAGCTGTGGCGCGCCCGCGAGGTCGGTCGGGAACGGATGGTCTCGTTCGTGCGCGAGCGCTTGAAGCTGGCGCGCGAAGCGCAAGGCTTGGCTGGTTCGGACGTGTCGTGGTGCGACGGCGCGCTCGACGCCAAGGTGCTGACGTTCGGCTTCGCCCGCCGCTTCGCGACATACAAGCGAGCGACGTTGCTGCTCAGCCAACCAGAGCGGTTGAAGGCGCTGCTGCTGTCGCCCGACAAGCCGGTGCAGTTCGTGTTCGCTGGCAAGGCCCATCCGGCCGACGACACCGGCAAGGCGTTGATCCAGCAGATCCAACAGTTCGCCAACGAGCTCGGCATCCGCCACCGCTTCGTGTTCTTGGAGGACTACGACATCGCCGTGGCCCGCGCCCTGTACCGCGGCGCCGACGTGTGGCTCAACAACCCACGTCGGCCCCAGGAGGCGTGCGGTACGAGCGGGATGAAGGCGGCGCTCAACGGCAGCCTCAACTGTTCGATCATGGACGGTTGGTGGGACGAGTGGTTCGACGGCGAGAACGGTTGGGCGATCAGCTCGGCCGAAGGCGAAACGGATCTGGCCAAGCGCGACGCAATCGAGGGGAACAGCCTGTTCGATCTGATCGAGCACCAGATAGTGCCGATGTACTACGTCCGCACCGAGGGTCCCGTGCCGCGCCGCTGGGTGGCGCGCGTCAAGCACAACTTCTCGTCCCTCGGCCCGAAGGTCACGGCGAGCCGGATGGTGCGCGAGTACGTCGAGCGCTTGTACGAGCCGGCGGCCACGGGCGCAACGCTTGCCACTGCCGATGATGCCAACGTGGCGCGCGCCTTGGCGGCGTGGAAGCGACGTGTCCGGGCGTCGTGGTCGACGGTGCAGGTCCGTGCCGTGCAGTCGGACACCACCACCGCGCCGCTCGGCGGGGAGCGCAAGGTGTCGGCCTGGGTCAACGTCGGCGCGCTGGCACCCGACGACGTCGTCGTCCAACTCGTCCACGGCGCCGTCGGCCAAGGTGACGAGCTGACATCGCCGCAAGCAGTCGCGCTCCATCACACCGGCACGGGCGACGACGGATCGGCCTGCTACGAGGGCTCGTTCCCCTGCGCGTCGGCAGGCCGCTACGGCTTCACCGTGCGCGTCCTACCGTTCCATCCCGCGCTCGCCACCCCCTTCGAGCTCGGCCTCATCGCCTTCGCCTAGCGGTTAAGGAACGTCGCTTTGCCGGGGCCGTGCTCGAGGAAGCTCTTGACGCCGATCTGGCTATCTTCAGTGCGAAACACGTCGACGAACACTTCGCGTTCGAGGAGCAACCCGTCCGTGAGCGACAGGCTGAGCCCGCCATCGACCGCCTTCTTCGCCATCGCCTGAGCGACGCGGGCACCCCGAGCGATCTCGGCGGCAAGCGCGTAAGCCCGCTCGTGCAGTTGGTCGTGAACGACGACCTCGTCGGCGAGGCCTATGCGCAACGCCTCGTCCGCTTTGACCTGCCGGCCGCTGAGGATGATCTCCTTGGCCCGACTGGCGCCGACGAGGCGCGGCAGCCGTTGCGTCCCGCCGCCGCCGGGGATGATCCCGAGCAAGATCTCGGGCTGGCCGAAGACAGCCTTCTCCGACGCGATGCGGTAGTCACAGGCCAAGGCCAGCTCGCACCCACCGCCGAGCGCGTAGCCGGCGACGGCGGCGATGACGAAGCGCGGGATGGCAGCGATGGCGTCGAGCGCCTCGTGGAACTCGCGCCCGATGTCGACGGCTTCGTCGGGCCCGCCGAACTGCGAGATGTCGGCGCCGGCGGCAAAGATCCGCTCGCCACCGGTGACGACGACAGCGCCCGGCGGTTGCGCCGTCAACGATTTCGCCGCGGCCCGCAGCTGATCGCGCAACGCGCCCGAGAGGGCGTTGACCTTCGGGTTGTCGAGACGGATGACGGCGACATCGCCGTCACGGTGCTCGAGGTGCACGAGCGTCGGATCGTCAGGCATGGTTGCGACCGTACCCGGCGCGCGACGACCTCTAAGCCCCGACGCCGCGGAGCATCTCGTCGGCCGCTGACCACGGGTCGATGCGCCGTTCGACGACGTCGTCGGCGAGCGCGTTCCAACTGTCGCCGGTGCACAGCGAACGGGCCTTCGCTTCCAGACGGCGGGCGACGATCTCGCGCAGCTCATCACGCAACCGTCGCTCGCGACGGCGCGCCAACAACCCGCTGGCGGTGACGTGCCGGCGATGCTCCTCGACGGCGTCCCACAGCTCGGCGACGCCTTTGCCTTCCGTGCCGACGGTGGCGATGATCGGTGGACGCCAGTCGTCGCGATCGCTGAGGTCGGTGAGGTCCAACATCAGCTCGAGATCGCGGCGCGTCTCGTCAACACCCTTGCGGTCGGACTTGTTGATTGCGAAGACGTCGGCGATCTCCATCAGTCCGGCTTTGTTCGCCTGCACGGCGTCACCCCAACCGGGGTTGACGACGACGATGGTCGTGTCGGCCTTGCCGGCGATCTCGACCTCGACCTGGCCGACGCCGACGGTCTCGACGAGGATCGACTGCTTGCCGACGGCGTCGAGCAACCGGATCGCCTCCGGCGTCGCTAGGGCGAGACCGCCGAGATGCCCGCGCGTCGCCATCGAACGGATGAACACGCCGGGGTCGGTGGCGTGGTCTTGCATACGGACCCGGTCACCCAAGATCGCGCCGCCCGAGAACGGCGACGTCGGATCGATGGCGAGCACGGCGACCTCCCGTCCTAGGCCGCGCAAGTGACCGATCGTCGCGCTCGTCAGCGTCGACTTGCCGGCGCCGGGCGCACCGGTCAACCCGACGGTGTAAGCGTCGTGAGCCAACGGGTAGACGAGGCGCGAGAGCACGCGAGCGTCATCGCCACCACGCTCGACGATCGACAACAGCCGAGCCAGCGAGGCGCGATCACCGGCGCGGGCCTGAGCCAGCAGTTCCTTTGGATCTCGACTACGCCGTGCAACCGGCAACACGTGGTCTGGCACTAGACGCTGACGACCTCTGTCACACCCTCGACCCGATCCCGCATGATGCGTTCGATACCGGCCTTGAGCGTCTGTGTCGATGCTGGACACGTTCCGCATGCACCGATGAGGGTCACCGTGATCACGCCCGTACCTTCGTCGACGTCGCGCAAGATGATGTCGCCGCCGTCGGCCTGGAGGGCCGGACGGATCACCTCGATGGTCTGCTCAACCTGAGAGCGCACTGAAACCGATGTCCCTTCTGGGGTGACTGATCTACCGATGTCACGGCCATTGTCGCCGCTAGCACCCGTACGACGCCAAGCCCGTACGATGCATCACAGTCAACCCCGACGCCGTTGATGGTTGTTCCCGCCCGGCCCGATCAGCAGACTCGGCTGAGCGACGTGCGGCGCACCGGCATCGTCGGGGGCGACCGTCGGATCCGAGGAGGGATCGTGATCTTCGCTCACCAGGGTGGCTGGGACGAGATGCTGATGGTGCTTGTGCCGGTGGCGCTGGTCGTCTTCCTGCTGCGCCTCGCCAACAAACGGGTCAAGGAGCAAAAGGCCGCCGAGCCGGCGTCTCGCTCGAAGCCGCCGAAGGGCTCGGACGTCCCTGGGCGGAAGTGAGGGTGCCGTCGGCCCGAACGACCAGAACTGACGATTGGTACGTTCTCACTCACCGTACGTGAGCGTCACTGCCGTCACCGAGTGTGGTGTCGTTGCAGCTTGAGGACTTCTTGATGGTCCAGCACCGCATCTCAAGGATCACGATTTAATCAACGCTTGTGTTGTGCAGCGCCTTGCGCGGCTGGCGGCCGACATAGTGCGGTGCAAGCGGTTGTGATCCTGTGCGGAGCAAGGGCGGATTGATGGACTCGGTGGCTTCACCGAAACGGCGGCGTCGACTACGGCGAGCGGGCGTTGCCGCGCTCGTCCTCATCGGCTCGGTCGCCGTCCTGACGCGCCACGCCTCGGCCCACCATCCCGAGATCACCGTCAGCGCCCGCTGTGGCACCGCCAGCCCGGTGATGGCATGGACGACGCGCTCGTGGATCACCTACGACAGCCCCCACGCCTACAACCCGGACATCGAAGTCGACATCCAACTCGCCAATGGTTCATGGCAGCAGATCGGTCGCGGCGCCTTCAACCTCGCCAACAGCTTCCAGTTCACTGGCACCTACGACCTGCCGACATCGGTCTCCGGCTCGGTGTACGTGCGAGCGATCGCCATCGGATCATTCGGCCTCCACGGCGAGTTCGGCTCCGCCGGTTCGTACCGGATCGCATCGACGACCGTGCCCAACAACTGTGGCAGCGGCGGCACGGCCATCGTCTGCGGCGGCACGTTGGGCTCGTCGGCCGACTACAACTTGTTCGTCGGCGGCGACGTCAACCTCGTCGGCTCCGACGTTCACGGACGGATCGCCGCCGGTGGCAACGTCACGTTGACGAACTACGGCATCGGCAACGCGCTGACCGTCAACTCCAGTCGCGTCGACCTCGCTGCGGGCGGCTCGATCACCGGTAGCGCCGTCAACGTGCACAACGGTTCGGTCAACTTCGGCACCGGCTCGGTGGCGGGTGTGTCGACACCGCACGGCGTCATCTCACAAGCCGACGGCTCGTGGATCGCGTCGTCGATGGCGACGCTGGCGGCGTCGTCGACCGCGTGGGCGGCGGCCGCGCCGAACATGCAGATCGCATGGGTGAACCCGAGCTACAAGACGCTCGAGCTCGTCGGCACCGACCCGAAGACGAACATCTTCTCGATCCCCGCCAACGACCTCGCTACGGCCCGTGAGATCCACCTCAAGGCGCCGGCCAACGCCACCATCTTGATCAACGTCACCGGTGTGTCGTACTCCGCCGCATCGGGCCCGCTGACCGCCGTCGCGCTGTGGAACGGGACCGGCTACTCGCAGTACAGCTACCCGAGCGCCGACGCCAACGCCATCAACTACCGCACGCAAGTGCTGTGGAACTTCCCACAGGCGACCAGCGTCCAGTTCGGACCGTCGGTCAACTGGGAAGGCAGCGTGCTCGCGCCCTACGCCGCCGTGGCACTGCCGGGCGGGCAACTGAACGGCGAGCTGATCGCCGCAAGCGCGTCGAACACGACCGCAGGCTCAACCGAGCTCCATCCGTTCAAGCCGGCCGTGAGCTGCCTGCCCCCGACGGGACCGACGACGCCCGGCCCGACAACGCCGCCGACGGGTCCAACGACACCAGGCCCGACGACGCCGACTTCGGGTACCACCATCGCCGCGGGCGGTGACACGTTCTGCACCAGCTACGGCTCGGTCGCCGGCTCGGTGTTCGATGATCACAACGCTAACGGTGTGCGCGACGGTGGCAGCACCTCGACGGCGACCGATCGTGGTGTCGCCGGTGTCACGGCCACTGCGTACGACTCGACCGGCGCGTCCGTCGGCTCGGCGACGACCGACGCCAACGGCGCCTACAAGATCTCGATCACGGCATCGGCGAGCACGTACCTGCGCGTCGAGTTCACGAACCTGCCCGCCGGCTACCAGCCCGGCGCCAACACGGCAACCGGCAGCAACGTCCAGTTCGTGCGGATCTGCGACACCGACATCAACTTCGCCGTCCAGATCCCGACGCACTACTGCCAGGACAACCCCGATCTTGCCGCTTCGTGCCAGCGCAAAGGCGTCAGCACGAAGCCAGCAGTGATGACGCAGAAGTGGAGCGCCGGTTGGGACGCCGCCACCTCGCCGATGCCGCCGGGCGTCGCCGCCGACGAGTACGACACGGGCTATCCCGATGGCGCAGGCACGACCACCGGCCACCCCGTGTCCGTGCCCGCCGACGCCATCGGCTCGGTGAGCTCGATGACGTGGCGACCGGCGACGCGCACGATCTACACCGCTGCCTACGTCAAAGCCGGCGCTACGTTGGGTCCAGCCGGCGCCGGCGGCATCTACGCCATCAACCTCGGCAGCGGTAGCTCGGCATCGTCGGCCAGCGTGCTGACGGAGCTGCCGGTCGCCGCCAGCGGCGCGCCGACCTTGGCAACCGACGGGACGCCGACGAACTTCGACGACGCGATGCGCACGGGGCTCGGCGGCATGGCGCTCGTGCCCGGCGCCACGGCGAGCGAGGACGTGCTGTACGTGATCGGCCTCGCCGATCGCAAGCTGTACGCGATCACGAACCTCGATGGCGCTCGCAACGTCACGTCGGTAGCACTGCCAACGTCGCTGCCTGGTGCCGCCCAAGGTTGCGCGGCCAACGACGTCCGCGCCTTCGCCGTCACGGCATGGGATGGCGGGTTGTTCATCGCAATGACGTGCACGGCCGAGAGCACACAGGACGCCAGCCAGCTGCGCGCCTACGTGTACTCCTACGACGCGGGATCAGGGTTCGGCGCCAGCCCGGCGCTCGAGTTCCCGTTGACGTACAACCGTGGCGAGCTCGACTACTTCGGCTTCAGCCACCTCGGCGACGGCTTCTGGCATCCGTGGTCGTCGGCAACGACGGTCGTGCAGGACCAAGTGATCGTCTCTGGCTTGGCGATCACCGAGGGGCAGGGCAGCGCGCCGGGGAACCTCATCGTCGGGTTGCGCAGCCGCGCCGGCGACATGACGCTGGACAGCGGTTCGTCGCTCTACTACCTGTCCGAAGGCGACGTGCTGCTCGCCAACCGCAGTGGCGCCGGTTGGGCGATCGAGAGCGACCTCAACGCGACGACGCCGGGCGAGTACTTCTTCCAGGACCGCTTCCCACTCACCCCACTGGCGAGCGGGAAGGGCCACTTCGAGGCAGCCAAGGGGACGATCGAAGCGGTGCCCGGCTTCAGCAACGTCGCCGTCACCCAGCTCACGAACTACAACACGAGCGGCATCACCTGGCAGTCGCCGGCGAGTGGTCGCGTCGAGCGGGCGATGTCGTTGTACTCCTCGATCGGCCAGACCGACACGTTCGGCAAGACGAACTCGCTCGGCGATCTGGTGGCGTTGTGCGATCAGGCGCCGATCGAGGTTGGTGACCGGATCTGGGCCGACGTCAACGACAACGGCATCCAAGATGCGAACGAGCACGGCCTTGCTGGGGTGCAGGTGACCTTGACGAAGGGCACTGCCGTCGTCGCCAACGCGACCACCGACGCGTGGGGCATGTACACGTTCCCCAAGCTGGCACCGAACACCGCCTACCAGATCTCGGTCGACGAGGCCCAGGCTCCCCTCGGCACCGTGCCGCAGCTGGCGAAGAGCGCGCAAGGCACCGATCCGAACATAGATTCGAACGCGACCGAGTTCGTCAACGGCGCATCGAAGAGCGCGGTGCTGACGTTCACCACCGGCGCGGCGGGTGCCAACGATCACAGCCTCGACATCGGCTTCGTGCGACCGAACCCGGTCGACCCGCCGCCAGTGTGCACGACGTGCGACGCCGTGACGACGCCGACGACGCTGCCGCCGAAGACCGGTCAGCCTCCGGTGACGTTCTTCAACCCGTAGCGGGCACCTGCATTGACTATGGGCTAGCCATAGTCAATGCTTTGGGGAGTGGCTGACCGCTCGGATGCTCCGGCTCGGGACTATCGATCCGATCAGCGCGAGGCGCAGGCGCGCCTGACGCGTCAACGTGTGGTCGACGCGGCTACGGCGGTGTTCCTTGAACGTGGCTACGCGGCGACGACGATGCGGGCCATCGCCGCCCAGGCCGACGTCGCCGTGCCGACAGTCGAGGTGGTGTTCGGCAAGAAGTCTCGCCTCCTGAAAGCGGCGATCGACGTGGCGCGCGCCGGCGATGACGAACCCGTGGCCGTGCTCGATCGCGACTGGACGGCGGCGGCACGCGCGGCGACGAGTGCCGAGGAACTGCTGGCGATAGTGGCCCGCGTTCTCGCTCCGGCGCAGGTGCGTTCTGCTGGTCTTGTCCTGGCCGTGTTCGAGGGAGCGGCAGCCGACGCCGAGCTCGCCGAGCTCGCCGTTCAGCTGATCGAAGAGCGAGCCACGACGGCCGCATGGCTCGTCGATCGGCTTCGACGAGTCGCGTCGCTTCGCAAGGGATGCACGCGCCAGGAGGCGATCGACACGATCTGGATCTTGATCGACCCAGCCGTGTTCGATCGGCTCACGCGGCAACGCCACTGGACGGCCGAACGATACGAGCGCTGGATCGCCGCCTCGATCGCCCGGCTGCTCGTCGACGGTGCAGCACATCCACCGAGCAAGCCACACAAGAGGAGAACGAGATGAGCAGCAACGACCAACGCTCCGCGGGACAACACCCGGCCCACGGCCAGATCGGCTACCTACAACTACCAGCGCTCGACATCGCCCGTTCGGCGGCGTTCTACGAGGCGGTGTTCGGGTGGAAGGTCGACACGACGTATGCGAGCTTCGAAGCGCCCGGGATGATCGGCCAATGGGTGACGGACCGCGGCGTTGGCAGCGCCGCCGGACCGGTGGTGTGGATCTGCATCGACCAGATGGCGCCGACGCTCGAACGTGTCGTCGTCAACGGCGGCACCGTCCACGGACCGCCGCAGCTCGACGGCGGCGAACGCTGGCTCATCGAGATCGACGATCCCGCCGGCAACAGGGTCGGTCTCGTCGCCGCCGTCCGCCCCGTGCAATCGCAAACCATGCTCGTCGTGCGCGACGTCGAGGCATCGAGCCGTTGGTACCAAGAGCTCCTCGGCTTTCGCAGTGACCATGGTGGACCGCACTACGAACGCCTCCTGTCCGACGGCGTGCTCGTGCTTCAACTCCACCATGGCGAGACCGAGCACGATCACGGACGCATCGGTGATCCCGACGTCCAACCCGGCAACGGTGTCCTGCTGTGGTTCGGTGAGGTCACCGACTTCGACGGTGCGGTCGAGCGCGCCAATCGGCTCGGCGCGCCCGTGGTCCTGCCGGCGCGCCGCAACCCGCCCTCTGGCGAAGGCAACGGACCCGGTCATCGCGAGATCTGGATTCGCGATCCCGACGGCTACACCGTCGTCATCGCCAGCCCCGACGGCGAAGCGTTCGAGCCATAGTGCGCCGCGTCGAGTTGCCGTCGAATCTGCTGGAGGCCGTCATGTCGGAC
>Ga0075024_100001035_pt1 | contig 10921 bp, 8 predicted proteins | sample Str013_2_FD_71389 | JGI IMG/M metagenome (GOLD analysis project Ga0075024, IMG submission 71389) | Freshwater sediment microbial communities in response to fracking from Pennsylvania, USA - Straight Creek_MetaG_SC_2013 | ecosystem: Environmental > Aquatic > Freshwater > Creek > Sediment... | reverse complement strand
TGATGCCGAACGCCAGCGAGGCACCGGCGCAGTTGCCGGCCCTGAAAATACTGATGCCGGAAAACGGTGCCACCGTAGGCACCCAACTGGCAGTCATATTTCAGACACCGGCCGACCTGAGCAAAATGACGATGAGCGCTCCAGTGCCAGGCACGCATCTCCACATCGATGCTCAGGACGTATCGATGATGCCGAGCCGAGAGCAGTTCGTCCGCTTGGGGGAGGACCGCTATCTGTTCTTGTTCGACCTGCCAGCGAAGCCCGGCAAGAACACCTTGCGAATCTATTGGTCGGATGCGCAACACCGGACGATAGCGGACACGGTTCAACAGATCACCGTGACCGTCGCGCATGATGCGCCGCAATAATTTCCTGCGGAAGCGTTTCAAGCAGCGGCCTCATGAAGTCGCACATCTGGTAGTTGAGAATAGCTCGCATCCTGTCGCAGTATTCCCGCACGAAACAGCTCACGGGAGTCAGTTTCTCTTGCCTGTTGACACAAAAGGTTTGACGTTGCGTGTCGCAGACTCATATCCTGACCCATAAAGAATGGGAGGGAATGACGCATGACACATGCTTTGGATGTGGGAACGAGCGGTATTGTTGCGACCAACCGCGCGATCAAAGATGCAGCCGAGCACGCGGCCAAAGACAAGTATCTGAACCTCGGCGTCACGCTCGTGGTTATGGGCGGTCTGGCGATGATCTACCTGGCCGCCAGGGTCTACCAGCAAATGTTCGCATGGTCCGCTGGCATGGATTCGACCAACCCGCTCTTCGATACATATTGGATGACGCTGCTGTACACCGAGTTGACCGTTCTTGCGATTGCCGCCGCTGTGGTCTGGTCGTATCTCTGGTTCTCCCGCGACCGGCACCTCAACAAGATAGAACCGAAGACCGAACTCAAGCGGTACTTCAATCTGGTTGCATGGATTCTTTGCTATGTGTTCGCCGTCTATTTTACCGCCAGCTTCTTCGGCGAAGAGGACGCGTCCTGGCACCAGGTGGTGGTGCGCGACACCAGCTTCACGCCTAGCCACATCATCCTGTTCTATCTGACCATCCCGCTCTACATCATCCTCGGGATCGGATCGTATTTGTACGCCATGACGCGGCTGCCGCAATTTGCCAAAGCGATCTCGGTCCCGTTTGTCATCGGTGTGACCGGCCCGTTCCTCATTCTGCCGAATCTCGGCTTCAACGAGTGGGGGCATGCTTTCTGGCTGATGGAGGAGCTGTTCATCGCCCCGCTGCATTGGGGCTTTGTCGTGCTCGGCTGGTCGGCCTTGGCATTGGGGGGCCTGCTGATGCAGGTGTGTCCGAATGTTATTGAGCTGTTGAAGAAGATCTACGGCGCAGAAGAAGCCGAGCAATTGGCTGACACGATCTGACAACCGCTGCGGCCACGGCCTGAGTATTCCGGACGCAATATCTTGCATCGGTCAATCTCTGGTCGGGTCGGCATCGGCTGCAGGGGACTGCACAGCTGCGATAACGAAACGCCGCAATATCCAATAACGAGTCCGCGGCTGACCGGGGGGATAACGTGGCAAACATCACGGAGACGGCTTGGCGCGGGGTGTGGCCGACAGGCTCGGCCGCGAGAGTATCGCGAACCTTCGATTTTTTGGTCGCCGTTACGATCTTTATTGTGCTGGTTGCGGCATACCACATCCATGTCGAACTGACGATCGGCGACTGGGATTTCTGGGTCGACTGGAAGGACAGGGAGTTCTGGCCGACCTTTACCCCGGTGCTGTTGATCACCTTTCCGGCGGCGGTTCATTACGTCCTCTGGACCTATTTCCGCCTGCCGATCGGCGCCACACTCTGCTGTGTCGGACTGCTCCTGGGCGAATGGATAGTGAGGGTCCACGGCTTCCATATCTGGGCCTGGTTTCCCTATTCGCTGATCTGGCCGGCGACCATGTTGCCTGGCGCCATAGCGCTCGATTTGGTGTTGCTCCTCGGCGGCAATTTCATCATGAGCGGCATTTTCGGCGGCATGCTTTTCGCACTGCTTTTCTATCCCGGAAACTGGCCGATGTTGGCTGCGTACCGGTTGCCGCTTGAGCATATCGGATCGCTCCTCACGGTCGGAGATATGATCGGTTACGTGTATCCACGCAGCAGCATGCCGGAATATCTGCGTATCATCGAGCGCGGCACGCTGCGCACCTTCGGTGGCCATTCCGCGGTGGTTTCCGCCTTCTTCTCGGGGTTCATGTGTATCCTCATGTACTTCGTCTGGTGGCATATCGGCAAGCTCCTGGCCACGACGGCGTTTGTACCAAGCAAACTCAGTAAATGGATGGGGCTTTCGGACAAGACCGTATCGGCGCCAACCGCGACAATCTCTGGGGCGCGACCGGCAACCGTCGTGCTGGGTCTCGCGGTGTTGCTGACCAGTGTTCTGTACAGCATGCCCACGCAAGCCCATGGCGAGCGCAACCAGGAACCGTTCCTGCGGATGCGTACCGTGCATTGGTACGACGTGAAGTTTTCCGGGACCAAAGCGGCGGTGAACGATGAGATCGCGATCACCGGCAAGTTCCGGATTTTCGAAGACTGGCCGGAGATTCTGCCCAAACCCGACACGATTTTTCTAGGGCTTGCCTCGCCGGGCGGGGCGATGACGCGCGTCGAATCCTATATCAACGGCTTGCCGGCCATCCAGTCAACCGGTCTTCAGCTTGGCCGCGACTATGACTTCAAGATCGTGGTCAAGGGCCGCATTCCCGGCCGGTGGCACATCCATCCGATGCTCAATATCCAGAAAGCCGGGCCACTGCCGGGGCCCGGCGAATGGATCGACGTTACCGGAAATTTCAGCGATTTCCGGCAGCCGGTTACGACGCTCGACGGGACCGAGATCGCCAATCTCGAGAACTGGGGTCTCGGTACGGTATTTAGCTGGCACGCTCTTTGGTTTGTCCTCGCCATCCTGTGGTTGCTGTGGTGGATAAGACGGCCGCTCCTGCTACCGCGTTACATGGCGCTGAAGGCCGGTCGCGAGGATGCGCTGATCACGCGCCAGGACCGGATCGTTGCCGCTGCATCGCTGGCTGGCATTATCGTGCTTGTGAGCGGCGGATTCCTATGGGCCGAGAACCAATATCCAAACACCATCCCGCTGCAGGGCGGACGGGTGCGGGTCAATCCATTGCCAATCCCGCCGCAAGCGGTTGACCTCAAAGTGACAAAGGCGAATTACGACGTTCCAGGGCGGGCAATGCGGATCGCGATCGAGATCACGAACAAATACACCAAGCCTCTGCAGCTCGGGGAATTCACCAGCGCCAGTTTGCGCTTTGTCGATCATTCGGTTCCCGCGGCCAACGCGCATGTTGACCCGGCCTATCCGAAGGACTTGCTGCCGAAGTCAGGCTTGCAGGTGGAGCCGAATACGCTCCTGCAACCCGGCGAAACCAGGACCGTAAAGTTCGTTGCCGCGGATGTGGCTTGGGAGGCCGAGCGCTTGACGAGCCTGATGCGCGATCCAGATAGCAGCTTTGGTGGGCTGCTGTTTTTCTACGACAGCGACGGCGAGCGGCATATCGCCAACGTGTACGGGACCATCGTTCCGACTTTCGTTCGCTGATGGCAGCGCAATGATGTGGAGCACGCGATGAACCTTCACGTCGCGCGCTGCGCTGCCGGATTGCTGTGGCTGTTAGCCGCCGTATTCATCGCCGGCGAGGCGACCGCGCATGGCGGGCTCAGCATGGAAAAGGACTACTGCAAGCTCCGCATCGGCCCGTATGTCATGCACTTCACCGGTTACCAACCCGGAGACGGGTACAGGAAGGAGTTCTGTGAGGACATCCCTTCGACAGGGGCGACGATCGTCGTTCTGGATTTTATCGATGACGTGCTGAGGGATCTTCCGGTGGCATGCAGGATCATCCGGGACGATGGCGGCGGGCAAGATCTCGACAGTGCGACCGTCTATCACGTTCCGCCGAAGATCTACCCGATGGGGACCTTCTCATTCGACTATCAATTCGAACAGCCGGGAAAATACGTCGGGCTTGTTACCGTGGGCGACGGAAATCAACAAGTGATTGGACGGTTTCCCTTCTCGGTCGGGGCGCCATTTTATCTACGGTATTCATCTCTGGCGGCACTCCTCGCCATCGGTTTCGGTGTGGTCTACGGCATTTGGCGTTGGCGTCGCGCCGTGAAGGGAGCGGCGGTTGGTGCCGGTTGAGAGGATTGAACTCCCGACCTTCGGTTTACAAAACCGCTGCTCTCGGCCATAAGCACATTGAAATCATTGAAGTTTTATTTTCTTAGACATCTCCTAGACATCCAGAAAATGCGTTTCTTCATGTGCCGCCAGGTTGCGCTATGTTTCTATAAGGCAAAAAAGGTGCGCGGTCCGCACCGTCGCATTTCAGGACAATCCCTTCAGCGAGAGAGCTACCCTTCGAGCAGTGGGCGCGTTCGCCAGTCGTAGCGGATGGTCAAGAGTCGAACCAAAACGAATACGACGACGGTTGCCCAGGCAATCGGGGTTGGGGAGAATCCGAAATGCAACGTAAGAACGAGAAATGCAGCACATGCGACCGCGACAGGGATGGCGACGAACTGTCCGGGACGCAGCAGCTCTGGTTCGTCGCGCACCACCACATCTCGCAACAGGCCGCCGCCGACGGCGCTGACGCATCCGATCAGCATGATGCCGAGGGTTGGCAGGCCAGCCTGAGCGCCGAGCTGCAGGCCAACCACAGCAAACGCCGGCGTAGCGACGGCGTCGATAATCGCCACCAGCTTATTGATGGCGGCCGTACGCTCGATCCGCACGCGAAACACGACGACGATAAGCGTCGCGATAATGATCAGCGGCAAATAATAGGGATCGGTCAGGACGGGGGGCGTGCGGTGAAGGAGCAGGCCGTCCCGCACCAAACCGCCGCCGATCGACGATAACATCGCCGTAACGAATACGCCGACGAGATCGTATCGCTTGCGCAAGCCGACGATCGCGCCGGCCAACGCCCAGGCGAATATCGCCAGATAGTCGAACTGTGCGGGTAACTGGAATTCGGTCGCGCTCATCGGTCGGTCTCCTTCGCGCCGTGCGCGCGCCGTTTGCGTCCTACCCGTGGTTCAGCCTTCAGACGTCCTCCCGCCGCAAAACTGCGACAGCGCCGCCCCGTCGAGTATCGCGATGCGATTGTATTTTGTTTCGATCCAGCCTTCCGATTTGAACCGTGACAAAGTCCGGTTCATCACGTCGCGCGATACGTTGGACATCTCCGCCAAATCTGTCTGCGTCAGATGAAATCCGTCCGGATGCGGCGAGGCGATGCCTTCCGCCACTGTGGTCACGCGCAGGAGCGTTGCGGCGATGCGGCGATCACTTCGACGGATCAAGAGGTCGGCTGCGACCGCTATGGCAGCGTCCGTTCCGAATTCTGCCATCGACGCGACGCCGCGCATGAAGTCGGGCGAGGAGGCTGCTATCTCTTTGATCGCCGCGAGCGGCAAGAACAGCGCTTGAGTCGGTTCAAGCGCGCGAAAGGTCAATGTGCGCGTGCGCCGCGTTATTGCCGGACCATGTCCAAACCAAGCCCCGGTCCGCAGGACATGTCCCAGCGACAGCCCGGCGTCGTTGCCCGCGATGTAGACGCCAACACCGCCGCCGATGACGCCATAGACGCCGCCGAGATCGTCGCCTGTGTGGAAGACATAGTCGCGCGCGCCAAGGGCGATTAGCGTCGCGCGGCTCAATACGGCTTGCTGGAACGCATTCGTCTGCAGCGCGAGCCAGCCGCGTGCCTTCACGATTTTCTCGATCTCGGACCGGTCCACGTCTGCCTCCAGCCAGCGGTTCGACCAGAATATTTCGAACGCGCGGAACAGATTATGGGATTTCAGGCAATCTGGCACGCGAATTTCGTTAAGCTGGGCGCGGAAGCGGCGCCAAGCCGCCCGTCAAGAACAGGGAAGGACATCGGGATGAGCGCGAAAAGCATATTTCCTGGCTGGCGGGTGGTCGTCGGCTCCGGTTTTGGCATTGCATTCGGGTCGGCGGTCTTCATCGCCTCCTCGTTCGGCTTGCTGGCCGCCGCGATGGCCGCGCAATACGGGTGGGCGCAGGCCGATGTCGCCAAGGGCGCCAGCATCTTCATGCTCTTGCAGATGCTCACCTATCCGATCCTCGGCTGGCTCCTCGACAAATTCGGATCGCATCGCGTCGCCATGGCGAGCATCGTCCTGTTCGCATGCGCCCTGGTCGCCTTGAGCCGGATCGGCAATGCGATGTGGCAGTTCAACGCCGCCTTCCTGCTGATCGGCCTGGTCAGTGCCGGGACGAACGTCGTCTCCTATGCGCGCGCAATCACGCACTGGTTCGATCGCAAGCGCGGGCTGGCGCTGGGCACAGCGGCGGCGTTCCAGGCGGTCGGCGCATTCGTGATGCCGATCATTTTCGCAAAGCTGATTGTCGCCGCCGGATGGGCGTCCGCCGTGCTCGTACTTGCGGCGATCGAGATCGTGATCTGCTTGCCCGTCGTGGGATTGCTCGTGCGCGATGATCCGCACGACTATGGCCTGCACCCCGACGGCGATGATTCCGACCACCCGACGGTCACCGCCGGCGCGGACGCCGGCCTCACACCTCGTGAAGTGGCACGCACAGCGACGTTCTGGAAGCTCGTCGTCATCTTCGCGATCATGGGCGGATCGCTCTATGCCGTGCTGGCGAATGTCGCCTTCATCCTCACGAAATCGGCGGGTCTGAGTCTGGCGCAAATTGGAACGATTCAGGCCATATCCGGCGTCGCCGTTTTTCTGGGACGCGCAGGCTTTGGCTATCTGCTCGATAAGCTCAGTGCGAAGGCGGTCGGCGTCGCCGCGATTGTCCTGGCCGCCATATTCTTCTCCGGCTACGCTGTCGGCTCGAGCTTCGCGGTCATCGCGATTGCGGCGTTCATCGGCGGCGCGTCGATCGGCGGCGAGGGCGATCTCATGCCCTATCTCGCCAGCCGCTACTTTGGAAAGCGCGCCGTTTCGAACGTCTTCGGCTGGTTCCTGTCGGCCTATGTGCTCGGCGGCGCCATCGGACCGGTCGCTTTCGCGCAGGCGATGACCGCTTTCCAGGGCTCGACCGTTCCGCTGTATGGAATCGTGGCGCTGCAGATCGTGCCGATCATCCTGTTCCTGACGCTTGGGCCCTACCCCAAGTCAACGGACAAGCCCGCATAGGGCTACAGGCGGCATCGCCACGCACTCGATCCTTTGAGCGCTGTCGCCGCGACGACGGCGTACGCCTCTGAAAACCGGATATGAAACCATGACCGAGATCACCGTATTCGTGGCGCGAAAAATCAGAACCATGGAGCCGTCGCTTCCCGAAGCTACGGCCGTCGCCGTGCGTGACGGCGCAATAGTCGAAGTCGGTTCGCTCGAAACGTTGAAGCCCTGGCTCGACGCGTATCCCCATCGCATCGATCGAACATTCGAGAACCACGTCCTGACGCCCGGCTTCATCGACCCGCATTTGCATCCATCGCTCGCAGCCTTCCTGTTGCAGTGCGAATTCATCACGGCCATGGAATGGCAATTGCCGCACAAGACCATCGCGCCCGTACGCACGCGCGACGGGTTTCTTACGCGCGTCAAGGAACTGCACGAGAGCGAGCGGGACACCGATTTGCCGATCTTCATCTGGGGATGGCACCGTAACTGGCACGGCGAAATCTGGCGCGCCGACCTCGACGCTATCTCCGCGACGCGCCCGCTGATCGTCATTCACCGCTCGTTTCACGAGACCGTCGCCAACAGCGCAGCGCTGAAATATTTCGAAGTCGACGAGGCCAAGATGAAGGGCGCGCATCAGGTCGACATCGAACGCGGCCACTTCTACGAGGCCGGCAACCGCAATATCAGGCCTGCGCTCACACATTACCTGCTATCCGACCAGCGTGTCGGCGCGGCGCTGAAAATGACGCGCGAGGTCATTCATCTCGGCGGCCATACGACGGTCGGCGACATGTCATTCGGCATTTTCGGCGTCGATCGCGAATTTGCGGCCTACAAAATGAGTTTCGAGAATGACGAGACGCCGTTTCGCGTGGAGCTCATTCCGTCGATGACGTTCGCCGGACTCGGGTCCACCCTCGAAGAGGTCGTTAAATATCCGAAGCTCAATACACATCGCCTGCGCTTCGGCAAACACGTCAAGCTCTTCACCGACGGCGCGTTCTTCTCGCAACTGATGCAACTCGGCGACCCCGGCTATATCGATGGACATGACGGGGAATGGCTGATGGCGCCGGAGCAGTTCGAGGAATCTGCGCGAGCGCTCTGGAGCGCCGGGATGAACATCCACGTCCACTGCACCGGCGATATGGGTCTGGAACTGGCGCTCGATACGCTCGAGAAGCTGCAATGGGAGCGTCCGCGCTTCAATCATCGCTTTACGATCGAGCATTTCGGCATTTCCAAGCCCGCGCAGGTGCGCCGCATCGCCAACCTCGGGGCGATCGTTTCGGCCAATCCCTATTATCTGTATGAGCTCAGCGACATCTATTCGCGGGACAACGTCGGCTTCGAACGAGCCTCTCAGATGGTGCGGCTCGGTTCGCTGTCGCGCAACGGCGTGACCTTCGCGCTGCATTCCGATTATACGATGGCGCCGGCGCGACCGCTGCAGCATGCTTGGGTCGCCGCGAACCGTATCAATGCGGCCGGCGATGTCATGTGCGCGAACGAACGGACGACGCTGGACGAGGCGATGCGCGCCATTACGATCAACGCCGCCTATGTGCTCGGACTGGAGCATGAGATCGGTAGCATCAGCCAGGGCAAGAAAGCGGACTTCGCCGTGCTCGAAGCCGACCCCTACGAGACGCCGATCGAGAAACTCAGGGACATTCCGATCTGGGGTACAGTGTTCGAAGGCAAGCCGTTTCCATTGCGCAGAGGATGACGCCATTGGCGTGGCTCGGACGAACTGTTCCCGTGACGGTCATCGGCGGCTATCTCGGGTCGGGCAAGACGTCGACGCTGAACCACCTGCTGGCGGTGAAAAGCGGGCCCCGGCTCGGCGTGCTGGTCAACGACTTCGGGTCGATCTCGATCGACGAAAAGCTGATTGTGTCACGCGATGGTGATGTGGTGACGCTGGCCAATGGCTGCGCCTGCTGCTCCGTTGCGGGGGATCTTGGCGAAGCGCTCGACAAACTGGCGCGTGCGAAATCGTCGCCTGAACATATCGTGGTCGAAGCCAGCGGCGTCGCCGATCCAGCGCGGATCGCTGCGCTTGCGCGTTCCCCGGGCCTCGAACCGCGTGCGCCCGTGGTCGTGGTCGACGCCGAGACTATCGTCGCGCGGACGGGCGACAAGTTCGTCGGGCGTCTCGTCGGGCGGCAGATCGCGAAAGCGGGTCTGATCGTGCTCAACAAGGTCGACCTCGTCGACAGAGAACAACTGGAAGCGGCGCGCGCGCTCGTCATGGCCAAAGCGCCGCAGGCGCGCATCGTGGAGGCCTGCTACGGGCGTATCGAAGCGACGATTTTGTTGGCGGAGGACAACGCCGCCGCCAAAGCGATCTGCGATCAGCCGGACGACGATGCGAACCGCATGTTCGAGAGCTACCTCTGGAAAGCGCAGGGGCAGGTGGATTTGCCGGCGTTGACGGAAGCGGTTCGCCGGCTTCTGCCAGAAGTGCCGCGCATCAAGGGGTTGGTGCGGGGGGCGGATGCGCGCGTATTTGAAGTCCAATCCGTCGGCGAGCGGATCGCGGTCGCGCCGTTCGATGCCGCGGCCATCGACGACGATGGAGGGCTGGTCTTCATAGGGCTGACCGGCTCGCTCGATCGGCCGCGCCTTGACCGCCTGCTGAACGCCTGCCTCAAGAAGCAAACGAGCACAACGTAGAAAAAGCGACTTTCTATCAATTAGTTGGTGCCGGCGGAGAGGATCGAACTCCCGACCTTTGGTTTACAAAACCACTGCACTACCGCTGTGCTACGCCGGCAACACGGGCTTCTTAGCGGGAAACGCTCGCAGAGGGTAGATGGCCACTTTAAAGCCTCTTGGGTGTTTACAAAACCGCTGCTCTACCGCTGAGCTAAACCGGCATCTTGTTGAAAATAACGGTATTTTTGTCTCATTCGCCAACGCTCTTAGGCACTTCGTGGAGACTGATTGAGTGATCCGAAGTGAAAAGACGTTTCAATGGCGGCTCGAATAGCAGAGTTGCGGCGAGATCGCCACTCTGCTGCGCGCGTGGGCCATACGGCCGTCGAGCCGGCAAAACGATCTGGATGAAATCGCACCTTCTCATGCCAGCGTCCCTATCGTCGGCAAGCGAAAGCAAATGGGCTGAAATCTCCAGACCAGGCGCCTTCGGGGTCCTGAGATGACGACATTCTGTTTGTCGGCTGAATTAACGAAGAGGCAGAGCAAGCGGCCGGCGAGCCGTGGCTCGCCGGCGCGGTGCTTCTCACGGCCCGAACTTCCGTGCCGGCGTTTGATTGAAATCCGGCTCGTCGGCAACGCAGGTAAAGTTCGCCGCCGCGCTGGTGCTGCCGCCGCCATTGTATTTCGCGACTTTTGGGTACACGCAGAGCGGCCGGGTCATCTGGACGGCGGGCGGCGTATCGTTGACAAACTTGGCGGCAACGATTGTCTCCGGCGCCACGCCTGTCTCGGTCCAGGTCACGAGCGGGGTGAGCGCGTCGAACGCATTGGGGCCCGGGCCACCGGAGCAGTGGAACATCCCGGGCACCATGAACAAGCGGGAGTAGTTCTGCGTCCTCTGTAGCGCCGGGTTCCCGCCGGTCATGAGGCCCACCTGCTGGAACCCTTGACTGTCGTTTGCTACCAGTGCGTTGAAATAGTTGATGCTGCTCTGCGACGGGATCAGCGGGTCCGCCCAGCCGTGATACATGATCAGCTTGCCGCC
>Ga0075024_100001032_pt1 | contig 10928 bp, 9 predicted proteins | sample Str013_2_FD_71389 | JGI IMG/M metagenome (GOLD analysis project Ga0075024, IMG submission 71389) | Freshwater sediment microbial communities in response to fracking from Pennsylvania, USA - Straight Creek_MetaG_SC_2013 | ecosystem: Environmental > Aquatic > Freshwater > Creek > Sediment... | reverse complement strand
TAAAGACGAAGTTTATCAATATCAGCTGTCCAATGGGCAAGTGGATGAATACCCTGCGAGCTGGGCGTTGCCAGAACCGGACCTAGTCAGGGCGATGGAGTTTTTTTTAGAAAATGGGGGCCGTTCTCCCCACATCAGCTGGCACAATGATGATGTCGTTGGATAGCGGGTGACGACGTGTGCTGAATATGATAATCGTACCGACCGAAAGGGTGACACCATGACCAACACACAAGCACAGATCCTCGAACTCTATCAGACACTGCCCGCGACGGAGCAGCGCGAACTTGCAGAGCAGTTGGCGCAGCAGTCGATGCGCGGCGACTTCTATGACCAGATGACGCCAGCGCAGAAGGTCGAACTTGCGGCCGCGATCGCCGAGGCGGACAAGGGCGAGATGCTGTCGCTGGATGAGCTCAAAGCTTACATGGCAAAGCGCTTCAACATCGCTGCCGAATGAGTATCATCCTAACATCAACCTTCCAACGGCACATCGGCGCTGCCTACGACTATGGCGTTCAACGCTTTGGTCAAAAGACTGCGGAGCGAACCTATCGCCGCGTCATTGGCCATATTGAGAACACCCTGCAAACCTATCCGCGAACTGGACGGTGGCGCGACGATATTGGCTGTTTTCAATCCTGGGTTCCGCGAACGCCGTTCGTCGTGTTTTACCGCACGGTGGGAAAGGACCTTGAGAGGCTAGCGCTTGTTAGTGGCGCGCAAGATCTGACCAGCTACACACCGGATCAATAGGTCCGCTGCTTGACCCGGTCCCTCAAGCCTCTACAGTCCGCGCCCCCCCCCCACCTCGACCCCGGAGCCCCGATGCCCGCCGACCTGACACGCGCAGCCGTTCTTGACGCCCTGAAATCCGTCGCCACGCCCGCTGGCGGCAGCAATATCGTCGATGCGGGGCTGGTCTCCGAGGTCGTCCTCGCCAACCGCAAAGTCTATTTCGCCATCTCCGTCCCCGCCGACCGGGCCGCCGCGCTCGAGCCCCTCCGCCGCGCCGCCGAAGCCGCCGTCAGGCGCCTCGACGGCGTCGATGGCGTCAGCGCCACCCTCACCGCCGAGCGGGCGCCCGGCACCGCCGCCCCTTCCACTCGCCCCACCGCCTCCGCTGCGCCGCACCAGCGCCCGATCCAGGCCGGCTCGGCCCCCGCCCCCCGTCCGGGCGCGCGCGGCACGCCCATCGTGGTGCCCGGCGTCAAATACATCGTCGCCGTCGCGTCCGGAAAGGGCGGCGTCGGCAAATCCACCACGGCCGTCAACCTCGCGCTGGGCTTCCAGGCGCTGGGCCGGCGCGTCGGTATCCTCGATGCCGATATCTACGGCCCGTCCGTGCCGCGCCTGCTCGGGCTCTCGGGCAAACCGCAGCTGAACGAGCAAAAGCAGATCAAGCCGATGCAGGGCTACGGCCTCGCCGTCATGTCGATGGGCTTCCTGGTCGACGAAGGCACGCCCGTCATCTGGCGCGGGCCGATGGTGATTTCCGCCCTGACGCAGATGCTGCGCGAGGTCGCCTGGGGCGGGCTCGATGTGCTGGTGGTGGATATGCCGCCCGGCACCGGCGATGTGCAGATCACCATGGCGCAGCAGGTGCCGCTGGCCGGCGCGGTGATTGTCAGTACGCCGCAGGATCTGGCGCTGATTGACGCGCGCAAGGGCTTGGCCATGTTCCAGCAGGTGAGCGTGCCAGTGCTCGGCTTCGTCGAAAACATGAGCTATTTCCTCTGCCCGGCCTGCGGCGCGCGTTCAGACATCTTCGACCACGGCGGCGCGCATGCCGAAGCCGACCGGCTGGGCGTGCCGTTCCTGGGCGAGATCCCGCTGCACATGGAAATCCGCGCCAACTCTGATCTCGGCACGCCGATCGTCGCGACGGCGCCGGATTCACCGCACGCGGCGATCTACCGGACCATCGCCGAGCGCTGCTGGACTTCGCTAGAAGGCGGGGCGGGGGCCAAGGCCGCGCCGCGGATTGTGATCGAGTAGGCAATACGTGGGCAGACGGAGTCCCCGCCCCCTTGTGGCTAGAGGGTTCACACATCTCATCCTGATACAGATCGATGCCTCGTCTGAGCCAAATGGAAGCCGGCGAGCTGTTGCGTGAGGCGGCGCAGGCCTGCGGCCATGGTTTTGGGGCCAGGCAGGCCGCAATAGCCGGCCGCGCCTTGACCGACGCGAATGCCATCCGGCCTGTGTCGCCGGGACCACGCGGCGGCACGTGGATCTCGACCACGGCGGTGAGCGCAAACGTCGCGCCCGCCGCCGATCCTGCGCAGCACCAGGCTGCTCTTGGTCGTGATGGCCTCGAGGACTTTCGCAGCCCGCCGTTCCCGACGAATGTCGCTCACCCCGGTGGCCCTCCGAATCCGATTCCACCCTGTGAATCACAGACTCCGGCACAATCCCACCTCCCCGAATCACGGCGCCACAGGTCACCATGGCAAATTCTATTGCGACGCAGATGTGTGAATGCGGTAGCCCTCAAGGGGGATGGCTAGGGTGGGGTGTTCTGGGCGGATCGGGGAACACCGCTACGGAACCTTAAATACCCCCAGCATCGCTGCCGCGGCGCAAGCCACCGCCAGCGGGAACACCAGGGTCTGCAACCCGGTCAACCCGCGCCTCAGCACCCTATGCCCTGGCCCCAGGAAGCCGTCCTTCAGCACCGTCGAACCGATCATTGCGCTCACCGCAGCATAGGTCAGCAGAAACACCTTATCGTAGAGCGTCGGCACGTCGCTGGCGATGCTTGGCAGCGCCAGATAGAGCGCGATCGCAGAGAGCAGCGCCGTCACCTGGATGCCCATCATGGATTCGAAGCGCTCGGAACTCAGGAACACCGAGAACCAGGTCACCAGCAGGATGAAGCCCAAGGGCGCCAGCACGCGCAGGTAGAAGTCGATCGCCTGGCGCTTCACCACCCAGGTCTGGTTGAACTTATAGAAATTCACCACCTGCTGGCCACCGCTTGTCGGATCGATGGTCGGGATGAAATCCTGGTCCGAGCCGACATAGCCTTGCTCGAGTCCGAAGCCGTCAATGCTGGGATCGGCCGCCGGCTTGGTCTTCGGGCTCGGCTGGATCAGGAACGGGCGGGCGGTCGATACCGGTTGGAACGATACCGACAGGCGCTGACTGTCGAACGGATAGGCACCCAGCTCCGGCGTGAAGAGAAATTTTCCCGATACTTTGTAGACGCGCACGCCGGCCGGGAAACTCGATCCCGTGCCGCCGTCATGGATCTCATGCCATTTCACCAGACGCTCGGCGCTGGCGGGCGAACGCGCGGCATTGGTGAATTCCATAGCGTCAATGCCGATGGCGGCATTGGTACTGCGCAGCGAGAGGTAGAACTCGGATTGGAAGCTGCCGTCGTTGGCGTCGACGCGGGCGATGCTGATCGGATCGAGCGACAGATACACCACTGGCGTTGGCTGCAGGAGATCGCCAAGCCGGTGGTACTGGACCGGCGCCAGCGCCAGCGAGGCCTGCCCATGCGACCGACTGACGATCAGCGCATCGTCGCCACTGGCGCGGTTTTTCGTGAACCACCAGTTCTGCCACAGGCCTTGCAGGGTCGAGCGACCGGTCGAGAGATCGGCCAGCCGCTCCGAAACCTTGGCGCGCAGCGCCGCGACATCGCTTTCGGGCGGAGCGGTCGCGAGCGCATCGCCGATCAGTGCGATCATGTCGGCATATTGCGCCCCGCGCGCGATCGCCCGCCGATTGCGGTCATCGAGGATCTGCGGCGGCCCGGATGTCTTGGCGAGCGTGCAGGAGCCATCGGCCCAGCCCTTGGTCGCGGTATTGGGCGTATCCTCGAACAGCCAGCCCGCGCTGTGGCTGCGCCAGATCTGCTGCCGCAGCCGCTCGTTGTAGACGTCCGGAACGCCGTCGCGGCCGAACTCAAAAACGTCTTTAGCCGGATCGAGCGGCGCGATCAGATCGAGGATGCGCCGCGCCCGGCCGTACAGCACGAACACTGGGACATCGATGTTCGCGGCCTTCAGGGCCTTCATGACTTGCGCGCCCGGTCCGCTCTGTACCGCCAGGAACAGCATGTCGGGCGCCGTCTGCGCAATATCGGTCACGGCGGCGGCCAGCGCCTTGTCGTCCAACAGCGCGCCCTGCTGCGCGATGCGATGATCGGCCGCCATCGTCACGGCGTCGGGCGCGTGTGCCAGTCCATCACCGAGCGCCATCGAGTAGTCATCGCCCTGCAAGCCGATGAACGCCGCCTTGCCGATCCCGCGGTCGCGCGCAAAGCGCTTGATCACTTGCAGCTCGGTATCGACCGTTGACGCCATCGAATAGACGTTCGGCAGATCGGCAAACAACGTGTTCAGCGAGATTTCCGACAGCATGGGCACCTTGGCGTCGCGCAATTGCGCGCCGAGATTGCCAAGCGCGGTGCGTGCGCGCGATGAACTGGACAGGCCAACCAGCGCGACAAGTTGGGGATCGGCCAAGGCCGCTTTCAAGTTTGCGGTGGTCGCCTCGCCGACTTCGTAATCATCATAAAATTGCAGCGCGACGTGGCGGCCGGCCAGCCCGCCGGCGCTGTTGATACGCTCGACCTCACGCGCGGTGAGCCCGCGCATGGCCTTCACCACGCCGGGGTCGTAGCAGTGGTTCTTGTCCGAGCTGAGCATGACAGCGATGGACAGTGATGCGGTGTCAGCTGCAATCGCCGGTGCGACCCAGAGCGCAAGAAGCAGAGATATCAGCCAACGGACGACAAACACCCTGACGCTCCCCCATGCGTGCTGACGCCGTGGTGTCGATGCCGTTAGGCCCGCGACGACTTGCGCGTGCGACTGGCGCGCGTGGCCGCATCCACCGGGGGAGCGACCATGGGGCCGATCTCGGCCTCGATCTTGGCGCGGTCAGGCCGCGGACCCTTGGTATGCGCATCGAGCGCCTTGCGCATGGCAGCCAGATGATCCGGTGAGGTGCCGCAGCAGCCGCCGATGATGCGCGCGCCGGCGTCCACCGCGAGCCGCACATAGTTGGCCATCAGCTCGGGGCTGCCGGAATACACCACCTCGGCGCCCTTCAACTGCGGGATGCCGCAATTGCCCTTGGCGATCACCACGGCGTCGGGGTTGGCCTCCGTCATGGACAGCACCGACAGCAGCAGGTCGGAGGCCCCGACGCCGCAATTCGAGCCATGGGCCAGCGGCGGCGGAACCATGCCTTCGGCGACCGTACCGAGCGCTTCCGGCGTCAAGCCCATCATGGTGCGGCCGGCGGTATCGAAGCTGCCCGTGAAGGTGTAGGGCAGGTCGGCCTCGATGGCGCCCTGCATGGCGGCGCGCATTTCGTCCGGTGCGGACATGGTTTCGATCCAGGCGACATCCGCCCCGCCGGCTTTCAGACCCTCGATCTGCTCCTTGAAGCAGGCGACGGCGTCCTCGTAGGTGAGCTTGCCAAGCGGCTCGAACAGCTCGCCAGTCGGACCGACGGAGCCAGCGACAATGACGGTTCGGCCAGAGGCGTCGGCGACGCCGCGCGCGATTTCGGCTGCGGCCTTGTTGAGTTCGTGGGTTCGGGCCTGGAAGTTGTGCAGCTTCAGGCGATGCTTGTTGCAGCCAAACGTGTTGGTCAGGATGATGTCGGCGCCCGCGTCGACAAACTGCTGATGCAGCAAGGCGACGCGATCCTTATGGTCGACGTTCCACATTTCAGGCGGATCGCCGGCGGTCAGGCCCATCTGGAAGTAGTTTGTGCCCGTCGCGCCATCGGCCAGCAGGATGCCTTTTTCGGCGAGCAGGGCGGACAAAGAGGGCATGGACATGGCTCCGGGGCAGATGCGGTGAGGGTCTGGCGCTGCTCTAGCATGGGGCATGGGGCTGGCAAAGGATAAGCGGTCGTGGCAAGGGAACGGCGCAAGCCAAGCGCTTCAGGCCTCGAACATGCCATGGTAGATGTCGGCGAGCGGGATCGAAATGCCAATTGCAGCAAGGTCGATCCTGGCATCGCGGCCAAGGATGAGCGCGGGGTCGGTGGCGAACGGGCGCTCAGCTGTCCCGTTTTGGCGTTGCCAGACCCAGCACTGCGGCTCGTCCTGACTTGCGACAATGTAGGCTTCGAGGCTCGGCAGAGCCATGTAGTGCGGCGGCTTGATTTTGAAATCGGTCGCTACAGACGATGGCGAGAGGACTTCCACCAGGACCACCGGCCGATCGGTTTCGTGAGCTTTGCCGACACCTCCCACGCGCTCAACCAGAACATCAGGGTAACGGATCTGATCGCCAAGGTCGACGGCAAGGTCGGCGCCCATGACGTTCCAATTCCCGGCGTCGAGTCCCATAATGAACAGGTGGATAAAGCGGGCAGCAAGCCTGCCGTGATCCCGCGTTGTCATTTGCTGCATGATCGCCCTCCCCTTGACCCAGTCGTAGCGGCGATCCTGCTCCTGCACCCAGCGCAAGAACGTGGGCTTGTCCATGGTCAGGTCAAATCGGGCGTTCATCATGGGCTCCGGTAAGCAGGTTTGCGCCATCATAGCGGCTCTCGCGCGCCAATCAAAATCAGCGCGAGGCGACAGCGGATGGTTCGGGCCATTGGCGCCCGCCCGGCGGCGCAAGCACCTCCGCAGGGCGACCGTTAGCGCCCTTCCGGCCGCGCGTCCCCTAGGTATCGTCCCAAGCGACCGTTTGCCATTGCCCGCTCGACAGCGCAAGGGGGGGCGAGTAGCGTCCGGGGAATGCACCCCCAGGTAGAGGCGGGTTAGGCGCCGGCCACGCAGCGTGTGCACGGCCTGTAATCTGCCCAGGTCGCTTGGCAATAGACCTCGCCATGATGTTCAGTCCAATCAGCGTGTTTCTCAGTGACCGTGATCGGGAGATACTGTATTTTGTGGCGGATGGCCTGACGGATATTGAGATCGGCCATAAACTGGATCTCAGTCCCAAGACCATCAATCATCGCATCGAAGGCCTGAAGCGCGAGTTGAATGTGAAAACCAGGGTGCAAGTGATTGTCACAGCCCTGCGCAACAAGTGGATATATTAGTGTGCCGAGCTGCGGCTAGGTCTTGCTGCGGACGCGCCGGAACTGACGCAGCGAGACCGATCTGAGATCGACCGCAGATGCTGTGTTCACAGCCACTTGCCAAGCGGCGGAATTGGCGACGGGTACCGTATCGAACACAAACCGGGACCAATTGGCGGCAAATCTCGGCTCGTAGAATCCGGTCTTGGATGGACAGACCAGCAAGCTCCGGCCGGCGGTCAGGCGCTCGATCAGCGCTGCCGGCGCGCCGGCATGTGTGGCAATCTCCAACTGCGCCCGCATCCGGTCGGCGCTGTAGACGTAGGCCATGGTGGTCTTGCCGTTTGGGTCGGCCAGCATGACGCCGGGGGTGGTCGTCAGCAGGTAGTGCTCGACGGCGCCGACGGTGCTGGCAAGCCCCTCGAGCCAGGCAACGATCTCGGGGTCGCGCAGAAAGGCGGCTTCGTCGGTTTGCAACAAGGGGCTGATGCCGGCGGTGCGTTTGATGAAATACTCCTGCTGCAGCCGCGCCACCTCGACCGGAAGCTTTTCCGACAACCGGGCATCCTGCTTGACCATGAAGAGATCGATCAGCCCCTCATTGAAGGCCGCCACCGCCGTCGAGTCGTCCGCCTTGCCGGTTAGCAGGATCTTCTTGATCGGCAGGCCCTTGATGCTGCGGCAGAATTCCAGACCGGTCATGGCCGGCATCGAGTAGTCGACGATGACGATACTGATCTGCGCGAAGCGCTCCAGGCTGCGCGCGATCTGCACGATCGAGGAGGTCTCGACGCGGAACAGCGTCTCGCCGTCCTCGGCGATGCCATCGGGAACAGCGGATATTTGATTGTATACAGATGAATCCGATGCGGCCAGGGACGCGGCCAGCGCCTTCAGCCGGTCGATGGCATGCTGTGGATTGGCTTCGGTCAGGCACAGCATGGTGTCGCCATAGCGATGGGCAAAGCTGTCCAGGAACATGGTGTCGTCATCGACCACCAGGCATGTCGTGGGATGGGTATAAGGAAGCAGGGATGGCATGGCTGATGCCTCTTGGTAAAATGAGCTGGACTGTTGCCTCCTGCCGCCGGACAAAGAACCCGCAACGACGGCACGCGTCTGTTCTGTAGCGGACGTCAACACAACAGGGCAAGCCGGCAGATTGGCTCAGTTGGAAAGTTGAAACAATGTCGTTCCTGACACAGGTGAAGACCGAGGTCATCAGGTTCAGCCCGCGCCGGCTGATACGCCGCCTGCAAAAATCCTATATCGAATTTCACGGACCGGCGCCGTCCAAGTTGCCGGTGGTTGGGTTCATTGGCGCTGTTGCACATCCTTTCTACTATTTTGTCTGGTCGACGATAGTTCCGCAACCCTACGAAAATCTCCGCTTGCGGTTGTTCGCAGCCGCTTTGTGCCTCCCGATTGGGCTTCGTGCATATTGGCCAAGCCGACTGTTGCGCCACTACCTGCTGTATTGCTATGTGTCTATAATGTTGGTTGGACAGGCGTTCTTCACCTTCATGTTGCTGCAGAACAATGTGAATTCCGTCTGGCTGATGTCGACGACGGCAATCCTTCTGTTCACCATGCTGCTCTATGACCTCGCCAATGCGATTGTCGTTACGGCCACTGGCTCGACGTTGGCCTGCATCGCCTACTGGCTACAGGGCGGCGACAGCACGTCGCTGACGCATTTTCTGCTCGTGCTGCCAGTGTTTGCCTTCATCCTGTCGGCGGTGGCATTCCTGTCGCACAGCCAGAGCTTGATTTCGCAAGACCGTCTGCTGGCGGCCCGCGCCTTTGCCGGCAGCGTCGCCCATGAAATGCGCACGCCGCTGTTGGGGATCCGCTTTGACGCCGAAATCCTGGAAGCGTCGCTGAAGCGCATGACCGCCACTGACCGGCCGGCGGCAGCCGATCCGGACGATGCAGCCGATGAACTCGAGGCCGACCGCAAGGCCAAGGCGGCAGCAGGCCTGGCCGTCGGCCGCATTCGCGATCAGGTCAATGCGGCCAACCTCGTCATCGATACGCTGCTGCTCAATCTGCGTCAGAACGGCTATCGGGGCGAAAGCCTGCAAGCCTGCCGGATCGCGGATGCGATCAACCATGCGATGCTCAACTACCCTTTCCGATCCGGCGAGCGCGAGCTGGTGACGGTCCGTATCAAATCGGATTTCCAATACCAAGGCGTGCAGGTCCTGATGGTTCACGTCCTCTACAATCTGCTCAAGAATGGGCTGCGCGCCATCGCTGGCAGAAGCGACGGCCGGATCACCATCGAAGCTGACGCCGATAAGAACGGCAACAGGATCACTGTGACCGATACCGGGCGCGGCATCGATCCCTTGGTGCGCCCGTTCATCTTCATTCCATTCGTGACCGGGAACCAGGATATGAATGGCACCGGGGTCGGCCTGTTCTTCTGTCGGGGCGTTGTCGAAGGGTTCGGCGGAACAATAAGCTGTTCGTCCAAAGTGGATGCCTTCACCCGCTTCACGATCCAATTTCCACAGCTTAAACCTTCGGGCCCGGACCATACGCCCGGGCCTGTGTGACCGATGGCTCGGCGGCGGTCAGGCCGCAAGATCCTGATGCTGGACTAGGCTCGGGTTCTTGCGTCGCGTTGAAGCCCAGCCTGCCAATCCGACCTCGTTGCGGATCTCCGAGCAAACTGCGAGCACCTGATCGAGCTGGTGGCGCGACAGGTTACAGTTGACAGTAAAGCGCATCAGACAACGCTTTTCCGGGGTCGCGGGCGGCAGGAAAATGGCGCCGAACACACCACGCCGCTCCAGCGCATTGCGCAGGTCGATGGTCCGGCCGATCTCGCCTGCCTCCAGCGCGATGATCTGTGACTTGGACGCCGAAACATTGTAGCCAAGGTGATCCAGGCCATCGACCAGATAGCGATGGTTCTGGTGCAGCCGCGCCTGCCGCCAGGGATCGCTGGCGAAGATGTCGAGCGCGGCGCTGTAACCGGCGATTTCATGCGACAGCACCTGTGTGCTGAAGATCATCGGCAGCGATTCGTAACGCAGGAATTCGGCATTGCGGGCGGAACAGACGACGATGCCACCACGGCTCGATACCGCCTTGGACAGACCCACGGTCCGGAAATGAACACGATCTGACAGGCCAAGAGCTGAGACCAGGCCGGCGCCATTCAGTCCGTGCGCACCGAACGAATGCGTCTCATCGACCACCAGGACGCAACCGCTCCGCTCGGCCACGTCCACAAGATCGGCCAACGGCGCAATATCGCCGTCAATGCTGTAGACGGCATCGACCACCACCACGCCAGGCCCCCCCTCAAGGATCTTGCGCCGAAGATGGTCCGGATCGTTGTGGCGGAACGGGGTCGCCTCGGCGCCGGCGCTCTTGACGCCTTCCCAAAGTGATAGATGCGCCTTCATGTCCAGATAGATCGGAGTGTCGGGACGGCAAATGGCCTGGATCAATCCGACATTCGCACAGTAGCCGGAGTTTGCCAGCACCGCACCTTCCGCCCCCATCAGGGCGGCGACGCGCTGCTCAAAGGAATTCAGCACATCCTGCTCATGATGCAGAAAACTGCGCGAAACGGAGTCGCCGTGGCCGGCCGCCATCAATGCGCTCATTTCGGCTGTTATGACGCGCGGGTCGCCAGCCAGACAGAGGTAATCATTGCTGCGTAGTTTGATGGCATCGGCACCGGGCGTCATGCCTTTCAAGGGATGCCGGCCACCCCAATAGGTACCCAACCGGTCGCGGTAGTAGCATTCGACGCGCTCATTGAGGAACGCCGGATCGGTGGGGGCGAGAGACTCTCTTGGCGCAATTGGCTGGTCTAACATGGGGGACGCTTCCTTTCAGGGTGCGAAAGATGAGGAAGCTTATTGCCAATATAATTGATGTCGATTGCTGTGTATAACGAT
>Ga0075024_100001031_pt1 | contig 10938 bp, 11 predicted proteins | sample Str013_2_FD_71389 | JGI IMG/M metagenome (GOLD analysis project Ga0075024, IMG submission 71389) | Freshwater sediment microbial communities in response to fracking from Pennsylvania, USA - Straight Creek_MetaG_SC_2013 | ecosystem: Environmental > Aquatic > Freshwater > Creek > Sediment... | reverse complement strand
GTTGAGGATCGAGAGGTCGTAGATGCCGGTCAGATCGGACCTGTCGATCAGCCCGACCGCCTTCGCATCGGCGGCCGACTTCGTCAACGACGAGGCGATCGGGTCGTTCGTGAACGTCAGGTGCGCCCACGCCGAGGTGATCACGGCGTCGCTCAGCCGCTTCTGCGTCAGCTTCTCGATCATGTCGTTGGCAGCCTTGCGAGCGCCGGCAGGATCGGCGTTGACGGCGTCGTTGGCGGCGACCTGTCCCTCCAGCAAGCGCTCGACGACGTCGGGGTGCCGGGCCAGGAACTTCGTCGCGACGACGAGCTGCGTCGTCACGTACTGCCCGTCGGGCCACAGGTCACGCTCGTCGACGAGCACCTTGCCGCCGCCTTCGGCGATCAACCGCGACGCCCACGGTTCGGGCACCCACGCCGCGCTGATCGCTCCGCTCTTGAACGTCTCCAAGGTCTGCGGGTTGGGCTGGGGCACGACGTGCACGTCGCCGCCGCCGTCGCTGTCGGCCCGCAAGCCGTTCGACTTCAACCACGCTCGCAGGGCGACGTCCTGGGTGCCGCCGAGTTGCGGCGACGCCACCTTGGTCCCCCTGAGCTGGGCGGCATCGGTGATCGCCGGCTTGACGACGAGGAACGCGCCGCCCGACGTCGCCCCCGAAACGATCCTGATCGCCTTGCCCTTCGAACGGATGAAGGCGTTGACCGCCGGGTTGGGACCGACGTAGGTGGCGTCGACGGCGTCGCCGAAGAGGGCTTCGACCGCTGCCGGACCGGCGTTGAACGTCTTCGTCTCGAGCTTGACGTTGGGGCCGAGCTTCGCGGCGAAGATGCCATCTTTGACGCCGACGAGCGCCGTCGCATGGGTGATGTTCGGGAAGAACCCGAGACGCAGCGTGACCGGCTTGGCTGCCGTCGGCGCGGCCGCAGGCCCCGCGCCGGACGCCGACGCGCACGCCGCCAGCAAGGCGAGGACAGACGCCGCTAGCAACGCCGAGCGCCGGCCGCCGCTACGTGGCATGCTCTCCGCTTCGATAAAGCCGACCAATGTAGGTCAACTTTACCAGCGGAAGGCGGGCAACCGTCGAGACGATCGCGATCGGCAGGCAGAACCGCGCTGGATCGATAGTCAGCGCCGCGCTAGATCGTTACTACACGGCGCGCTAGATCGATGGTGTGACTCGCCGTGAGCAACACGGCTAGGCGGGCGGCGTGGCGCTCGCAACCGCGAGCTGGCGGAGCGTCCAGCGGATGGAGCCACCGACGGTGACGCCGTCGCGCAGATCGGCGAGCTCGTCGGCCAGACTGTCGATCTCATAGGGGCTGCGCTGGGCGACGATCCACGGATCGGCCCGCCACGACCGCAGGTTCAAGGTGAACATCGTCGCAGCGTCGGCCACGGTGACATCGAGCTCGAACGGGCGGTTGATCGTCGCCCCCTCGATCGAGATCCCGTCGGTCGACATCCCGTCGGTCGACATCCCGTCGGTCGACATCGCGGCCAGATCGGCGCCGAGCAGCGCTGCCCCACCGCGGCTGGCGACGAGACCGTCGACGAGCGATAGGTACTCGCTGAACACCGGTAGGTCGGTCTCGATCCGTTCGGTCTCCTCGACGAGCAAGATGCCGCCCGGCGCGAGCCGCTCCCGCCAACGACCGAGCCAGGTGAACGGGTCGGGCAGATGGGCAAGGAGGAACCGGGTGTAGATCAGATCGGCCGGCGGCACCGGCCACGATCCCGATGTCACATCGGTCAGCACGAACGTCGCCGCGGGGACGCGGGTCTCGGCCAAACCGATGAACGACACGGCCGAGTCGAGCCCGATGAGCTGATCGATGTCGAGCAGCCGGGCCAGATGCGCGGTCGACGAACCGGGCCCGCAGCCGAGGTCGACCACGACCGGCCACTGGCGCCGAGGCAACGTCGACAACAACGCCGCCATCGCCGGCTCGAACACGTCGGCGAGCACGAGCAGGCGCTGGGCTGCATCGTCACCAGACCCAAACGCGTACGACGGACTCGACGGGCTCATCACCACAGTCTGGCCTGGACGCGCTCTCCGGCGCGACCGACGTCGCCGAGGGTTCGCCGGCCGTTCACACGCCCCCCGACAGAGCGCGCAGCAACGCGTCGATCGTCATCAGCGTCGGCGTGTCGATCGCCGCGGCGTTGGCTCGGCGCAGCACGGCGCCACTCAACGCGTCGACTTCGAGCGGGCGGCCAGCCTCGACGTCTTGCAGCGTCGACGGGCGGGTCGCCGGATCGGCACCGGCAAGGTTCTGCGGCCACTCGTCCGCTTCGTCGTCGGCGAGCGCGGCGCCTTCGCTGCGGGCCACCGCACACACCTCGGCGACGACGGCGCGGATCGGCGCAACAAGCGCAGGGTTGTCGATCAAGCCGCCCATCGGCGTTCGTAGCAACGCGCAGAAGCTGTTGACGACGACGTTGGCTAGCAACTTGCGCCACAACGCGGTGCGCAGATCATCGGTGACCTTGGCGGCGATGCCGTGGTCGATCAAGTAGGTCGCGACGGCCCGATCGTCGGTGATCAGCATCCCATTGGAGCGGTGCGCGATCGTCGTCGGGCCAACGCGCTCGCACGCCGAGTAGACGACAGTCGCAACGGCGTTGTGACCAAGCGCCCGCAACGCCTCGACGTTGTCGATCCCGTTCTGCACGCTGACGACGACTCCGCCGACCGGGAGCTGCCGCCCGATGGTGTCGGTGTCCATCGACTTCGAGCACAAGAACGTCAGATCGTACGCCTCGGTCGGCGCATCAGCCGTGACGCGCACGGCGCCCGACCAATCACCTTGATGCGACACGAGCTTCAATGGCTCTCCCGCCGCCAAGCGCTCGTACGTTGCACCTCTGGTCCAGCCCGTGACGTCGGCACCGTTCTGCGTCAAGCGAGCGAGCAGCCAACCACCGATCCCGCCGATGCCGACAACAAGCGCCCGAGTCACGAGAGTGGACCGTACCCGCGGTCGCGTCCTCGCTGGCTCGTCGCTCGGTGGGATCGACGATGGCGTCGCGAAGCGAATCCGACCGAGTCGTACGCTTCGACGATGGGCGTCATCACCTTCCGGCGGCTCGGGCGCGCCGACTTCCCACTTCTCGGCCGTTGGTTGGCCGAATCGCACGTTGCTCGCTGGTGGAACCACGAGTTCACAGCGGCTGCGGTAGAGCGAGACTTCGGCGACACCGTCGACGGTGTCGAACCGAACGAGGACCACCTGGTGCTGCTCGACGGACGGCCGATCGGGCTGATCCAGTGTTGCCGCTACGCCGACTACCCAGAGGACATCGAGGAGCTAGCCCCGCTGCTCGCGGTGCCCGACCACGCCGTCAGCATCGACTACTTGATCGGTGATCCGTCGCTCATCGGACGCGGCGTTGGCACCGCGATGATCGTCCGGTTCGTCGAAGAGATCTGGCGCACCAAACCAGAAGCGTCCTGCATCATCGTGCCGGTCAGCGCAGCGAACCCGGCATCGTGGAAGGCGTTGCTATCTGCCGGCTTTCGCCTCGTCGCTCGAGGAGAGCTCGAACCCGACAACCCGATCGACGATCCGTTGCACGAGATCCTCCGTCTCGACCGCCCGGTTTCGTGAGATTGATCGAATCACGAATCAGTAGACCAAGTAGCCGCCGTCGATCACGAAGACGTCGCCGGTGTGGAAAGACGACGCGTCGCTGGCGAGGTAGACGGCGATGCCGCCGAAGTCGGCACCGGTCCCCCAGCGACGCATCGGGACGCGGCCGATGACGCGCTCGTTGAACTTGTCCCAGCCGACGAGTGGCGCCGTCATCTCGCTCTCGATCCAACCGGGGAGCACGGCGTTGGCGCGGATGCCGTGACGAGCGTGCTCGACGCCGATGGCATTGGCGAGCGCGATGACCGCCGCCTTCGAAGCTCCATAGCTTTGACCACGAGGTTGGCCTTGGTACGCCGAACCCGACGTCGTCACGACGAGACTGCCGCCACCACCGCGCTCGACGATGTGCCGCGTCGCCGCCTTCAACGTGTAGAACGCGCCGTCCAAGTTGACGCGCATGACGCGATGCCACTCGTCGGCTGTCATGTCCAGGAAGCTCGGCGCCTTGCTCGCCACACCGGCATTGGCGAAGCAGGCGTCGACTCGGCCCAACGTCGCCACGGTCTCGGCGAACGCGGCCTCGACCGCGGCCTCGTCACCGACGTCGCAGAGCAGATCGAGGACGCGATGCCCATGGGCGCCGAGTTGCTCACGGGCGGCCGCGTTCTTGACGGCGTTGGTTCCCCAGATGGCGACATCGGCACCGTGGGCAGCGAGCGCGTCGGCCATGCCGAGACCGATGCCGGAGTTGCCACCGGTCACCAGCGCGACCTTTCCAGTGAGCACGAACGGGGACGACGATGGCAGCTCGCTCATGCGGCGAAGGTAGTACGCACCTGCGATGATCGACGCATGACAACGATGTTCAACTCGATCGACGAGCTCAAGGCGCACGCTGATACGCACCTCGGCTACAGCGACTACGTGACGGTCACTCAAGAGCAGGTGAACACGTTCGCCGATGCCACCGGCGACCACCAGTGGATCCACATCGACGTCGAGCGGTGCAAGAAGGAATCACCGTTCGGCGGCCCGATCGCGCACGGCTACCTGACGTTGTCGCTCGGCCCATCGTTGTCGCCGCAGATCTTCGGTGTCAGCGGGATCAAGCTCGGCGTCAACTACGGCTGCGGCAAGGTCCGCTTCCCGGCGCCGGTGCCGGTCGGTGCGAAGGTCCGCCTCGGCGCCAAGCTGCTCACCGTCGAAGACATCGCCGGTGGCTCACAAGTGACGATGGAGTTCGCGTTCGAGTGCGAGGGCGCCACCAAACCGAGCTGTGTCGCCGAAGTCATCTTCCGCTACTACGTCTGAGGCCCGCGTCTTGGTCGTCCGAGCCAGAACATCGGGCCCGCTCAGGCGATGAGCTCGTAGCGGGCCGAGCGGCGCAACGTGCCGTCTTGGCTGCGGACGCGGCCTTCTTCGATGAGCTGGAGCAGGTGGGCGTACATCGACGCCGCTGCGGCGCGCCACAGGCCTTTGTGGACGTCGACGTAGAGCTTCGGCACGATCTCGGCCAACGTCGCCGGGCCATCGCGCAACACGCCGATGAGCTGCGCGGTGCGCTCGCGGCGGTGGGCGAGGTAGGCGCGCACGAGACCCTTCGGGTCGGTGATCGCCGGACCGTGCGTCGGCCAGAAGCGCTCGTCGTCGCGATCGAGCAAGAGCTCCATGCTCGCCATGAACTGGCGCAGGTTGCCGTCGGGCGGACCGATGACGCTCGTCGACCAACCCATCACGTGATCGCCACTGAACAAGGCGCGCTCTTCGACGAGTTGGTAGCAGAGGTGGTTCGACGTGTGGCCGGGCGTGTGCACGGCGCGCAACCGCCAACCCGGCCCAGCGATCTCGGCTCCGTCAACGAGCGCAACATCGGGCACGAACGCCGTGTCGGCCCCTTCGCGCAGCTCCTCGGTGGGCTTGGCGTCATCACCATCGGCGGCGGCCGCAGCCTCCTTCGCCTTCTTCTCCGGATCGCCATCGGCTTCCGGATCACCGAAGACGATGTGATCGGTCGGATCGTCCTCGGGCACGGCGCCGTGAGGGCCGAAGCCGTAGCTCACCGCATCAGTCTTCGGTTGCAGCAAGGCCGTCGCCGGTGAGTGGTCGGTGTGGGTGTGGGTGATGACGAGATGAGTGATCCGCTCGCCCGGTTCGAGCGCGGCGATGATCGCGTCGACGTGCGCATCCAACGCCGGACCCGGATCGATCACGGCCACCTCGCCGCGCCCGATCACGTAGGTGCCGCTACCGAGGTAGGTGAACTTGCTCGGGTTCTCGGCGACGACGCGACGGATGAGCGGCGACACCTGGTCGACGCGGCCGTAGACGACATCGAGATCGCGGACGTACGGGATCGGCGTGGCCATGTTGCCGTTGTACACCACCGGGCGCACGGGCTCCGCCGTCGCACGCCTGCGGCAGTAGCTTGGCGCTTCCGTCGGACGGAGGGCACGACCAATGGATCAGATCGAACTGCGCGGTTGGCGCTTCATGACCGTCATCGGCGCACTGGCCGAGGAGCAGCTCCGCGCCCAGCCGGTCGAAGTCGACGCCACGCTGTTCGTCGACTTGGAAGCCGCCGGCTCATCTGACGACCTCGCCCGCACCGTCAACTACGGCGACGTGCTCGACGTGCTCGACAAGGTAGGCGCGGTGGCACACGTGCTGCTGGAGAGCTTGGCCAACGATCTCGTCGACGCCGCGTTCACCTTTCCCGCCGTCGACGAAGTCGAGATCGTGGTCCGAAAGCTGCGCCCGCCGGTCCCCCACGACGTGACCCACACCGGCGTCCGGTTGCGACGCCGCCGTCTGGCGTCGCATCCCGACGGAGCCCATGAAGCGATCATCGCCCTCGGCAGCAACATGGGCGACCGCGAGCGCTACCTACGTTTCGCCGTCGACGAGCTCGGCGCCGGCCGGCGATCGCAGGTCTGGGAGACCGAGCCAGTCGGTGGTCCCGAGCACCAGGGCGCGTTCTTGAACATGGTCGTCGTCGTGCACACCCATCTCGATCCGTTCGCGCTGCTGCGCAAGTGCAACCGCATCGAGCGCGACGCCGGCCGGCGACGCGAGATCCATTGGGGGCCGCGAACGCTCGACCTCGATGTGCTGTTCTACGACGATCTGCGCATCGACAGCCCGGAGCTGACGATCCCTCACCCGCGCCTTGGTGAACGTCGTTTCGTGCTCGCCCCGCTCGACGAGGTCGCGCCCGATCGCTGCCCAACCGGTTGGCAAGACCGTCTACCTGACGAAGGTGTGAACGCCGTCGGTCCGTTGCACTGATCAAACCGCACTGATCAACCAGCGACGCTGAACCCAAGGCGACGTGCGGTCGCCATCACTTTCGCCGGATAGTGGGTCCGGCCGTAGTCGACGCGCTGGGCGATGACGATCTCGAGTAGCTCGTCGTGCTGCGCCGTCTCCTTCCACGGTAGCGCGATGTAGATCGGCAGACCGAACCGGCGCAGCTCGTCGAGGTTCTCATAGACGCGCTTCTGGAACAGGTAACGCTCGGGCCACGGCCACTCCGGCGGTGCGAAGCCCGTGCCGGGATCGAGGATCATCCGCTGCCGCAAGCCGTAGCGATCGGCGACGGCAAGACGATCGGCGAACCACTCGACCATCAACGCCACCGGATCGCCACGGACATGCGCGAGGTGGCGCGGATCGGGCCCGTTCAAGAACGGAAGGACGACAGCTTCGGCAAGCTCGGCGGCGACGGGCCACATCGCGTCGGTCTGCATCCCATCGGCCGCGTTCAGGATCGTCGCCCCCGCTTGCAGCGCGAGACGAGCGACGTCTGGTTTCCACGTGTCGATCGAGATCGGTACATCGAGCGTCGCCAACGCCGGCACGATGTCGGCGACGCGAGCCCATTCGTCGATCGGGTCGACGACAGTGGCGATGTCGGTCGATCCCTGCGCGCCGAGATCGATCCCGACGCAACCCGCCCTCAACAGCGCGTCGGCCCTGGCCAGTGCCGCGGCCGGCGTCGTCGCGATCGAATCGGCGTTGAGCGAATCGGGTGAGGCGTTGATCACTCCGTGGAGCCGAGTTTCGAACGCTGGCACGATCGGCCAACCTATCGGGTAGCTGTTCACCGTCCGCAGGCCGGCACAGCTGTTGCCCGACCATGGCCGACGTGCGCAGCTTCCACCCCGACCCAACGTGGACCGCGGCGCGGGCCAACGCGATCAAGAACAAGCGCCGGACGTCGATCGCCGTCTGCCTGCCCTGCCGGGACGAGGCGACGACCATCGGCCCTCTCGTCGAGGCGATCCGCCGCCAGCTCGTCGACGACGTGCCGCTGATCGACGAGTTGATCGTGCTCGACGACGGCTCGGGCGACGACACCGCCGCCGTTGCCGCCGCCGCCGGTGCCAAGGTCGTCGCCGTCGCCGACGTCACCGCCGCCCTCGACTCGATGCGGGGCAAGGGCAACGTGTTGTGGGCGAGCCTGCTCGCATCCGAGGCGGACCTGATCGTCTGGTGCGACGCCGATCTGACGTCGTTCGAGCCGAGTTGGATCGTCAGGCTCGTGATGCCGCTGCTACTCGAACCAGCGGTGGGATTGGTCAAGGCTGACTACGTTCGCCCCGACGACCGCGGCGGCGGTGGGCGCACGACCGAGCTGGCGGCACGTCCGATGCTCTCGCTGTTCTTCCCCGAGTTCGCGACGTTGGCGCAACCGTTGGGCGGCGAGGTCGCCGGCCGGCGATCGATCTTGGAGACAGTTCCATTCGTCACCGGTTGGGGCGTCGAAGTGGGGCTGTTGATCGACGTGCGTCGCGCCCACGGGCTCGACGCCATCGCGCAGGTCGACCTGGGGGTACGCCACCATCGTCATCGCCCGTTGGCCGAGCTGGCCGTGCAGGCCGCCGAGGTCTCGGCGACGGTGCTGTTGCGCGCCGGTGTCGAGGTGCCGACGCCGTCGGGCGGACGCGTCTTGCGCCGGCCGAACGGTGACGTCGTCGTGCTCAACCTCGGCGAGCGGCCGCCCATCGCGTCGCTGCGCTGAGCTCGTTCGGCAGCGTCGAACGTTGGAACGAAACCGTCGGTTACCGCAGGTTTGATTCCAACGTTCACGTCTTGCGGTAGCAGAGGAAGAGGAAGCCGTCGTCGTCGGCGAGGACGTGGGCAAGGGTCCAGGCGTCGAGCGGTGCGGACTGGTCGCCGTGAGCGAGACGGGGTGAGCGGCCGGCGACGAAGCGCGGCGCGAAGGAGAGGCAGACCTCGTCGATCAACCCTGCGGCGAGCATCTGGCCATTGATCGACGGTCCCCCCTCGCAGACGACGTGATCGATGTGTCCGAGTTGGGCGAGCGCGCCGGCGAGGTCCGTGTGGCCATGACCGGCGCGCACGACATCGACACCGGCGGGCGCCTCGGCATCGAGTGGCATCAGCAACGTCGTCGACGGTTCGGCGAGCACCGGGGCCGACGCGCCGAGGTCGCCGCTGCTGGTGACGATCAGCAAGCGCTTCGGCAACGTCAGCGGCTGGTACTTCTCGACGCGTGCCGTCGCCGCGCCGACGAGCACGCCGCCGCCGAGAGCGCGCACGGCGCGGTAAACGAGCTGATCGCCAGGCCCACCGAGTTGGCCCGACTTGCCGTCGACGACTGTCGCGCCGTCGCCGCTGGAGATCATCAGCATCGTCACCCACGGTCGGTCCGACGGGCGCGGTCGGGCGAGGTCGGCATAGGCCGCGGCAACGTCAACAGTCGTGGCGGGCTCAGGGTGCAGTCGGCGCATCGACCCATGTTGGCGGTCCGGCCGGCGACGATCCACCCAGCCGACCGGATTCGCCAGCCGAGCACAGGTGACGCACCAGTAGCATGGTGACCCGTGTCATCCCCCAACACACCGCCCCCAGGCGGGTCGACGATCGGTGCCGACGAGGTAGCCCACGTCGCCCGATTGGCTCGCCTCGACCTGACCGCCGACGAGTTGGCCCGCACGACGGCGCAGCTCGCCGGGATCGTCGCCCACTTCCACGACATCGACGCGCTCGACCTTGCCGCGGTGGAGCCGATGACACAGCCATACCCGCTCGTCAACGTCTTGCGTGACGACGTCGTGCGCCCGTGCGTCGATCGTGACGAGGTGTTGGCCAACGCGCCGCTGGCCGATGACCGCCGCTTTGCGGTGCCGCCGATCCTCGACTCGGACGACCCTGATGCGAGCGCGTCGAGATGAGCGCGACCGACAACGACAACGTCAGGGAACCTGATACCGCGCTGGCCGTCGCTGCCGACGTGCGCGCCGGTCGCCGCACTGCGGCCAGCGTCGTCGACGAGCACCTCGCCCGCATCGCCAAGCGTGACGGCGAGATCCACGCGTTCAACCTCGTCCTCACCGATCAAGCACGTGCCGCGGCCGCCGAGATCGACAGGCGCGTCGCTACCGGCGACGATCCCGGCCCGCTAGCCGGCGTGCCCATCGCGTTGAAGGACAACATGTGCACGCGGGGCATCCCGACGACGTGCTCGTCGAAGATCCTCGAAGGTTGGCGACCGCCGTATGACGCGACGGTCGTGCAGCGGTTGGCCGCGGCCGGTGCCGTGGTTGTTGGCAAGACGAACCTCGACGAGTTCGCGATGGGTTCGTCGACCGAGAACTCAGCGTTCGGCCCGACGCGCAACCCGCTCGACGTGTCGCGCGTCCCTGGCGGTTCTTCGGGCGGCAGCGCGGCGGCCGTCGCTGCCGGCTTCGCGACAGTCGCCTTGGGCTCTGACACCGGCGGCTCGATCCGTCAGCCGGCGGCGTTGTGCGGCGTCGTCGGCGTCAAGCCGACCTACGGCTTGGTCTCTCGTTACGGCCTCGTCGCCTTCGCGTCGAGCCTCGACCAGATCGGACCGTTCTCGCACACAGTCGCCGATGCCGCGGCGCTGCTGGAAGTCATCGGCGGGCACGATCCAATGGACTCGACGTCTATCCCGCAGCCGTTCCCCGATGTGTCGTCGATGCTCGAACGCGGTGTCGATGGGTTGCGCATCGGACGGATCACCGACTTGCCCGCCGGTGCCGACCCCGATGTCATCGCCCGCTTGGACGAGGCGTTCACCGTCTTGGAAAAGGCCGGCGCCCGCATCGTCGAAGTCACAGTGCCGGCCTTCACGTACGGGCTCACCGCCTACTACTTGATCGCTCCCGCGGAAGCGTCGAGCAACCTCGCCCGCTACGACGGCGTGCGCTACGGGCTGCGCGTCGACGCGCCGGACACGACGCGGATGATGCACGCCTCGCGCACTGCCGGCTTCGGTGCCGAAGTCAAGCGCCGGATCATGCTCGGCACGTACGCGCTGTCGGCCGGCTACTACGACGCCTACTACGGCAAGGCC
>Ga0075024_100001029_pt1 | contig 10943 bp, 9 predicted proteins | sample Str013_2_FD_71389 | JGI IMG/M metagenome (GOLD analysis project Ga0075024, IMG submission 71389) | Freshwater sediment microbial communities in response to fracking from Pennsylvania, USA - Straight Creek_MetaG_SC_2013 | ecosystem: Environmental > Aquatic > Freshwater > Creek > Sediment... | reverse complement strand
CGACCGCCGCGATCATGACGGCCGGGTGCTGCGAGAGCACCTCTTCGACTTCCAGGCTCGAAATGTTCTCGCCGCCGGAAATGATGATGTCCTTCGAGCGGTCCTTGATCTCGACGAAGCCGTCGGCATGCCAAACCGCCAGATCGCCCGAAAGCTGCCAGCCGTCGACCAGCGTCTTGGCCGTGGCGTCGGGGTTCTTCAGATATCCCTTCATGATCGTATTGCCGCGCAGCATGATCTCGCCGATCGTCTCGCCATCCATGGGAACCGGCTTCATGGTCCCGGCATCGGCGACCATCAGGCCTTCGACCGTCGGATAGGCGACGCCCTGGCGCGCCATATTGCCGTAACGCCTCTCAGGGGGCAGCTCGGACCATTCCGGCTGGAAGACGCAGGACATGGCCGGTCCATAAGTTTCGGTCGCGCCATACAGATGCGTCACCTTGAAGCCCGCCTCCTCCATGTTGCGCAGCACGGTCGAGGGGGGCGCCGCGCCGCCGGTGGCGCAATAGACGGTGTGGCTGAACGGAACCCGCTGCTCGGCCGGCGCATGGGCGATCATGTTGAGCACGATGGGTGCGCCGCACATATGCGTGACGCGATGTTTGGCGATGAGCTGGAAGATCAGCGCCGGATCGACCTTGCGCAGGCACACCTGCGTGCCGCCGGCCGCCACCACCGCCCAGGGGTAGGACCAGCCGCTGCAATGGAACATCGGCAGGGTCCACAGGTAGACGCTGTCAAACGTAAGCCCAAAAGAGAGCGCATTGCCGAGCGAGGTCAGATAAGCGCCGCGATGGCTGTAGACCGCGCCCTTGGGATCGCCGGTCGTGCCTGATGTGTAGAGGAGGCAGAGCGACTGCCATTCATCGTCGGGACCCGGCCCGGCAAAGTCGGGATCGCCCTCGGCCAGCAGAGCTTCATAGCTGATCTTGCCAACCGGCGAGCCCGGTGCTTCCGGATCATCGATGTCGATCACGAGCAATGGAGTTTTGACATCGCGCAGCGCCTCGGCGACGAGCTTGCTGTTGCTGCCATCCACGATCAGAGCCTTGGCCCCGCCATGGTTGAGCGAGAAGGCGATGTTGGCGGCATCGAGCCGCGTATTGAGCGGGTTGAGCACCGCGCCGAGCATGGGCACGGCAAAATGCGCCTCGATCATCTCCGGCACGTTCGTGGCCAGGATCGCCACCGTATCGAGCCGCCCGATGCCGCGCTTGGCGAGGGCCGAGGCGAGACGTCGGCAGCGATCGAGTAGGCTTGCATAGGTAATCCGGCGATCGCCATCGATGACCGCAATTTTCTGCGCAAAGGCACTGGCCGCGCGGGTCAGGAAACTTACCGGCGTCAACGGCACAAAATTGGCAAGGGATTTGTCAAGGCCGGCTTCGAACGGATGACGCTGGGCTTTCTTTGGCATCGTATTTTCCTTCCCACGGAACCCAGCACGCCTTCACAAGCCGGAAACCAGATGTCCACCGTCGACCGCGAGCACGCTGCCGGTCATGTAGGACCCTGCATCGGAAGCCAGCAGCAGCAGCGGCCCGTCAAGCTCGCGCATTTCGCCGAGGCGGCGCTGCGGAATGCGCTTGATCAGGGCCTTCCCGGCTTCGCTGGCGAAAAAGGCGTCGTTCAATTCGGTTTCGATATAGCCCGGTGCCAGCGCATTGACGCGGATCCTGTAACGCGCCCACTCGAGTGCAAGCGCCTTGGTCAACTGGACGACGCCGGCCTTCGACACCGCATAAGGTGCGACCGCGCCGGCGACACGCAGCCCGAGGATCGACGCGATGTTGACGATGCTTCCTGAGGTCTTGTTGGCGACCATTCTGCGGGCGGCGACCTGCGCCGCGAGCCAGACGCCTTTGAGATTGGTGTCGACGACCTGATCCCAACTCGCCTCGTCGAGATCGAGGGCCGCCTTGGTCGCGGTCACGCCGGCATTGTTGATGAGAACGCCTACGGGGCCGAATGATTTTTCCGCGGTCTCGAACGACGTTTCGATGCTTTTCGCATTTGTCACGTCCATGACGACGCTTTGCGCCTGCAATTGCTTGCCGCGCAAGTCTGCGACGGTTTCGGCAAGCGCCGCCTCGCGACGGGCGGCGAGTGTCACTTTGGCGCCCGCCTCGGCCAGCACGCGGGCAAAGTGCTTGCCGAGGCCACTGGACGCACCGGTCACCAGCACATGCCTGCCGGACAAGCTGAAGGATGTCGTCACGTGTTTCTCCTGCTCGGCTTGCTCGCGGACGGCTCCGGGCTACCCGCGCCGCCCGCTTGTGACATCAGGGTAGCCGACCGAGGTCGCCGGTCGAGGTCCTATCGCCTGAAGAGGTCCCAAGTCTCATGATTTCACACGTCGAAAAAGACGGTCTCCTGCGCACCCTGCAAATGGATGTCGAACGTGTAGACCACCTTTCCTTCCGATCCGCTGCGCTCAGCGATCAATGTCTTGCGCCGTTCCGGCTGCTCGATGATATTGAGAACGGGATCGTTGGCGTTGGCTTCCGCCTCGTCGGAGAAATAGAGCCGCGTTGCGAGCCCGATGTTGATGCCGCGCGAGACCAGCCACAGCGAGATGTGCGGCGCCATCGCCTTGCGGCCGGTGCGGCCGACGACCGAGCCGGGCTTGATGGTCTCGAACCTGTAGACGCCTGTCGCAAAATCGGTGCCGGCGCGTCCCCAGCCGCGAAATGCCGGGTCTATTTCCTTCGACTGGCGGTCGGCCGGATGGCTGTATTTCCCCGCCGCATTGGCCTGCCAGATCTCGACCAGAACATCTTTGGTCGGCGATCCGCTGCCGTCGAAAACCCGGCCTTCGATCGTGATCCGCTCGCCGAGCGTTTTTGGACCAACGAGAACATTGCTGAAATCGCGCTCGAAAATATCGAAACCCGCCTGACGCGGGATCAAGCCGATGTGGACATAAGGCCCGGCGGTCTGCGAGGGCGTTTCTTTCAGATAGGGTGTGGGGCGGAACACGATCAGTTTCCCTGCAGTTTGTTTTCGAACAACGTCGAGCGGCGGCCGCGAAGCACAATATCGAAACGGTAGGCCAGACTGTCGAGCGGCACTGCAGCATTGAGGTCGAGCTTTGCGATGAGCCGCTCGATCGCCGACTTGTCGGGAATCGTGGCGATGATCTGGTCGTGCGCGATCAGCGGATCGCCCTCGAAATACATCTGGGTGATCAGGCGCTGCGCAAAGCCCGAGCCGAAAACCGAAAAATGGATGTGCGCCGGGCGCCAGGAATTGACGTAGTTGCGGAACGGATAGGCGCCGGGCTTGACGGTGCGGAAGGCGTAATAGCCGTTGCTGTCGGTGATCATGCGCCCGCAACCGCCGAAATTCGGGTCGATCGGCGCAAGGTAGGTGTCGTTCTTATGCCGGTAGCGCCCGCCCGCATTGGCCTGCCAGACCTCGAGCAAGGTGTCGGGCAGCGGCCGACCATTCTCGTCGAGCACGTGGCCGTGCACGATGGTGCGCTCGCCGATCGGCTCACCGGTCTTGGCATAGTTCAGCAGCAGATCGTGATCGAGCGGTCCAAGCTCGCTGCGCGCGAAGATCGGACTGGTCATCTCGGACAGCGAATTCTGTAGCGACAAGAGCGGGACGCGTGGCGAACGCAGGGCGCTCGTCTTGTAATTCGGCGTAAACGCAGGCGGCTGCTGGCTGCGGTCGCGCTGGAAAAATTCCTCGTCCTGCATGATGCTCGCACCCTTGCCGCAAGAATTTGGTTCGCCGTCGACCGACACGTCCTGAGCATTGCTGGCTGCCTGTTGCTGCGGAACGACCTGCTCGGGTGCCCGCCGTGCAACAGAGCACCAATATTCGAGGGTTGACCGACGAAGTCAAGCGTCGCGCCGCCGAATCCGCTGCGTGCGCGCCGATGCCTCCGCCGTCGCAGCGCCTCCCCATCAGTGCAATCATAAAGGTCGAAGCCGCCGTTGCTAACACAGGCATGGCACGGGCCATTGGAAAACGATAGTGTTCGAGGTGCCCTCAAGACTCTCGTCACGCAATCGGCAACACATCGAACCGGCGCAACCTGGAGGAAGCCATGGCAGAACGTTCGAAAAGCCCCGTTTTGGGAACATGGAAGCTGGTATCCTATGTCCGCGAGTCCATTGCGACGGGGCGGCGCTATAACCAGTTCGGCGAGGCTCCCGTCGGCTATATCGGCTATGCGCCGGACGGGCGGATGTATGCAATATTCACGCGCCACGAGCGGATCACGCCGCGCGACGCCGTGCCGACCGACGAGGAGGGCGTGCAATTGCTCGGATCCATGGTCGCCTACGCGGGCACTTACACGTTCGAGGGCGACAACAAAGTGGTCCATCATATCGATACGTCGTGGAACCAGGCTTGGACCGGCACGCACCAGGTCCGCTATTTCGAGCTCGATGGTGACGATCTGACGATCACGACTGCGCCCTACAAGAGCTATCATGATGGTGAGGAAGGGCGCTCGATCCTGGTTTGGAAGCGGGTTCCCCAGGAGCCGTCGCAAGCTTGACGAGCGCGGTTCGTCTGAGCCGCGGTGCTCCGCGGCTCAGACGCTGGGCTATCGGAAGCGCCGGAACCGACCTTCGCGACGCAGGTTCATGCTTGCCCCCGCCGCGCCGCCTCGATGCCTGCCGCCCTGAGCCGGTTGTATTCCTGCTTTTCGACCGGAACCGCATCGGGCTTGCCCAGATCGTTCAAGTGGATGCGGTAGGTTTCCCGGGCACTCAAGGCCGCAATCGCCGCAATCACGGTCACGCCGAATGCGATCGAGCCGATGACGAGGGGAATATCGGCGGAGCCCGGCGGGGCCACGGTTGCGAACAGCGCCGGAAGCAGGGCGGTGATGGTGGTTCCGGTATTCTGCGAGATCGCCATCGCCGAGACGCGGCTGCGGGTCGGGAACAGCTCGGGGTAGAAGCTCGGAAAAATGGCGTTGTAGCCCTGGTAGACGACGCCCCACATCAGCAACGACATGCCGATTGCCAGCGGCACGTTCTTGATGCTGATCGCATAAAGGTAGCCGAACGAGAGCAGCCCCGAAGCCAGCGCGCCGATGACGATCGGTGGCTTGCGGCCGATTTTGTCGGAGAGGTTGCCGACCAGGGGAATGATGAACACGGCAAGGATGTTGCCCACGACCGGAATCCAAAGGTAGACATCCTTCGAGAAACCGATCCCGTAGGCCGGCTGAACCGCGTAGGCCGCACCGAAGATCGTGGCAACCACCGGGATCACATTCATCAGAGCCATGCAGACGACGCGGAGCATATCCCGCCAGCTGTACTTGAAGGCTTCGACGATCGGTGCCTTGGGCAGTTGCGCGCCCTCTTCAGCGAAGGCGGGCGTCTCGTCCACCTCGCGGCGAATGATGTAGCCCGCGATGATGACGACGATGCTGAGCAGGAAGGGGACGCGCCAGCCCCAGGTGTTGAAAGCCTCCGTCGGCAGGTAGTAGGCGAGCGGCAGGAACACTGCCGCGGCGAGGATCTGCCCGGCCTGCACGCCCTGAAGCGTGTAGCTGGAATAGTAGCCGCGCCGGCCGAACGGCGCATGCTCGAGAATCATCGAGCTGGCACCAGAAATCTCGCCCGCAACCGCGAAGCCCTGGATGAGACGCAGCGCGACAAGAAGCGCCGGTGCCAGCAAGCCGACCTGATCGTAGGTCGGCAATATGCCAACGGCCATGGTCGAGAAGCCCATCAGCAACATGCACAGGATCAGCACGTTCTTGCGGCCGTGGGTGTCGCCCCAGTGGCCGAGCACGAAGGCGCCGATGGGCCGGGCGACATAGCCGACGCCGTAGGTCGCCAGCGAGGCGACGATGGCGACGGTCGGATTGGTCGAGGGAAAGAAAATCTGCGGGAACACCAGGGATGCAGCCGTGGCGTAGATGAAGAAGTCATAATATTCCAGCGCGGAACCTATCCAGCCACTGGCTGCAGCCTTCTTGGATTGGTGCCTGCCATGTGGCTCGCTGTCCGCTATACTGGCCATTATTTCCTCCTACCCTTTTTGTTGACGTCAGTTCTGCTTCGAAGTGGCCTCCTGTCGGCCTCCCGAAGGATTAAGTGTGGCTTTTTCAATGCGACAAATAGACGCCCAAAGATAGGTCTAGACCGACAATGCCGTCAACGATTTGATCCTTTTTTGTGGTGCCGATAGACCGCAACTCAGCAGCCGACGGGAAACTGCAGAGCCGGTGACTCGGTACGAGATGGATCGCGGGGCAGTTCCCTACAGGCCCTCGATCTGATCGCGGCCTTCACCGTGTCGTCAGCAGCGGCCACGCCGCTGCCGCTGCCCAACGGCGCATCGATTCCGCTCGGGGCGACACCTGACCACCCGTTCACGAAACCGACTTGTTACTGGAGGAACCAATTGCCGAACTCGAATCGATATGCGCCAAGGTCCCAGCGAATAGGCTACAATGCTGACGCCCCTTGATGACGGTAAGCTTTGGTCGATAGATGAGCTCAACTCTTCAGATCCCCAATCTCGCGCGAGACATTGCCGCTTATATCATTGCAGAACAACTTCGGCCGGGAACGCGCCTTCCCGGGCGGAAGCTGGCTGAAGTTTTTAAGGTTTCGCGGACGCCTGTTGAACGGGCTCTGCGATTGCTCGAACAGCACCAAATCGTCTCAATTTCCGAGGCAGGCGGCTATGAAGTCCGGGAGGCGCCGCTCGCCGTATCTGCAGAGGCGCTCGGCGCAGAGCGACACTCGGGTGACGAACAGCTCTACTTGCAGCTGGCACAGGACCACACGGCAGGCCGACTATCAGGCCGGGCCAGCGAGAACGAGCTTATCCGGCGGTACGGAAGCAGCCGCGCAATGGTCGTGCGGGTCATGCAACGTGCCGCCGGGGAAGGTTGGACCGAGCGTCTCCCCGGACGCGGCTGGGCTTTCATCCCGCTGCTGACGTCGGATCTGACCTATGAGCAGATCTATCGGTACCGGATCGTGGTCGAGCCGGCGGCGATGCTGGAGCCTACGTTCATCCTGAACCGCCCGGCGCTCGAGGCATGCCGGAGGGAGCAATTGCAGCTGTTCGACAGCGGCGGCCATGGTCTCTCACCGGTCGAGGTTTTCGAGAGCGGAAGCCGGTTCCACCAGACCGTGCTGGACTGTTCGAGGAACCCCTTTTTCATCAATGGGCTCACCCAGGCCAACCGTGTCCGGCGCTTGATGGAATATCGGAAGACCCTAGATAGCCCGCATTGGCTGCAGCGCTGCCAGGACCATGCCCGCATTGCCGAATTGCTGCTGGATGGCAATCGCCTGGGCGCCTCCGACCTCATGCGCCGGCATCTGGAGGAGGGGGCGCGGGAGAAAAGCCCCACGCCCTGAGAGCCAGCCACTATTCATTCGTGCCGCCGTCCCGTCGTGACGACGGTCCAGCGGGTGCGCTCACTCCTCCTTGACCAGAAGCCACAGCGACAGGGTGAGGACGCCCGATAGCGCACCAAGGCAAGCGAGCCCGATCAATCCCGTGTTGAAGGAGCCCGTCAGGTCCCTAAGCCAGCCCATGGCGAACGGGCCTACAAAGCCGCCGAGGGCGCCGATCGAATTGATGAAGGCCAATCCGCCCGCCGCGCCAACGCCGGTCAGGAAGCGTGTCGGGATGGCCCAGAACAACGCCCGAGCTGCGGTCGCGCCTATGAGCGCCAGCGCGAGGCCGATCAAGCCCGGCAGGAACGATCCGACGACGACGGACCCGACCAGGCCGACCGCGGTCAGAAAGCAGGCCAAGGCGAGGTTGCCGATCTTACTGCCGCCGCCATCGACATGCCGCGCCCATGCCAGCATCGCGATGGTGGCGCAGATATACGGAATGGCCGAGACGAACCCGATCGTGAGGTTGGTGAGCCCCTGCCCTTTCAGGATCTGAGGCAGCCAGATCCCGACACCATACGAGCAGACGACAAAGCCGAACTGAATCACGGCCAGCATGAGCACGCGAGGATCGGTGAACGCCGCCCGCAGCGACCCTGCCGGGCGGTCGCGACGCTCCTCGTTGAGCATGACGATCAGCGCCCCGCGTTCGGCCGCCGTCAACCAATGCGCCTGCTCCGGCCGGTCGCGTAGCAGGAAGAGCACCAGCACCCCGAGCGCGCAGGCCGGCAATCCCTGCACCAGGAACATCCACTGCCAGCCTGTGAGCCCGGCCTGGCCATTCAATTCCAGCAGCAACACCGAGAACGGGCCACCGATGACGGAGGAGAGCGGGACCGCCATCGAAAGCAGCGCCAGCACCCGTGTGCGGTAGTGCGCGGGGAACCAGCATGCCAGCAGATACGCGGCACCCGGGAAGAATCCGGCCTCCGCGATGCCGAGCAGCAGGCGGGCGGCATAGAAGGAATATGGCCCGACCACGAAGGCCGCCGCCGCAGCAGCCAGTCCCCAGCTGATCATGATCCGCGCCAGCCAGCGCCTCGCGCCGTAGCGATGCAGTGCGAGGTTGCTCGGGATTTCGAAGAGGCAATAGCCGATGAACAGGACGCCGGCGCCCCAGCCGAACTCGGTTGCAGTGAGGCCCAGGTCCTTGTTCATCGTCAGCGCCGCAAACCCGACGCTGGTGCGGTCGATGTAGTTGAACATGAACGCAAGGACCAGGATCGGCAGCATGCGCCAGGCATTCTTGCGCAGCGCGCTGTCGCGGAGTGCCAAGTCGTCGAGGGGTGTCGGATCGGTGCCGGGGCTGAGCTTTAGTTCGAGGTTCATCGTTTCCACCCTGTTTGCCCGTTACCGGGTCGTTTCGATTTTGTCGTCCGACGGCGTAACGGCCGTCGGCAGGCTCAGAAGCCGTAGAGGCGCGCCGCATTGGTCTCGAGGATGCGGGTGAAGGTGGATTGATCCCGAGCGGCATCGGCCAGGCACCGCATGAGATGAATGGCATCGAGGGCGCGGAATGCGAGCAAGGGAGCGTCCAGCCGCGGTTTTCCAGCGTGGTGCGCGGTATGCGGCCAGTCGGTGCCCCAGACGAGCTGCTCCGCATTGGTTTGAACAAGCAGGCGGGCGATCGCGGTGGCGTCCTCAAAACCGGACTCCAGCCGCGAGACGCGGTAGGCACCCGAGAGCTTGACCCAGCATCGCCCACTGCCAAGCAGGTCGAGCAAGGGGCGCAGCGCCGCCGCGTCATCGCCGGCCCGGGCGCCGCCCATATGGTCGAGCACGACCGGAACCGGTGCGTCACGGATGGCTTCGGCGAGCTCGGCCAGCATCGGCAAGGCCGTGTAGATCTGCAGATGCCAGCCGAAGGGTGCGATGCGCCGCGCCGTGCGGCCGATCAGCTCCCGCAATCCATCGAGGTCTCGCAGCCCGACACTCTTGGGGTTCAGCCGGACTCCTCTGACGCCGGCGGCATGGAGGTCTTGCAGGTCCGGATCGAGCGTCGCCGGGTCGATCTGCACGATCCCGCGCCCCTGCGCACCGATGCTGCGCAGGGCATCGAGAGTGCAGCGATTGTCTAAACCGTAGACGCTCGGCTGCACGACCACGACGCGCATGAGGCCGAGCGTGGCAGCCACGGTCCGCCAGGACGCGAGCGGTGCGGCCTGGGGCGTGTAGCTGCGCAGCGCGGGGATGGGGTAGTCCCCCGGCGCCCCGAACACGTGCATGTGGCAGTCGCACGCAAACGGGGGCACCGTGAGTCCCAAGTCCGCATGATCAGGCGCGGCTGTCATGTCGTCCTCCGCGCTAAGAAGGTTGGAAGTTCCTACGGGACGGGACCTAGGAGCGGGTTTCGACCGTCTCCTGTTCGATGCGATAGAACTCCTCGAGCCCGATGCGGTCCTCGATGTCCTTGCGCACCTTCATGCACTCGTCGTGCGACATGCCGGTGTAGTTCCCGGTACCACGCAGTTCGGCCAGCATCTTTTGTTGTGCGGCGACGGCGGGCAGCATCATCGCCTGAGCCTCGATGATGCCGACGTAGCCCATCTGCTGCAGGGTCTGGCGGCTCACGACTGGCCGACCGTCCCGCGTGCCGCGCGCATTCACGTAGACCAGAGGCACCCGGCACAGCTTCGGCGCACGCTCCACCTCGTCCATGTTGCGCGGGAACAGCAGGCCGAGGTCGGCTCCGGCGTCTGCCGCCCGGTTCACCCGCTCCGACGCGACCTCCACACCGAACTCGCGGCAGCTATCGGACCGGCCGATAATGACAAAATCCGGATCCACCCGATCGCGCTCGCGGCAGGCATACTTCATCTTCTCGCTGAACTCCTCGGGGGAGATCTCGTGCACCTGATAGGTGTGGTAGTGGGCGCGCTTCGGGAACAGCTGGTCCTCGATATGTGCGCCCGCGATCCCGGCACGGATGAATTCGCGCACGGTGCGCATCGTGTGCAGCGGGTCGCCAAACCCGGCGCCGGCATCGACCACCATGGGGATGCTGACTGCCGCCAAGGCGTCGGCGGCCTGGGTGATCTGTTCCGTCATTGTCAGCAACGGCTCGCTGACGGCGCGGGAGCCGCCGGCGACGTAGCCGCCGTTGTACACCGCCTCGAAGCCCGCATGCTCCACCAGACGCGCGCCGAGCGCATCGTAGACCGCAGGCATATGCAGCATCGTCTTGGCCGCAAGCAGCTTGCGCAATTTCGTGGTGTTCCGCTCGATCACCCTGGTTCCTCCCGTTTGATTGGCTCTACGTTGCACATAAAGCCATACAATGGCACTTTAAGCAAACATAAAACCAAAATCAAATTTGGGCGGGCGAAGGAGGCAGGAAGAATGCACGAATGGGCTCAATTAGCGGATGGGCGAGGAAAGGCCACGGCCCCTCCGGGCCGAGCGGCGGTCGCCGGCCTCCATTTCCACCCTCCATCCTAAATTCATAGCCCTGCAAATCCGGACGTGGCAGAAACGGGGACCGATGAGCTGGCTGGGCGCAGCCGCCCGGTCTATTTGGAAATAGCACCCCCCACCCAGGAC